>Ga0326727_10014111_pt1 | contig 17518 bp, 14 predicted proteins | sample MB2enrmetagenome_FD_207643 | JGI IMG/M metagenome (GOLD analysis project Ga0326727, IMG submission 207643) | Lab enriched peat soil microbial communities from McLean, Ithaca, NY, United States - MB29MY | ecosystem: Environmental > Terrestrial > Soil > Wetlands > Peat | place: USA: New York...
CACTATACACCACCCCCGCGCTTTTGTCACTGTATTATACGAGTTTCAGTAAGAACCGGAAACCGCAAGCCGAAAAACCGGGATGCGCCCGCAGGCCGGAGCACGCGGGAAAAGAGCTTTACAGCGGGGGCCGGCGGTTGCACAGTGGCGGGCGTGTCAGGGCAAGTTGTTGAAAACGGACAGGTGAACGCGCCGCCACGGGCGTCTGAATTCGATCCCTTCACCTTGCCGGCGCTGGAGGCCGCCATCGGGCGGTCGCAGGATTTCCTTTTGCGCCAACAAACCGCGGAGGGCTACTGGATCGGGGAACTGATGGTGGATTGCACGCTGGTGGCCGATATGGTCGCCTACCATCATTGGAACGGAGCGGTGGACGAGAAATGGCAGCGCAAGGCCGTCAATCATCTGTTCAGCCTGCAATTGCCCGGCGGAGGATGGAGCATTTATCCGGGCGGCCCGCCGGAAATCAACGCCACCGTCAAGGCCTACCTGGCGCTCAAATTGGCGGGCGTGACGATGACCGACCCGCGGCTGCTGCGGGCGCGGCAAACGGCCCTGAGCCTGGGCGGGGTGCCGCGGCTGAACACTTTTTCCAAGCTTTACCTGGCGCTGATGGGCCTGTTTCCCTGGAAATACCTGCCGACCATCCCGTGCGAGGTCATCCTGCTCGGCAAATGGTTCGGCGTGCATTTCTATGACATGAGTTCCTGGAGCCGGGCGATGCTGGTGCCGCTGGCCATCCTCAACCATTGCAAGCCCACACGGCAGCTCGGCCCCAATTCGACCTTGAACGAACTCTATCCGCTGGGTTTTCACGAGCGGGACCTGCTGCTGGCGCGCGACCCGCAACGCTTCACCTGGCGCAATTTCTTTCTCTGGCTGGATTCGGTTCACAAGTTCGCCGAGCTCTTCGCCCGGCACCACATTCATCCCTTCCGCAAGCGGGCTTTGAAAAAGGCGGAGGAATGGATGATCGCCCGCTTCGAGGGCAGCGACGGCCTGGCGGCGATTTTTCCGGGCATCCTCAATTCATTGATTGTCCTCAAAGCGCTGGGCTATCCGCCCGATCACCCCCTGGTCCGCCAGTGCGAGAGCGAGTTGAAGAAGCTCGAACACCAAACCGAACAGAGCCTGCGCATCGAGCCGTGCCTCTCGCCGGTGTGGGACACGGCCATCGTGGCCATCGCGCTGCACGAGTCGGGCCTTTCGAGCGATCATCCGGCTCTGGTGCGGGCTTGCGACTGGCTCATCGAGCGGGAAGTGCGCTTCCGGGGCGACTGGCAGTATAAGAACCCGACGGAGGTCGAACCGAGCGGCTGGGTCTTTGAATTCAATAACAAGTGGAACCCGGACGTGGATGACACGGCCATGGTCCTGCTGGCCTTGCGCAAAATCCCCACGGCCAATCCCGCGCGGCGCGACGCCGCCTTCCGGCGCGGGCTGAATTGGATGCTGACCTTTCAGTGCCGGGACGGCGGCTGGGCGTCCTTCGACAAGGATTGCACCAAGAGCATCCTGGAAAAGGTGCCCTTTGCCGACCACAACGCCATGCTCGACCCCGAATGCGCGGACATCACGGCGCGCATCCTGGAGTTGCTGGGCTACGAGAACTTCAGCGCCGAGAACCCGCAGGTGGACAAGGCGCTGGATTTCATCCGCCAGCACCAGGAGGAGGACGGCTCGTGGTACGGGCGGTGGGGTGTCAACTATATCTATGGCACCTGGCAGGTCTTGCGCGGTCTCCGCGCCCTGGGCCTGAACATGGGCCAGGGGTGGATTCTCCGGGCGCGCGACTGGCTGGAAAGCGCGCAGCGGGAGGACGGCGGCTGGGGAGAGCGTTGCAACACCTACGACGACCCGGTCTTCAAGGGCCAGGGAGCGAGCACCGCCTCCCAAACCGCCTGGGCCGTCATGGGCCTGTGCGCCTTTGACGACCCCTTGCGGCCCAGCGTGCAAAGCGGCATCGAGTATCTCATCCGCACGCAGAACCCCGACGGCACCTGGACGGAGGCGGAGGCCACCGGCACGGGATTTCCGCGCGTGTTTTATCTCAAGTACGACCTGTATCGCAACAGTTGGCCGCTGCTGGCCCTGGCCACCTACCGCAACCTGCTGCCGGCCGCCGCCTTCCAACGCCAAAGCCGCCCCGCCGGGAGCGCCCAACCCGTTCCCCGCTGGCAGCCCGTCCCGTGAGCTGGTTTTATCGCGGCCTCATCCGCCCGGTTCTCTTCGCGCAGGAAGCCGAGAAGGTTCATGACCGGGTCCTGCGCCTGCTGGCGGCCCTGAGCCGGGAAAAGGTTCTTCTTGACTTTGCGCGGACGTTCTACGGCGCGCCCGAATTGCCCGTCGGGCTTTTCGGCCTGCGCTTCCCCAACCCGGTCGGCCTGGCGGCGGGAATGGACAAATGGGCCTCGGCCGTGCCGGCGTGGGCCGCCCTGGGATTTGGTTTCAGCGAACTGGGCGCGGTCACCTGGCATGCGCAATCCGGCAACCCGGCCCCGCGCCTGTTTCGCGCCGTGGCGCAGGAGGCGGTGGTCAACAGCATGGGATTCAACAATCCCGGCGCCTCCGCCTTTGCCGGGGCGCTGGCCCGCTGGAAGCAGCAGGGCCGCTGGCCCGATCATCCGGTGGGCGTCAACCTGGGCAAATCCAAGATCACGCCGCTGGAAAACGCCCCCGTTGAATACGCCGGCCTCTTTCGCCTCCTGCGGCCCCACGCGGATTTCTTTGTCGTCAACGTCAGCTCGCCCAACACCCCCGGCCTGCGCCGGCTGCAGGACAAAGCCGCCCTGGATGAAATCCTGGCCGCCTTGCAGGAGAACAACACCGGGCCGGCTCCGGTTCCGATCCTGGTCAAGGTCGCGCCGGACCTCTCTTTTGAGGCGCTCGATGAGATCGTGGAACTGGCCGCGCCCCGCCGCCTGGCCGGGGTGGTCGCCACCAACACAACCATCGCACGGCCGCCGACGCAGGACCCGCGCGCGCGGGAGGTTTACGCGCAGCCCGGCGGGTTGAGCGGGCGGCCCTTGCGCCAGCGGAGCACCGAAGTCATCCGGCATCTTCATCGGCAGAGCGGCGGAGCCTGGCCGATTATCGGGGTGGGAGGCATCTTTGACGCGGCCGACGCCTGGGAAAAGATCACCGCCGGCGCGTCGTTGGTGCAGGTTTATACCAGCATGATCTATCGCGGCCCCGGCGTGGCCAGGGAGATCGTGACCGGTTTGCGGGAACGATTACGGCAAAACGGTTTCCAGCGATTGGAGCAAGCGGTGGGGACGGCCAACCAAGGCCAACACGCCAACTGATGTAAACAGTCGAGACACAGGGGCTGATCCAACGCAGGGAATATCATCCTGGCAATTGTGCAATAATCGTAGCCGTCAATTGTCGCAAGGCGTGTGCCACCGCGCGGCCGTCGTCGGAATGCAAAGAACCGATTTTGTGGTGAACCAGCCGTTGATCAATCGTGATCAGTTTCGTCAGGCGCACAGTCGAAGCTCGCGGTAAACCGATTTCAAACCACCGATTCAAGGCGACATCGGAAGATTCGCGCGGTGGATGCGTCGTGATGCGCGCCATCAATAGATCAACGGTGCCGCTGGCCAGCACCAACGCCGGGCGACGTTTTCGCGTTTGAAAATCAGAGAATGGGAATTCAACCAAAACAACGTCGCCGACCTTATATGCGGTCATAGATTTCGTCGTCGGCCGAATCATCCTGGAAAAAATGCTCGAGGGCGAGCCGCTGCCAATCAAGGTCTTCAGCGTCGCGTCCAATCAATTGCGGCATATCTTTGTAAAGTCGAAGACGGTCAGGCAATGGCAATGTCTCGATGGCCTCTTCGATTTCATGCAATGTTTTCATCGCTTCACCCGAGGATTGATAACCCATTGTTGGCCCTGGTTCAAGCAGGGAGTATCATTTTCTTTTATTCAGCGGTAGCGGCTGAATCCAAGCAGATTGCGAAGGTTCTGAACCGGAATGGAGCCAAAGCAACGGCCGAGCGTCGCGCCCGTTGGGCTGTCGCGGTTCGGGCTTGATTCCATACGGTCTTCTCGTATGTTAGGCGTCCCCGTCGAAATCGGGGTGTTTTAGAATGACGAACAAAATGGTTTTTTTGGAGGCGGGTCTGTTGATCCTCGCGGCCGCGGCTTGCAAAGAGAAGCCGGACGTCGCGCCGCAAACAACCAAGGTGCAGGTGGTCACGGCCGTGCCCCGCGACGTGCCCATTTACCAGCAGTGGATCGGGACCCTCGACGGCTACCCCAACGCCCAAATCCGCGCGCAAGTCAGCGGTTACCTGATGAAGCAGGATTATGTGGAGGGCAGCGTGGTCAAGAAAGGGGACCTGCTTTTTGAAGTGGACCCGCGGCCCTTTCAAGCGGCGTTCGACCAGGCTCGCGGCAAACTGGCCCAGGACGAGGCCCAATTCGGCAAGACGCAGTTGGACGTCCAACGCTACACCCCGCTGGCCCGGACGCAGGCCATAAGTCAGGAAGAACTGGACGACGCCGTCCAGGCCAACCTCATGGCCGAGGCGGCCATCCAGGCCGACAAGGCCGCCGTGGAAAGCGCCACGCTGAACCTTGAGTTCTGCAGAATCACCTCGCCCATCGAAGGCATCGCGGGCACCGCCCAGGCGCAAATCGGAGACCTGGTCGGGCCGGGCGGCGCGGTGCTCACGACCGTGTCAACCATTGATCCCATGCGCGTTTATTTCAGCATCAGCGAACAATCTTATCTGGCCTTCTGCCGCCAATTCACCAATGCGGCCGAAAGGGCCGCCTATCGGGGGGAGATGGAATTGCAACTGATTCTTTCTGACGGCTTGGCCTATCCCCTGCCGGGCAAATGGTTCTTCACCAGCCGGCAGGTGGATGTCAATACCGGCACCCTCCAGATTGCCGGCTTGTTCCCGAACCCCGATTACATCCTGCGCCCCGGCCAATACGCCCTGGTGCGCGCGAAAATCGAAACCCGCCACGGAGCCATCCTGCTGCCCCAACGGGCGGTCTCCGAGCTGCAGGGGGCCTATCAAGTCGCTATTGTTGACGCGCAGGACAAAGTCCGCCTCAAAACCGTGCAAGTGGGCCAGCAGATGGGGTCGGATTGGCTCATTGAAAGCGGACTGGAACCCAACCAGCGCGTTGTGGCCGAAGGCGGGCAAAAGATCAAGGATGGCACGCTGGTGGACCCCCAACCCTTCGCTCCAGCCGCGGCGGACAAAAAGCCGGACGCCGCGCCGGCCCGCTCCAATCCGGGATGATCGCGCTGCTTTGAATCATAGGCGCCATGTATCGCTTCTTCATTAACCGGCCCATTGTGGCCATGGTCATCGCCATCCTGATGGTTCTGGTGGGTCTGGTTTCGATGGCCATGCTGCCCATTGCCCAGTTCCCCAAGGTCGTGCCGCCGGAAATCCGCATCCAAACCACCTTCGTCGGCGCCGACGCCGAGACCGTCCAGCAGTCCATCGCCACGCCCATCGAGGAGCAGATGAGCGGGGTGGACGACATGAACTACATGTATTCCATCAACGCCAACAACGGCGTCATGCGCATGGTGGTCAACTTTGATGTCAAGACCGACCCGAACGTTGACCAAATGCTGGCGCAGTTGCGCGAGCAGCAGGCGGGACCCCAATTGCCCGCGGCGGTGCAGAATTACGGCGTGACCATCTTGAAGTCGCCCACCACGCCGATGCTCCTGGTGGCCCTTTATTCGCCCAACGGCAGCTACGACGCCACCTGGCTGGCCAATTACGCCTACATCAATCTGGTGGACCAGATCACGCGCGTCAAAGGCATCTCCAACATCAACGTCTTTGGCGCCGGCCAGTACGCCATGCGCTTTTGGATCAAGCCGGATCAGTTGGCCAAACTCAATCTGACCGTCAGCGACGTTATCAACGCCGTCAACAGCCAGAACACGGTCAATCCCGCCGGCCAGGTCGGCGGCCCCCCTTCGGCCCCCAATCAGGAGTTCACCTATACCGCCATCGTGCAAGGCCGGTTGGTCACGGAAAAAGAATTCGGGCGGATTGTCGTGCGCGAAAATCCCGACGGCTCGGTCGTGCGCCTGGCCGATGTCGCGCGCATTGATTTGGGCGCCCAACTCTACAACATCGCCGGCCGCCTCAATGGCCGTCCCGCCGCCGTCATGGCCATTTACCAGTTGCCCGGCTCCAACGCCCTCGACGCCGCCAGGGATGTCAAGAACCTGATGGAGCTGCTCAAGGGGCAGTTCCCGCAGGACCTCAATTACGCCGTCTCACTGGACACGACCTTGGCCGTCAGCCGTGGCATCGTGGAAATCCTCACCACGCTCTGCGAAGCCCTGCTGCTGGTCGTTCTTGTCGTCTATATCTTCCTCCAAGGCTGGCGGGCGACCTTGATTCCGCTGCTGGCCGTGCCCGTTTCCCTCATCGGCACCTTTACCCTCTTCCCGGTCTTTGGCTTTTCCATCAACACCCTCTCCCTCTTTGGTTTGGTGCTGGCCATCGGCTTGGTCGTGGATGACGCCATCATCGTCGTCGAAGCCGTCGAGCGCCACATTGAGGAGGGGATGACGCCCAAGGACGCCGCCTCCAAAGCGATGTCGGAAGTGGCCGGCCCGGTGGTGGCCATCGCTTTGATTTTGTCGGCCGTGTTTGTTCCGACGGTGTTTATTCCGGGCATCACCGGCCGCCTTTATCAACAATTCGCTTTGACCATCGCCATCTCGGTCATCTTTTCCGCCTTTAACGCCCTCTCCCTCAGCCCGGCCCTTTCCGCCCTCCTGCTCAAGCCCAGAGGTCAGACCCACAGTCCGCTGCAGCCATTCTTCGACTGGTTCAACCGCACCTTCGGCCGGGCCAGAAACGGTTATGTCAATTGGAGCGGCCTCCTGATTCGCCGCAGCGTCCTGAGCCTGGTCCTCCTGGCGGGGGTGGCGGTGGGGGCCGTTCTCCTTGGGCGCAAGTTGCCCTCCTCCTTCCTGCCCGAGGAGGACCAAGGCTACATGTACATCAATGTTCAGCTTCCCAATGCCGCCTCCATGCCGCGGACGGACGCCTTTTGCCGGAAGGTCGAGGCCATTCTCAGCCAAACGCCCGGTATCAAATACTATTCCACCGTGCTGGGTTTCAGCCTCATCAGCCAGGCCCAAACAACCTACAACGCCATCTTCTTCGTCACTCTCAAGCCGTGGGATGAACGAACCAGCAAAGACCAGAAAGCCGCCGCCATTCGCCAGCGCCTGAACAGGGAACTGGCCGCCCTGCCCGAAGCCAAGGCCCTCGCCGTGCCGCCCCCGGCCATCCCGGGCGTTGGCGCCACCGGCGGATTCTACTTTATTCTCGAAGACCGCCTGGGCCGCAACCCGGATTTTCTGACGACCAACCTGGACGTATTCATGGCCGCCGCGGCCAAGCGGCCGGAACTGACCGGTTTGAGCACCACCTACCTGCCCAGCGCGCCGCAGGTTTTCATCAACGTGGATCGCGACAAAGTCCTCAAGCAAGGGGTGGATATTGGCGAGGTCTATAAGACGCTGCAAACGTTCCTCGGCGGCTACTTTGTCAACTATTTCAACCGCTTCGGCCGCCAGTGGCAGGTCTATGTCGAGGCCGACCAGAAGTATCGCGCCAGCCTGGACAACATGGCTCTGTTCTACGTGCGCAACCGGCTCGGCCAGAGCGTTCCCTTGACGGCCCTGGCCAAAGTGGAGTATCGCACCGGCCCGGAATTCGTCATGCACTATGACGAGTATCGCTCGGCCCAGATCAACGGCAACGCCGCCCCGGGCTACAGTTCCGACCAAGCGACCAAGGCGCTGGAGGAGGTCTTCGCCCAAACGATGCCTTCGGGCATGGGATTTGACTACTACGGCATGTCCTTCCAGGAACAGCAGGCGGCCCACGGCGTGCCGCGCATCGCCGTCTTCGGCTTGTCGTTGATCTTTGTCTTCTTGATCCTGGCCGCCCTCTATGAAAGCTGGTCGCTTCCCGTCAGCGTGTTGATCAGCACGCCCGTGGCCGTCCTGGGCGCCTTCCTGGCGCTCTGGTCGCGCCAGTTCGAGAACAATGTCTATGTGCAAATCGGCCTCATCATGTTGATCGGCCTTTCGGCCAAGAATGCCATCTTGATTGTCGAATTCGCCAAGCGGGAACATGAGCGCGGCGCATCGCTCACCGAGGCGGCGCTGACCGGCGCGCGCATTCGTTTGCGTCCGATCCTGATGACCTCCTTCGCCTTTGTTTTCGGCTGCCTGCCGCTCTGGTTTGCCACCGGGGCCGGCGGCATGTCGCGCGAAACCCTGGGCACCGTCGTCATTGGCGGCATGCTTGGTTCGACCTTGCTGGGCATCTTTATCATCCCGGTCAATTTCTACGTGGTGGAGAAATGGGGGACTCGCTCCAGGCAGCACCCGCCCGCGCCGCAGCCGGAGGACGGGAAAACATGAGCACGTATTAGTCCCATGCGTCCCATAACTCCCATTTTCCTTGCCCTGTTGCTGGCCGGCTGCGTCGTTGGCCCCAACTACAAAACTCCCGACGCCCATCCGCCCGCCGCCTTCCGCGGCGGGGAAGGCGCCCCGACCAATTCGCTGGGCGACCTGCCCTGGTGGCAGTTGTTCCAGGACCCGGCGCTCCAGGAGCTGATTCGCGCCGCCCTGACCAATAACTACGACCTGCGCCTGGCCGTCGCGCGCGTCGAGGAGTCCCGCGCCTTGCTGGCTCAGAGCCGCTCTGTCTTCTATCCCCAAGTCAACTATCAGGCGGCAACCGGCGCGGGGCGAAATGTTCTGGCCGGCGCGCCCTATGACAGCGGCGGCGCCGCCGCAAAAGGCAGCGACCTGGCCGGAACCGTCTCCTGGGAAATTGACCTGTGGGGGCGCATCCGCCGCCTCAACGAATCCGCCCGCGCCCAGTATTTCGCCACCGAGGAAGCGCGGCGCAACGTGATGGTCAGCTTGATCGCCGGCGTCGCCCAATCCTACTTCCAATTGCTGGCCCTGGATGAAGAACTGGCCATTGCTCGCGACACCACCAACTCCTTCGGACAGAGCCTGAAGATTTTCAGCGACCGGCTCCGGGGCGGCGTGTCCTCCAAACTGGAAACCTCTTCCGCCCAAGCCGCCCTGGCCGCCGCGGCGGCGACCATTCCCGAACTGCGGCGGCAGATCGCCCTCCAGGAAAACCAACTCCGCCTCCTGCTCGGCTTCTATCCCGCCGCCGTCGCCCGCCCTCCGGGCGCTCTGCTCGAGGAGGCGCTGCCGGACATTCCGGCGGGGCTGCCCTCCGCGCTTTTGGAGCGGCGGCCCGATATCCGGCAGGCCGAACAATTGATGCGCTCGGCCAACGCCCGCGTCGGCGTCGCGCAAGCCGGGTTTTATCCGCGCCTCAATTTGACGGGCCTTTTGGGCGAGGTCAGCCCGGAACTGATCCCCTTCACCACCGGCGCGGCGGCCGCGTGGACCGCAACGGGCGGATTGACCGGGCCGATATTCCAGGGCGGCCTGCTCAAGGGACAGTTGCGCCAGGCGCGCGCCCAATGGGACCAGGCGCGCGCGCAATATCAATCCGCCGTCTTGAACGCCTTCCAGGAAGTTTCCAGCGCCCTGGTCTCGCGCCAGGAATTGGCCGGCGAGCGGCTGGAGCAAGCGCGCGCGGTCGCGGCCTACCACGAAGCGGTGCAGGTGGCCAATCAACGCTACCTGGGCGGCAAGGCCAACTACTACGAATTGCTCCAGGAACAGCAGCAGCTTTTCCCCGCGCAAAACGCCCTCACCCAAACCGTGCTCAATCAACTGCTGGCCACCGTCCAGCTTTACAAAGCCCTCGGCGGCGGCTGGACCATGCCCGACCGCCCCCAGCCGCCGCCGTCGCCGCTGTAAGCCGCGCAGGCGCAGTCAGAAGCAGGCAACTTTTTTCCCCTTTCTGGTCCGAAAAGGCGGGAACTTATGTGCCTGAAATTTTCTTTGTTTTTCACATCGCTTGCGCATTTTTTGTTATTCCGATATATTGCGGGCGGAACAATTTTATCAGAGGACGCCATGAACGTATCACTTGGAGAGAAATGGGAGCAATTCGTCGAAGGCAAGGTCAAGAACGGCGATTACCGGACCGCCAGCGAAGTTTTGCGGGACGGGCTGCGGCTCCTGGAAAAGGAAGAATTGCTGAAACGGATTTCGGTCAGGTCGTTGCCGGAATTGGAGGCCAAATTGCTGCAAGCGGCGGAATCACTGGACGCTGGCAAGGGCGCCGATGGGGAAAAAGTGTTTGCCCGCTTGCGGAAGCGGATCAAAGCCCGCCGACCAAATGCCTGAATTCATCCTTTCGGAGTACGTCGAGCCTGAACTGAATGCGATTTGTTGAGTTGACGATATGAAGTTGCCGTTGCTGTCTGGACGGCGGGTGTTGACCGCATTGCAGCGGCTCGGTTTTCTGGAAATTCATCGCAAGGGAAGTCCCGTCAAGATGCAGCACCTGGATGGACGAAGAATTGTGTTCCCCTTCCACGCGGAGTTGGATCGTTACACATTGAAAGGAGCCTTGCGCGACGGAGGGGTCGCAGAGAGGGATTTTCTTCAGCAGATTCGGTAACAGGCACACGACGGGTTCCCCAAAGCGGGAAGCTTCCCCGCGCAAAACGCGCTCACCCAAACCGGGCTCAACCAACTGCTGGCCACCGCCCAGCTTTACAAAGCCCTCGGCGGCGGCTGGACCATGCCCGCCGCCCCGCAGCCGTGAAAACGCGCACGCTATTTGATGGCGAGCCTGCCCTGGTATCTGATGGAGCAGGGAGTATGGAGTCCCGGCTTCAGCCGGCAGGACCGGGCAAGCCTTCCTGGTATCTGATGGGGAAGGGCATGGAGCCAGGCCCTTTCGGAACGCAGCAGCACCGGCAAGCGTTGATCGGAAATTGGTCATTGAAAATTGGTCATTGGCCATTGATCTCCGCCTGCCCAACCGCCCGATTGCCAATTATAAATTTTCAATGGCCAATTCTCAATCGAGAAGTCCGAAAGCTTGAAGTATTGGTTCGCTGACGGGGGCTACCCAAAAAAGTGACATGCACCCGAGTCAATAAACTTTTCTCAGGTTCGAGGGCAGGATGTTCAACTCGGCCCGGTACTTGGCCACGGTGCGGCGGGCGATGACGATGCCTTTTTCCTTGAGCATCTTCACGATCTCCTGGTCGGACAGGGGCTTGCCCGAATTCTCCCCCTTGAACATCTCCGCCACCATGTCTTTGACACTCGTGTTGGAGACCCCTCCCCCGCTGTCGGTCTGGATGCCGGAGGTGAAAAAGTACTTCATCTCGAAAAGGCCCTGCGGCGTGTCCATGTACTTGTTGGATACCGCCCGGCTGACGGTCGTCTCGTGGACCCCGACCACCTCCGCCACCTGCACCATGGTCATGGGCCGCAGGTGGGCCACCCCCTTGTCCATGAACTCCCGCTGGCGCTTGACGATCTCGTTGGCGATGTTCTGGATGGTCTGCTGCCGCTGCTGCAGGCTCTTGATGAGAAATTTTCCCGCCCGGATTTTGTCCCGGATGTATTCCCGCACCTCGGCCGCCGCGTGCGCGTCGCCCGCGGTCGCCGCGCCGGACATCAAATCCTTGTAAGTATTGCTGATGCGCAGGTGGGGGATTTGCTCGTTATTGGTCGTCACCACGTACTCGTGCCCCACCTTCTGCACAAACACCTCCGCCATGATGTAGCGGTCGTTGTCGGGCAAAAAGTCGCGTCCCGGATTGGGTTCCAGATGCTTGATCCGCTCCAGGGCCGTCTGCACCTGCTCCACCGTCACGGCCAGGCCCCGCGCGATCTCCGGCAGCTTCCGTTTGGACAGCGCGTCCATGCTGCACTCCTTGATGATCCGGTATTCCAGGGTCTTCTCCTGGCCGCTGCGCTCCAATTGCAACAGCAGGCACTCGCGCAAGTCGCGCGCCGCCACCCCGGGAGGATGAAACTCCTGCACCATCTTGAGCACCTCGACGATCTTCTCCGGGGCGATGTTGGTCGAGAAGGCCAGCTCGTCCACCGTCGCCTTGAGGTAGCCCCGATCATCCACGTTGCCGATGATCATCTCCGCGATGGGCTTCTGCTCCGCGGTCATTTCGGAGAAGCGCATCTGTTCCAGCAGCGTCTCTTGCAGCGACGTGCCCGCCACCAGGGAATCGAACATGAATTGCCGCTTCTCCTCCGCGTCCTGGCTTTGGCGCAGGGGCAGGTTGGTCTGCGCAAAATGGTCCCGCCACTCCTGGTCCGCCTGCATCAGCCGCTCGAATTCCACCTGAAAATCGTCCACCGGCGCGTTGCTCGGCTTTTCCGTGGCCGGATCGAACTTCACGTCCGCCGGCGGCTCCGCCAGGTCGGCCGCCTCGGCCAGGCCGTCGCTCACGCCGTCGTTCTTGACCCGCTCGTTGAGTTCCACCTCGGCGGCCGGCACTTCCTCCAGGAGCGGATTCTGCGTCAGCTCCTGTTCGACCAGCGCCTTCAATTCCAAGGTCGGCGCTTGCAGCAGCGCCAGCGACTGCTGCAATTGCGGCGCCAGCACCTGCGAGAGCGACATCTTCTGCGATAAATGCAACCCTTGCGACATCGGCTGCATTGTAGCCCAAAATCCGTCTGGCTCAAGAAAGAAGTCAATTTTTCAGAAAAAGATTGCCCCCCGCCATCGCCCTTTCTAACGTGCTTCCGTGGCGGTTCAATTGACTATTTTGGGCAGCGGTTCGTCCGGCAATTGCGCTTATCTGGAAACCGCGCAGGCCCGGCTTTTGATTGATGCCGGCTTGAGCGCGCGCCAAATCCGCCGGCGCCTGGCTCCCCTGGCCCGCGCTCCCGAAACCCTCGACGGCATCCTCAAATCCTTGGACGGCATCCTTATCACCCACGAACACTCCGACCACATCGCCGGCCTGGCCGGTTTGGCCGCCCGCCTGGATGTGCCCGTCTATTGCAACCGCCTGACCAGGGAAGCCATTGAGGCCCAGTTGCAAATTCAGATCAACGCCCATGTTTTCTCCACCGGCGACTCCTTCGCCGTCGCCGACGTCACCGTGGACACTTTTGCCGTCCCGCACGACGCCTGCGATCCGGTCGGCTTCCTCCTGCGCACCCCGGCGGGCAACATCGGTTTCCTTACCGACCTGGGCCACGCGACCAAGCTGGTCGTCGAGCGCATTCGCGCCGCCAACGTCCTGCTCCTGGAGGCCAATCACGATCTGAAAATGTTGCAGGACGACCCCCGCCGCCCCTGGAGCCTCAAACAACGCATTCTGAGCCGCTTCGGCCACCTCTCCAACGACGGCGCAGCCGACGTGGCCCAGGAAATCCTCTGGCCCGGCCTGCGGCAGATTTTCCTGGGGCATTTAAGCCGCGACTGCAACCGGCCCGAACTGGCCCGGGGCGTCGTCGCCCGCCGCCTGGAGGGCATCGGCGGCGCCTCCGTCTGTGTCGAACTCACTTCCCAGCATATTCCCACCGCCACCTTCACGCTCTGAGCGAAGTTGAAAACGGGCCGGAAATCGTTTATTGCTCTAGCACTGATGGATAACAAGGCAAAGCATAGTGATTCCGAAACCGGCCAAAGCGCGGCCTCGGCGCCCCCGGCCGAGCCGCTGGCTCTCTCGCCGCTGACGCCCGAACAGATCGGACTTCTCAAAGACCAAGCCGCCAAGGCCGGCGAATACTGGGACCGTTTCCTCCGCCAGACCGCCGACTTCGAGAATTACAAGAAGCGCGCCGCCCGCGAGCGGCAGGAAGCCGTTGCTTTCGCCAACCAGACCCTGCTGCTCAAATTGCTGCCGGTCTTGGACTCCTTCGATATGGCTTTGGCCGCCGCCGGCAAGCCGGCCGCCCATTCCCTCCAGGCCGGCGTCGCCCTCATCGCCAGCCAGCTTAAATCCGTCCTGGCCGAGGCCGGTCTGGAGGAGATTGACGCCGCCGGAAAAACCTTTGACCCCAACCTGCACGAGGCCGTCTCGCAACAGGAAACCGCCGACGCCCCCGAAGGCCAGGTCGTCCGCCAGATTCGCAAAGGTTACAAGTTCGGCCACCGCCTCCTTCGTCCGGCGGGGGTCGTCGTGGCCAAAAAGCCGCCCGCCTGACCTCCTATGTCCAAACGAGATTATTACCAGGTCCTCGGCGTGGACCGCTCCGCCGACACGGAGGAAATTAAAAAGGCCTACCGCAAGCTGGCCCTTAAATACCATCCCGACCGCAACCCCAACGACAAAGCGGCCGAGGAGAAATTCAAGGAGCTGGGCCAGGCCTACGAAGTCCTCAACGATCCCCAATCCCGCGCCGCCTACGACCAATTCGGCCATGCCGCCTTCGACTCCCGCGCCCGCGCCCGCGGCGGCTTCCACGATCCGACCGACATCTTCCGCGAGGTTTTCGGCAACTCCAGCATCTTCGAGGACCTCTTCGGCGGCGGCGAACGCCGCTCCGGCGGCGCCGCCCGCGGCGACGACCTCCGCTACGACCTGGAACTGACTTTCCTGGAGGCCGCCGAGGGGTGCGAGAAGGAAATCTCCGTGACCAAACTCGACGCCTGCGAATCCTGCCAGGGCAGCGGCGCCGAGCGCGGCGCCACCGCCAAGGTCTGTTCGGTTTGCGGCGGGCGCGGCCAGGTCATCAGTTCCCGCGGCATCTTCAGCATCGCCCAGACCTGCCCGCGTTGCGAGGGTCAAGGCCGGGTCATTGACAAGCCCTGCCGCGCCTGCGCCGGCGCCGGCCGCCGCGAACGCACCTCCAAGATCACCATCAAAGTCCCCGCCGGCGTGGACGGCGGCACCCGCCTTCGCTCCTCCGGCAACGGCGAGGCCGGCTCGCGCGGCGGCCCGCCGGGGGACCTTTTTGTTGTCTTGCATGTCCAGCGCCACGAAATTTTCTCCCGCGACGGCGACGACATCCTGTGCGAAATTCCCATCAGCTTCGTCCAGGCCGCCTTGGGCGACATCATCGAAGTCCCGACTTTGACCAATTCGGCGGAAATCAGAGTGCCCCCCGGAACGCAGCCCGGCGCCCTCTTTCGCCTCAAAGGCAAAGGAATCAAAAATGTCCAGGGCTACGGACACGGCGACTTGCTGGTGCGCGTGCAGATCGAAATCCCCACCCGCTTGAACCCCGCCCAACGCGCCAAGCTGGAGGAATTTGCCAGGCTCTGCGACGAAACCGTCCACCCCCTGCGCAAGAGTTTCTTTGAAAAGGCCCGCAACCTCTTCACCTGAACTCTCAATTCTCAACCTTGAACTTTGAACCTTGAACCTTGAACTCTCAAGCCGGCCCCCATGCACCGATTTTATCTCCCACCCCAGGACTGCCTCTCCGATTCTGCCGTCCTGACCGGCCCCCAGGCCCACCATGCGGCCGATGTCTTGCGCCTCAAGGCCGGTGAGAGCGTGATTGTCCTGGACGGCGCCGGCGGCGAATTGCTCTGCCGGGTGGGCGCTATCACGCGAAAAAAAGCCGCGCTCGAAGTCCAACGCCGCGTCTCCGAGCCTCCACCCTCCTGCCGCGTCACTTTGGCTCAAGCCATCCCCAGGGGCAAATTGCTCGAAGCCATCATTCAAAAGGCGACCGAACTTGGCGTCTGGCGCGTGGTTCCCCTCCTTTCCGAGCGCGTCGCCACCCGCCTGGACGGCCAGGCGGCCCAAGACAAGGCCGGGAAATGGCAACAAATCGCCGTCGAAGCGATCAAACAATGCGGCCAGCGCTGGCTTCCGCGGATCGAACCGCCCCTGGCCCTGCCGGCCTGGCTGGCCCGCGGCGAAAAATTCGATTTGACTCTCGTCGGATCATTGCAGGACGACCGCCGTCCTCTCCGCGCCTGGTTCCCCGCCGCCGGTCGCCGGCCCGAATCGGTCTGTCTCTGGATCGGCCCCGAGGGCGATTTTTCCCCGGCGGAAATGGAGGCCATCAAAGCCGCCGGCGCGCGCCCCCTGACCCTCGGTCCGCTGATCCTGCGTTGCGAGACCGCCGCCGTCTGCGCCCTTTCCATCCTCAATTACGAACTGCGCCTGGCCGGAGCCTAAGGCGCGCCCGACTTCCGGCCTAATCCCTCCTAATCTTAGTAAGCGGTAAAGGAGGGTCCCCCTATTAGTCGCCAGCGGGCCGTGATAAAAACTCGGCCATGAAGCAACATCGTGTTTCTCGGAGACGCCGCGCACCCCGCACCGATGCGGCCGGGCGCGCTCAACTTCTGGCGGCGTTTGATCGCAGTGGGTTATCCGCTACCGATTTCGCCCGCCAGCAAGGGGTCCATTACACCACCTTTTGTGGCTGGCGACGGCGCCGGGATCGGGGCCCATCTTCGCCGGGTTTCGTGCAGGTGGAAATGCCGGAGTCCGCGCCGCCGGTGGAACTGGTGATCGAATGGGGCGGGACGGCGCGGCTGCGTCTGACGAGCCAGGCGCAGATTCCGCTGGCCGTGCGGTTACTGCAAAGCCTCCAGGAGGGCCGGCCATGCTGAGTTTTCATGCTCATCTCAAGGTCTTCCTGGCCACCGCGCCGTGCGATTTGCGGATGAACTTCAACGGGCTGTGGGCGGCGGCGCAGGAGCGGCTGGGCGAAGATCCCAAAGGCGGGGCGCTGTTTGTCTTTGGCAACCGGCGGCACAACCGGATCAAGCTTCTGTATTTTGACGGCACGGGCGTCTGCGTCCTGTCCAAGCGGCTGGAAGAGGGGACGTTTCACTGGCCGCAAAGCGCGGGCCAGCCCGGGGCCAAGCTGCGTCTGGCCCCGCAGGCCCTGCAGTTGTTGCTGGACGGGGTGGATTTGAAGGACGGGGCGCGCCGGGCCTGGTATGAGAGCGCGGCCTGAAGCCTAAAAACCTTTTTTCCCTGAAATCGCAAAAAAGTTTGAACATCCGGGACGGCCAGTCGTCTGATTGACAGACGATGAATCCGGCGGAACTGCAAACGCAAATCCACCTGCTGCAACAGCAGGTCTCCTCCTTGCAGCAGACTCTGGAACAAACCCGCCAGGCGTTGGAACAGTCCCGCCGCGAGAACACGATTTTGCGCCAGAAGCTCGACGCACTGGCCCGGCGATTCTTTGGCAAAAAGAGCGAGCAGTTGAACGCCGCCCAGATGGAGTTGCTCCTCAGCGGTTTGGTGGACAGCACCGTCTCCGAAGAAAAGAAGGAGCCGCCCGCGCGGCCCGCGCCGCGCACTTCTCCTTCCACTTCCCAACGCATTCGCACCCCGGACCACCTGGAAGTGGTGCGACAGGTCATCGAGCCGGAACTGGTGCGGGCCGAGCCGGAGCAGTGGAAAAAGATCGGCGAGGAAATCAGCCGCCGGCTGGATTATCAACCGGGCAAGTTCTTCTGGCAGGAAACCGTGAGGCCCAAGTATGTGCGCGCCGATCAGCGGGAGCTGCCGCCGGTGATGGCGCCGGCTCCGGCCCAAGTGGCCGATCACAGTCTGGCCGCGCCCGGTTTGCTGGCGCAAATCCTGGTGGCCAAGTATTGCGATCATCTGCCCTTCTACCGGCAGGAGCAGATTTTCCGGCAACGTCACG
>Ga0326727_10014112_pt1 | contig 17516 bp, 13 predicted proteins | sample MB2enrmetagenome_FD_207643 | JGI IMG/M metagenome (GOLD analysis project Ga0326727, IMG submission 207643) | Lab enriched peat soil microbial communities from McLean, Ithaca, NY, United States - MB29MY | ecosystem: Environmental > Terrestrial > Soil > Wetlands > Peat | place: USA: New York...
TCCGCCCTCACTCGGTTCGCGCTTCCAGGATTCCTTTTCGCTGGATTCGTAGCCGGCTTCCCGGTTGCCGTGGCCCAAGGTACTCATTTGTGGGTGCAATCGCAGATGGAGGAGTTCGAGAGGGGCACCCCGGACGGCGTAGCCATAGGGAGTAACGGAGAACTGCGACAAGGCCCAGGGCTTACTGAGCAGCTGACCACGCCCTCAACCTTCGTGTGGGCAGTGGTTGCGGACAGGGCCGAAGAGATCTTTGTCGGAACCGGCTCGCCAGCGTCTGTGCTGCGGCTGGCCAGGAAGCCAGGCGAAAAGCCGTTCACGCTCTTCGAGACCAAAGATTTGAGCGTTCAGGCCTTATGCCTGGGGCCAGACGGTGCGCTCTACGCTGCCACGCTGCCGAGCGGCAGAGTCTACAAACTGAACCCCAGCGCAACAGAGAAACAGGATGAATCCAGCGCCACGGTGGTTTTCGACGCCTCCAAGGCAAATGCGGCCGACAATGGGGAGAACAAAGCGGTCTCGCCCAAACCGAGCGCCGGCTCGCGCTACCTATGGGCGCTGGTATTTGATGCGGCGGGGCGGCTTTATATAGCAACCGGCAATCCGGGCGCGGTTTACCGTGTCGACCCCGCAAAACCCGGTGCCCAGCCGGAGCTGTTTTTCAAGAGCGATGAGGCGCACATTCGCGCTCTGGCGTGGGAAGCGAAAGGGAACTTGATTGCTGGGTCCGACGGCTCTGGGCTGGTCTACCGTATCGATCCACAAGGCAAGGGATATGTGCTCTTTGAGGCGCCGCGGCGAGAGATTACTGCGATCGCAATCGGGGCCGGCGGCACGATCTATGCGGCGAGCGTGGGCGACAAAAGCCGAAACTCGCTGCCTCCGCTGCCGGTGCAGGGAATAGGCACGGTGAGCGTCTCCATTGTGCAGCCGGGGTCGCTGCAGGCTGCGAACGTAAGCGCTTCCGTACCGGAAGGGACTGATATTTACGCCTTGAACGAGGGGCAAGCGCCGCGCAAACTTTGGTCGGATAAGGACGAGATCGTCTATGCCCTGGCCGCGCGGCCCGATGGCCTGCTGGCGCTTACCGGCAATCGCGGTCGTGTCTTTCGCATTGAGGACGATGGCAGCTACGCCGACCTCGCCCACTTGCCAGCGCAGCAGGGGCTGAGCCTGACGACCGCGCAGGACGGAGAGGGATTGGTCATCGGCACAGGAAACACCGGCAAGGTTTTCCTGCTGGGGGCCTCCGAAAAGCACGAATATGCCAGCGATGTTCTCGACGCCGGCGCTTTTGCGCGCTTTGGCCGCGTCGAGATCGATCCGGGTTCGGTGGGTTATGAGATCCTGACGCGATCCGGCAACGTGGAGCAGCCTGTGCGCGGCTGGAGCGATTGGCAGCCTCTCAAGGATGGCGCGGTAGCTTCGCCTCCGGGGCGGTTTCTGCAGTGGAAGGCTGAACTGCACAACGATGGCACTCTGGGCAGCGTGGGCGTCAATTACTTGCCGGTCAATTCAGCGCCAGTGGTCGACGAACTGGTAGTGGTTCCGGGAGCCCGCCTGAATCCGCAGTCTTTGATGTCGCAGAGTCAAACCGTGAGCATTGGATTTTCCGCGCCGGCCGACGGTTCGACGGTCGCATTCGACTCGGGATCGAGCGCACCGCTGCAAGCCAACAAGGATCGCACCGGCGTAACTGTGCGGTGGGCCGCGCACGACGACGACGGCGACGATCTGACATATTCGCTTTACCTGCGGGGCGACGGCGAGACGGTTTGGCGGCTGCTCAAAGACAAAATCACCGAGAAAGCGTACAGCTTCGACGCCACGTCGATTCCTGACGGCGGATATCGCATCAAGGTGGTCACATCGGACGCGCCTTCGCACACGCCCGGCGACGCGCTCGCGGGAGAGAAGGTGAGCGATCGTTTTGAACTCGATACCACGCCGCCGGCGGTTACGAATCTAAAGGCTGAAATCGGGCAGATTGTTTGCGATGGCTTCGGCTGCCCCTTGCCCTATCTCATCAGCTTCGATGCCGAAGATACTACTTCGCCCATAATGCGCGCTGAGTACTCGCTCGATGCGGGGCCATGGCAGCATATCGATCCGGCCGGCAAACTGTCCGACTCAAAACACGAGCACTACGAGCTGAAGATCGGACTCGGAACCATGGAGAACCCCGGTGAACACCTGATTACCGTCCGCGTCTACGATCGTTACGAGAACGTTGGCGTGGCCAAGACGGTGATTCCCGCCAAGGGAAAGTAGGCGCCATGCGATTCGAGCTCTACGTAGCGGCGCGTTACCTGAAGGCCAAGCGGCGCCAGGCCGTGGTGGGTGTGGTCACGGCCATCTCGGTAGCTGGCGTGACCGCGGGCGTGGCGGCGCTCATCATCGCTCTCGCCATCACCAACGGCATGCGGCGCGATTTGCAGGACAAGCTGCTCGGCTCAAGCGCGCACGTGCAGTTGATGCAGGTGGAAGGGCGCGGCATTCCCAACTGGCGGCCCATGCTCTCGCGGCTGCGCCAGGTTCCACACGTCACCGCGGCGGCTCCGGGCTTGTACGAACAGGTGGTAGTGGCACGCGGCGCGCGCGACGGCTATGCGTTGATCGAAGGCATTTTGCCCGACGATGAGCGAACCGTGAGCGATCTGCTCGCGACAGCGACGCCCGGAGCAACCGCCGCTCTGGAGCCACAGACGGCCGCTGCAACGGGCGCTGAGTTACCGCCGATTGTCCTGGGCAGCGATCTGGCGGAGACTATCGGCGCGGTCCAGGGGGATTCGGTGATGGTGGTGAGCCCGCAGGGAGAATTGACTCCCTTGGGTGGGCTGATTCCCAAGTACATGACCTTTCGCGTGGCGGGGATCTTCCACTCCGGCTTTTACCAGTACGATGCCCAGATGGGCTTCCTGCGCCTGGCGGACGCGCAGAGGCTCTTCGATGAGCCCGATCTGCTTTCAGTGATCAGCTTCAAAGTCGACAACCTCAACCGCGCGCCAGAGATTGCGCGCACCATCGAGCAGGCCGCGGGATCCGGTTACATGACGACGAACTGGACAGATCAGAACCGGGAATTGTTCCGCGCCCTCAAGCTCGAACAAGTGGTCACATTTATCGTGATTGCGCTGATCGTGATTGTGGCCGCGCTCAATATTCTCATCGCGCTCACCATGATGGTGATGGAGAAGACCCGCGACATAGCGGTGATGATGAGTTTCGGCGTCGATCCCGGCCAGGTCCGGCGCATCTTCATGTTACAGGGCTTATTGATTAGCGTGATTGGGACGGTACTGGGCCTCGCGCTCGGCTACATTGCGTCGTGGGCCGGCGGGTATTACCACTTCATTCATCTCTCGGCCGAGGTCTACTCGATCGACACCTTGCCTTTTGCGCCACGCCTGCTCGATGGCGTGATTGTCTCAGTAGTTTCGATTGGAATTTCACTGCTGGCGACGCTCTATCCATCGTCGGCTGCGGCGAATGTGCTGCCGGCCGAGGCGCTGCGATACGAATAACCCACCCCTAATCAATAATATTTGACAATGTGACACAACGTGTGTCACATTTAGTTCATGAAGAGTATCACTCTGCGTCAGCTTCGCGATACAAAACGGGTCAAATCCTGGCTCCGCGCCGGCGTACATATCGAAGTGCGAGAGCGGGGCGAGGTTATTGGCGACCTGGTGCCGAGAACACCTCCGAAGCCTCCCGCGGAATGGCCCGATTTTGAGGCGCGCGCAAAAACCATTTTCGGCGACCGAATTATTCCCGCTGTGGAGATGCTGATTCAGGATCGCGAGGATGAACGGTTTTGACCGTATACGCCGACTCGAGTTTCTTCGTTTCCAGTTGCATTCACGATGTCCATACCCATGAGGTAACAACCCGAATGGCTGCTGGGCCTCAAGTGTGGCTCACGCCTTTCGGTCGAGCCGAGGTCGCCAATGCGATCAATCGCTATGTATTCCGTAGAGCGATATCGGCGGTCGATGCTCGGGATGTATGGCTCCACTTTGAACAGGATCGCATTCGAGGAATCTGGATCGAAGTCGGAGTGCCTGAGGGCGTCTGGGAGGCCAGTATAGTGTTGGCGCAGCGGTTTGGCCCGACGCTAGGCGTTCGCACGCTCGACTCGCTCCACGTTGCCTGCGCGCTGGAACTGCGAGCCGACAGGTTTTGGACTTTCGATGGGCGTCAGGCAAAGCTGGCCGAGGCAGTCGGACTCGATACGAACCCCTGAGCGCGGCCTCTCACTGCGGCGTGATGATGCCGCCCAGCGCATGGCGGCGCGGCAGCACGATGCCGCGATGATCCACTTCCACCACTGCGTGGGGCAGTCCTTCGGACAGAGTTTCTCTCTCAACCAGCGCGCCGCCGCAGGCAGGGCACCAGTCGGACTTCGTGGTATCGGCCAGAACGGCATGGCATTGGCTGCAGATTCGCTCCATGCCAAGAGCTTATCGCACTGAGCTGCTCTGGCTCCCTCGCTCCCTTGCGCCCAGCTTTTCGTACACTGGAGACATGCACCCTCCGGTTCGTCTTGTGGCGATCGACGTGGACGGCACGTTGCTGCCTTCGCTATCACAAACTATGAGCGCGCGTACCGGACGGTCGCTCGTGGCTGCGCAGTCTGCGGGCATCACGGTGGCGATTGCGACTGGCCGGCGTCTGGCCTACACGTTGCCGTTGATCGAAGGTCTCGGTCTGCGAGCGGACACGCCCTTGATTACGTCCAATGGAACAGTGGTCTCCACGTTGGGCGGTGAGACAATCGATCAATGTCATATGAATGCGCGCGTCGCACGGGGTGTGTGCGGGGTGCTTCGCCCGTTTGGGACGGTTGTTTTCACTTTTGACCGGCCGGGGCGCGGCGAAGTGGTTCTCGAAGACATGAGCCAGGCTCAAGGGCGGATTGCTTTATGGGTTGAGGCCAACCGCAACGCGATCGAGGTTGTGAAACCGCTGGAGAATGCGCTTGTGGATGGCGACGATCCAATCCAGGGGATGGCGGCGGGAAGTATCGAGCAGATGCGAGCCGCGGAAAAAGCGCTGAAGACGAGTGTCTGGGCTGCGGATTGCGATTGCGCCCGGACAGAGTATCCGGCACGCGACCTTTCGATTCTCGACCTACTTCCGCCAGGAGTGTCGAAGGGGTGGGCGCTTGAGCGGCTTGCAGCGCGGCTGGATGTGGACCGGAAAGAGACCATGGCCATCGGCGACAATTGGAACGACGTAGAAATGTTGGAGTGGGCAGGGCAGGGAATCGTGATGGGCAATGCGGCTCCGGAGTTGCGCACACTGGCGAAGATGCGCGGATGGAAACAAGCGCCGTCGAGCGACAACGATGGGGTTGCGGTGGTTCTGGAGACGATGCTCGCAAAGATGGAGGCGGCACGGGCATGATGAGCGAACTCCAACGCGGACTAGGGCTACTTGCACTGGCAGCCGCGGTGCTCTTGTGCTTCGCGGCAGACGCACGCGCCGCCGAGCGGGTGACGCTGCGCAACGGATTCACGATCGAATGCGATCACCATGGGCGCGTGGACGGACACATGCGGCTCTACCTGAGCGCGGGCGAGGACAACTACATTGACCGCTCTCCAGAGGAGATTGCATCCTTCGAACAACTTCCTGATCCACCGGTAGCTGCTGCGCCCGTCGCTCCGCAGAGTTCGAACGGAGGAGCAAAGCTGACTCAGGCCGACTTGCACGAGATGCTGGCGCGAGCTGGGACGGAGCACAATCTGGACGTAGATCTGCTGGCCAGCGTAATTAAGGCGGAGAGCGATGGCAACGCGCGGGCGGTGAGCCGCGCCGGCGCGCAGGGACTCATGCAACTGATGCCGGGAACGGCTGCGGATCTTGGCGTCGAAGATAGCTTTCAACCCGAGCAGAATGTGCGCGGCGGATCAAGCTATCTCGACGCACTCTTGAAGCGCTATCACGACAATCTGGCGCTGGCGCTGGCGGCCTATAACGCCGGGCCGGAGGCCGTCGACAAATACCACGGCATTCCGCCATACCGCGAGACCCGCGCCTATGTGGCTCGTGTAATTCATGAATTCAATCGCAGCGTGCTGGCGCGGGAGGCGGAAGCGCGGCGCCTCGCCTCGGCCCCGGCGCAACTCGAAGCAGTCCATTAATGCCGCGATGCACGGGCACATGAGAACATAGATTCAAGTTTCTGACTGGCAGAACGGAGATCGCTTGAAGCGACGGGAATGGATCGTGGGTCTGGTGGTGTTGGCGGCGCTGGCCGGCCTTTTCGCATACGAACAGCATTTGCACCCCTTTGACTGGAAGGTATTTCTGACGGAGTTCCAAAAGGCCCGCTGGACGAAGGTGGGTTTCGCTGCGGCGTGTATTTATCTGGCCTTTGTTTTTCGCGCGGTTCGTTGGGCCTTGTTGCTGCGGCCCAGCAAGCGTGTGCCCCTCTTCTCTCTTCTCGGCACGCAGGTGATGGGCTTCACTGCGGTTGCCCTCATCGGCCGAATTGCCGATCCGGTGCGCCCGTATCTGGTGGCCAGAAAGACAAGCCTGTCGGTGAGCTCGCAAATTGCGGTGTATATCGTCGAGCGGCTCTTTGACGCCGGATCGATGGCCATCCTCTTTTGCTCGGCCATTCTGCTCTCGCCGGCCGGGACACTGCCGCATCAAGAGATATTCAACAAGTTCGGCAAAGGCGGGCTGGCCGTCACCATAGCCGGCGCATTGTTTCTGGCAGCCGTGCGGCTTGCAGGAAAGGCAGTGGCTTCGTTCTGTGAGAGGGCGTTGGCTCCTCTATCGCAGAAGATGGCCCATGCCGTTGGACATAAAGTCCGCGCATTTCACGCCGGTCTGGATACGCTACGCACGCCCACGGATTTCGCCGTAACGCTTTCGATTTCACTCGCCATGTGGTGTCTGATCACCCTTGCGTATGTCGAGGGAGTGGGAGCGTTCATGCCGGCCGGACAACGAGTTCCTAACACCCTTGCCCGATGCTTGGCGCTGATGGCCGGAGGCGGAGTTGCCAGCATCGTTCAATTGCCGGTGATTGGCTGGTTCACGCAGATCGCGGCTCTGGAAGTGATGCTGAAGCCGCTATTCGGAATGGCGCAAGAGATGGCCACGGCGTGCGCGACGACATTGCTGGCGATCACCTTCCTGGGTATTGCGCCGATTGGCCTCGTCTGGGCGCAGTTTGAGCACATTAATCTGCGCAAGGTGACGTTGGAGAGCGAGCAGGCGGAAAACCAATTGGACGCCAGCGAGATTGGGGACGAAAATACTGCGCCCTAGGGAGCAGTTATTGTGCCAGCCGCGCCATTGGTTTCCGACGTGTAGCGAATCGATTCCGGCCCAACGGCCCCGCCGGTCATGATCATGCTCATTGCTTGTTCCATCGTGAGATCGGTCTCAATCACACATTCGGTGGGCAGGATTTGCAGGAAGGCCGAGGTGGGGTTGATCGCGTTAGGCACCAGCACAGCGGCCAGCGGACGCCCGGTGGTTGCGTCGTTAAGCGTCCGCGTAAGAAATCCGATACTCTTCTGACCAGTGATCGGGAAGTCGATCAGGACCACGCGCTGGCTTGAGTCTTTCTTCACCATCATCGAATCCAGCAGTTGCCGCACCGATGTGTAGACTTTGGCGACGAAGGGAAGGCGCTCGAGCACGGACTCAAAAAGTCCGAATAGCTGGCGTCCGACGACGAGGGAAGTCACACGGCCCACGATGGTGAGAACTGCAAGCGTGAGCAGGACGGCGAGCGCTGGCTGCAGCCACGGATTGCCGAACCATCCTTTTGGGAAGAAGGCGGCAAGGAGTTGGACGGCTGGTAGCCCTGCCTGGGCGAGCGATTTAAGCAGGAAGCTGAAGATCAGATACGTGACGAAGAGTGGGCCGATGGTGATGATTCCGGCCAGGATGTTCCGCTGCAGGCTGCGCGCGGTGCGGCTGATGGGACCTTTCACGAGCATCACCTCGTTACGAGCATACCCCGGCGAGGGTGCAGCGCGGAACGCGGCGAAAACTGCGAGAGCCATTTCCAATCGAAGCCAAATCAGCTATATATGAGGACTACCGCCATTTTCCAGTTAGAGAGTCGTGCATGAACGAACGTGAGAGTTTTGACCTGAGGGAAGAGTACGCTGAAACACCCGAAGCAACGGTAATGCGTCCTCGAGCGGAGGAATCGCCACTGTCCATCGAAGCGTGCCAGCGCGCGCCGCATTCTTCTGAGGAGGAGAATGCTGAGCAGTTCACTTCGCCGCCGCAGACGCGCGCATCGCAGGACGCGCTTGCGGAAGCGGCGCAATCCCCTGGCGTGCGGCGCGCGGTGAACATTCTGCGCTCCGTGCTTCCTCTTGCGCAACGCCTTTTGCCTTTGCTCGACGGGAACATCGGGACGACTGTGAGTAACTTCATTGCGCCGCGCCCGCAGCCGAAGGCGCCGCAGCCATCGGGAGAGGTCGACCTGGCGCCGATTGAAGACAGCTTGGCCCGATTGCGCTCGCAGCAGCGCAGTTTGCGCTTACAGGTGACAGAGCAGAGTGCGTCGCTGAAACGAGTAGAGGATCAACTGGAAAAGGTGCGCGAAGCCACTAACCGCAACACACAGGAGCAGCAGGAGCTCTTGGAGGACCTGAAATCCTTTGGGAAAAAGGTCAAGATTGTTGTCATCTTTGCGCTTGTTCTGGCGGCAGCCGGCTTTGGCATCACTTTGGTGCTCTTTCTGCGCCTGAACAATGTGATTCACTGAGCCGATCTCAACAGAAAAGTGCGGCTCTGGAGTCCCGCAGTCCCTCAGGAAGCAAACGACTTGAATCGGGCGACCATCCGGAAACCGCCTCTACAACTCCTGCACGGTGTCCTCGATGGCGAGGCGCACATTTCCGTCCGATTTCGCCAGCCGCCGCACAGCTTCCGGCTTATCGACCTTCGCCTTCAACATCACCAGCGCCACGGGAACACTGCGGCCTGCGCTCTTGATGGTCTCAACCGCGGTCGCGCGGTCGATGTTGCAGGCGCACATCAGGATGCGAATGCCGCGCTCCACCAGTTTTGAGTTTTGCATGTGCACGTTGACCATCAGGTTCTCGTACACATAGCCGAGCCGCGTCATGGCGCCGGTCGTGATCATGTTCAGGATCATCTTCTGGGCGCTGCCGGCCTTCAGGCGCGTGGAGCCGGAGATCACCTCGGGACCAACTTCGGCGACGATGACGATGTCGGATGCTTCGGCGAGAGGCGTCCCTTGATTGCAGGTGACGGCTGCGGTGTGTGCTCCGCGGGCACGCGCATAAGCCACGGCGGCGACTACATAGGGCGTGCGACCGGAAGCGGAGACGCCGACGACCACATCCTTGCGCGTTGGACGACGCCGCGCGATATCGCGTTGGCCCAGCTCTTCGGAGTCTTCATTCACCTCGACCGCTGAGGCCAGCGCTTTGGGTCCGCCGGCCATGATGTACTGCACCTGGCCGGGCGCCGTGGAGTACGTGGGTGGGCATTCAGAGGCGTCCAGCGCCGCAATCCGCCCGCTTGAACCCGCCCCCACATAAATTAAGCGCCCGCCTTCGCGCAGACTGCGCGTCACCTGGTCGATCACATCGGCAATTTCAGGGATAGCTTTCTTAACCGCCGCCGCGACCTTAGCATCTTCGTGGTTGATGATGCGCGCAATCTCGAGTGCGGATTTCGTGTCGAGGCCCTGGGAGGCTTCGTTCTGGCTCTCTGTCGTCAGTTGTTGAAGCAGTGCGGCCTGGTCGTTATTGGTATCTTTTGTCCTGGAGCCGGCCGGTTCCTGCATCGTGGTGCTGGGTAGCATCGCGTCAGTCCCCAGTTTTCATTGTATCTATAAAAGCACGCAACCTAATAAATTTGTTCTGCCGAACCTGGATTTGTAACCCTCAAGACGGGTCCTAAAGGGCTTCGCGCACGGCGTCATGAAAGCGCGGTCTGACCTCGCGGATCAATTGGCTTTGCCGATCCGGCCAGGTGCGGTTGGTCAACAGATCGACGGCAACTTCCGCGTCCAGATCGATCCATAAAGAGCATCCGCTGTATCCAAGATGCCCGATGGAATGCTGCGAGAAGTATTTGCCGGAAGACGAGGGCTGCGATGGCGTGTCCCATCCGAGCGCACACGAACTACCCTCGGGCGGCTGTCGATAAGCAAAGCGTTGCACTACGGCCGGGTCGAACGGGGGGGGATTTTCGTTGGATTTAGTTGGCTTCGCGCTGCGGAAGATTGCACCGGCGAAGCGTAGAAGGTCAGGAGCATTGGAGAAAACTCCGGCATGTCCAGCCACACCGTTCAGGACCCATGCATTCTCGTCCTGGACTTCTCCTTGAATACGGCAATGGCGGAAAGTTGAATCTTCTTCGGTAGGAGGAATTGCCGCACGCATTGCCGGTGAGGGACAGAAGCCTGTGGCTGCCATGCCAAGCGGCTGATAGATTTCGCGGCGTGTCCATGAGTCGAGATCAACCCCAAGAAGAACCTCAAGTGCCTCGCCGAGGAGAATAAAGCCGGGATCGGAGTACTCGGCGCGCGTGCCGGGAGCGGCCTGAATTGACAGCTCAAGACAGGCGCGGAGCAGCGCGGCAGGCGTAGATGCGGCGCGGAAGAGTTCCACATACCCGGGTAGCCCGGAGTTATGGGCCAGAAGATTCCGCAGAGTTACGATGCGGGCCAAGTCATCGGCCGCACGCCCCGCAACAAACTCCGGTAGAAGCTCGCACAGAGGCGTATCGAGATCGAGTTGCTTTCGCTCGACGAGGAGCATGGCCGCGGCCGTGGTGGCGACTACCTTGGTCAGGCTTGCCACATCGTAGACGGTTTCGGCAGCAACAGCGGGCGCGTCTTCTTCATAAGTAAATCGACCCAGCGCTCCCTGGAGCACGACCTCATCGCCGGCCAAAACACCAAATGCGCACCCGGGAAAAGCACGCGAGGCTATGGCTCTCTCGAGAATCCCGAGCGCATTGGCAAACCGGCTGGAATTGCCGCAAACCTCCTCGGCGGATGGATGGTCTTTGGATAGCATCGCTCTCTCGTAGGGTAACGCGAGCGGCTCTTCCAGTGGGAGTTCCTCTCACTTTTCACCGTCATAACCGGGATTTCGGGCTATCCTTGTCTGCGGGAGCGCCGTCTATTCAGTTGGAGGTTGGTATGGTTCGGTGGTGCGCATGGACGCGCGCAGCATCTCTGGCGGGCTTGATCTCGGCCGCAGCCGGCATGGGCTTCGCCCAAACTGCGAGCCAGCCAGGGTCGGCGACAGGCACCGCCCCTTCGGCTGCGGCCGAATCCGCAGTTCCACCCGACGCGAATCCCGCCGCACAGGTTATAGCGCCAGAAGCCCCTGCCGCTAGCCCCTCTGCAGAACCGGCCGCTATGACCAGAAAGCTCTACACCGTGCCTGCGGGGACGAAGATATTGCTTGTACTACGCAGCGCCATCGACACCAGGAGCGCCAAAGCCGGCGATGGCGTGTATCTCAGTTCGATCTTTCCGGTGGTGGTGGGGAATCGCGTGATGATTCCGACTGGGGTCTACGTGCAGGGTGTCATTGACCGGGTGCAGCGTGGCGGCCGAATCAAAGGTAAAGCACAGCTCGACATGCACTTTACTTCCATCATCTTTCCCAACGGCTCGGTGGTCGAGATTCCAGGAGTTGTTGACAGCCTGCCCGGCGCAAAGAACCAGACCGTGAACAGCAATGGCGAGGGAACGATCCAGCAAGACGGCGATAAAGGCCGTAATGCTGGGCGGACGGCGGAAATCGCTCTCCCAACCGGCGCGGGAGTGGGCACGATCGGTGGGGCTTCGACGGGGCATCCCGTTGAAGGCGGACTTGCAGGTTTGGGCGCAGGTTTGGCTACCGTCGGGGTGGTCTCGCTTTTCACGCGCAATGCCGATGTCGATATCCCAACCGGGACTCAGGTGGAGATGGTGCTGCAGCGGCCGCTCGAACTCGTGGATGCGAATCTCGCGGGAGCAGGCCAGCCCGGAGCCGCGCCGGCCCTGGTTCCTGCCGCCGACCAGCCAAAGCCGATTACATCGCATCGTCCAAGAATCATGTGCCCGCCGGGAAGCCTCGGTTGCGAGTAATCTAGGTAGAGATGCTTAACGGTCCCGACGATCCCACGGTCTCAGACTCCCAAGTGAACCTCCAGTCCACTGACCCTTTGCAGTCTTCGAATTCTGCGTCCGCAGGATTTCGTAAATCCCCGGGCGTGGTGCTGTGGCTGCGCGACCTGCTCATCGCCACTGCCGCCTCCGTCATCATGGTTCTGTTTCTCTATCAGCCGGTTCGCGTCGAGGGCACCAGCATGCTGCCGCGTCTGGAAGACAGCGACCGCCTCTTCATCAACAAGTTTGTCTATCACTTCACGGCCATAGAGCGCGGCGACGTGGTCGTGTTCCACTACCCGCGCGACCCGGAGAAGAGCTACATCAAGCGCGTAATTGCGTTGCCTGGCGATACGATTCGCATCGACCACGGCCGGGTTTACGTAAATGGCAGCCTGGTACACGAGCCGTATGTTCCTCCGCAGTATCGCGACAATCAGCCCATGGCGGAGACGGTGATCCCGGCGGATCAATACTTCATGATGGGCGACCATCGCTCGGTATCGCAGGATAGCCGGTACTTTGGCCCGGTCGATCGCTCGCTGATTTACGGGAAGGCCGTTTTCGTTTACTGGCCGGCTCGCGATGTGGGCGTAGTTCATTAGCCGTGGAAAACGAGGCGGAATCCCGCCGTCTAAACCTGCTAAAATCGATTGAATCCACTCCTCGGAGAGGCGATGCAGGCGATCCTGGCGCTCGAAGACGGGCGCATCTTCCGCGGGCAAGGCTATGGACACCCAGGCGAAAGCCGGGGCGAAGTGGTTTTTAATACTTCCCTAACTGGTTACCAGGAAATTGCGACCGATCCCTCCTATGCGGGACAGATCGTTGTCCTGACCAACCCGCAAATCGGCAACTACGGCACCAACCGCTCCGATAACGAGGCGTCGCGGCCCTATATCGAGGGCCTGATCGTGCGCGAGTTTTCGGCGATCAGCTCCAACTGGCGCTCCGAGCAGGTAACCGATGAGTACATGGAGCGTTATTCGGTGCCCGTGCTGGCGGAGATCGACACGCGGGCTCTGGTGCGGCACCTGCGCACCAAAGGCGTCATGCGCGGGGTGATTTCGACCGTAGTTTCGGACCCGGAAGCACTGGTCCAAAAGGCCAGAAGCATCCGCAAGATGGACGGCACTGACTTGGCGCGCGTGGTCTCGACCAAATCGAGCTACGAGTTTGACGTCTCCGATCCGCGCAGCCAGATGGGCGAATCGCTGCTGGCGGAAGGGTTTATCCAGAAGGAAGAAGCGCAGCGGAAAACCCTTCACGTGGTAGCTTATGATTTCGGCATTAAGCAGAACATTCTGCGCATGTTAACGCGCGAGGGCTGCCGCGTGACCGTGGTCCCGGCCGAGACCTCGGCGGACGACGTGCAGGCGCTCAAGCCCGACGGCGTGTTTCTCTCGAACGGCCCCGGCGACCCCGAGCCGGTCGATTACGCAGTGCGCGCTATCCGGCAGATGATGGGCCGCGTTCCGATCTTCGGAATCTGTCTGGGCCACCAGCTCACCGGGATTGCGCTCGGCGGCCGCACCTACAAGCTCAAATTCGGCCATCACGGCGGCAACCACCCGGTGCGCAACAACGCGACCGGTAAGGTGGAGATCACGGCACACAATCACAACTTCGCCGTCGATCCCGACTCGATTAACGCCAACGAGGTCGAACTGACGCACGTGGACCTGAACGATCAGACGCTCGAAGGTCTGCGTCACAAGACGCTGCCGCTCTTCAGCGTGCAGTATCACCCCGAAGCCGCCCCCGGCCCGCACGATTCGCACTATTTGTTCCGCGACTTCCGCCAGATGATGGAGGAGTGGAAGGGATGACGTTCGCTATCAAAGAGAGATTAGGCATTTCAAACCAGCGGGGCTTTCGGCTCCGCTGTTTTTTGGAAATTGGGAATCGGAAATCAGGAATGGAAAAGAATGCCTCGCAGAAATGACATTCAGAAGATCCTCGTGATCGGCTCAGGGCCGATCATCATCGGCCAGTCGGCGGAGTTCGATTACTCCGGCACGCAGGCGTGCAAGGCCCTCAGGCAGGAGGGCTACGAGGTGGTGCTGGTCAATTCGAATCCGGCCACCATCATGACCGATCCCGAGCTGGCCGACCGCACCTACATCGAGCCGCTGACCCACGAGTACGTGGAAGAGATTATCCGCATTGAAGCGGAGATGCTCGCATCCCAGCCCAATGCCGGCAAGTTTGCACTGCTGCCAACGGTCGGTGGGCAGACTGCGCTGAACCTTGCCGTCGATCTTGCCGACACCGGCGTTCTCGAACGCTATAACGTCGAACTGATCGGCGCCAAGCTTGCAGCCATCAAGAAGGCCGAGGACCGCCTGCTCTTCAAAGATGCGATGATCCGCATCGGCCTCGATTTGCCGAAATCTGCGCTCGTGAACAACCTGCGCGACGGCCTTGATTTCTCAAGCAAGCTTGGCTTTCCGGTCCTCATCCGGCCCAGCTTCACACTCGGCGGCACGGGCGGCGGCATCGCCTACAACCGCGAAGAGCTGATGGAGATCCTCTCCCGCGGCCTCGACCTCTCGCCCGTTCACGAATGCCTGCTCGAAGAGAGCGTGCTCGGCTGGAAGGAGTTCGAGCTCGAGGTGATGAGGGATCTCGCCGACAACGTCATCATCATTTGTTCGATTGAGAATTTTGACCCCATGGGCGTGCACACCGGCGATTCCATTACCGTGGCGCCGGCGCAAACCCTCACCGACCGCGAGTATCAGAAGATGCGCGACGCGGCCATCGCCTGCATCCGCGAGATCGGCGTGGAGACCGGCGGTTCCAATGTGCAGTTTGCTGTGAACCCCGTTGACGGACGCATGACGATCATCGAGATGAACCCGCGCGTCTCGCGCTCTTCGGCGTTGGCATCGAAGGCAACCGGTTTTCCGATTGCAAAGATCGCCGCGAAACTCGCCGTGGGCTACACGCTCGACGAGATTCCCAACGACATCACGCGCAAGACGCCGGCCTGCTTCGAACCGACCATCGATTACGTAGTGGTCAAAATTCCTAAATGGCAGTTCGAAAAGTTTCCCGGCGCTGACGACACGCTGGGCCCGCAGATGAAATCGGTGGGCGAGGTGATGGCCATCGGGCGCACCTTCAAAGAATCGCTAATGAAGGCCTGGCGCTCGCTCGAAACCGGAAAGAAAACCGGCGCCGAAGTGCTGGAGCCACGCCGCCTGACGCAGATGCTGGTGACGCCCAAACCAGAGCGGCTGGGTTATCTCCGGTACGCATTCGAACGCGGCATGAGCGTGCGCGAAGTTGCGCGCCTCACCAAGATGGATCCGTGGTTCTTGCACCAGTTGCGCGAGATTACGGTGGCACAGTCGGCTATTGCAAACACTGCTCCAGAAGATATGAGCCCGGAGGGCTGGATGAGCCTCAAGCGCCTGGGCCTGAGCGACGAGCGCATCGCCAAAGAGTGGAAACTCGATGGTCACGAAGGCATTCAACAGGTGCGGGAACTGCGCGAGAAGCATGGAATCAGGCCAGTGTTCAAGCTGGTGGATACCTGCGCAGCGGAGTTCGAGTCGATGACGCCGTACCTTTACTCGACTTACGAGGAAGAGGACGAGGCGCCACCGACCACGACGCCGAAGATCATCATTCTCGGCTCGGGGCCAAATCGCATCGGCCAGGGCATTGAGTTTGACTATTGCTGCTGCCACGCGGCCTTCGCGCTGAAGGAAGACGGTTACGAGACCATCATGGTCAATTGCAATCCCGAAACCGTCTCTACCGATTACGACACCAGCGACCGGCTCTACTTTGAGCCACTGGTGCTCGAAGACGTGCTGGCGATTTACCACCACGAGGCGCAATCGGGCGCGCAGATCGGCATGATTGTGCAGTTCGGCGGGCAAACGCCGCTGAATCTGGCGCAGCGGCTGCGTGCGGCCGGCGTGCCTATCATCGGTACCTCGCCGGAATCGATCGACCTGGCCGAGGACCGCAAACAGTTCGGCAAACTGCTGGAGGACTTGAAAATTCCGCAACCGAGCGGCGGCACCGCAACCAGCGCGGAGCAGGCTTTGGCTGTTGCCGAGCGGATCGGATATCCGGTGCTCGTGCGGCCCAGCTACGTGCTCGGCGGCCGCGCCATGGTGATTGCCTACGACGCCGAGGCCGTCACGCGCTACATGCGCCAGGCCGTCGAATACTCGCAGGAGCGGCCGGTTCTGATCGATCATTTCCTTGAGAATGCGGTTGAAGTGGATGTCGATGCGCTGTGCGACTCGGAAGATGTCGTGATTGCCGGCATCATGCAGCACATCGAGGAGGCCGGCATTCACTCCGGCGACTCTTCGTGCGTGTTGCCTGCTGTGGACATCAGGGAAGAGACGCTTGAAACCTTGCGCGCGTACACCCGCAAGCTGGCGCTGGCGCTGAAGGTTGTGGGCCTCGTGAATCTGCAGTTCGCCATCCAACGCGACGAGCAGGGCAACGACCATGTGTATGTGATTGAAGTGAATCCGCGCGCCTCGCGCACTGTGCCGTATGTTTCGAAGGCGACGGGCGTGCCTCTGGCCAAGTTTGCGGCGCGGCTGATGACCGGACGCAAGCTGCGCGAGTTGCTGCCCGATGAATTGGCCTCCGGCAAGGACCTTGCAACCGGCTCGCACCACTATGTGAAGTCGCCGGTCTTCCCGTGGTCGAAGTTCGCGGGCGTAGATACGGTTCTTGGGCCGGAGATGAAGTCGACGGGCGAAGTGATGGGCGTGGCATCGAGCTTTGGTGAGGCCTTCGCCAAGGCGCAGCTCTCAGCGGGGCAGATTCTGCCCACCGGTGGCACGGTCTTCTTTACCGTGAATGATCACGACAAGCAGGCAGCGATCGCACTGGCGCGGCGGTACGTCGATCTCGGCTTCAAGATTGTTGCCACTGAAGGCACTGCCAACGTGCTCGAAGGCGCAGGGATGATTGCGGAGCGAGTCTTCAAGGTGGGTGAGGGGCGTCCGAACGCGGTCGACCTCATCAAGGAGAATCGCATTCAGCTCGTCGTCAATACGCCGCGCGGGCAGGATGCGATCTTTGACGAGAAGGCGATTCGCCGCGCGGCCGTGCTGGCGCGCATTCCCACCATTACGACGCTCGCAGCGGCGCAGGCGGCGGCTGAAGGAATCGCGGCCATGCAGAAGCATAGTGTCACGGTGAATGCTTTGCAGCAGCTGCACAAGGCGAACGGGCGCTGAGTGAGAACGCCGCCCCGTCGCTTCTGGGATTGCCGAAACCAACGCCACGGACCAGGGACGAACGCTGATGGCATGCGCCGAACTCCACAATGTCCAGGTTTTACAATGGAGTGATGCTGCTGGAAGGCGTTTTTGCCGCTGTCACCACGCCGTTTTATTCGGACGAGCGG
>Ga0326727_10014114_pt1 | contig 17510 bp, 15 predicted proteins | sample MB2enrmetagenome_FD_207643 | JGI IMG/M metagenome (GOLD analysis project Ga0326727, IMG submission 207643) | Lab enriched peat soil microbial communities from McLean, Ithaca, NY, United States - MB29MY | ecosystem: Environmental > Terrestrial > Soil > Wetlands > Peat | place: USA: New York...
GACCCCGTCACACGTCTGAACAACTTATGCCAAGCGGCCCATATTCCGAACTCTCCCCCCCCCGTCATGGCCGGCCCCCGGGACGGGCCGAAGGCCCGCCCGAGGACAAGCTCCGGCCGGCCATCCACGATTATGCTTGCGGCACAAAAGGAAGTCGCGGATGGCTTGGCCGGAGCCTGTCCGGTGGGCCTTCGGCCCGTCCAGGGGCCGGCAATCACGAGTGGGTGGCAGCGTATGTCAACCCTCAGTGCCGCTGGCACCACTTGCCTGGCGGCCGCCACCCCCGTACCCGCAACGATCTGTGCAATCCCCACGGCCCGCGCTACCGCTCGCCCCCACCCAGGCCGCCACATTCGACCGCCACCACCGCAGCCGCCGCATACCGCCGAGCCAACCACGCGCACACCACCAATTGCAGCGGATGATAAATCATGATCGGCAACAGCAACGGCCCGAGCGCTGCGCCGCCGAACAAGGCGCTCGCGATCGGCACCCCGCTCACCAGCGATTTCTGCGACCCGCAGAACACCACCGCGACCTCGTCCGCCGCGCCAAGCCCCAGCGCGCGGCTGCCGCTGACCGCGATCAGCAATCCGCTGGCCAGCAGCAGGATCATCGCAGCCGCCAGCACGCCCATCGTCGCCAACGGCATCTGGTGCCACACGCCGTGCACGACGGCGGCGCTGAAAGCGGTGTAAACCACCAACAGGATCGAGCTCCGGTCGGTCACCGACAGCACCGCCCGGTTGCGCGCCGCCCACCCACCGATCCACGGCCGCAACAAATGCCCCGCCGCGAACGGCGCCAGCAATTGCAGCACGATCTGCCAGATCCCCTGCGGATTGATCGCCCCGCCATGCAGCCGCGCCAACGCCCCGAACAGCACCGGCGTCACGATGATCCCCGCCAGGCTGGACAGCGTCGCCGAACACACCGCGCCCGCCACGTTCCCCTTGCCGATCGAGGTCAAGGCAATCGAGGACTGCACCGTCGACGGCAGCGCACACAGGAACAGCACCCCCGCCCACAGCGGCGCCGGCAGCGCCGTCGGCACCAGCGCGCTCAACGTCAGGCCGAGCAGCGGGAAACACAGGAAGGTCGTTGCGGCCGTAACCAGATGCAGCCGCCAGTGCATCAGCCCGTTGACCACCGCCTCCCGCGACAGGCGGGCGCCCTGCAGGAAGAACAACCCGCCGATCGCCAAAACCGCCAGCGCATGGAAGATCGCCGCACTGGCGCCCTGGCACGGCAGAACGGTCGATGCGATCACCGTGCCGATCAGGCAAAGCACAAATCCGTCCGGGCGGATCGCCCTGATCTTGCGTGCCCGAACGACGATCCGTCCGAGGAATGCTTCTGCTGCCGACATGGGATGTAACTCCGTTTTAGAGGACGCGGGCCGCGGTGCTTCGTGGTGCGCGATGCCTAGGGCGGAACGGCCATCCCTGGAGCCTCGCCGATTGCTCCAGCAACGGGCGCGCCAGCAACGGGCGCGCCAGCAACGGGCGCTCCACCCACGGGCATCCCGGCAACGGGCGCCGCCGCGATGTTCGCGCGCGGAAACTGGTCCCCCGGACGCGACAGATTGGCTGGACGCATCGCCGACAGAAGCGCGGCTGCGACCGCAAGCATCAGCACAACGGGCAAAAGACTTCGGCGTCGGTGCATCGGTGCCTCCTCGATCCGCGGCCCCGACCATTGCCGACATGACCGACCCGGTGTTGTGAGCCACCTCACAGCGATACGATTATGTGCGGTTGCGCGAATGCGTGCGGTTGCGGATGATCGCGGCACGGCGCTCACTCTGGGTTCCCGTCGGCATGAATGCCGCTATAGTGCCGCCAACGAGAAGACGAATCCGCCGCTGGGGGCCGCCGCTTGGGGGACTGTGATTTGACACCTGACACACTGGGTCACTGACCCGGCATGCTCGCCTTCATCGTCTCGCGCATCCTGCAGGCCATTCCGGTCCTGCTGGTCATCGGCTTCGTCAGTTTCGCCATGTTCGCCTATGTCGGCGACCCGGTGACCATCATGCTGGGCCAGGACTACACCGAGGCGCAGCGCATCGCCCTGGTGCACCAGCTCGGCCTCGACCAGCCGTTCTTCGTGCAATACGCCAAGTTCATCTGGGCCGCGTTGCACGGCAATTTCGGCATGTCGTACCGCCTGGCACAGCCGGTCGCCGGGCTGATCGCGCAACGACTGCCCGCGACGCTGGAACTGGTGGCGGTCGCCACCGTGTTCTCGCTCGCGATCGGCATCCCGCTGGGCGTCTATACCGGCATCTATCGCAACGCCAAGCTGGCCCGCCTCGGCATGGCACTCAGCCTGATCGGCGTCTCGTTGCCGACCTTCCTGATCGGCATCCTGCTGATCCTGTTCTTCTCCGTGCTGCTGGGCTGGCTGCCCAGCTTCGGCCGCGGCGACACCGTGCGCATCGGCACATGGTGGACCACCGGCCTGCTCACGGTCAGCGGGCTGCGCGCGCTGGTGCTGCCCGCCATCACGCTGGGATTGTTCCAGCTCACGCTGATCATGCGCCTGGTGCGCGCCGAGATGCTGGAGGTGCTGCGCACCGACTACATCAAGTTCGCCCGCGCCCGCGGCCTGAGCAACCACGCCGTGTATTTCGGCCACGCACTGAAGAACACGCTGGTGCCGGTGATCACCATCGTGGGCTTGCAGATCGGCGGGATCATTGCGTTCTCCCTGGTGACCGAGACGGTGTTCCAGTGGCCAGGCATGGGGCTGCTGCTGGTGCAGTCCGTTGCGGTGGCGGACATTCCGGTGATGTCGGCCTACCTGCTGCTGGTCGGCGTGGTGTTCGTGCTGATCAATCTGATCGTCGATCTGCTTTATTACGCGGTCGATCCGCGGCTGCGCGTCGATCGCGCCACGGCCGGCGCCGCCCGATGAGTGCCCACCAATGAGTGCCCACCAATGAGCGCCCACCGATGAGCGCCACCCAGGCACCGGCGAAACCGGCACCGGCGCGCGCGCCGTCCCGCTGGGCACGCGCGCTGGACAGCGACCTGCTTTACAGCTTCCGCCGCTCGCCACTGGCGGTCGGGTCCGCAACGGTCGCGCTGATCCTGATCCTGGCCGCGGTGTTGGCGCCGTGGATCGCGCCGCAGGACCCAACCAACGTCGCCAACCTCAACCTGCTCAACAGCTTCAATCCGCCACTGCCGCTGGAGGGCTCGGACTGGACGTTCCCACTCGGCACCGATGAGCAGGGCCGCGACGTACTGTCGGCCATCATGTTCGGCTCCCGGATCAGCCTGATCGTCGGCGCCGCCTCGGTCATCTTCGCGGTCGTCGTCGGCGTCGCCGTCGGCCTGCTGGCGGGCTACGCCGGCGGCATGGTCGATGCGTTCCTGATGCGCGCGGCCGACGTGCAGCTCACGTTCCCGTCGATCCTGATGGCATTGCTGGTGGATGGCGTGGTCAGCGCCGAGCTGCCACGCAACCTGCACGCGACATTCCAGATCTATGTGCTGATCTTCGCCATCGGCATCAGCCGCTGGCCGCAATTCGCCCGCACCGTGCGCGGCTCGACGTTGGTGGAACGCAACAAGGACTATGTCATGGCCGCGCGGCTGATCGGGCTGGGCCAGGTGCGCATCATGGCGACGCATATCCTGCCCAACGTTCTGGGCCCGGTGCTGGTGCTGGGCACGCTCACATTGGGCCTCGCGATCCTGGACGAGGCAACCCTGTCGTTCCTCGGCGTCGGGTTGCCGCCGACGCAGCCCTCGCTCGGCACATTGATCCGCATCGGTGACGATTTCCTGTTCAGCGGCCAATGGTGGGTAACGATCTTTCCCGGCGTCGCGCTGGTGCTGATGGTGCTGTCGATCAACCTGCTCGGCGACTGGCTGCGCGACGCGCTGAACCCGAGGCTGCGCTGATGGCGCTACTCGAGATCGACAACCTGACCGTCGAGTTTCCCACCCGGCGCGGGGTTTTGCGCGCGCTCGACAGTATTTCGCTGTCGATCGAGCCGGGCGAGGTGCTCGGCGTGGTCGGTGAATCCGGCGCCGGCAAATCGCTGACCGGGGTCGCCGTCATCGGTCTGTTGGAGCCTCCGGGGCGCGTCGCCGGCGGGCAGATCCGCTTTGACGGCAAGCGCATCGACAATCTGCCATACGAGGCGATGCGGCGCATCCGCGGCCGGCAGATCGGCACCATCTTCCAGGACCCGCTGACCACGCTCAATCCGCTCTACACGGTCGGTCATCAGCTTGTCGAAACGATCCAGACGCATCTCGCGCTGTCCGACGCCGACGCCCGCAAACGCGCCATCCACTGGCTCACCGAGGTCGGTATCCCGGCCGCGTCGCAGCGCATCGATGCGTATCCGCACGAGTTTTCCGGCGGCATGCGCCAGCGCGTGGTGATCGCGCTCGCCCTGTGCGCCGAGCCACGCCTTGTCATCGCCGATGAACCGACCACGGCGCTGGATGTATCGATCCAGGCGCAGATCATCACGCTGCTGAAACGCCTGACGCGCGACCATGGCACATCGGTGATGCTGGTCACCCACGACATGGGCGTGATCGCCGAGACCGCCGACCGCGTCGCGGTGATGTACGCCGGCCGCATCGCCGAGATCGGTCCGGTTGCGGAAGTGGTGCGGCATCCCGCGCATCCCTACACCGAGGGCCTGATGGGTTCGATCCCGTCGCTGGAGCATCGCGTGGCGCGGCTGCGCCAGATCGACGGGGCGATGCCGCGGCTGAACGCGATCCCGCGCGGCTGCGCGTTCAATCCGCGCTGTCCCAAGGTGTTCGATCGTTGCCATGCCGAACGCCCGGAGCTGCTGGCGGCCGGGGCCACGCGCGCCGCGTGCTGGCTCTACGACGCCGCGGCCGCGCCTGCCGCATTCGCGCCTATCCGAGGTACGCATGCCTGAGGCGCCAACCCTCGAGGCACAGGACATCACCCGCATGTTCGACGTGTCGCGTCCATGGCTGCAACGCGTGCTGGCGCACGAACCGCGTCTGCTGCTGCGCGCGGTGGACAACGCCAGCTTCGCGATCAGCCGTGGCAGCACGCTCTCGCTGGTGGGCGAGTCCGGCTGCGGCAAATCGACCATCGCCCGCATGGCGGTCGGCCTCATGCCGCCCAGCGGCGGCGAAATCCGTTTCGAGGGCAATCCTTTGTCCACCGCGCGGGCGCAACCGGCGCTGCGGCGGCGGATGAACATGATCTTCCAGGACCCGTATGCCTCGCTCAACCCGCGCTGGCGGGTGCGCGATATCGTTGCCGAGCCGATCCGTGCCTTCTCGATCCTGTCCGGCGCGCAGCCGATCGCCGCGCGGGTGGGCGAGCTTTTGGTGCAGGTCGGTCTGGCGGCAGCGGACGGCGAGAAATACCCGCACGAGTTCTCCGGCGGCCAGCGCCAGCGTGTCTCCATCGCGCGCGCGCTGGCCTCAGAGCCGGATTTCCTGGTCTGCGACGAACCCACCAGCGCGCTCGATGTTTCGGTGCAGGCACAGATCCTCAACCTGATGCGCGACCTGCAGCAGCGGCTGGGGCTGACCTATCTGTTCATCAGTCACAACCTGGCCGTGGTGCGGCACGTGTCGGACCGGCTCGGCGTGATGTATCTGGGGCGCATTGTTGAACAGGGCCCAGCCGAAACGATCTTCCACACGCCGCTGCATCCCTATACGCGCCTGCTGCTCGATGCGATCCCGGATCTGGAGATGGTCGGGCGCAGCCGCACGCCGGTGGGTGGCGAGGTGCCCAGCCCGATCGATCCGCCGCCGGGCTGCACGTTTCATCCGCGCTGCCCGCTGGCCAATGCGCGGTGCCGGGAGGAGAAGCCCGTGTATACGCAGGTCGGCGAGGTGCAGGTGGCGTGCCACGCCGTCGCCGAAGGGCGGGAGGCCGCCTGATGTCCGACAACGATCCGCCAAGGCCGGCGCGCGACGACGACCCATCCCCCGGCCCGCCACGCGGCGCGCTGATCGCGCTGCTTGTCGTGGTCGTGCTGATCGGTGCCGTCATGTTCATCATGAACCGGCTGAACCAGGCGGGAAGATTGCAGGACTGCGTGGCGTCAGGCCGCACCAACTGCGCCCCGATCGAACCGCAACGCCAATAACGTGGACGCACGTCGGCGCCGCGGCCGGCAGGCGCACGCGCGCGGCGTCGATACCGAGGCCGCCGCTTGCGCCGCGCTGGTCGCCGATGGCTGGACCGTCCGGGGAACACGCCTGCGCACGGCCGCCGGGGAGATCGATATCGTTGCCGAGCAGGACGGGCTGCTGGCGATCGTCGAGGTCAAGGCGCGGCCCTCGCTGGCAGACGCGGCGGCGGCGCTGGGCACGCGACAGCGCGCGCGGTTGTTTGCCGCGGCGGAAATCCTGCTGGCGGAACATCCGGAATGGGGCGCCAACGGCGTCCGTTTCGACGTGATCGTGGTGGACGCCGCCGGCGCGGTGCGGCGAATCGCGGATGCGTTCAGGGGCGAGTGATCCCGCGCCATTAATTGCATAATCGTTATGACAGGCTCGCGATCCAATATGGCCGCCCCTCACCCGTCATGGCCCGCCCCTCACCGCCGTCCCGCTCACCCACACAGTCATGGCCGGGCCGAAGTCCCCGGGCGCTTGACCCGGGGATCAACCGGCCATCCTCTTCGTGCCGCTGGCACCAGGCGTGGCATGGGCGGCAATAGGACGCCCGGGTCAGCCCGGCAAAGACGTTTCGGCAACGGACCCTCCATCCATCACGCGTCTTCCAAAACCTTCGCCTTCCGCACCCTCGGCGCGACCAGATGCTGCATAAACACCTCGCAGAACTGCCGCGCGGTGCCCTGCCGCACCTTCTCCAGCAGCGCGTGATGCCGGGCACGCCGTTCGTCCAGTTCCATCGACAGCGCCTGGTGCATCGCCTCGGCGATCTCGTCGGGATCGAAAGGATTGACGATCAATGCCTCGCTCATCTCATCCGCCGCGCCGGCAAAACGTGACAGCACCAGCACGCCGGGATCCGTCGCGTTCTGTGCCGCAATGAATTCCTTCGCCACCAGGTTCATCCCATCGCGCAGCGGCGTCACCACGCCGACGCGGGCAATGCGGTGAAAGCCCGCCAGGGTGCGGCGGCTGAGCGCGCGGGTGATGTAGCGCAGTGGCACCCAGTCGAATTCCGAATAGCGCCCATTCGTATCGCCGGCGATCCGGTCCAGTTCGCGGCGCAACTGCTGATAGTTGCTGTTGTCCTCGCGCGAGCGCGGCGCGATTTGCAGGAAGCTGACGCCGCGGCGATGTTCGGGGTAGTTCGCCAGCAGCCGACCGAAGGCGATCAGCCGATTGGGCAGGCCCTTTGAGTAGTCGAGCCGGTCGACGCCGATCGCCAGCGCGCGGCCGGACAGGCTCTCGCGCAGCCGGCGTGCCTCCGCGCCGCGCGCCGCGCGGACCGCGTCCTTGGTGAACGCATCCGCGTCGATGCCGACCGGGTCGACGATCGCGCGCACCGTGTGGCCGTCATGGGTGAAGGCGCCGTCAGGGTCAAGCTCGATGCCCAGCATCTGGCGGACGGATTCCAGGAAGGCGCGACGGTAGGCTTCGGTGTGAAATCCGACCACGTCGTAAGCGGCAAGGCCGGTCAGCAACTCCCTCGCGCATGGCAGCACGTCCAGCACTTCGTGCGGAACGAACGGGATGTGCAGGAAAAATCCGATCCGGTTCTGCACCGACAGCCGCCGCAGCTCCAGCGCCAGCGGGATCAGATGGTAGTCGTGCACCCAGATCAGGTCGTCCGGCTTCAGGATCGAAGCCAGCGCCGCGGCAAAGCGGCGATTGACCGCACAATAACCCTGATAATCCTCGCGCCGATACGACATCAGGCCGAGCCGGAAATGCAGCAGCGGCCACAGCGCACCATTGGAGAAGCCGACATAGTAGCCATGATACTCGGCCTCGGTCATATCGACCGTGGCGTAGGTCAGCCCATCGGCACGTGAGATCGCCGGAGCCTCATCCGGGGTCTCAGCCCGGCGTCCGCTCCAGCCGAACCACAACGTGCCGGGACGCAGCGCATCGGCAAGTGCCACCGCGAGACCACCGGCACGTGGCCCGCGCTCCGATGGCAGTGGCACGCGATTTGAAACGACAACTAGCCTCGCCATAACCCCTCCTCCCACGAGCGCGACAGGCGCATTGCGGCGAAGATCAATCCGACCTGGGAATAGGTTTGCGGGAAATTGCCCCACAATGCGCCGGTGTCCGGTGCGACATCCTCCGACAGCATGCCCAGATGGTTGCGATGCTTCAGCACATTCTCGAACAGGCCCAGCGCCTCCTCGCGGCGGCCGACGCTGGCCAAGGCGTCGATGTACCAGAATGTGCAGACCAGGAAGGCGCTGCGTGGCTTGCCGAAATCATCCTCGTCGATATAGCGCATGACGAACCCGTTGCGCACCAGTCGTTCCGAGGTGATGTCGAGCGTGGCGATGAAGCGCGGGTCGGTGGCGCCGATCAGGCCGAGGCCCGGCAGCAGCAGCGTCGAGGCGTCGAGCACCGCTCCCTCCAGCGTCGCCGAAATCCAGCCATCCGGTGTCACCGCGCGGCGCAGGATCTCGTCGCGCAACGCCTCGGCCCGCGCCAGCCACATCGTTGCATCATCGGTCACGCCAACCCGTTGCGCGATCAGACCGAGCTGCTTCAGCGCCGCCCAGCACATCGCCGCCGAGAACGTGTGCACCCGCATCCGGCCGCGAAATTCCCACAAGCCGGCATCCTCGGTCAGCGCCAGCCGCGACGCGGTCTCGCCGATCGAGCGCAGCCGCTGATACAGATCCAGATAGCCCCGCTGCGGCAGCCGCTCATCCCAGAATATCTGTGCCGCCGACAGAACAATCGAGCCATAGGCGTCGTTCTGCCGCTGCGCGCGCGCCGCGTTGCCGACCCGCACCGGACCATCGCCCATGAAGCCGGGCAGCGCGGTCGCGATGCGTTCCTCGATGTCGACACCAGGCGCGATCGGATACAGCGGCGGCAGCTCCGCGTCGCCCTCGTTGTAGACCACGTCGAGGATGAAGCGCAGGAAGCCCTCCATGGTACGCGTGGCGCTGAGCCGGTTGAGCGCGGCGATGGTGAAATACGCATCGCGCAGCCAGCAATAGCGATAGTCCCAGGTGCGGCCGGAACCAAGACATTCCGGGATCGATGTGGTGAGTGCCGCAACGATCGCACCGGTGTCGTCATAACTGCACAGCTTCAGCGTGATGGCGGCGCGGATCACCGCTTCCTGCCAGTCGAACGGCACGTTCAGGTCACGCACCCAGTCGCACCAATAGGCGATCGTCTCATCGAGGAACTGCCGCCCGAGCACATCGGGCGCCTCCGGCACGGGCTCATCCGGACCGATGAACAAAGTGATGGGGCGGTCCAGCGTGAAGTCGGTCTCGTGCCTCAGGTAGGACAGCGGCATGTCGGTGGTAACGCGCAGCACACGGTCCGGACCGACGAAGCGCATATGGTTGCTGCCGAAGCTCATGCCGGGCGCGCTGGCCCCGTAATCGAACGTCGGGCGCAGCGCGACCGCGATGCGCGGACGACCCGCAACCGGCTCGATCCGGCGGATCAGCATCGGCGGGCGGAACATGCGGCCGTAGCGACGAAACCGTGGACAGAAATCGACGACGCGGGCGCGGCCGCCGCCGGCGTCGGTCAGCGTCGTCTCCAGCACCGCGGTGTTGTGCACATAGCGCTGCGCGGCGGCGGTTTGATCACGCAACCGTGTATCCAGGTAACCAGCCTCCGGCGCCGTCCCGCCCAGCAAAGCATTGAACAGCGGATCGGCGTCGAGGCGCGGAAAACAGAACCAGACATGTCGCCCGGTCGGGGAGATCACGGAAGCGACGGTGCAATTGCCGATCGCCGCCAGATCGAGGCCCGTCATCCCACCTCCCATTTCCCACCCTGGTTGCAAAGCTAGAACAGCCCGCATCTGGGAAGATACGGGGCGCGCTGACAAGGCCCCGAGGACAAATTCCTATCTCGCATTAAAGTCTGATCGCCTATTATGGTTGCATCGACCGGTGGAAACGCCCGAGAAGTGCAGGGGGGGGGAACTGGGCAGGCCACGTGCCTGGCGCGCAGGCGCCCTGCCATCTGCGGCAATTTCCGGGCGGCGGTGCCGCAAAAACGCCCGATCGCCAAACTCATATCGGCACTGTGGGCGGCGCCGCGCCGCGTAAGGAGCTTCACGATCATGCGAATTGCCCAGATTGCGCCGCTGACCGAATCGGTCCCGCCGAAGCTCTACGGCGGAACCGAACGCATCGTTTCGTACCTGACGGAAGAGCTGACGCGCATCGGCCACGACGTGACGCTGTTCGCCAGCGGCGACTCGCAGACCACGGCGACGCTGGAGCCGATGTCGGCCTGCGCGCTGCGTTTCGACCCCGCGTTGCGCGATGCGATCGCGCCGCACATGGCGATGCTGGAGCAGGTCTATCGCCGTGCGCATGAATTCGATGTGCTGCACTTCCATCTGGATTACTGGTCGTTCTCCTTGTTCAGCCGGATCGCAACGCCGTTCCTGACGACATTGCACGGCCGGCTCGATCTTCCCGAGCACGCACCCATGTACGACCTGTTCCCCGAGGTACCGCTGGTGTCGATCTCCTTCGCGCAGCGCCGCGGCATGCCGCAGGCGAACTATGTGAAGACCATCCATCATGGCATACCGACCGATCTGCTGTCGCCGCAGCCGGTGCAGCCGAGCTACCTGGCGTTCCTCGGCCGCATCGCCCCGGAGAAGCGGCCGGACCGCGCGATCCGCATCGCGCGGCGCGCCGGCATGCAGCTGAAGATCGCCGCCAAGGTCGATCGGGTGGACCAGGATTACTTCAACACGACGATCCGACCGATGATCGACGGCGATCAGGTCGAGATGATCGGCGAGATCGGCGACGATCAGAAATCGGCCTTCCTCAGTGGCGCGCACGCGTTGCTGATGCCGATCGACTGGCCGGAACCGTTCGGTCTCGTGATGATCGAGGCGATGGCCTGCGGCACGCCGGTGATTGCGTTCGATTGCGGATCGGTCCCCGAGATCGTCGATCACGGCATGACCGGATTCGTGGTCGACAGCGAGGACGCGGCGGTCGCGGTGATCCCGCGGCTGCGGCAGTTGTCGCGCGCGGCGATCCGCGGCCGGTTCGAGCGGCGGTTCAGCGCGGCGCGGATGGCGGGCGATTATCTGTCGCTGTACCGGCAGCTTGCCACGCGCGCGCGGCCGCAGCTTCGCGTCGTGTCGTAAGACGCGCTGGATAGGTCGTGTCGTAAGACGCGCTGGATGGGTCGTGTCGTAAGACGCGCTGGGTAGGTCGTGTCGTAAGACGCGCTGGGTAGGTCGTGTCGTAAGACGCGCTGGATGGGTCGTGTCGTAAGACGCGCTGGATGGGTCGTGCCGTAACTTCCTACCGCCCCGGCACGCGATGGCGGAATGCCAAGGCCTCGGCGACGTGGACCCGCCCGACCGTTTCGGCGCCGGCGAGATCGGCGATGGTGCGCGCAACGCGTAATACCCGCGTGTAGCCACGTGGCGACAGGCGCAACCGATCCATCGCCTGGCCGGCGAGGGCCTGCGCCTCGGCCACCAGCGTGATGTGCTTGGTGTCCACCTCGGCATTGCTCGTCGGCCCCGCCTCACCATAGCGCGCGCGCTGCACCGCCCTGGCGCGGGCGACGCGTGCCGCCACGACGGTGCTTGGTTCGCCCGTGGGCGCGCGCGCCAGTTCCGAGGCCGACGCGGGTTGCACCTCCACCGTCAGATCGACACGGTCAAGCAACGGGCCGCTGATGCGTTGCAGGTAATCCTCGCCACAGCGCGGCGCGCGGCCGCACTCGCGCGATCCGTCGCCAAGATAGCCGCACCGGCATGGGTTCATTGCGGCGATCAACTGAAAGCGCGCCGGATAGGTGATGTGCGCGGCGGCACGCGAGACCGTGGTGCGGCCGGATTCCATCGGCTGTCGTAACGATTCCAGCGCCTGGCGGGGAAATTCCGGCAGCTCGTCAAGGAACAGCACGCCGCGATGCGCCAGGCTGACCTCGCCGGGCCTGGCGCGCTGGCCGCCGCCGCTCAGCGCCGCCTGGCTGGCGGAATGATGCGGCTCCCGGAACGGTGGGCGCATCAGCAGCCGGCCGCCGTCCAGCATGCCGGCGACGCTGTGCACCATGCTGACCTCCAGCGCCTCGGCCGGGGAGAGGTCCGGTAGCAGGCCGGGCAGCCGCGCGGCGAGCATCGACTTGCCGGCGCCCGGCTGGCCGATCAACAGCAGGTTGTGGCCGCCCGCCGCGGCGATCTCCAGCGCGCGCTTGGCGGTTTCCATGCCTTTCACGTCGACCAGGTCGGGGTCGTGACCCGCCAGCGCGAGGCCGGCCGGCTCGGGCGGGGTCAGCACCTGGGTGCCGCGGAAATGGTTGATCAGCGCCATCAAATCGGTGGGCGCGAGGATGTCGATGCGCCCGGCCCAGGCGGCCTCACCACCCTGCGCGGCGGGGCAGATAAGGCCGAGCTCGCGGCCCGATGCCCCGATTGCCGCGGGCAGCACGCCGGTGACCGGGTTCAGCGTGCCGTCCAGCGACAGCTCCCCCAGCGCGGCGTAGGCGGCAATTTCCTCGCGCGGCAGCACGTCCATCGCGGCCAGCACGCCGAGGGCGATCGGCAGGTCGAAATGGCTGCCCTCCTTCAGCAGGTCGGCCGGCGCAAGATTGACCAGCACGCGGCGCGGCGGCAGCGCGAGGCCCATCGCGCTGAGCGCGGCACGCACCCGCTCCCGCGCCTCGCCGACGGCTTTGTCCGGCAGGCCGACGACGAGAAAGGCCGGCAGGCCGGCGGAGATCTGCACCTGCACCTCGACCGGCACGGCCTCGATGCCCGAGAAGGCGAAGGACTGAACGCGGGCGATGACGGGGATGGCGACGCGCGCGTTCAAGTTCTGGCCTGCCTCGTGTGCAGCGGCATGGTGTAGCGCGGGATGATGAACGAATTGGTAACGCGGGGAGGGGGGTGCGCTGCCTGTCGTCAGAGCTGGCCGGGGATTTTGACGCGGGCGGCGGACCGTCGGCATGCGGAGGGGGCGCCTGCAAACCGGGCGGCTTCGCGGCCTCGCATCCTGTCTCGGATGGCCGACGCAATATCGGCCTCGCAACTGGCGCGGGGAAAGCCTACATTCCGCTGGTTCTAGCCCGCAGGAGCCTGGAGTGTCCGTCTTGCTCGATCCGATCCCCACCGACGCAGCACCTGCCGCCTTCGTTGAGGCCGTCGCTCGCGCCGAGGCAGGCAACGAACGCGTCATTTTGACGCGCGCGGGCCGGCCGGTGGCGGCGCTGGTGCCGATTGCCGACCTTGAAGCAATCGAGGATGCCGAGGATGCGGCGGCAGCGGCTGAGGCGCTGGCGGAGTACGAGCGGTCTGGCAAGGACTGGCCGACCTACACGGTTGAGGAGCTGACGGCGCGGTGGGGACTGAGCTTATCAGGTGATACCCCCGCGTGACATAGTCGCGCGCTTGCCCGGCCATCCATCCACACCAGGCGGGGTGCGGAGGTATGAGCAATTCTAACACGAGTGAGCGCGGCAACCGCTATTCTCCGAATTACACGGGCGGTGCGCCGTCGCCTGGGGTGACGGCCGACATCGTCAACCGGCAGGTTATCATTACAAATTTGCTACGATGTTCCAAGGCGTGGGAACAGGGCTACGGCAAGACGTTCTGCGAGGTCGGCGCGAGCCTTGTCGACTGGCTCGGCTCGTCCGACTCAGCAATACGCGCGTGCTTCGAAGCGGCTAGCCGCATCGCATACGAGATCGCTGGTCACTCCACCTTCATGCACCCATCGGCTGATCAGGGCTTGTGGCTTGAACACCCTGATTTCCGGCGCTTCCAAGACCTTGTTCGCAGACTGCTGCCGCTTGCCACGCAGATTCGAGACTGGGAGCGTGGGTATATCCATTGGCAGGCCGCGCAATGCGTGGAGACGCTCGAAACGAACGATTTCTTCCTCGGATTGATCAAGGAGCGCATTCGTTCATTGGATGCCCTGGTGAGTCTGCTGACCGAATGTTGCCCAGGCAAGCCGCCGAGAAAGAACGATCCGCGGTCGCGATGGCATTCGGTGGCCCTATTTCTTGCATCGCGGATCGACGAAGCCTTCCGGCAAGCAGGCATCGAAAGTCCCTCCAGAAACGCGGCCCTCAGTCCGCTCGTGCTGGCAGTTCAAGACCTGTTAAGGATTGTAGGCTACAGGCAAGAGGCCGATGCAATCCGTAAGGTTCTGGGAAAATCTCGTTAGCCGAATTCTTCCCAAGCCAATCCGCCGCCGTGGCCTTATATCTCGCTCCGCCCCGATACACGGAGCTATTTGATGCCTCGGCGATACCAGGACCGGACCAGAATATGACGTGGCGCCTGACCTTCCGGCCCAGTGCTCAACGGGAGCTTGATGGGCTCGACCCGACTGCACGGCGTCGTGTCCAGCGCGCCCTTCTCCAGCTTGCCGCAAACCCATACCAGACACCCAACGTGAAGGCGATGACGGACGGGAATTACCGCCTTCGCGTAGGGGATTGGCGCGTGATATATGCCCTTCGCAACGACGTGCTCGTCATTCTGGTGCTACGTGTCGGGCATAGGCGAGCAGTTTACCGATAGTCTGGCCAGGCTACGAGGTACACGTAGGATCGGCGGCCATCCCGCTGGGCGGTCGCCGTTGGCGACGCGACGCGGCTCCTGACGTACCATTGCCTCGTGCTGCGAAGACGGCAAAATGCCGATTGAGATCGATTGCACGTCTGCCGTGGCAGAAGCCCCAACAGCGTTGGGACTACCCGCCCACAATAAAACGTTTGGCCTGCGAATCGTAATCCGCATACCCCAGGGTCGCCCGCAACTCCGCCGGAGGCAACGCGCTCGACGCCTCCGCTTCCCCGGCAACCAAAGCCGCCAGTCCAGCCTTGATGCCCGCCGTCGCCGGCGACAGCATACCCGTGGGATATGTGCCGATCTTGAAACCAAGTGCCGCGGCCTGCTCGCGCGACGGCGTCGCCCGCGGTGCACCGGGGGACAGCACGGCAAACGACGGACGCCCAGCGGCAGCGGCAACCGCGCGACGGATCTCGTCGTCGTCCGCCGGCGAATCGAGAAACAGAATGTCCGCGCCCTCCCGCACATACATCTCGATCCGCGCCACCGCCTCATCGATGCCTTGCGTTGGCCGGCAATCGGTGCGCGCCAGGATCAGGATGCCGGACTCCTTCGCCGCCTCCACCGCCGCCCGGATTTTCATCCGCGCCTCCTCATGCGGCAGGCAGGGCTTGCCGGCCGCGGTCAGGGCCCGCGGCGTGATCTTGTCTTCGATCAGGATCGCGGCGGCGCCGGCTCGCCCATAAGCGCGCACCGTGCGTTGCACATTCATCGCGTTACCGTAACCATGATCGCCGTCTGCCAGCACCAGCGTCTCCGGCGCCGCGCCCCGCACCATGTTGAACGAATCGAACATCTCGCCGAACGAGATCAGGTCCAGGTCAGGCCCACCCAGCCGGCTCGCCGCCACGCAGGAGCCGGACAGGAAAGCGGTCTTGAAACCGGCCGCCGCGGCGAGTTTGGCGCTCAGCCCGTCCCACACGGCGGGCATGACGACAAAGCCGGGCTCGGCCAACAGCGCGCGCAGGCGTTCGGGAGCAGTCATGACGTTTCCTTCGGGTATATTATGCGCGGCCAGGATAGGCAGGTTCTCGGTTCCCACCAAGCGTCACACCAGCGACTCTTGGGCCAGGGCCCATTGCGTCACGCCGCGAAGCCGGCAACATGCGGGCAACCGGAGGACGCCATGGAACCCTACACGATCGACCGCACCAGCAATTCGCGCCGCCGCGCGGTGGACGAGTGGCTGTTCGGCCTCGACATGGTCTCACCCGAAACACGCGAGAAGATCGTTACGGCATGGGTCAGCACCTGGGCATCCAGCCCGTATGAAACGCTGGAGGAGATGCCGTATTCGCCCAGCGCGCCGCATTACCGGCTGATCGATCACGTGAACGACGTCACGCGCGCGGGCGTCGACCTGGCGCGTCGCGCCGCGGCGGATTGGGGCAAGACCTACGATCCGGACGTTCTGATGGCGATCCTGATCCTGCACGATGTCGACAAGCCGCTGATGTATGTGCGCGAGGGCGCCGACAAGGTGGACTACTCGCCGTTGGCGCGGGAGCTCCAGCACGGCGTGGTCGGCGCGATGTTATTGAAGGAGCTCGGGCTGCCGCACACGGTGGTCAGCACCGTGGCGACGCATGCCGGCAACTCACCGTTCCACGGGCGGAACTTTGAGGCTTATGTGCTGCATTACGCCGACTATTTCTCGACCGACCACGCGATCATGCTGGAAGGCGACGACAAGCAACCATACTACCAGAAGCACTGGCAATAAGCCGCCTTTGGAGGAGACAACACGATGCAAGCCGCCGTCCTGCACGAGGTCAACCAGCCGCTCGCGATCGAGGAGGTCGAGCACGCCAAGCCGAAGCGGCGCGAGGTGCTGGTGCGCACCGCCTTTGCCGGGCTGTGCCACAGCGACCTGCATTTCATGGAGGGACTGTATCCGATCCCCCTGCCGGTCGTGCTCGGCCACGAGGCGGCCGGCGTGGTGGAGGCGGTCGGCGCCGACGTCACCTACGTGAAGCCCGGCGATCACGTTATCACCTGTCTGTCGGTGTTCTGCGGCGAGTGCCCGCAATGCGTCACCGGCCACACCAACCTGTGCGAGAACACCGAAGTAAAGCTGCTGCCCGGCATGGCGCGGCGCTTGAAGCTGCACGGCAAGGTGCTCAACCAGGCGTTCAACCTCTCGGCGTTCGCCGAACGGATGCTGGTGCACGAACATGCCATCGTGAAAATCCGCGAGGACATTCCGCTGGACCGCGCGGCCCTGGTGGGGTGCGGCGTGATGACCGGCGTCGGCGCGGTATTTCATGCGGCAAAAGTCGAGCCCGGGTCGACGGTCGCGGTGATCGGCTGCGGTGGCATCGGGCTGTCGGCGGTGAATGGTGCGGCGCTGGCGGGGGCGGAACGGATCATCGCGATCGATACGGTGGCGTCGAAGTTGCAGCTCGCGAAGAAGATGGGCGCGACGGACACCATCAACGCCTCGAACGCCGACCCGGTCGAGATGGTGAAGGAGATGACCGGCGGCGGCGTGCCCTACTCGTTCGAGGCGATCGGCACCAAGAAGACGGCGGAACAATCATTCGCCATGCTGCGCCCAGGCGGGGTGGCGACGATCATTGGCATGATTCCGTTCGGTGTGAAGATCGAACTGCACGGCGCGGATTTCTTGCGCGACCGGAAGATCCAGGGCACCTCGATGGGCGGCAACCATTTCCGCGGTATTTACTCACCCCCAATAAAATTCCCCTTGACACGGTCACGGCCGAGTCGATTCACGGAGTGGTGTGAACCACGCAGGCCTGCTTGCCCTCTCCCGT
>Ga0326727_10014115_pt1 | contig 17510 bp, 16 predicted proteins | sample MB2enrmetagenome_FD_207643 | JGI IMG/M metagenome (GOLD analysis project Ga0326727, IMG submission 207643) | Lab enriched peat soil microbial communities from McLean, Ithaca, NY, United States - MB29MY | ecosystem: Environmental > Terrestrial > Soil > Wetlands > Peat | place: USA: New York...
TAAAGGATCGAAAAAGGCGAACCGCCGCACAAGTCTTCGAACCTATTGCAGCGCTTCAGGAGGCCCCTCCAAAAAGTGCAGGGAAAGTTCTGTTTTCCCTTGACAAAGCCTTATCATGGACGTCCCGCCATGCTGCTGCTCGCCATGCCCCGTCCCGCCATGCCGCCTCTTTCGGTTTCGTCCGCTAACGCCTCCAGACTATCTCCGTGTCGGTCGTCGTTGCCGCTTCCGACCGGCTCTTCATGTAGACGCGGGTATCCTCGAGAAACTCTTCCCTGACGATAGCTTTGACACCGATCACGCCGGTGTCCGCCTGGTAGTTAAGGGGACCAGGGCTCCAGGTGTCGTTCACGTCGCCGACGCCGTGCATCACAAGAGTCTCATTCGGCCGCAAAGCAATCATGGAATCGGGTACGCTTGCGGACCCGGCTGCGACACCGACACAAACGCCCAGGGTTTTTTTCGAGTCCCGATGAGTGAACCCCAGAAATACGCTCAACACGCGCTGGTCTTGGTTGCCGCTCCGCAGCACTTCCAGATCGTTCCTTGTGGCTGGGATCAGAACGGCCTCCTTGCCGGTGTTTCGGATTTGTATATCGACCGTGAGCCGAGTCCCCATCGAGACAATCGAAGGCGAGATGCTAAGCAGGGTGACCTCCAACGGCAGTGGCGGATCCGCGCGCCTCGGTTTGGCGGTTGGATGGCTCTCTCCATCTTGAATCTCTCCACCGATAGTGCCGTGAGCGAGCGGTCCGTTGAAATTTCCCATCTTGGTAAGGTCGAGGTCGGCTGCCCAAGCGGCCACCGACAGGACCTCTACCAATACTATTGCGCCCACCAGGCGCCGGCCCTTCCGCCCGAAACGAGGCCGTTGGATTTCACTGACACGTGTTGTAGTTTGGTGCAAAGTTAGGATTTCCAAGGAATTCTCCCGTCTCACTAAAGTTGACGCCGTAAAGCTTCGTTTCGTCGCCACCATCGGTATTGATCTGCACTGCTTTTGCATTTACAGCGTTGGTCGTGTATGTATTGAAGGCCTCCAGGTCAACCTGTGGGTTGGCAACTCGGGCCTCGAAGTAGTCACCAGGATTGTTGTCGACGTTATTCATCGAGTTGCTGTATAACGCCCAGTGGCTCTCGGTAGCGCTGTTGTACTCATGTCGCTTCGTCTGCGTGTATAGGTCGCTCCACGAAATGCACCCATTGAGTCCGGTCTGGTTCTGCGAGAATACCGAATTCTGATTAACCAGATCCGGGTTGATTCTATACCCGTACGATATGTTGCTGTAGGCTATAGGAGCCGTGTAGTATGTGAATCCCGCGTTTGGGCCGCTTCCGATGGTCTGCTGGCTGTAGGGGGTGCCGGGGTCTCCCCATGTCCAGACGCTGTGGCCGGTGTCCGGGAAGTCTTGTGGAGGAATGAACGCCAAGAGAATCGCCTCGTTATCGGCCGGACTCGCCGGAGCGAGGTGCCAGGAACGGGGGTTCACGGTAATTGCCGCCTGAAGGGGCGACCCGATGCCCACTATGGTTACGCTGACTGTGCCGGTCGCTACCAGCGTTCCGGACCAGGATAGTGATCCAGAAGGCCCTTGGACGATCGCTCCGTTGCCTGTAAACTGCCAGGAGGAAACGAGTTGGGCGCCGACGCCCGAAACCGTGCAAGTCCCCGTATCGCCTCTCGTCACGGTCTGGGGACAGGAGAGCGTCGGCGGCGCCGCCGCCCCCGCCACCGGCACGGTATAGCTACCGGAGTCCAATTGTTGGCTCCCCACGAACCCCAGAGCGTTATAGCCGTTGGACGTCATCGCAACCGTGGCGTTCCCGCTTGGCGCGTTCGACGGAATCGACACCGTGTCCGTAAAGGAGGTGTCGCCGCATGGCTGGGATCCCGGGGACAATCCGTTCGAGCAGGAGCCGTTGTAATACTGTGTGTTGTCGGGGCCAAGGATGATTACATTCGCACTCGTTCCAAAGCCCGTCCCGGACACCGTGAAGGTGTAACCCGACCCGGCTTGCCACGGGCTTGGCGTCACGTTTGTGATGTCAGGCGTCGGGTCGCTTGGCTCCATCACCACGACGCAGGCTGCGCTCCCCACGTAGACCGAAGCATACGTCGCGCTCGTGATCCCGGAATCAACCTGCACCGAGCCCTGAATCGTGAAGTCGGACATCACGGACGCGTTATACGAATCCACGAAGCTCCCAGTGATCCACACCGATTGGCCCGTGAACCCCGAGCCGCTGACGCTGACGTTATTAGATCCCGGATACCACGGTCCGCCGCAGGAAAAGATCACGGGCTGCGGCTCGGCCCACACGCTCCAGTTAGTATACCCAAGCGGATTCCCACCCTCCGACTCGTCGTCGTCTTCTATGAAATAGTAGTGGGCGCCCTGGAGGCCGTAGCCCCCGTACGAGGAACCGACAGCCCACCAAACGTACGCGTCCGCTTCCCCGTATCCCCGTTCGGAGTCGTAAGACACCGTGTTTCCATTGAAATCCGTGAGGGTCGCGTCGGCTCGCAGCCCAGTTTCGCCGCCGAGGTCCCCATAGTCCACCGTGCGCGTATATCCGCTGATCTCATTGGCGGTCGGGTCGTAGACGGCGTAGGATTCGCAGACATAATTTCCACAATACTCGTAATCCTGCGCATGGGCCGCTCCGGGCAGAAACGCAGCCGCCAGAACCGCGAAGAGGATAGTTGGGTATTTCAGTCTCATTTCGGCTCCGCCTCTCCTCCGGTTATTTCGGCGCCGGCGCGGCCGTCCCGCCCTTCAGGGTCGGGAGCGCGCGCACAAAAGTGTCGAGTATCTGAAAACGCGCCGGTCCCAGGGCGGACTGAAGCTGGCTGATATGGCTGGTTACCAACTGCTGGCGCTGGACGGCAAGAGCCTGCAACTGGGCGGCATTGGCCGCCGCGCCCGCTTTGGCCAGCCCCTGGGACGTGCTGACAATGCCGGAGTCGCCCGCCCGCCAGTCCGCCGCGATGGCCTTGAGGGCGGCGCCTTCCTGGGCGGTCAACCCGGCCTGCATCTGGACCAATGACCGGAAATAGTCCGCCGAGGCAGCTTTGCCTCGCGAGGCGTACCTATCGGCAAGGTCGCTCAGCCACTTGACGCGGTAAAGGAACGCGCCGTAGACGGCGTAGTCCGGAAGCGGCGCGGCGGCTTGTGTGGTTCGGGCCGTTTGCGAGGTTTGAGGCTGCTGGCAGAGCGCCGGAAGGCCGAGGCCGGCCAGGAGCGCCGTAACGAGAATTCGCGAGAACATCCCCGGGAGCCTCCTTAGGCAAGTTAGAATTCGATAAGTTAAATTAGAATACCCCCCCCGAATATTCTGTCAAGTACTATTTTTCATTTCATAGTGTAATAATTGTTTGAGACGAGGAGGCGGTCGGGCTGCGCCGCGCGCATCACTCCGGCGGCGTTCCGCTGGACACCCCGGGGTGGCCCGCGATCGGCGCTGGAAGGGCGCGGAGGTATTATCGGCGCCGTGTTTTTCTTGGGGAGCTGGTCACCGAGTTTGGGAGCTGCAAGCGGGCGAGGCTGGCGGAACCGCCGGCGCTTTCGCCTGCCGGCCTTTTCTCTTGCGCCCTGTTTACCCCTTCCGCAGCGCCAGCACGGCGTTCAATCCACCGAACGCGAACGAGTTCGAAATGGCGTACTCCACCTGCGCCGCGCGCGCCTGGTTGGGGATCACATCCAGGTCGCACTCGGGGTCCGGCAGGTTGTAATTGGCGGTGGGAGGCAGCACGCCGTCGCGCAGGGCGAGCGCGGTGGCCAGGCATTCCAGGGCGGCGGCGGCGCCCAGGGCGTGCCCGTGCATGGATTTCGTGGAGCTCACCGCCAGTTTGTCCGCGTGCGCGCCAAATACCGCGCGGATAGCCTTGGTCTCGGTGGGGTCGTTGGCCGGAGTAGCGGTGCCGTGGGCGTTGATGTAGCCGATCTGCTCGGGAGCGAGCGCCGCATCCTTGAGGGCCGCGCGCATGGCGCGCGCCGCTCCCGCGGCGGAAGGCTGGGTGATGTGCGAAGCGTCGGCGGACATCCCGAAACCGACCATCTCGGCATGAATGCGCGCGCCGCGCGCCAGCGCGGCTTCAAGCGGCTCCAGAACCAGCATGGCCCCGCCTTCACCCAGAATCATGCCATGGCGGTCCTTGGAAAACGGCCGGCAGGTATCGGGCGATACCACGCGCATGGCTTCCCAGGCCTTGAGTATCCCGAAGCTGAAGGGCGCCTCGCTGCCGCCGCAGATGGCCAGCTCGGCGGCCCCGGAGCGCACCATCCAGTACGCCTGGCCGATGGCGTGGCCGGCGGAGGAGCAGGCCGTGGAAATGGTAAGACTCGGCCCCACGATCCCGAACTCCATCGAGATATGGCTCGCCCCCGCATTCGCCATGGTTCTGGGGATGGTCAGCGGATGCACGCGGTTGCGCCCCAGCTTGTAGACCTCGGTGAAACCGGCATCCTGAGCGCCTTGCCCGCCCACGCAGGAGCCCGTGACGATGGCGGCGTTCTCGCGCAGCTCGGGGGTCCAGGCCACCCCGGCGCATTCCACCGCTTCGCGCGCGGCGATCACCGCGAACTGGGCGAAGCGGTCCATGAAATCCGCCCGCCGGTCGTCGAAGTAGGGCTGATGGCTGTACTGGCGCACCTCGGCGCCGTTCTGAAAACGCAACTGCGAGCAATCCGTGCACTCGATGGGTCCGATTCCCGGCCGGCCCTGGCGTAACGCTTCCGCGAATTCCGCGGCATTGCGGCCGAGAGCGCTGATCGCGCCCAAGCCCGTGATGGCGACTCGCCTCATGCCCTACTGGCCGGCCGCCGGTTCCGCAGATTTCGCCGCCACCAGCTTGGCCACGCCTTCGCACATCTGCCGGACGTTGCGCACCGAGCGCACCTCGTCGTCGGGAATGCTGAGGTCGAATTCGTTCTCCAGGGCAAAGAGGATCTCGACAGCGTCCATCGAGTCGATCGTCAGTTGCTCGAACTCGCTGTCGATGGTCACAGTCTCGAGGGGGATTCTCTTGGAAGTGGCGATCACTTTGAGAACGCGTTGGATCAGGTCGTCTGACATAGTAGTCGGGTTACCGTTTCGAATTCATAGCCCCGTTCCAGGAGCACAGGAACCAAGCGCCGGACGGCTTCCACGGTGGCGCCAATATCCGGCTTCACCAGGAGCTCTCGTCCGTCATGGAGGCACAAAATCGCGCCGTTTGAAGCCGCCGCAGCCAGGCGCTCCACCACCGCGTCCGTCCCCAGATTCCAATCATAGCCGATTGCGCTCCACATGACGCCGGTCAGTCCCAACCGCCTCTGAACGGAATCGAGGCCGAACCAGCGCGCGCCATAGGGGGCGCGGAACCAGACGGGGCGTACGCCGGCGCACTCTTCGATGGCGGACTGCGCCCGGCGCAGCTCCTCTTCCATGAACTGCGCCGAATGGAAGTAGAAGCGCCGATGCGAGTAGCCGTGGTTCCCGATCTCGTGCCCGCGGCCGGCCACCGCGCGGGCCACCTCGGGGAGCCGCTCCACATTGGCGCCGCACTGGAAAAACGTGGCCGGCGCTTGGTGGCGGGCCAGAATCTCGAGCAGTTGCGGGGTAGCTTCGCTGGGGCCGTCGTCGAAGGTCAGCGCCAGCGCGCGGCGCCCCTTCGGGCCGCGCCAGACCGACCGCCCGAACACCTGCGCCGAGCGCCCCCGCACGGCCCAGGCCAGAAAACCCGAGGCGGCCACCGCCGCCCCGCCCGCCGCACCCGCCAGACTCGCGCCCGCACCCGTCATGAATCTCCATTGTAGGGGGTACGCGCTTGAGCGTAGAATCGTAGCTTGGATCCGATTCGAAACCGAAGCCGGATGGCGGTGCGGCGGCCCCAGGGAGATTCGGTACGCATGAGGAAAAGCGGATCTCGACCAATCGGCGTTGACCTCTTCGCGGGCGCGGGCGGCATGAGTCTGGGCTTCGAGCAGGCGGGGTTCGACGTCGCAGCGGCGGTCGAGTACGACCCGATTCACTGCTCCACGCACGAATTCAACTTCCCGGATTGCGCCGCAATCTGCCGGAATGTCGCCGATATCGACGCCGCTTACATTCGTCGGGAGTCTCGGATCGGGGACGGCGTGGTGGACGTGGTTTTTGGCGGCGCGCCGTGCCAGGGCTTCAGCATGATCGGCAAACGCGCCCTGGACGACCCTCGAAACTCGCTCGTGCACCACTTCGTACGCCTGGTGGCGGACCTCAACGCATCGTACTTCGTCTTCGAGAACGTTCGCGGATTGACCATCGGCCAGCACGCCCGCTTTCTCGAAGAGATCATCCAGGAGTTCCCGAAGAACGGCTATTGGGTGGTCGAGAACTACCAGGTCCTGAACGCCGCCCATTATGGAGTGCCGCAGGACCGCTGGCGTCTGTTCCTGCTGGGCGCCCGAAAGGGACACCCACTGCCGGAGTATCCGCAGCCGACCCACGAGCCTGGCGGCAAGGGTGGCAACGGTAACCACGGCAACCTCTTTCTCAAGAGTACTCCGACGGTTTGGGATGCCTTGCGCGACCTTCCCGAAGCGGACGAGTACGAGGACCTGCTGCACCGCGATTGGGTCCGGGCGCGATTCAAAATGCCGACGGAATACTCGGCCGCGCTCCGCGGCCACGAGCCGGATCCCGAGGACTACTCGGTATCGCGGGAGTTCGACTCCTCGCTCCTGACTTCAAGCCGCCGAACGGTGCACACCGAGCTGTCGAAGAAGCGGTTTGCCGAAACCCAGCCGGGCGATACCGAATCGGTCAGCCGGTTCCACAAGCTCGACCCGAAGGGGATCTGCAACACGATCCGGGCGGGGACCGCGAGCGACCGTGGCGCCTTCACATCGCCGCGCCCTATCCACCCTTACTCGCCGCGCTGTATCACGGTGCGGGAAGCGGCGCGGCTGCACTCCTATCCGGACTGGTTCCGGTTGCACGTGACTAAGTGGCACGGATTCCGCCAGATCGGCAATTCGGTTCCCCCGCTGCTGGCCCGAGCGGTAGCTTCAAAGGTCCGCGAAGCGCTGGACGTCGCGCCCAAGAAGGCCGAACGCGCCATCGACCTGGGCGACGCGCGCCTGCTGTCGTTCGATATGTCGGACGCGGCCGGCCGGTACGGCGTGAGAGCCGATGTCGTCCCCAAGCGCAAGCGCATGTCTCGCAAGGTCTGAATATATGTCCGACAAGAAGCCCGCCGCCGAGCCGGAAAAGAAGCCGAATCGCTACTCCGCAATCGTCGGAACGATTTTCAAACGCCACTATGAAACGGGGCGGACGCAGTTCGAATTCTCCCGCGACGAGTTCGTCGGGATCGCCAAGTCCCTCGGGATCGCGCTGCCGAAGAACCTCGGAGACGCGGTTTACTCGTTTCGCTTTCGGACTGCGCTGCCCGCCGAGATCGCCGCCACCGCCCCGAAGGGAAAAGAGTGGCGAATCGAGCTTGCAGGGAAGGGCGTGTACCGGTTTCTGCTGGGCAAGCCAAACCGGATCCTGCCGAGGCCGGATCTGGTCGCCGTCAAGATTCCGGACGCGACGCCCGAAATCATTGCGTCCTATGCGCTGAGCGACGAACAAGCCCTGCTTGCCAGAGTGCGTTATAACCGGTTGATCGACATTTTCCTGGGCATAACGACATACTCGCTCCAGAATCACCTGCGCACGACGGTGGGTGGCATCGGCCAGATCGAAGTGGACGAGATCTACGTCGGCGTCAATCGGAACGGACAGCAGTTTGTCATCCCCGTCCAGGCCAAGGGCGGCACGGACCAACTCGGCGTCACCCAGACGCGCCAGGACCTGGCGTGCTGCGCCCAGAAATTTCCGCGGCTCACCTGCCGGCCGGTTTCCGCGCAGTTCATGGCCGGCGACGTAATCGCGCTCTTCGAGTTGACGCTCGAAGGCCAGGAGGTCAAGGTCGTGGAGGAGAGGCACTACCGGCTAGTGCCGTCGGACGAGATCGGCGAGTTGGATCTCAAGTTCTATTCGGAGCGCTAATCGCACCCGGAGGCCAGGCATGGATCACGTTTCCAAAAGGGTTCGATCCAAGATCATGTCCACGGTGAAGTCGAAGGGAAACCGCACCACCGAACTGGCCCTCGGGCGGCGATTGTGGGAGGCGGGACTGCGAGGCTACCGAAAGCAGTGGCCGGTGCATGGGAAACCCGATTTCGCCTGGCCGGGACTCAAGGTGGCGGTGTTCGTGGACGGCTGCTTTTGGCACGGCTGCACGCGGTGCAAGTACCTTCCGCGCAGTCACACCGGCTTCTGGCGAAACAAGATCGAGACCAACAGAAGGAGAGACCGCCGGGTGGCGAACCGGCTCCGGCGCGCGGGTTGGGCGGTCGTCCGAATCAGAGAGTGCCAGGTGGGCCGGGAGTTCTCGCTAAGCCGGATCGCGAACGCCTTGGCCACGCGGCGGCGATCGCAGCGGCGACACGCGCCGCAATCGAGACCGAAGTAGCGCGGGCCTGTGGCCGGCTATCCCAAGCCGGCGCCGCTCGACCCGACCACCGCCATCCCCCCGCTCTTGAAACCGGCGCTTTGGCCGATAAGAGATTACGTGGATATCTCCGCAGTGGCTCTTCGCGGCGTCTATCAGGCGCAGACGAACTTCGATCAGGCGGCGCGAAATCTGGCTTCGGCCTGGTCCGCTTCCTCGAATAGCTCGCCCACCGATACCGTGGACCTGAGCGATGCGGCGGCGGCTCTGCTTTCGGCTCGTAGCCAGGCCGAGGCCGGCCTCCGGACCGTCGAAGTCACCGGCGACATGCACCGCCAGGATATCGATCTGCTGGCCGGACGTAGCAGCTAGAGTTCGCTGTTTGAGCCTGGGACGCCGTCGCCAGTTTCGAAATTCGCAATCTCCCCGCAGTTCCGCGTTACCTCGGGAGCCGCCGCGACGTACATATAGTAGCGGTTACGTGAAGGTATGCGCGGCTTCCGGCCTATCTTGGCAGTGTCGGTCCTCGCCATGGCTGGCGCGGCGGCGCCGGAGCGCCCCCCCGATTCCGTCGAGCCTGTGATGCGCCAGTACCTCGATCACGCGGGATTCAAGTGGAAGTCCAAGCAAACCAAGCACTTCCGTCTCTATTTCGAGGATGGGTCGGAGGCCGGAAACCCCCCGGGCGCGTTCAAGAGGGCTGCCATGTTCTTGTTCCGTGGCAAGAAGGCCGCCGAGCCGGAGGCCCTGAAACACTCCGACGCCCTCGAGAAAAATGTGGAAGAGGATCGCGACAGGGTCCTGGGCCTGATCGGAGAGACGGCCTATGAACCCACCATTTCGGCCTTCCTTCTGACCTCCGGCGCCCAAATGAAGCGGTTGGTGGGGGTGGAAGTGGACGGCCGGTCCCGGCCGGGGCAGCACGCCGTATTCTCGGTGGTGACGCCGGACCGCCTGCACCTGACCCACGAGCTGTGCCACGAAATCGCCTCCAACCTGTGGGGCGCGGCCGAGCCCTGGATCGAGGAAGGCCTGGCGACCTATGCCGACGAAGGCGCCAATATTTATTTCGATTCCTGGAGACTGTTCGATTCCGGCAGCCTCCTGCCGCTCGATAAACTGGTGGACCCTGAGTGGAAATCGTCCATGTACTCGCCTGACATCACCTACACCGAGCTGGGCGGGTTTCTGAAGTTTCTGCGCGACCGCTATGGCGTGGCCAAAGTGAAACAGGTCTGGCAGGGCGGCAGCCAGGCCATCCCACGGGTGTTCGGCGAGAGCCTTGCCGATCTGGAGAAGGATTGGCACGCGGCCCTGGTGGGCCAGTTCCCCGCGCGTCCCACTCGCCACTACCGCTCGGCCGTCTCGGGGCTGGGGATTCAATAGGGCCGACAGACCACGAAAGGCGATGGTCTGTCCCACCCGGGGTTGGGGATTCAGTAGGGCCCGCCCGCCTGTAGCAACTCCGCCGCGATGGCGGCCTGTCCCAGGGCGATGCCGCCGTCGTTGGGAGGAACCCGGGAATGCAGGAAGACTTCGAAGCCGGCCGCCTGTAATCCCGCTGCGGCGGACTCCGTCAGGCGCACGTTCTGAAACGTCCCGCCGCTGAGACAGACGCGGGAGGGTCCGGCCGGGCCGCGAATGCGCCGGCAGGTTTCCACCACCGCCGCCGCCAGGGTGTTGTGGAAGCGGGCCGCCACCGCGCCGCGCGCCACGCCCGCCGCCGCTTCCTGCGCGATGCGCTCGATGGCGGGGCGGAAATCCACCTGCCAGGGAGCCCCGTCTTCGATCTCGAACGGGTAACGGCCCTCCTCGCCCGATTCGGCGATGGCCTCCAATTCGATGGCCGCTTGTCCCTCGAAGGTCACCTCGCGCCGCAGGCCGATGATGGCCGCCACGGCGTCGAACAGGCGCCCGCAGGAAGAAGTCGGGACGGTGTTGACGCCCTGGGCGATCATCCGGCGAACCACGCCGGCGCGCTCCTCGGGCACGCCCTCGATCCGCGCCGGGTGTCCCAGCGCGTCCTCCAGGTACGCCAGAGCCGCGCGCCACGGCTCGCGTATGGCGGCGTCCCCGCCCGCCAGCGGCACATAGCGCAGGCGCCCGCGGCGCTCAAAGCCCGCGTATCCCGCCACCAGGAACTCGCCGCCCCAAATGGCCCCGTCCGGGCCGTACCCGGTCCCGTCGAAGGCCACTCCAATCACAACGCCCGTGAGCCCGTTCTCGGCCATGCAGCTCGCCACGTGGGCGTGATGGTGCTGCACGCCGATCTTGGGCAGATCGGGGATGGCGAGAGCGTACTTCGCGCTCAGATACGCCGGGTGAAGGTCATGCGCCACGGCCCGCGGCTGGATGCGGAAGAGCTTCTTGAGATTGGCCAGGGTTTCCTCGAAGAACACCAGCGTCTCGTAGTTCTCCAGGTCTCCGATGTGCTGGCTGAGAATGGCGTGCCGGCCCTTGGTGAGGCAGAACGCGTTCTTCATTTCGCCGCCGCAGGCCAGCAGCTCGGGAACGGCGCGGCCCAGGTCGAGCGTCTGCGGCGCGTACCCGCGCGAGCGCCGCAACACGCGCTCCCGGCCGGCGAACACGCGCGCCACCGAGTCGTCCACGCGCATGTAGATGTCGCGGTTGTGCAGCAGAAACCAGTCGGCCACGCCGGCCAGCCGTGCAAGCGCCTCTTCGTTCGAAACCACGATGGGCTCTTCGCTGAGGTTGCCGCTGGTCATCACCAGCAGCGAATAGGGCGCGTCCGCGAACAGCAGGTGGTGCAGCGGGGTGTAGGGCAGCATGACGCCCAGCGTGCGATTGCCGGGCGCCAGGGCCTCGGGAAGCGCGGCCAGGCGCGGCAGGATCACGATGGGTCGCCGCGGGCTTGAGAGCGCCGCGCGGTCGGCGCCGGCGAGTGCGCAAACCTCTTCCACGGCGGCCAGATCCCGCGCCATCACGGCGAAGGGCTTGTCGCTGCGCCGTTTGCGCGCGCGCAAGCGGGCCACCGCCGCCGGGTTGCGCGCGTCGCAGGCCAAGTGGAACCCGCCCAGTCCCTTGATGGCCAGGATCTCGCCGGCTGCGAGCCGCCGGCGCGCCTCCTCGAGCAGCGCGGAGGAGCCCGCTCCCTTACGGTCGCGGCTCGCAAGCGCCTGGCGAGCCGCGACCGTAAGGGAGCGGTCAGAGGCGACTGAACCGGAGCAGCCCCAAACCCGCGGCCCGCACTCGGGACAAGCATTCGGCTGCGCGTGAAAGCGCCGGTTGTCCGGGTCCTCGTATTCCGCGCGGCACGCCTCGCACATGAGGAAGGCGGACATGGTGGTATTCGGGCGGTCGTAGGGAATGTCTTGCACAATGGTGTAGCGCGGCCCGCAGTTGGTGCAGTTGGTGAAAGGATAGCCGTAGCGCCGGTCATCCGGCCGGGTGAAGTCGCCGAAACACTCTTCGCACGTGGCCACGTCCGGCGACACCAGGGCGAACTCGCCCGCCACGGCGACGCTGCCGCGGATGACGAAGGCCTCCTCGCCCACCGCCTCCACCTCGGTGATTTCGGTTTCCTGGATCCAGGCCAGCGAGGGCGGTTCCGCGGTTACGGTCTGCACGAAACGATCGAGCGCGGCCGCCTCGCCCTCCACTTCGGCCACCAGCCCGGCCGACGAATTCGACACATAGCCGCCCAGGCGCAATTCCCGCGCCAGGTTATGCACGAACGGCCGGAAACCCACCCCTTGCACGATGCCGCACAGGCGAATTCGAATGCGCCGGCGCGCGGTGGAAGGGAGGGCCATCTATATTCGATTGTAGAGGGAGCGTCGGAGCCTGACAGGAAATAACCAGGCCAATTGCCGGCAACCGCTCCCTCACGGGGCGCCCTCTGGGCCCGGCTCATCGAGAGCCTGACGAGATAAGAGCCCGGCGAATTAGAGCGTAGCGAGTTAAGAGCCTGGCGAACCGCGACCCTCAGGGAGCGGTTGGAATGGTCATTCCATGACAAGCCCCTGGACGTCTTGGATAGCCTGGAAGCGGGGCTTTCACCCTCGAAAACGCCGGCGCCCGTGAGGACTGCGAACGCGAGGATCGAGGCGCGCCGCCCCGTCCGTTTACTTCTGGCTGGTCTCCTTGGCCAGCTTGACGCGCGCGCTTTCGAGCTTCTTGGTTACTTTGGACAGCTCCTCCGGATCGTTGTCGCTCGCCGGCCCGGATTCGAACTCCTTTACCGACGCCTGCCACTGCGCGATGGCTTCCTTGGTCTTGCCCATTTTGAGATAAACGTCGCCCAGGTGGTCGTGGACGGTGGCGTCCTGCCCAATCCGGTCGAGCGCCCGCACCAGCAGGTCTTCCGCGTCGGCGAACTTACCCTGGCGGTAGTAAACCCAACCCATGCTGTCCAGGTAGGCGCCGTTCTGCGGGTCCAGGTCCAGGGCCTTCCTGATCAATTCGTGAGCTTCATCCAGGCGCACGGCGCGATCCGCCAGCATGTAGCCCAGATAATTCAGGGCCCCGGCGTTGCGCGGGTTCATGTCGATCACCTTGCGGAACTGCGCTTCGGCCTGGTCGTATTTCTTCACCCGCTCGTACATGGCGCCGCGCATGAAAATGACGGTTTCCTTGTCGTCGTCGGCCTTGGCCAGCGCTTCGGCGGCATCGAGCGCCTTGCCCATATCGGTCCAGCGCTTGCCCTTTTCGTAGATCTGGGCCAACTCGAGTTGAAGCTGGTAATCCAGGGCGCCCTTGGCCAGGGCCTTCACTTCGGCCACGGCCTCGTCCACCCGGCCCCGATCCGCCAGCGTATCCGCATGGGTGATGCGCACGCCGCGATCGTCGGGGTACTTCTTCACCGCCGCGTCGGCCTCCTTCTGGGCGCTATCCAAATCCTTCGCCTGCCGGTAGGTTTCCACGATGAGGATGGCGGATTCCGAGGCGTCCTCGGTATCCAGGGCCGCGGCCTGGCGGAACACGTCCACCGCCTGCGCCGTCTGCCCGGCGTTGCGATACAGGAATCCGAGCCGCTTCAGCATGGTGGCGCGGCCTGCGGACTGGGCGGCCGAGTAGCTGACCCGCGCGCTCTCGCTCAGCATCTCTTTCAACTTGGCGATGGCCGCGTCGGACTTGCCCTCGGCCTCCAGCAGGTTGACCTCTTCGTAGCTCACGCCCATGTCGCCGGGGTCGATCTGCTTGGCCGCGTCGAGCGCCTCGCGCGCCTTCGCCAGTTCGTGCTGGGAACGATAGATTTCGGCCAGCCGCAGGCGCAGTTCCGAGTCGTGAGGATCGTCGTCGGCCAGCGCCTGGTAGATCTTCAGCGCTTCATCCAACTGGCCGGCCTGCATCAGGTTGTTGGCCAAGGCCAACTGCAGGCGGCCGCTATCCGGCGCCAGGGCCAGCGCCCGTTTCAGAACCTCGGCGGCGTTCTTGAAGTCGCGGGCGCGCTCGTAGGCGTCCGCCAGCGCCCCCAGGGTGCGCTCATTGGGCGCCTTGTCGGTGGCCGCCTTCAGCTTCTCGATGGCGCGATCGTTGTCCCCCAGGTCCGCGTACATGACCGCCAGACCGGTCAGGGCGTCCTCGTTGTCGGGGTCGGCCTTGAGGGCCTCATTGTATGCCTTCTCCGAATCCACGCTGTTGTTGGCCACGCGATACAGGCGTCCCAGAATCACCCAGCTCTCGGCGTCCTTGGGGTCTTTTTCCGTGATTTTCCTATACTGGTCGATGGCGTTGCTCAGCATGCCTTCGTCGATCGAGCCCTCCCGCGGGTTGGAAATGGCCCGCAGGTAGATCCGGCCGAGCATGCGGCGCGCGTCCAGATTGTCGGGGTTCTGCTTCAGCACCTCCTCGGCCTGGCTGATGGCGTCCTGGAGACGCCCGGACTGGACGTACAGGTCGGTCAGCTCCTCGAAGACGATGCCGGCCGTGGGGTCCAGTTTGAGCGCCTGCTGGTAATGCTCAATCGCTTTGGCTACATACTCGTTCTGGTTCGAGTAGGAGCCGGCCAGCTCCGCATACAGCCGGCCCATGGCAAAGTGATAGTAGGCGTCGGCCTTGGCGGCGTCGGACGCGGAAGTGGAATCGCTGGGGGTCTGTGCAAAAGACACGCAACCCAGGATCAGGACCAGAAGTAGCGCTTTAGCTGAGCGAATCATGAAATCAGACTTTCTTTCGACCGCCAGGGGAGCCCAGTGCGGGTCGAAAATCACTTTCTCATTGTATAACGCGCACTCGCGGCGGCGCCCATCGTGCAAATAACACCGGACCCATCCGAACGCGAGGCGCCTATTGAGTCAGATGCCCCGCGGCGCCCTCTGGTTGCGGTGGTTGGTCCCACCGGATCGGGAAAGAGCGCCCTGGCGCTGGCCCTCGCCGAACGGTTCGACGGGGAAATCGTGAACTGCGATTCCCTGCAGGTGTACCGCCGGTTCGATATCGGGGCGGCCAAGCTGCCGGAGGCGGAGCGCCGCGGCATCCCTCATCACCTGATAGACATCCGCGATCCCGACAGCGTCTTTACCGCGGGCGAATATGCCCGTCTGGCCCGCCAGGCGATCGCCGGCATCACGCAACGCGGCCGGCTGCCCATCGTGACCGGTGGAACGGGTTTCTATCTGCGGGCGCTGATCGATGGGCTCTTCCAGGGACCTTCGCGCCACCAGCCCCTGCGCGACCGGCTGGCCGCCCGCGAGGCCCGCCGGCGCGGTTCCTTGCATCGCCTGCTGACCCGCTTCGACCCCCAATCCGCGGCCCGCATCCATCCCCACGACCTCCCCAAGGCGACCCGCGCGCTGGAAGTATGCCTGTTGGCCCGCCGCCCGGCCAGCGAGCTGTTCCGCCAGGGCCGCGACGCCCTGCGCGGCTACGCCCCGCTCAAACTCGGCCTGCTGCCCGACCGCGAAGCCCTCCACCAGCGCCTGGACGCACGCTGCCGCGCCATGTTCGAGGGTGGACTGGTGGAGGAGGCGCGGCATATCCTGGCTCTGGGATACCCGCCCTCCATCAAGCCATTCGAATCCCTCGGCTACCGCCAGGCCCTGCAACTGATCCACGGCGAACTGAACCTTCGCGACGCCATCTTCTACGCCCAGAGAACCACGCGGCAATACGCCAAGCGTCAGATCACCTGGTTCCGGCGCGAACCCGGCCTCGAATGGCTCCGGGGGTTCGGTGAGGATCCGCACATTCGCGACGCGGCCCTGGTGCGCGTGGGGGCATTTCTGGCGGCGGTGGGTCGGGATTCCTTCCTGCCCGGCTGAGACGCGCGCCCGCCTTCGAGGCGCGATAGCATAAAAGCATGCGCGTGTACGTGGCGGCCTTCGCCGTGGTTCTCTTCTCGCCCGGTCTCTACTCGCAGGATGTCCGGCCCAAGGATGTCCGCGACATCGCCAAAGACGGCGCCGGCGCGATCCCCAAATTGCAAGAGCTGCTTTCCAACCCGGATAAGGAAGTGCGCCGGGAAGCGGTGCGACAGATCGTTCAGATCGGAACCCAAAAGAGCCTCGATCCGCTGATTCAGGCCACCCGGGACAGCGATCCGGAGGCGCAGATTCTGGCCGCCAACGGCCTGGTGAACTTCTATTACCCGGGCTACGTGCAGTCGGGACTGGGGGGCTCGCTCAAGCGCGCCGGCACGAGCATCAAGGGCGTGTTCACGGACACTAACGATCAGGTGGTGGAGTCCTACGTTCTGGTGCGGCCGGAGGTGGTGCAGGCGCTCGGCCGGTTAATCTCCGGCGGCGGCAGCATTGAGGTGCGCGCTGGCGCGGCCCGCGGAGTGGGCGTGCTGCGGGGCGCGGCGGCGGTGCAGGACCTAGTGGAGGCCACCCATGCCAAGGATTCGGACGTGATCTACGAATCGCTGATCGCGCTGCAGAAGATCCGGGACGAATCGGCCGGCCCGCGGGTTGAGTTCCGCCTGCACGATCTCGATTCGAAGGTGCAGATCGCGGCCATCGCGACGGTGGGCCTGCTGCTCGATAAGGGCGCCCTGCCGGAGCTGACGGACGCCTTCAAGCGCGCGCGCGACGTCAAGGTGAAGCGCGCCGCGCTGACATCCATCGCCATGCTGCCGGACCCGGCCAGCCGGCCGCTCTACGCGCAATACCTGCACGATAAGGACGAGAACCTGCGCGGGGCCGCCGCCGAAGGCTTCGCGCGCCTGCGCGATCCCAATGACCTGGAGATGATCGAAAAGGCTTGGCAGGATGAAGGAAAGACCTCGCCGCGCCTCTCCCTGGCATTCGCCCAGGTGATGCTGGGGAGGAAGGATGTGAGCGAGTTCAGCCCCTTGCAGTTCCTCATCAACAGTTTGAACTCGGCGGCCTACAACGGCGATGCGCTGCCCTTCCTCGTGGAGTTGGCCCGCGACGAGGGCGTTCGCAAGGCGCTATACGGCCCCTTATCCACGGGGACGAAGGACGAAAAGATCGGCTTGGCGCGCGTTCTGGCGCGCAGCGGCGACTCCGAAAGCCTGGCCCCGCTCCAGAAGCTCAGCGGCGACAGCGATGCCGCCGTGGCGCAGGAGGGATTGCGAGCCCTTAGGACGTTGCAGTCGAGAATGTAGAGAGGACGGGCTCGCGCGCCAGTCCTACTTGGCCTTTTTCTGCTTCTGCTGGCCCACGCGCACCTTGAAGTGCAGCACCTTGGCTTCCTGGAATGCCTTGTGATCGTGGCGCGCCACGGCATCCTCCAGGTACTTGTCCACATCCGCGTTGGTGGGCAGGACAGCCATCAGCGAAAAGCTCTCATTGCAGGTCGGGCAGAAGGGCCGGAACCGCTTTACGTTCGGGATTCCCATAACTTGCCCCATTTTACCAGAACCGCGGAGAGCGCCGGGGGATAGGTCCGCGATGGGTCCGCGATGGGGTTTGACGCGGAGACGCGGAGAAGATCGTCGGAGAGGCAGAACCAACGAAATCGAAGGCTCCGGAAGCTCCTGTTCTTGACGCTCTTGAATTTCTCCGCAGTGCTAATCCGTGAAATTCGCGTTTTTCGGTGGAGATTTTCTACGCCGCCAACGCGAGGAGTTGGCTAAGCGGAGTCGCCTTAGCTATTTGCAAGGCATTGATCAGTTTCCGTCCTC
>Ga0326727_10014117_pt1 | contig 17509 bp, 18 predicted proteins | sample MB2enrmetagenome_FD_207643 | JGI IMG/M metagenome (GOLD analysis project Ga0326727, IMG submission 207643) | Lab enriched peat soil microbial communities from McLean, Ithaca, NY, United States - MB29MY | ecosystem: Environmental > Terrestrial > Soil > Wetlands > Peat | place: USA: New York...
AATGAACTTGTACTTTTACAAGAGGCAATTTCAATTTGGTTACATCGCGTAACAGGCTGCACTTGAAGACAATGTAGCTTTGGGCAACAGGCCGTCAACTCGGTACAAGAGAACAAGAACACTTCGATGAGCCATATTTATAGCCATACAATTGTATGGCTATTTATTTCATTCCCTGCTATGGTGAAATCATGACCAAGGCGTCTTTTGAGTGGGATACGAATAAAGACCAGGAAAACTGCCTTAAACATGGCGTCTCATTCGTTGAGGCGCAATATGCCTTTACCGACCTTCACCGCGTGATTGCCGAAGACGTGAACCATAGCGGGGACGAAAAGCGTTATTACTGCTTTGGCAAGGTTGGAGAAGGAATTATGACAGTACGTTTCACGTACCGGGAAAATGTCATTCGGATATTCGGGGCCGGTTATTGGCGGAAAGGCAAGTCAATTTATGAGCGCGAAAATCAAATACACAGATGAACCGATGGACGATATCCGGGTCGTTGCCGACTTCCTCCCATCCCCTGAAGAGTTGGCGTTTCGTGAGGAATCGGTAAAGGTGACGATCTCCCTGAGCAAAAAGAGTATTGAGTTTTTCAAGAGCGAGGCGTCAAAGCATCATACCCAATATCAACGCATGATCCGCCAGTTGCTTGACAGCTATGCGGATGTGCAGTCGAAACAGCACCCACCGCGTACGACCGGACGTTCCAAAAAACTGAACGCCGGTTAAAGCTACAGAGGGTTAAGAAACAGGCAACGAATAAGTTATCGCCGGATCAATATTTCCCCCTATTAGCCTTACCTCCTCAAACGGCGCAGAATCTCCGCCGTCCATCCCATTATTGCCGCTTGACGGCAAGCTGCTGCACTACCTCAAGGGTTTTCTCCACATTCGCTGCCGGCGCAAGTCCGCTCAGGACGGCGGCAATCTTGCCGTCGGGCGTGACGACAAAGGTGGTACGCTCGGCAAAACCGTGGTCAATGGTGTCGCCACGGCTGTCCTTTTTCCCCGGAGCCACCTCTTTCACGGTCAATTCGTATGACCTGGCGATCTTTCCATCGGGGTCGGAGGCGACTGCAATCTTACCCGCGCAATAGTCGGGGTCGGCGGAAAAATCATTGAGCCGGGCTATGCTGTCCAGGGATACGCCGATAATCTGCGCCCCCGCCGCATCGAACTTTCCGTAGTTAACGGCAAAGGTGTGCGCCTGGAGATTGCATCCGCTGGAGTAAGCAGACGGGTAGAAGTACACCACCACCGGCCCTTTCTTTAATGCCTCCTTAAGCACGAAGGTAAAAGTTTTGCCGGCCAGAGAGGCCTGGGCCTGGAAATCAGGCGCGGCAGCACCCTCCTTCAGGGCCGCCATGGCGGGAGCGTTCGCCGTACAGAACCAGACGGCAGCGAGCAACGATACAATGATGGTGGATTTTGCGATCCTCATGGACGTCTCCTTTGTTGGGTTATTCCTACAGGTCGAACCTTGCTGCCGAAAAAATACTGGCTTCATCCGCTCTACTTGGACGAATTCCGGTAGCAACTCACGCCGCCTGCTTCATCGGGGTTACGTGCAGCTCAATCTTGCCGCCAACGGCCAGCCGGGCAACCTTCAGGTCGTATGCGGTCTGGAGATTCAGCCAAAACTCCGGCGTTGTTCCGAAAAAACGGGAGATGCGCAGCGCTGTGTCGGCAGTGATGGAACGATTGCCGTTCAGGATAGCCGTAATTCGGTTTGCGGGCACATGCAGGGCTTGCGCAAAGGCATTGGCCGTCATGCCGACCTCGGCAAGTTCGTCCTTCAAGATTTCACCAGGGTGTATGGGACGCATGGCATTCATATGATTTTCCCTTTCAATGATAATCGACAATCTCGACGTTGTAAGGACCGTCCTCCCGCCACTCAAAGCATATCCGCCATTGCTGGTTGACACGTATGCTTTGCTGGCCCTTCCGGTCTCCACCCAAAGCCTCGAAGCGGTTGCTTGGCAGGTTCATCAAGTCTTCCACGCAGGTGGCACTGTCGAGAATCTGTAGTCTTTTTTCAGCCTGTTGGGCGAAAGCCTGAAAACGCGGAACGCGTCCGCCATTATAGAGTTTTTCTGTGAGCTTGCAGGCGAATGACCGGATCATGATAACAATTTAGTTTGTTTTACGCTTTACGTCAAACATAAAATCTGGAGTGAGGTAGTTCAGCCTACGCTTTATCCCTGCTCTTTGCTGAGACGGCGGCCTTCCCCAGACGCAGCATCCTGAGAGCCTGATATTTCTTCCCGGCATGGTGTTTCGTTTGTCATTATCTAATCCGCTGCGCAAAAAATAAAACATCTTGACTTTGCCGAATTATTGCTTCTATGATGGACACTATATTGAAAGGCAACGAAGAGGAGTAGTAGTCGTTTCAGGCTTCCCAGAGAGCCGGTGGGTGGTGCGAACCGGTAAGCATGGATGACGAACTCGCCTCAGAGCCGCTTCGGTGAATCTCCGCTAGCCGAAGACGTCCTCCCGCGTCAAGGGTGAATTGAGGCCTGACAGGTTGTCGTGTCGGGTGAAAAGGGTGGTACCGCGAATGTGCTTACAAAGCCTTCGCCCCTGTTGGGGCGGAGGCTTTTTCTATTTTCCATCAGCATACCACGGCCCTGGAAGCCTGGCGAAACGACTGAAGCGGGATATACTATACCAATTAGTCGTACAGTTTTCGACGGGCGAACGGCGTTGTGTACAACCAGGAAAGGAGCGTAGCGAGACATGGCAAAGGCACCGACGAAAAAACAGAAGCAGGATGACCGGCAACTCATCAGGATTTTTGACACCACGCTGCGGGACGGCGAACAGTCGCCCGGCAACAGCATGAATATCGAAGAAAAACTGCGGGTGGCAAAACAGCTTCAGAAGTTGAATGTGGACGTGATCGAGGCCGGCTTTCCCATCGCTTCCGATGGCGATTTCGAGGCGGTCAAGCTGATTGCCCAACAGGTCAAGGGACCCCAGATCGCCGGTCTGTGCCGCTCCAGCGACAAGGATATCGACCGGGCCTGGGAAGCGCTGAAGCATGCCGGCGACAAGGGGCGCATCCACACCTTTATCGCCACCTCCGACATCCACATGAAGTACAAGCTGAAGATGGAGCCGGCCAAGGTGCTCGCATCCGCCATCAAGGCGGTCAAGCGGGCCGCGTCCTACACCCCGAACGTCGAGTTCTCCTGCGAGGACGCCGTGCGGACACGGCTGCCGTTTCTTGCCGAGGTGGTCGAGGCGGTCATCGACGCGGGCGCCACCACGGTCAACATCCCGGATACGGTCGGCTACACCATCCCCTTCGAATACTTCAACATCATCACCTACCTGAAGGAGAACGTGAAGAACATCAACCGGGCCGTCATCTCGGTACACTGCCACAACGACCTGGGGCTGTCGGTGGCCAACTCCATCGCCGCCGTGCAGGCCGGCGCCCGCCAGGTGGAATGCACCATCAACGGCATCGGCGAGCGGGCCGGCAACTGTTCCCTGGAAGAGTTCGTCATGGCGCTACGCACGCGCCACGACATCCTTCCCTTCACCACCAACGTGGCCACCGACCAGCTCACCCCGTCCAGCCGGCTTCTGACCAACATCACCGGCATCGCGGTCCAGCCCAACAAGGCTATCGTGGGCGCCAACGCCTTTGCCCACGAGGCGGGCATCCACCAGCACGGCATGATGATGGACAAGTCCACCTACGAGATCATGACGCCGGAATCGGTGGGACTTTCCGCCAGCGCCCTGGTGCTGGGCAAACACTCCGGCCGCCACGCCTTCAAGAAACGCCTGGATGAGTTGGGCCACGACCTGGACGAGGAGAAACTCAACCGGGCCTTTGAACGCTTCAAAACCCTGGCCGACCTGAAGAAGGAGGTTTTCGACGAAGACCTGGACGCCATCGTGGTCGACGAATCCCGTGAGGACATGAAGTACAAGCTGGGTCACATCACCGTCACCTGCGGCTCCTTTGCCGTGGCCACCGCCACGGTGCAGCTCGAAATCGACGGCCAGCCGGTGCGCACCGCAGAACTCGGCGACGGCCCGGTTGACGCCACCCTCAAGGCCATCAAGAAGCTGACCAAGACCAAGGCCAAGCTGCTGCAATACAACGTCGGGTCGATCACCGGCGGCACCGATGCCCAGGGCGAGGTCACCGTCAGGGTGGCGGAAGGCAACTACACCGTGGTAGGCAAGGGTTCCTCCACCGATATCATCGAGGCCTCGGCCAAGGCGTATGTCCACGCGCTCAACCGGCTGAACTACAAGCAGAAACGCCTCACCGAATCCCTCTGACCCATTGCATTTCAATCTTCTCCACCTCTTCGGACAGAGCACGGTAGCGGCATGACACGTCAACCATAACAACGAAGGCCGGGCAGCAATCACGCCCGGCCTTCGTTCGTTGCTGTTTTACCAATATTCACCAGTTCCATTTAGAACAAAGTCACAAAAAAGAGCATTTCAACAATAGTTCCCCAGGTATTCGCCTGCTTTCCGAATCAGGTTTTCAACTTAAACCGTGCCTGCTATAGTCGTAGTCATCAAAAATACGAAGGAGATTCAGTGAAAACATTCTTAACCCTTACCTTGATGGCAGTTATGGTGCTTTCTGCGAGCATCGGGGCGAATGCCGCCATGGAAATTGTTGGCATGAACGGCAAAGGTCCCGTGGATTTCGGCACATTCGTTGAAGACATCGGGCGATCCGAGGTGATCTTCATTGGCGATACCCACGACGACAGCCGTATCCACGTCAAACAGTTGGAAATCATACGAGCGCTTTATGCCGGCAACCCTCAACTTGCCATAGGACTAGAGATGTTCACGACGGACAGCCAAAGGTATCTCGATAATTGGACCGCGGGAAAGATGGAAGAGAAAGAGTTCGCCGCTATCTACGCCAAGAATTGGTCCTACGACTGGAGCCTGTACCGTGACCTGTTTATCTTTTCCCGCGACCATCACATCCCGATGATCGCCCTTAACGTACCAAAAGCGATTATCGCCACAGTGGTGAGGCTGGGGGCTATGTCGCTCAGCGAGAGCGACAAGAGTGAACTGCCGTCGGACCTCCACTGGACGTTGTCTCCCCGTCAGGCCGAATACCTGAGACGCATAAGGGAACAGGCGTTCGGCAACGTTCCTACCCGGATCCCCGCCGCCAATTTCGAAGAGGCGCAGGCGCTTCGTAACAGCACCTTTGCCTACAATATCGCCATGTACAGGCGCAAATTCCCTGAACTTAAGGTTGTAGTGATTGCGGGGACGTGGCATGCCATCAAGAACGGAGCGCCGGAATGCCTCAAGGACTACGGAGGTTCCACGTACAAGGTGGTTTTGCCGGACCTGGTGGAATTCGGCTGGCTGAAGCCAACCGCCGAAGACGTGGACTACCTCATTCCCAGAGGCGACTAGTGCCGGTGCTACTCCCTGTTATCGTCATTAATCTGGCTTTAGTCTTTTATTCAATCGGTGTCTGGAGCGAACGATTCTCCCGGAAGCTCAAGCTATGGCACCTTGTCTTCTTCTGGTGCGGAATCGTATGCGATACCTGGGGAACCGGCCTGATGTTTCAGCTGAAGGGCAGGATTACTTACGATGTACACGGCGTATCGGGCTTGTTGGCTATCGTGCTCATGCTCGTGCATGCCATTTGGGCAACTTTCGTGATTATCAAAAAGGATACGGCGCTTATCGCGAACTTCCATAAATTCAGCCTCACGGTTTGGGGAGTTTGGCTGATCCCCTATTTGACCCCCATGACCCTGATGGTGGTATCGAGGTTTTCGAATTGACCTGACATGCACTTTATTCATAACGATCCCGACATCCCCGGTTGCTTGCAACAAGCTCATGATGAGCCGATCTTGGTTCTGGTTTTTGAGTCCGCCTGAACCTCGGCATCTTTGCGCTCCAATTCCGAAAGCCAATCTGTAATTGTAATTCAGATGAAAATATGTAAAAGAATCTATTTTAGGAATTATTCGGAAAAGGATGATTGCCATGGGTTTTTTCAATAACATATTCAGCACGAACGATAAAGCGGAGGAGACCTCTTCCGAACCACAAAAAGTTGATTTCATGGCAACTTTGTCACTGCACCTGCGCGGCGAAGTGGATTTGGCTCTTAGCAACTATCTCAAGATTTTGGAAAAACTTCCGGAAGATAATCTTGCCCTGTTTTTTGCCTCGGCCATTAAGGCCGGCCAGGGGAATATTGCCGAAGCCGCGGAAAATCTCCGCTTGCTCAGCAAGCGTATCTCTTTGAAGGATGAGGCCATCTCACGTGCAGTCTCTCTTGACCTGATTGCCCTGATGAGTGACGATCCATTTTTCAGTGTTCCTGCCGTAGCAGAGATTATTGCGTCTTTCGGAGACATTCTCAGGAAGGAGGGCCTTGTTCGGGAAAGTGCGGTTTGTTTTGAAATTGCCGCGGCACTTGTCCCTGACAATGCCCATGTGCTCCATAAGCTTGGGGACGCGCTTCACGACCTCGGCATCTACGACTATGCCGAGTCCGTGCTGCTGGAAGCGCTTACCTACGCACCAAACCTCTGGGATGCGCTCTATACGTATGCGGTGCTGCTCCAGGATCTCAAGCGTTATGACGAGGCGGTTTCGTACTATGAAAAAGCCGTCAAATTGAACCCGGATCATGTAAAATGTCAAAACAATTACGGCGCGGCGCTCATGATGATAAACCGGCTCGACGAAGCACTCGCCCATTGCACCATAGCTGCGGAATTAGCCCCTGACTTCCTGCCGGTCAAGATTAATCTCGGCAATATTCATTTACTGTTGCAAAACTATGAAACTGCACGTACGAACTATCTGGAAGCCATTTCGCTGGACGAGAATCTTGCCCCGGCATATTTCGGACTCGCTTCTGCTGAACGAAAACTGGGAAGCGACTCTGGACGGATTCGGGAGTTATACCTCAAGGTCATTGAACTGAATCCGGCAATCCCCGACGCCCATCATGCATTGGGCAACCTGCTGGCATCCGAGGGCAATCCGGAAGCGCTCGCGCACTTTTCGGCCGCTGCGCAGTTGAACGGAAATCTGAAAAATCTTCATAAGGATTTCGGAAATGCCTGCCTGCACATGGGTAAAAGGGAAGAAGCGCTTGAGCACCTGAGGATAGCCCGGGAACAAGATCCGGATGACGCAGCGACGCAGCAGACGCTTTCGAGACTGGAAGAAGAAACGCGGACCGCTTGACCGTTGATACTGTTTGGCATAGTACAAATTCCCCGCTGATGACGACGGGTAATTCATGAAAACTGGAGCGTGACGCAATGGCCTTATCTTTCGACATTGAAACTCAATCGATTTTTGCTGAAATAAGCGATGAACAAAATAGAATGCGATATGCATGCGCCTTAACGGTTTGCCCCGACCTGTCGTGCGGTTGCAAGGTCATACAATTGGATTTGTCGCACGTTGACACCGGAGACAATGAGACCAAGCCTCCTTCCCGATATGTGAAGATGGATCTGTTTGACAAATCCTTGGAACCTATGAAAAAAGACGATCCACAGTTGGATGAGTTGCGCTTTGCCAAGAAGTTTCTTGCCTGCCTCAATGATGAAGATTTTGCTCTTCTGTCCAGGAAACATTTTGAAATCAAGAACCGACTGACCGAAGAAGCGGAGCCGGACGCAATTGACGCCTATTTTGATTTCCGGAGTATCGAGCGAGGAGTCTTGTCGGCCTACAATAATGTGCTGCCTTATGCCGATTGGTTGTTTGCGACACTGTCGGGGAAGAAATACCGCATCATAGACTACTATTGCCTCCGGCCGCAGTGCATCTGTACCGATACCAACCTGAGCGTTGTTGATTTTGACGAGTCTGGCGGGACAGGAAAAGAATTGTGTTGCATAGGCGTGGACTATGAAAAAAAGAGTTGGAAGATGGTGGAAGAAGGATCTTTGGCATTGGATCCGGACGCACTGCGTTCCACCCTGGAAAATGAGATTCCCGATCTGTACGATACCCTGCACAAACGGCACGTCAGGCTCAAGTCAATTTACACCTTCGGCAAAGAGAAACATTTCAGCACCAATCAATCACCTATTTTGCCGAAAGTCGGCAGGAATGATCCCTGTCCGTGCGGCAGCGGAAAGAAGTTCAAGAAGTGCTGTTCCGAGAAATAACGGCAAATAGCGTTCTAAACCTAATACCTTGTAGCACTAATAATTTCGAAAAAGACTCCTCCCCCCAGCGGGGGGAGGCTGGGAGGGGGGCTCAGTTGAATTTGACGCCTGTTTCCCCCTCCCTAACCCTCCCCTTTAGGCCCCAGAGGGTCCGCTGGGGGAGGGGACTAGATACGTAACTTTATGTGTTACATGGTACTAGCCTATCTTCACCGTCTTGTACAAAAAGTTCTTGAACTTGTACAGCCGCAGTTTTTCCTCTTCCGCGCCCCCGTCAACTACAGCCTTGAGGTAGCGCGCCACGGCGGGCAAGGTCTTGCCGGCCGTGGCGCGCGCCTTCTCGATCACCAGCCGCACCGTCTCCCGCGGGATATCGCTGCGGGAGAACGGCTCGTATACCTCGCCCCAGAAATCGCCCCCCGCTGCGATTCGTTCCAGGATGTCGTCCGCAAGCCTCTCATCCAGGTCGCGGGCCGGCGGGAGTTGCCGGGCAGCGCCCTCACTCTCCCCCATGCCGGCGATGGCCTGGAGGATGGCATCGCCCGCAATGACGTTCTTGCGCCGGAAGAAGAGCGCCCTGAGCAGGATGCTGCGCAGTTCGCGGATGTTGCCCTTGTAGGTGTGCCTCGTCAGGATCTCCTTGGCCTCTTTGGTAAGCACGGGCGGCTGGTCGGAGGGCTCGTCTTCGCCCCGGTAGGTGCGGTACAGCTTGCCCAGGAAGTGCACCGACAGGTCGGGGATGTCCTCGCGCCGTTCGTTGAGGGAAGGGAGGCGGATGGAGAGTTCGGCCAGGCGGTGGTACAGGTCCTCCCGGAAGCGGCCGGCGACGATCTCCTCCTGTAGGTTCCTGTTGGTGGCTGCCACCACCAGCACGCGGCTGTAACGTTCCGCGTTCTCACCCAGGCGCACGAACCCGCCGTTGTCCAGGAAGCGGAGCAACTGCACCTGGGTCTTGGGGTCGGCGTCGCCGATCTCGTCCAGGAAGACGATGCCGCCGATGGTCTCCTCGAGGATGCCGCGCCGGTCGGTGTAGGCGCCGGTAAAAGCGCCCTTCTTGTGCCCGAACAGCTCGGAATAGGTGAGATCGCCGGCATAGGCGGCGATGTTGGTCTTTTTTACCGGCAGTTCGCCGCCCGGATTGACCTGCCGGCGGTAGAGCCCGTTCAGGTTGTTGTAGAGGTTGTTGAAGAAAAATTCCTTGCCCGAACCGGTAGGGCCGGTCACCAGGATCGACGGGAGTCCGATGGTGGCTTCCTGGAGGATGTTGCGGCCCCAGAAGACGATCCGGTTGAAGAGCGGCGGCGAGACCGTGCTGATGAACTCCACCACGGCCTGGGAAGCAGAGCTGTTGCCGATGATGTTCCCCAGGCGGTAGGAGGATACGTGCGGGTCCTTGTAGGCCACGTCGCTGGTCAGCCGGTTCACCTCTCCCTGGAGGCGCTCGATGCGCTGCAGGTCCGAGACGTGCCGGGCGGTCAGCGAGCCGATGATTTGCAGGATGCGGCGGTGTTCTTCGCGGAAATGGTCGTAGTACAGGGAATTGAGGCAGATCACCGCGATCACCTCATCATCGCAGATGACCGGCACGGCGATCTCGCTCTTCAGGAGATCGCTCATGCAACGGTGGAAACCGCCGGCCTGCTGCTCCTCCTCGACCCGCGCGATGATCTTGGGCTGCTTGGTGAAGGCAACGTAGCCGGTCAGGCTGCGCTCCTCGGGCGGCAACTCCTCGCCGCCGATCAAAAACGGCGGGATATACTTCTTGAGCCACTCCTTGTTCTTGGCGCCGATGATGTTTCCGGCCTCGTCCTCCACCACCAGCCATCTGACCCCGTCCCGCTCGCTGACCACGGCGATGCTGCCGGTATCCGCACCGATCAGTTCGGTGGCCTTGGAAAGCACCTTGGTCAGGAACGGCTGGAGGCTCTCGGTGCTCTCGTTCAGCAGGTCGGTGATCTCGGACAGCACCCGGATCTCCAGGTGTTCGCCCCCCACCTCGCTGATGACCCGCTCGACCATCTCGGCATGGGTCTGCAGCAACCCCATCTCAAAATCGCTGAAACGGTACAGGTCGCGGGAAAAGTAGTTCACCAGACAGATGATGCGGCGGCTCTTGGGCTCGAAACGGGGCACCACGTACAATGAGCGCAGGGCCATGGACTCGGTCAGCTCCCGCTTTTGCAGCCGGTGCTGGGTCAGGTCGGCAATGAACATCGGCTTGAGCAGGCGTTCGTCGTCGATCACCGCCTGGTCGTTGATGTACTGGGAGATCAGCGACTTGCCCTTGTGCAGATCGATGGCCCCCTGTTGATCGTAAAGGGCTTTGAGCTGGGCCTCTTCCGAAAAGCTGGCCAGGATCTCCAACTCGTCCACTTCGGTTCCCGGCTGATGCCTCGGCACGAGCACCGAGGCCAGGGAGAGCTTCTCGATCAGCCGCACCGCAGACCGCACCATCATGCCGGCCGCCTCGCGGGCCTTGGATTCCTCCAGGCGGTGGGCCAGTTGCACCTGCTGGTGGTAGATGCGCGCCTGGTCGAGCCGGTCGGCCACGAACCCGGCAAAGTCGGCCAGGAGCGACTTGTCCTGGGCATTCAGAACCTCCCCGCCGGTCTCGCTGTCGATGCAGAGCACGCCGATGGACTTGCCCAGGCTGACCACCGGCATGATCCAGGCGGCCCGGAAGGCAAAGGTATCGGCAAAGAGGCGGTCGGCCGAACGGGGCAAGGCGGCGGCGCTCTTGAAATCCACGGGATACTGGCTGACAAAGACGCTGGAAACCACGGTTTCGGTGGAGATGATCGGGAAATGCACATCGCGGATGGCCGCCGCCTGGTCGCCGGTGGCATAGACGCAGGAGAGCGCCCCGCGGGTCAGGTCTTCGAGGTAGATCCGCACCCGTTCGCTCCCCGACAGCAGGCGGGCTCCCTCGGAGAGGGCGTACAAAAGCTCCCCCTGGTTTTCCTTGCCATAAGCGGCAATCTTGACGCGCAGGGCCGCAAGCCTCGTATCGATGGGCATAGAAACTCCTGAAGCGAGCAGGGATCAAAGCGGTTGGGGGCAGCTGACCGGATTGACGAACTCCACGTTTACTCGCGTTGTAATATGAGTAGGTAATTTACACACTTTGAGTGTAGCGCGAGGGGAGCGAAGAGTCAAGCGGGGCGGATACAGCAGAGTGATACTTCACCGTGTAACATAAGGTTTCTGGTCTATGACCCAAAGAAAGGCTAGGGCGTCTACTTAGACCATTGACCTGGTCAGGTTAATGGTCTACTATTAAACCATCATGAACACAATAAATGTCCAGGAAGCAAAAACTCATCTGTCGCATTACCTTGACGAGGTTGCCAAGGGAGAGAGTTTTATTCTCTGCAAACGGAATAAACCCGTGGCGGAAATACGTCCCATCGCCACCAAGGCTCATGGAAAACGTCCGATAGGTCTTGCCAAGGAGACATTCTCGGTGCCGGCTTCTTTTTTCGATGAACTGCCGGACGAGACTATCGCATTGTTCTCTGGCGAGGGGCAATGAAAATCCTGTTGGATACCTGTTCGTTTCTTTGGCTGATGGCCGACAGCCCGGAACTCTCCCTGAATGCCCGGCGGCTGTTTGCTGAACCGGCAAATGATGTTTATCTCAGCGTTGCCTCGGCTTGGGAGATAATTGTAAAAAACAAGCTGGGTAAATTGCCACTACCCGAACCGGCGCACGACTTCATCAAAAACAACCGTATCCGCCACCAGATCGATACTCTGCCGCTGGATGAAGCCTCCGTGCTGCAATTGTCCCGCCTGCCTGAATATCACAAAGACCCGTTCGACCGCATCCTCATCTGCCAGGCCATTGCCAGCGGAATGACCATACTCACCCCGGATACGCACATCAGCAGCTATCCGGTACAAGTGGAATGGTGACCGCAGTCTGCAGATCGTCATCGCAAACAAGTTTAAACGTGAAGACAACGGGTTGCCCGGCTACATCTCCATGACAACCGGCAGGATCACCGGCCTGCGCTCGATGGTCTTTTTGAAGAAGCGCCGCAAGGCCTGGCGCACGGCGGTCTTGACCTCTTCCGAATCCCGGCGCATCTCGTCGTTCAACTCGTCGAGCGCATCGACCACGATGCAGCGGGCGGTCTCCAGGTACTCCTGGCTCTCGTCCTCGAACACGAACCCCCGGGAAACGATGTCCGGCCCGTGGATCAGTTCGCCGCTGGACTGGTTGATCCCGATGATCACCACCACCATGCCGTCCTCGGAGAGGTGCTTGCGGTCCTTGAGCACCACATTGCCCACGTCGCCAACCCCTTTGCCGTCCACGAAGACCCGTCCCGATTCGACCTTTTCGATGATCGCCGCCGTATCGGCGTAAAAGGCCACCACATCGCCGTTGACGGCCAGGATGCAGCGCTCCTCGGGGATGCCGACCTTCTGGGCAAGCTGGATGTGCTTCACCAAGTGCCGGTATTCGCCGTGCACCGGGATGAAGAAGCGCGGCCGGACGATGTTCATCATCAGCTTGAGTTCTTCCTGGCTGGCGTGTCCCGAGACGTGAACCTCGGAAACCTTCTCGTGGTAGACCTCGGCGCCGCGGCGGTAAAGGTGGTTGATCAACTCCGAGATGGTCCGTTCGTTGCCGGGGATGAAGCGCGAGGAGAGGATGACCGTGTCGCCCCGTTCCAGCTTGATCTGCTTGTGGTCGTCCAGGGCGATGCGGGTCAGCGACGACATCGGCTCCCCCTGGCTGCCGGTGGTGACCATGCAGACCTGCTCGGGCGGCAGATAGGCCAACTCCCGCAGGTCGAGCAGCATGTCGTCGGGGATGTTCAGGTAGCCCAGTTGGCGGGCGATGCGCACATTGGCGATCATGGAACGGCCGTTCAAAAGGATCTTGCGGCCGCAGGCGATAGCCACGTCGGCAACCTGCTGCACACGGTGGATGTTGCTGGAAAAGGCCGCCACGATGATGCGGCCCCGGCATTTGGGGAAGATGTCGGCAAAGGCCTCGCCCACATACTTCTCGGAGATGGTGTACCCCTCGCGCTCCACGTTGGTGGAGTCGGAAAGCAGGGCCAGAACCCCCTGGTCGCCGTAACAGGAGAGCCGGGCCAGATCGGTCAGTTCCCCGTCCACCGGGGTCTGGTCGATCTTGAAGTCACCGGTATGGATCACCACCCCTTCGGGGGTCGTGATGGCCAGGGCGCAGCCGTCCACGATGGAGTGGGCCACCCGCAGGAATTCCACCCGGAAGCAGCCAAGCTCGACCGTGTCGCGTGGCTTGACCGTGACCAGTTCAACCACGCTGTCCAGCTTGTACTCCTTGAGCTTTTCGTTGACGAAGCCAAGCGTCAGGGCCGTGCCGTAGACCGGCACGTTCAGTTCCTGAAGTACGAAGGGAAGGGCGCCGATGTGATCCTCGTGGCCGTGGGTCAGGCATATGGCGCGGACCTGGCCGCTGCGTTCGCGCAGCCAGGTGATGTCGGGGATGACATAATCGATGCCGAGCATATCCGGCTCGGGGAACATCAGGCCGCAGTCGGCGATGATGATGTCGTCGCCGTGCTGGTAGGCCATCATGTTCAGGCCGATCTCGCCCAGCCCTCCGAGGGGGATGATCTGGAGTGCATTATTTGATTCGGGGTCTGCCATGGTTTATCTCTCTCTTTGCAGCGGCACCAAGCCGGCGATCTTCTGGTCGCAACGCCCGATCCAATCTTCGCCGGGCTGCAACAGCCAACGGTCGGCGTAAAAGGCGCTCCGCAGGGCGCGGTAGGCGATCAGGGCACGGTTGACGTCCCCTTGCCGTTCCGCTATCTCTCCCAGTTGCCAGAGCTTTTGCGCTGCTTTATCAATGGTTGGATGGAAGGGTATATACATATGGAGGGCCGACTCGTACCCCGCCAGCGCTCCCGTGAAATCGCCCCTGGTGAGGGCCGCTTCACCCAGTTGGAACTGGGACTGCATCCGCCAGCATGTCCCGGCGAGGAACAATAGCAGGCTGAGCGCGATGATGATTGCGGCATTGGCGACTGTTTTCTTGATTCGTTCGTCCATTGTTCACCTGAAAAAAGATGGGATTATGGTCAACAGGATGCCGATCACCGTAGCAATGACGCCGGCCAGGGCGGCCAACGCAGCGGCGATGTCGTAAGGCTTTTTCAGTCGATGGGCCGCGGGCAGCCCCCAGACAACTGCGGCGAGCCCGGCAATGACGAGGACCAGGTACGGGAAACCGATGTTCATTCAATGCTCCAGGGCCGAAAAGATGGTTGAGCGCGTCTGCTCCATCAACCATGTTTCGGCTTCATTTTTTGAAATATCCGGCGGGAGTGCCAGCGGCGGATGCAGCGTGATGCTGATGTCACCCCGCGAAAGCCTGATCTGGCCGGCGGGGTTGATCCTGCCGCTGCCGTTGATCGTGACCGGGACCACCGGCACACCGGCCTTGCGCGCCAAGATGAAGCCGCCGCGCTTGAACGGCAGCAGTCCCAGGGACAGGGAGCGGGTTCCCTCGGGGAACATGACCACGCTCTTGCCTTCCCGTATGATCGAAGCGGCGTTATCCATGCTCTTCAGCGCCTTGCGGCCATCGCTCCGGTCCAGAGGGATGTAGCCGCCGCGCCGCATGGAGGCGCCAAAGACCGGGATGTGAAAGAGCTCTTTCTTGGCGATCCAGTAAAACCGTCGCGGCATGGCCGCCAGGAGCGCCAGGATGTCGAAGCTGCTCTGGTGGTTGCTCATGAAGATGACCGGCCCTGCCGGAAGATGCTCGGTGCCGCTTACCGTCACCCGGACCCCTGCCAGGAGCAGGGCCAGCCGCGCCCACAGCCGGGCGTGAAAGGCATAGATCCCGCCGCCGGATTCCACCAGGGTGCCGATAAGCGCGCTGACCGCGAACAGGAAGGTCAGGGGGATAAACAGTGCCAGATACAGGTATGCCCGGATTCGGGAAGCGTCCACGGTTTTCTCGTTTTTCATGCCGTGAAGCAGCATACTCGGCGGTTGAATGCAGCCCGGCACTCGTCAATGATGGTATGGTTCGTTATTCAGGATGCTGAACGCCCGGTAGAGCTGCTCCAGCAGAAAGACCCGCACCATCTGGTGCGTGAAGGTCATCTTCGACAGCGCGAGCAGCCTGCCCCGGCCGCGGAACTCTTCGGAAAAACCGTAGGCCCCGCCCACGGCAAAGACCAGTTCACCGGTGCCGGCATCGCGCTGCGCCCCGATGAACGCGGCCAGTTCCGGGGAATCCATCTGGCGGCCCCGTTCGTCCAGCAGCACCAGGGTCGCGCCGGCCGGGATCTGCTTCTCCAGCCGCTCGCACTCGCGCCGCCTCATCTCTTCGGCCTCGGCGCCCTTTTCGTCACGCACCTCGCACAGCTCCAGCGGGCAGTATCGCCGGATGCGGCCGGCATAGTCGGCCAGCGCCTCCCTGACCCACTCTTCCTTGCTTTTCCCCACCCAGAGGACACGGAGCTTCATTGTTTGTACCGTTCCGTCAGACTAACAGGCTGTTGAAAAACTCGGGTTGTTCAAAAATAGTCAGATCGTCGCACCCGCAGTATAATCGCCTCCGGCGATTATCGGTGACGAAGCGCAGCGGAGTTCATCCCGCAGGGACAGAACCGGAACGGTTCTGCTAAAGGCCATGAGGAGGCGTAGCAGGACTACTCCGCCGAAGCTGACGCTTTGGCTGCGAAGGCCGGACGCTACGCCGCACGAAAGGGCGTTCAAGGACGAAGGCCAAGATGGCTGTTTTTCAACAACCTGCTAGAAATCGTCCTCCCGGCGGGCGTTCCTGATCTGCTCCGGCAAATCCAGTTCCGGCGCCAGGTGCCAGAGTTCGTCCAGCTTGTAGTAATGCCGGAGTTGGTCGCTGAAGACATGTACGATCACGTCGCCGTAATCCATGACGATCCACTTTCCCTCGCTCTCCCCCTCGATGTCATGCACCTTGCCGTACTTTTTCAAACCGGTGCGGATACTGTCGGCAATGGCTTGGTTCTGCTTGTCCGAGTTGCCGGAAATGATCACCAGGTAGTCGGCGATGGAGGAGATCTTTGCGATGTCCAGCGCCCGGATGTCGAAGGCCTTTTTGTCAAAGGCCAGCTCGGCGCATTTCAAGGCCCGCTCCTGTGAGGATAGCACCGTTTTCTCTGCTGCTGTCTTCTTTACCGGCATGTGTTGTAAATCCCCTGTTCTGTGATGTAGGTCGCCACCTGCGGCGGCACCAGGTGAGCCATGGAGCGCCCCGACGACGCCAGGGTGCGGATTTCGCTGGACGAGATGTCCAGCGGGCAACCGGAAAGAAACCGGACGGTCGTGCCGGCGGTATGGTCCAGCCTGCGGGTGCCGGAAGTATAGCTGAACTCTGCCCGTATGGCAACAGGAAGGGCCTCGACCGGGTCACTGATATGCTTGCCCGGCCGCTCCACCACGATCAGGTTGCAGGATGCGAAGATCTCCTGAAAACGGTGCCACAACCCGATCTCAAGGAATGAATCGCTGCCGATGATGAAATAGAGCTCATCCTCCGGGAAACGCTCCCGGAAGGCCTGGATCGTGTCGATGGAATAGGATTTTCCGGTCCGCTCCCCCTCGATCTCCGACAACTCGAAAAAGGGATTGCCGCTGATCGCCAGCATGACCATCCGGCTGCGCCGGGCAAAGGACACCTCCCCCGCCAACGGTTTGTGGGGCGGATCGCCGGCCGGGATAAAGATCACCCGGTCGAGGGCGCAGGCCTGCCGCGCCTCTTCCGCTATATGAAGATGGGCCAGGTGCACCGGGTTGAAGGTGCCCCCCATCAGTCCGATACGCATGTCGTTATCCCTATCCGTCCATAATCCCAAATCTGCCGCAGAGACACAGCGAACGTCAAAGACAGAACCTATTTTACATGGATGAACAGGATGAAAGGGATAAAATCAAGTTCCCTCCCCCAGCGGGGGAGGGTCAGGGAGGGGGAAAAAGTGTGCAAGTTCAAATGATCCCCCCTCCTAACCTCCCCCCGCTGGGGGGAGGAACTAAATAGGCCCTGCCTTGCTTTTGCCTTCCTCTGTGTCTCTGTGTCTCCGTGGCAGAAGTGCTTAGATTTTGCATTTACATGATCACCGGCTTTAGGAGAGTTCCCCTGATCGGCACCTTATACACGCCGGGGGAGGTCGCGAACTTGGCCAGCAGCAGAAACACCATCTTCTGCTTGTCCATAAACACGGGCTTGGGCATGATCTCAAGCGTCAGGTTGAGGGGTGACGCGGCTCCCTTGGCGCCATCAGGGAGGTCCCCCGACAGGCGCATGTAGATGCCGTCTCCCTGCAACGTGAAGC
>Ga0326727_10014119_pt1 | contig 17508 bp, 17 predicted proteins | sample MB2enrmetagenome_FD_207643 | JGI IMG/M metagenome (GOLD analysis project Ga0326727, IMG submission 207643) | Lab enriched peat soil microbial communities from McLean, Ithaca, NY, United States - MB29MY | ecosystem: Environmental > Terrestrial > Soil > Wetlands > Peat | place: USA: New York...
GATCGCCCGGCGCGAGGTAATGTTGACCACCCTGGTTGTAGCGTGGTTGGGCAAGCGGCTTCGTACTGCGCGGCTTCAGCTTGGGCGTCAGAAGGAAGTCATGAAGCCCGGAGATCGCCGTAACCACGCCCTGGAAAGCTACGGGGATCTTTGGATTCGCGATGTTGGCGTAATGAAGTTCCCCGCCCTCTTGGAAGCGATGGATCTCTATGCCGAAGGCGCTTTCGACCTGTCCGGCAGTTCCGCCAAACGCGATCGAGTTGTGCCCGCTGGCGACCCACTTGATCGTAAGGTTATGGAGTCCCAGCCACGCCGAGATCTTGTCAATATCGGCCTGACTCGCGCCAAAACGCTCTCCGTATTGTTCAGGAGTCAGCCAGTGATGATAGTCAGGGGAGGAGGGGTCCTGCTGATGCGCCAAAAGTTGATCCAGATCTGCCTGCTGCGCGGCAGAGGGCTTGAGCATGAGAGTTACATAAGGAAGCTCCATAGCCGAATCCACCGGGCCCTGGTCAATGGAGGACTTGATGTGCGGACTCAGGTTGCCGGTTAGTTCGACGCGCCTGCTATCGTCGACTGGCTGAGTAATGCGGTTTTCAGATCGAAGCGCATGCGCGAAACAGATGCCCAGAAAAAGGCATCCGGAAATAAATCGGGAGCGACGGATCGTGCCGGTAAGTGATCGAAAAAACGCACTCGGCTGATTGGTCATGAATCCTCTTCGGGGGAACGATTTGTGCACGACCATAATAGCCCAAACACCGCTCCCCCCAAGGATAAGTAAGCCGCTCTACTGCGTGATCGTCAGCGTCGTGGGTGAGCTTGCCACTCCTCCCACGGAAACCACCACGGGCTGCGCACCCAGCGGAGCATTCGGCGGAATGGTGTAGTTGATCTGCACCGTTCCCACCGCCCACGTCGGTGAAGCGGCGAAATCCACTTGCGCTGGCACCCCGCCCACGGTTACCGAAACTTGCCCGACAGGCGCCGGAAGCTCGCTGACGGGAGTTCCAGGCGCAGGCGTGGCGCCAGTAGCGATCGCGGGCGACAAGGCTCCCGCGCCCGTGATGAATAGATAGATCTCCTGGCCCTGTGCGGCGGTGGTGTACGGAATCGGCGCGCCGCCGGATGCGAAGATCGCAGGGGCCGTGGCCGATAAAGTCAAGGTTGCAGATGCCGTATTCAGTGTCCCCCCGTCGGTGACCGTCAACGTCGGCTGCGAACCCGGGGGTATTCCATAAGGGATCTGGACGTTCATCTGGGTTGGCGATGAATAATAAAACGGCGCTGCAACCCCGCCGATGGTAACGGAACTCCCGCCCAGCAGAAGTGGCAGCGGCGCAGAGCCGGTCGCCGTAGCGGATGCAAGCTGGGTCCCGAAGACACTGATGATTTCGCCCGGCGCGTAGTTTTGCGTGAACGATGCCGCGTTCGATACGCCCCCGATGGTGGGCACATTCGTATCCGCGTTGGTGATCGAAACATTCAGATACGCGGAAGCGCCGGAATGCGTAGTGTCCCCAAAATACTGTGCAGAAATATTGTTAGAGCCCGACGTTAACTGGACGCCGCTGATAGTTAAACTAGCCACGCCGCTCGAATTCAACGCGGCCGTTCCCAGCAGAGAGTTCACCAGGGAGAACACCACCTCTCCGGTCGGGCTGCCGCCGGTAACTGTTGCGGTCAGGACGGTGCTGCCGCTGAACGCAATGTTGGGATTGCTGACCGCGAGAGTCATTGATGTTTGGGTCTTGGCCACAGCCGCAGAGTGCCATGCTTTCGCGAGGTTGGTCACATCCACCGACCCAAGGCCGGACGCCATGTCGTACCCCGGACCGGCGTTGTATCCGATGGCCGGAAGCGCGCATCCCACTTGCGTTAGGCATGGAAACACGCTGTTGTTTCCGATGGTGATGTCGTGAAACACGCCGGAAACCGGTTGCAATGCGTAAAGCACCGGATTAATCTGGCCCAGGGCGCCGCTTGTCTGATACCCATTCGACATCTGGTATTCGCCAACCAGAGCGGTAATAGCGGCAAACTCCGGAGTCGAAACCGAAGTTCCTCCAACGATGTATTCGCTGCCGCCGCTAAACGTGAGAAAGCCGTCATGATCTCCGGATGCGGCCAGAGAGACATCCGGAACGTCCCTTACACCGTCGGCGGGGACGCCCGCCCCAGCCTGCCACCACGGCTTGTCGAATAGAACACTGAGCCCGCCACCGCCGCCTGATGCGGTGTTATCGGTGGCGCTATCGTTCCACACCATTTCCGGAATATAGGAGAGCGCGGAAGCCCCGGTGCTGGTGTTGGTAGTGCTCCAGTAAGTGCCCGAGCCCTCGTTGAACTCCGTGCCGCCCACTGCCGTCACCTGCGGGATCGATGCGGGAAGATCCACCGACAATGAAAAATCGTCAGGAAACGTTCCAGGAGCGTTGTCTCCGGCGCAGTCCGTTGCACCGTTGTCTCCACCCGGCCCGAACACGGTCATGCCTTCCGCGTTTGCCTTCAAGACCAACTGTTGATCGTAGACAGCCGCCGCCACTCCGTTCTCCAGCTCGCAGCCGCCATAGCTTATGCTCAGAAACGGCGCCAGGTTTTGATCGATGATGTACTGAAACGAGTCCTCAACGTTTAGCGAATAGACGAATAGAATGGTGGCGTCGCGCGCTACGGCGCCGGAGATTTCCACATCCAGATCGGCTTCCCCCAGGTCGTTCTGTGAGACGCCCGGATCTATTGTCCCCGGAACCAGCATCAGCGTCGGAACGTTCGCCGTCAGTCCGAAAGTGGAGCGATAGGTCGCAATATCCGCGAGCGGCAATTCCGTCTGTCCCGCAATGGCGATCTTTTGCCCCGTTCCGTTGACGCCGGCCGTGTAGAGCGGGTTGATGTCGTAGATGGTCGCAATGTAATCCGGAACCATGTAATGACTGCTGCCCTGGGTATTTCTGGGCTGCGTAAGAGGTCGCATGTTGCTCGGGTTCAGCCGCGGTTTCATGCGGAAATCGTGAAGACCGCGTACCGCGCTCACCAGGCCCTGGAATGCCGCGGGTATCGTGGGACTCGCCGTGTTCGCGTAGCGCAGTTCATCCCCCACCTGGTAGTGGTGAATCTGGACGCCGAAGGCGTTTTCAATCTGGCCGGCCGTACCGCTGAACGCAATGGAGGTAAGCCCGCGCTCGGTGGATTTCACCGTGAGGCCATGTTGACGCAGCCACTCCGCCAGCTTGTCCAGATCCGCCTGGCTCGCGCCGAAACGCGCGCCGTACTGTTCCGGCGTCAACCAGCGATGGAACTCCTGCGAAGCGGGGTCTTGTTGATGGGCCAGCAACTGGTTCAGATCGGACTGCTGGGCGGCGGAGAGTTTCAGTAACAGCGTCAGGTAAGGCATCTCCATCGCCGCATCGACGGGGCCCTTGTCGACGCCTGCTCTGATTTTGGGACTCACGTTGCCAGGGAGCGGCACGCGCTTGCTATCGTCAACCGGCTGCGTAATGCGATCCTCGGCTCGCAGAGCATAAGCGAAGGACAGGCTAACAACCAGGCAGGCCGCACTCGTTCGTTTGTTCAAGAAATCCACTGTTGCCCTTTCCAAGACAGACTAGGTTCTAATTATCTCGTGACGCTCCGAATTTCCTTGTGGTTTCTCCGGAACGGTGTCTGATTCTTCAAGAATTGTGGGGCCGGCGTTCCCCGGCCGGCGATCCCCCCGCTGCTCCCAAACTCCGCTAGACTAAGAGCAAAGATATCTGTGCAGTCGTTACTGGGGATTATCATTGCCTTCGGGTTCACGTTTGGAAGCGTGGAGTCCGCTAACTTCGACGCCGTCCGTCCGGGCTCCATGCCCTCGGACTGGACCATCGTCTCCACCGACGCCAAGGCCGGCGCCCGCTGGATGGTGAAGGTCGACAAGACTGCGCCGAGCCATCCCAACGTGCTCGCGCAGGACGCAGCCTTGCATTCGCGCCGCGACGCCAGCCTCGCCTTGTTCGATAAGGGCTATTGCAAAGACGGTGAGCTCAGCGTCGACCTCAAGATCGTTTCCGGCAAACTAGAGCAAACCGCGGGTGTCGTTTGGAGATTCCAGGACGCTGGAAACTACTACTTCGCCATGGCCAGCGCTGACCGCGATAGCGTGGGAATCTTCAAGAAACAGGACCAGCGCATCTCGGTGCTGGGCCATGCCTCGGTACCTCACCGCATCGACGACCACGAGTGGAACCTTCTTAAAGTCCGCTTCCGTGGCCCCAAAGTAATGCTTTTCTTCGGCCACCGCAAGCTCATCGAGACGGAGGATTCCGCGCTACAGAAGCCCGGCAAGACCGGCGTCTGGACGCGCGGCGATACGGTTGCTTACTTCGACAATTTCCGCGTCGACAAGAAGGATTAGGCTCGGCTTTCACCAAACCTGGAACGGAGTGCCCGCCACGCAGAGAGCACGGTCGCAACCAAGGCAAGCGGCGTAAACAACAACAACGCTATAGCTTCCCAGGTGAGCCCTTGGCCCCGCATCACAATCCCAGACGCCACGGCCGATAGTAACCCGTAGCCGGTGACAAGGATCCACCGGTATCGGCTGAGCACCTCAGAACTTCGTCGTACCTTGCGCATCAAGCGCCGGTCAAAATCCGATGGCAGGCTTGGGATAGGCGCCGCCAGGGAGCGCTGGAGCAAACGATCGATCTCAGCTTCGCGAGGTTCCATCTCAGTCACAAGAATATCCTCTCTGTTTCAACATGCCGTGGAGAAGCTGGCGGGCGCGGTGCAGGTACGATTTAGCGGTATTCTCCGGAACTCCGAGCAGTTCCGCCACTTCGCCCACTCCTGCGCCCAGCCAGTAGTACAGCCGCAAGGCTGCTTGGTAAACCTCCGGGAGCGTTCCGATGCACGCTGCAAGGGCTTGATCGCGTTGCGCCGTTTCAGCCTGCTGATACGGCCCAGCCTCTCGACTCGCCGCTTGATAGAGAACCGTCTCGTCCGAGTGGGGGCGCTTGAAGCGAACCCGCGTCTTCAGGTTCACCGCTTGGTTGAACGTGATCCGGTAGATCCAGGAACCGAATTCGGCGTCGCCGCGAAATGACTCAAGCGCGTGGTGAACCTTGAGAAACACCTCTTGCGCTACCTCTTCCGCCTCTGGAATGAACTCCCGGCCCAGAATCGAAGCGGCGAGGCGAAAAACCCGAGTGCGATGTCGGCGGACCAGTTCCGCAAAGGCTTCCTGGTCGCCGGCTTGCGCCTCGGAGACGAGTTGGGAATCGCTCACCACCGCGTTAGCGCCTGGGCTCGCGGTTCAGAAAGTGGAAGGCGATCAAACCGACACCCAGGAAGGCAATCGGTAGTGGAGCTACCCAAAATTCATGGGAGGCCGCCGGAAGATTCAGAGCCAGCAGGATCATAGTTCCAACCGAAAGAGTCAAAAAGACCGTTCCCATAATCGGCAGGACGCGCGGATCGGGCTCGCGCCGCTCCCGTCCCGGCTCCATCGGAAACTCGGGCAGCGGGATTCCCTTTTCCATCGCCGCCATTCGCTCCTGATGAATAATCTCGACCTTCTTCTGCCAGCTCTGGTGCTTCAGGTAAAGATAACCAACAATACCGCCCGCTAACGCGAGTGCGGAAATCCCATCGCCAATTGTGGCGCTCATTTCGTTTCACCTCAACCTTAGGACAAGGTGTGCCACGCAGGCGGTTGCACCGGCCTCAGAATCCACCCTCCAAAGCGAATGCCCTGCTAAGCCAAGTCACCCGGCCGCGCACTGCGCCCGAATCCTCCCCGCCTTCAACCAATTCCCACCTTTTGGGTTCGTTCCGCGAAGCCTCCGAAGCCAGAAACACCTGCTCGCCCGCCGCCCGCAAATACCTCAACCTCGGCCCCAATCTGGTGTCCACTACGTAAACGGAATCCTCACACAGCTCTTCGCGGGCACGCACGGCCTGGTCGATCAGAACCAGATCCTGCGCTTCAAACCGCGGTCTGGTCTCGTCGTCCCGGCCCAATCTCGCCATCACCGGCCGCCACAACGCCGCGGAAACCAGCGCCGGAATGGCCACCACCCCCATCGTCCGCCCCGGCTCGAACGTCCCGCTCTCCTGCCCAAGCCAACCCGCCATCAACGGAATATTCCGTACGGCTGATATTTCCGATTGAGAATTTTCCATCAAATCATCCACGTTCATTCTTAATTGCAAAAGAATTGCGTCAGCTAAAGAATTATTGAGAATTCTCACCCCCTTCAGCACATTATGAATATGCGGTTGTGAAATTCCAGTTAGACGGGCTAGGCTTCGCTCTGTCAGTTCGCCGTTCCGAACGCGCTGACGGACGGTCTCCAAAAGCTGCTCGTGTAGTTGCGCGAAGGTCATTCTTTCGGCCAAAGCCCCTATTTCTATTTGAAATAGGGGATATCATCTTTTTGAATTGTACGAAATAATACAAAAAAATCGCAACCTTTTCAAAACTACATTAATTGCATTGCAGCGTTGATTCCTAAGCCTTTGAATTGGTACTCACGACCTAGTACCCCTGTTTCCCCGTTTTCGCACATTGACGAATTCCCACAAAACCCTACATTAAGAGCAGGTTTTTGAGCGGGGCATTTCCCTCAGGAAAGGGAGTGACTCCCGGAAGGACATTCGACAAAATGAATTGGAACCGTTCTGAAACAATCGCACTGGCCAGCGAGCAGTGCACAATTTGTCACGGCGGGGGCCTCCGCTACAGCCCCGTTAAAGGCAAAACAGCCCCTTGTAACTGCGTACTTCGGTCCATATTTCGCGCCTGTTACGTGCGATTTAGGGACTGCGTCCTGAAAGAGAAACAAGTCTCCGTTGTCACCTGGCAGTACTGCGAAAGTGGGAAGGGAGGCGGACGCCGGGTTTGGGGCCGCCGCGATGAAGAATATATTGCCGACTTCTGCCTCATCGCCAAACGCACGCTCGATGAATTCGAGCATCAGGTTTTCCGCTTCCACTTCCTTTTGGGCGCGGATTGGCGGCTCTGCTGCCGCCGCCTCAATATGGATCGTGGATCTTTCTTTCATGCTGTCTACCGCATCCAGCAAAAGCTGGGGCTCACCTTCCGTGAACTTCAGCCGTATTCGCTTTTCCCCCTCGACGAGTATTTCGGCGGCAAGATCCAGAAGGCCCTGCCCTGCGATTATGAGAAATTGGGTAACGTGACCACCCTGAATAGCCCGGGACCAGGTCGCCCCAGAGCACTTCAGCCCCCTCTTCGTAAAGCCGCCTGACCTTTGGTCTGCTTATTTGTCTGCCCGGTATGCTGTTTGGAGCGGCATTCCGGGCGTTTTTTTGTTTTTGATAAGGTTTCAGATACCATGAGCTCTCTTCGTCTGGCTTCGTTCCTCACATTTTGCTGCGGGCTTTGTTGCACCCAGGCGCCGGCCGCTGATCCTGGCTTTGTAAAGCTGTTCAACAATCACAACCTCGAAGGCTGGCAGGTGGTTGGCGACGGAATCTGGTATGTCATGAGTGACGGAACCCTCGTTGGCGAGCGCGATCAGGAGAACTCCCACGAACAATCCTGGCTCTATACCACGCGCAATGACTTCGACGAGTTCGATCTGCGGGCGGAATATTGGCTTCGTTTCGACGGAAACAGCGGTATCTCCATTCGCGATTCCTCACGCGCACGCTTCGCGGTTCCCCCGGATTACGATCCCAAGCGCACGCCCTCGCATATCGGTTATGAAATTCAGCTTCTGAACCATGGCGGCGATCCGTTTCACACCGGCAGTGTCTACCTGTTCGATCACGCCAAGGACGGCGCTCTTCGCGAACACGACTGGAACACCATCGAAATACAAGCACGGCATTCCGGTATCAAAGTGCTGCTAAACGGCCAGCTTGTCTCCGAATCTCCCGGCGATCCAAGCCGTCCGCTGCAAGGTCCCATCGGCATCCAACTCCATGACCGCACTACCGTGATCATGTTCAAGAGCATCGAGTTGCGCCCGCGCTGATGGACAACCTCACCCATTCGCTGACCGGCGTTTTCCTCTCGCGCGCCGGGCTCAATCGATTCGCGCCGGACGCCACGCCAATCCTTTTGATTGCCGCCAATGCCCCCGACGTGGATGTCGTGTCAGTCTTCTTCGGCGGACCGGCAGTCCTGCTGCACTGGCACAGAAACTTTACTCACTCGCTCGTTTTCTCTCCGCTGATTGCCGTGGCGTCCGTACTCCTCGTCCGCGCATTTACCAGAAAAAACGACCACTGGGTGGGCGCGATCGTGATCTCGTGGCTGGCCGTCCTCTCACACCTGCTACTCGATCTCACCAATAACTACGGCGTCCGCCTGTTCGAACCCTTCTCGGCGGAATGGCTGCACTGGGACACCACCTATGTGGTGGACCCGATCCTATGGGCCGTGTTGCTTCTGGCTTTGTTCCTCCCACTCATCGGACGCCTGCTTTCCTCCGAAATGGGCCAGCACCAACGCAAATATCCACCACGCGGCTGGGCTGCCTTCGCTCTCACCTTCTTTCTTCTGTATGACTGCGGCCGCGCCGTTTTGCACGCCCGCGCCATCGCCACTCTCGATGCCCGCATGTATGCCGGCGAAGCGCCCATTCGCGTTGCCGCGTTCCCCACCCTTTTGAACCCTCTCGTTTGGGACGGCATCGCCGAAACCGCCAGCCGCGATTCCCTCTACCAGTTCAATTTGCTGGACGAGCTCGACACTGAAACGCCCATCTATTTCCACCGCGCCAGCCCCGGCGAAGCGCTACCAACGCTGAAGAAGAATCACGATTTCGCGGCACTCCTCGAGTTCGCCCAATACCCCCTCTGGCGCGTCATCAATGACGAATACAACTCGCGCTATTCGATCACCGATCTTCGCTTCGGCGACCCGATCGCCCAGACAATGACCTGCTCGGCTCGTCTTGTCAACAATCAAGCAACAGCCGACGAGCGCTGCGACTTCAGTTTTTCCCCAGCATTCACCCGCTTACAATAGGTCAATGAAGATACGGGATCTCCTGTCCCGCGGGTGCCCTTCCTTTTCCTTCGAATTCTTTCCCCCAAAGAGCGAAGAAGCTGGCGCACAACTCGAAAAGACCATCGCGGATTTGCGGGAATTGGAGCCGACCTTCGTTTCGGTGACCTATGGCGCCGGCGGCTCCACGCGCGAAAAAACGCTGGAAATCGTTAGCCGCATTAAGTCCACTGCCGGCATCGAAGCCATGGCGCACCTCACTTGCGTCGGCTCCACGCGCGACGAAATCGCCCAAACGCTCGATCGGTTAGTGGACGCCGGAATTGAAAATGTGCTGGCCCTGCGCGGCGACCCACCCAAAGGTCAAACCGAATTCCAGGCCGTCGAAGGTGGATTCCGTTACGCCGTCGAACTGGTCGACATGATTCGCGAGCGTTTCGGCGACCGGCTTTCGGTCGGCGGCGCGTGCTACCCGGAGCGTCATACCGAATGCGCCAACCCGCACGTGGATCTGATGAACCTGAAGCGCAAAGTAGACGCCGGACTCGACTTTGTGGTCACCCAGCTCTTCTTTGATAACCGCCGCTATTTCGAGTTCGTAGAGCAGGCCCGCGCTGTGGGCATCAAAGTGCCGATTATTCCTGGCATTATGCCCGTCACCAACGCTGCGCAGATCGAACGCTTCACACACACGGGCGGGGTTACGTTGCCCTTTCAACTGGCCGCCGACCTCGATAAACGCCGCGATAATCCCGCCGCGCTGCTCCAGTTGGGTGTCGCCCACGCCAGTGTTCAATGTGGGGAGCTTCTCATGAGGCAGGCTCCTGGTATACACTTTTACACATTGAACCGTAGCACTGCGACCAAAGACATATTTCGTGCACTGCAGGCCGGCGGTTTCACAAGGAGGCAGTGAACCAGATGACTTGCGCAAAGTGCGGTACTCAGTTCGATGGGCGCTTTTGCCCGAGTTGTGGAGCGCCCGCTCCGGCGGCAGGTTTCACCGCGCCGCCTCAACCAGTGGTGGTGCAGGGAATGCCGAGCAATGTCGCGAGCATCCTCGCGTACCTGATCCCGATCGTCGGTCCGATTATCTGCCTGGCGGTATCGCCCACGAATCAGGATAAGAAGGTTCGCTTCGACGCTTTTCAGGCTCTTTTTATCCAGATCGCCTTCATCGCCTTGCAGATCATTGTAGGAGCGCTTCCGTATGCCCTGTGGCGGCTTGGTAATCTCGTCGAACTGGCCTACGGCGTGCTCATCATTTGGTTGATCATCAAGGCCGCCCAGAATCAGAAGGTTGTGTTGCCGTATGTGGGCCCCCTCGCCGAAAAGCAAGCTTAGCCGCCGCGAGGCGCTGCTGTTGGCCGCCGCCGCTTTGCCGCTACGAGCCGAACGGACTAAGCCAAAAGGTCCACTCCTGTGCGTGCTTTCCGATGCTCTTACCGGCGTCTGGTATGCGCAGATCGGTGAAATCGTCCAGCAATTGGGCTACGACGGCGTGGATTTCACGCTGATGCACGGCGGCGCCGTGGAACCCGATAAATCGCCTGTCGATGAAGTGCGCGCCTTTGAAAGCGTGCACGGCGCGGGCCTGGAATGCCCCATCGCCACGACCATCCTGCGTAGTCCCAACGAACCATGGGGACGCAATCTGTTGGCGCTCGCAGGGATGACCGGTGTCACTCTGATCCGTTGCGGTCTGAAGCACAGCAACGCCTCGATGAGTACACGCCAGGACGTATTCGGTCTCGCTTACTTCGCGCAGCAGTACAAGACTGCTGTGCTGGTGGAGGCCGGCTCCGGAGGCGGACTCTACTCGCCGGCCGACGCTCATCAACTGATCTCGAATCTTGGGGTCGGAAATATCGACCCACAATCCACCGGGCTCGCCCTGAACAGCGATTGCTTCGCCGCAGGCGCGGGTGTTTCGGGCGAGGAAATCGAAACCGCGCTCACTCGCGTGCGTGCCGTCGTAGTTTCAGATTTTGTCGCCAAGGATGGTGCCCGGGAATTCAAACCCCTCGGTAAGGGTTCGGTCGATTTTGGGAGCATGTTCAAGACCCTGGCCAAGGCGGGTTTTCGCGGACCCATCACCGTGGAACGACATTACAAAACACCCGACGAACCCGGCATGTTGGCGAAAGACGCGGAGTTTATCCGGGGACAGATTCGTGCGGCGTGGCGTCCCGTTCAGTAGCGTGTTCCAGAGTCTCGCGCACCGTGGGCCGCGCTTCCCGATGCTCATCGAGGCGCACCTCGTGCGGGCAACAGTCGCTACAGCTTTTGCAAAGGATGCAGAGATGGTCATCACAGGTGTCTTTCGTGCAGGAGACGCAGATGCTGGTGGACACCTGACCGCAGATGGTGCAGCTGAAAGCCATTACTTGAAGTCTAACGCTTTGTCTGCTTGCTAAGTTGTTCCCGGCAGCGTTGCGCTTCGTGATCGGCCACGCCGCATTGCTCTTCGCGCTGTGCGGCGAGATCCAGAACGCGCTGGCTGAAGGCATCCCGCGCGGGTTTAGCTTCCGCGAGCATTCCGTCGATCAGGTCGGCGAGCGACGGATTCTGATACTGGCGCACACCCGCCGACAACTGGAGCATGGATTCGTTCAGGTCTCGAACCTCTTCCAATAGCCGCAGCGACTCCGCCAGATTCTCAGGCGTCTTTGCCACGGCTGCGGCATGCGTTTGGAGAGCCTGGTTGTTCTTCACCGCGCTCTGCCACAAGCCCTGGTAAGACGCTGGCGCACCCTTCCACTCATTCGGGTGAATCTGCTTCAACACCGGCTGCAACTTCACATTCGCGTTGATCAGGGCGGTGAAAAGCTGAGGCGTTTCCCAGTTCGGGGCAAGGCTTTGCAGCAACATCAGGTAGATGAGCATACAACTTAGACGCGCCGGAGCTTGCTAACGCGTCCAACTTCCACCCACTCGACGACGAAAATATTGCCTTCATGGTCAAAGCATGCGCCATGCGGGCAGACGAATTTGCCGGGCGTGAAGTGATCGCGCGAGAGCTTGCGGGTGTCGCTCCACTTGGATTGTGAATCATCACCCAGGTTTTCGATGACGTTGTTGTCCTTGTCCATCAGCGTCACGCGCGCGCCCAGGTCCGGAACCACCGCATCGCCGTTCTTGTAGAAGTTGAAGTGGCAGGGGAGATTGGTGCCGGCGACGAAGTCGATGTGTTTGCCGTCGAGCGTGAAGCGCTGGATGCGGTGATTGCCGCGATCGGCAACCGTCAGGACCGGCGGCACGGTGTGCGGATCGTGACGCGTGTCGACGATGAGGCCGTGCGGGCAATCCAGTTGGCCTGGCCCAGTCCCCTTGCCTCCGAAGGTGCGAATGTAATCGCCCTTCGCGCTGTATTGATTGATGTAACTGGAGCCGTAGCCGTCGCCGACATAGAGATCGCCATTGGGCGCGATGGCAATGTTGGTGGGCGAGTACTTGATGTAGCCGTGGCTGTAAGGTTCGGCCATGGAAGGATAGCCGAGCATGAAAACCTCTTCGCCGTCGAGCGTGGATTTGACGACGACTGCGCGCTTTGTGTCGCAGAGATAGAGAAATTCCTGCGAGCCCTCCTTGCGGATGTGAAGCCCGTGCGCGCCGCCGCGAAACGCCGCGCCCCAGCTCTTGATGAAGCGGCCGTTGCGGTCGAAGACCACCATCGTGTCATGCGATTCGCTCGCGTCGTTGACGGTGTGGTGGATGTAGACGCGGCCCTGGGAATCGACGCAAACGCCGTGCGTGTTGCCGTATTTGATGTTGGAGGGAACGGCGCCCCAGTCGTGCGTGACTTCGTAGGTGTGGGCGCCGGAGCCGAGGATTGGTTTGGCGGACCCGGATTTATTCTGTGCTCCGAGGATTAAAGGGGCGGCGAGGCCGGTAAGGAAGTGACGGCGTTGCATGAGGAGATGCTATCAAATGAGATAAAACGCCTGCCAATATGATGCCTGGCATCCTCCATCGCTGATATTGCATGGTCCACCTAAAATCCTGTAATTCCCACGCATATCATTCCACGGCGATCGTTACTGTATTAGAAACCGCGCCACCGATTGATACGGAAACCGGAACGGCTGCACCCGCCGCGACACCAGCCGGTATCTGTACGTTGATCTGGTTGAGGCCGACCGTGCCGGGCGTGAGTCCCGAGAACTGAACCAAGGCGTTGACGCCGCCGATGCTCACGGTGGGAGTGGTCTCGGTGACCGAGAGCGGGTCGGCCGGGGCGGGGAGTCCGGTCCCAGGATTGTTGGTAGCTTCGCCCAGGCCTGTGCAATATATCTGGATGTAGTCGCCGGCCTTGGCGGGGTGCGTGGCATCGACGAGTTGGTTGCTCAGATTCAGGATCGCGCCCTGGCCGGTGCCCTGTCCATTGATCGCGAAGATGCCGGGTGCGAACTCCGCGACACTCATGGCGACGGCGGCGGAAGCGCCGTACCCGGTGACGGCGGTGGCCGCGTACGAAGGGTAATTCACGAGATTCAACGGCAGCTGCACGTTAATTTGATTCGGACCCGCGTAGAAGAGTGCGCCAAACAGCGAATTGAACTGTATCGAGACGCCTTGCAGGTTGGATGGAATCGGGAACGCCGCGCCCTGAGCGGGCTGATCGACTGGAAACGAGCCGAATACCGCGGCGATGCTGCCGGGCGCAACTGTGGCCGAATAGCTTGCGGCATTGACGACCCCTCCGGTGGAGATGGCCACGGGGAGTCCGTTCTGCGCCACAACGACAGGTTGGCCGGCTATGAGAATGGTTGCGCTGCGTGCCGCGCCGGCATTCGATGCGACGGTGAGCAATGCACCGGATGATGAACTGCTCGCCGTGATCCACGACGGCAGGTTGCCGGCCACCCAATTGCAACCCGAAGCGGCCTGTACGGCGATAGTAATCGTGCCTCCCGACGTGGGTGCGGTGGTCGAGGGTTGCTGAACACTATAGCTGCAACTCGGGCCGGAAGGAGTTAGTTCATCGATTTGGTTGTCCTCGCTACTGACGATATACACGTTGCCGGAAGGGTCGAGAGTCAATGCGTAGGGATTTATGGGGGTCGTGGCTCCGCCAGCGATGGTCGTGATGATCCCGCCGGAGACTTTGCGTACGAAACCATTGGCGTCGCCGACATAGAGATTCCCGGATCCGTCTATGGCCAGGCCTTCGGGAAAAGTAATTCCGGCATCGACCGCGGGTCCGCCATCGCCGGAATACGAGGCGGATCCGTTGCCGGCGACGGTTGTGATCACCCCGTTCGCGATAGCGCGTACACGATTATTCTCCGAGTCAGTGAAGTAGATGGTTCCGTGAGAGTCGATGGCGAGTTGGTTCGGGTAGTCGATCTGCGCCTCGCTCGCGAGACCTCCGTCGCCGGACCAGCCCCCCAAATGTAGCGTGTCATTGTCGATAGAAATCGCGGTCCTTACTCCCGCTACCGTTGTTAGAACGCCGTTCGAGAGTTTCTGAATGAGGTTATCTTCGGTATCGGCGATGTATATGTTACCGGCCATATCGACGGCTATGCCGGTCTGGAAATAACCAATCTGTTGCGAGCCGGGAACCGTGGTAACGGCGCCCTGCGAGATTTCGTAAATTGCGGCGCCTACCATCAAATAGAGGTTTCCAGAGGCGTCGAAGGTAAGCGACTGTACACCACAGACGAATGGAGAAGAGAGGGATACGGCGGAGGGATACTGGCACGCGCCATTCCCCGCAAACGTGGAAATGGCGCCCCCGGCGACCCGCAAGATGCGGTCATAGAATGGAGCCCCAACGAAAACATTTCCGGAAGCGTCAACAGCAATTGCATCGGGCGAGGGGAGCCGCGCGCTAGTGGCGGCTACTCCGTCCTGGGTCCAGACGCCGCCGTTTCCAGCGACCGTATTGATGATGCCTGAGGACACCTCGCGGAGACGAGTGGAGTTGTCAAAAATAAAGAGGTTCCCTGCGGGATCGACTGCAAGGTTGGACGGGTCAAGCCCCGCGTCTGTCGCTGGGCCTCCGTCTCCGCTAGAAGCGGCCAGAGTGTAGTTCCCCGCCACGGTCTGAATGACCCCGCCAGAAATTTCGCGAACCGTTGTGCCGTCGCATACAAACAGGTCTCCGTGTGAATCGAAAGTGAGCGCGCCGGGACTGAAGAACAACGCGCTCGCGACCGGCCCTCCATCACCGTTGCCTCCACCGGTGGACGGAGCCTGCGTGCTTCCCGCGTAGGTAGTGATGACGCCGCCCGACACCTCGCGAATGCGGAAGCCATCGGAGAGGAAGAGGTTGCCCGAACTATCCACCGCCAGTCCTCTCCCAAGACTGGACAACTCCGCCGCAGTGGCGGGTCCTCCGTCGCCCGCGCTACCTTCGGTGCCGTTGCCCGCGACGGTGGTGATGATGCCGGCCGAAATCTTTCTAATACGAGGATGATTTACTTCTAAAGAGGCAGGGGCGGGAGTGGAGAACGTGTCGGTGAAATAGATATTTCCCGAATAGTCCGAGGCAATCGCCCCCACGGAACCGATTTCGGCCTGAACAGCCGGCCCTCCGTCACCGCTGTAGCCGTATTCGTTTGTTCCCGCGATCGTAGTGATGGTTCCGTTCGAGATCTCGCGGATTGTCAAATTGCTCACCAGATAGAGGTTTTCGGAATTATCCACCGCGATCGGACCGGCAATGATCTGTGCGCCAGTAGCGGGACCCCCATCGCCCGTATAGCCCCAGGAGCCATTTCCGGCGACAAGGTCCAGGCTCCCCGTTGCCGATAATTTCACGACGATGTTGTATCGAGCTAAGGATATAAAGACATCGCCAGAAGGGCCGATGGCCACGTAGCCACTTTGGATGTCTACGGATGTCGCGGGCAGATTCACAGGCAGGGCACCCCCGGCAATCACTTTGAAAGTATAGGTTTGCGCCGCGAGAGTCAGCGGGAGAAGGAGCGCGAGGAACTGCGGCCGAAAATGCATTAGGGCATGTTATCAACTTTGGGTGCGATTTAGTCTTACATGGGCGGTTTTTGTTTGTTCGGGCTGATTATGGCGCTGGCGCAAGCAGGTCCATGATGGCGGGGGGGCGGAGTCATGTCGGAGCACTCACAAACGGCGATGTGGGTGCAAGTTCAAACTCCAATCTTGTTCAGATCGGGCTGTTGTTGAAAATACGACGGTGTTCCGCTATCGACCGACCGCCGTGATGGCGCTTGCGTGGGGGGAACCATGACTAATATTCCCTTCGTCATCACTTATACAGGATCGAACCCGAATGTCGAACCATGCTAATCTTCGCGCGAGCGCGATGGACCGCTTCCCCTTCGGGGACGAGTTGGATCGTCAGCACGCGGACTTGAAACGCGCGTCGATGACTTCTTCCACACGGCGTAGTTGGGCCCGCCAGAGGCCCCGCATGTCATCGAAGCGCTGATTCATCGCATCGACGCGCTCGTAGACGCCCTTGAATCGCTCATTCACTCCTTCAAACGCTCGTTAATTCCGTCGAGCCTCGCGTTGAGATAGAGAACGAGCACTGTTATGAGCAGGGCGTTGAAGACGACGGGCACGCCGATCGAGAGGTAACGCTGTTGGCCCGTCATCCGTTCACTCCATTCACAGTATGGCCCTTCCATACAGAACCACCGGATCACTAAAGCCTACTTACGTATCTGCTCCACTTGTTGGTGGTTACAGTTAACCTGGTTTATGCTTTTGCACTCGACGACTGATTTCCAAACAGTCTGAACCAAGCTTCGCGCGCCTCCGTTACCGTTTAGGAGGCGACCGCCCCAGTCAAACTACCCGCCTTCCATTGTCCCTGCCCCGGATTACGGGGCTAGGTTAGAATCACAGAACCATCAGGGTGGTATCTCACCGGTGGCTCCACCGAACCCGAGAGTCCGGTATCAAAGCCTCCCACCTCGGCGAGGACTGTGTAGATGTCGGGTTGGACACAGGTTTACTGCTCCATAGCGCGGCGTGCCCGTCCCACACGATCCACAAGGGAGGGCCCGAAGCCCGCATCCGTGACGCCTTGTAAACTTGCAGGCCTTGAAATGCACAAAAGCCCGACCTCTCACGAGATCGGGCTCTTATTGAAAATAACCGGGCGACTTCCTACTCTCCCACACACTTGCGCGTGCAGTACCATCGGGGCTGAAGGGCTTAACTACCGTGTTCGGGATGGGAACGGGTGGGTCCCCTTCGCTAAGGTCACCCAGAACTTTTTATCCGCCGCCGGCATGAAAGCCGGCAACCGGAAGAATATGTTGACGTTGCGCAAAGCCCACTTTTGTTTGCGTAATCAGTAAATTTTATGGTCAAGCCGAACGAGCAATTAGTAACGGTCAGCTCAACGTGTTACCACGCTTACACATCCGTCCTATCAAACAGGTCGTCTTCCTGTGCTCTTGTTACTTACGTTGGGAGATCTCATCTTGGGGAAGGTTTCACGCTTATATGCATTCAGCGTTTATCCTGACCGAACTTCGCTACCCAGCTATGCCACTGGTGTGACAACTGGAACACAAGAGGTTCGTTCATCCCGGTCCTCTCGTACTAAG
>Ga0326727_10014120_pt1 | contig 17508 bp, 31 predicted proteins | sample MB2enrmetagenome_FD_207643 | JGI IMG/M metagenome (GOLD analysis project Ga0326727, IMG submission 207643) | Lab enriched peat soil microbial communities from McLean, Ithaca, NY, United States - MB29MY | ecosystem: Environmental > Terrestrial > Soil > Wetlands > Peat | place: USA: New York...
GCGTCGAGGTCGTTTTTCCCGTGGAAGACGGCAATTTGCGCGAGCGCATCCGGGGCGAATTGCTGGAAACCATCCTGCAGGACAACGTGAAGGCGCGCTTTTTGCAGCCGGGCGGCTCCTACACGCGGCGCCGGCGCCGCGCCGGCCAGGAGGCGCGGCGCAGCCAGAACGAATTCATCAAACTGGCCCAATCCGCGCCGCCGGCCGGCGCGGCCGCCGGCAAGAACGCCGCGAAGTTCGCCCGCTTCAAACTGGCGCCCAGCCCGTTCGCCGCCGCCCCATGAGGTGAACCCATGTTGACAAGCCAATTCATCCCAAAGCGGCGGCAAGCCGCCGCACACCATAGCCAAGGGCAACCATGCTGACCACCCACTTCATCCCCGCCGCCGGACCGCCCAGCCGGCGGCTGATGATCGTGCTGCACGGTTTGGGGGACAGCCTGGAAGGCTGGCTCTGGCTGCCCGGGGCCTTGCGACTGCCCTGGCTGGATTTTCTTCTTGTCAACGCCCCCAATCCTTATTACGGCGGCTGGTCCTGGTACGACATCGAGTCCGGCGAGGGCATCGCGGCGAGCCGCCAATTGCTGTTCCAGTTGTTGGATGGGTTGAAGGATTATCCCGCCGGACAGATCGTGTTTTCCGGTTTTTCGCAGGGATGTCTCATGTCCATTGAAGTCGGGGCGCGTTATCCGCGCCAATTCGCGGGAATCGCGGGCATCAGCGGCTACGTGCATGAGCCGGAGGAATTGATCCGGCAGTTTTCGCCGGTGGCGCGCCGGCAGCGGTTTCTCATCACGCACGGCACGGAGGACCCGTTGATCCCGATCCGGAAGGCCCGCATGCAAATCGCCCTATTGAAGGAAGCCGGGCTGAACATCGAGTGGCGGGAATTTGTCAAGACCCACGCGGTGGCCGGCGAGGAGGAGTTGGCGGTCATTCGTCAATTTGTCCGGGACTGTTATGGTGAGGGTGGAGAGGGGTAAATGTTATGATTAAGATTCGAAGGGATGCACAAAGAAGTCAAGCGCGCCCTGGGCCGGCTTTGCTTGCAGAAAAAGATTGCCCGCCCTCCCCTGCCCTTCTAAGGTGGGGCGTGTCGGTTCATTTCACCATTTTGGGGAGCGGTTCGGGCGGCAATTGCGCTTACTTGGAAACGCCAACCACCCGGCTGCTGATTGACGCCGGTTTGAGCGGACGCCAAATCCGGCAGCGGCTCGCCACCATCGCCCGTTCGCCGGAAACGCTGCAAGGCATCCTCATCACCCACGAGCATTCCGACCACATTGCCGGCCTGCCCGGCCTTTGCGCCCGGCTCCAGCTCCCGGTTTATTGCAACCGCCTGACCGGCGAAGCCATTGAAGCGCAGTTGCAAATGCAAATCAACGCCCGCATTTTTGAGACCGGCGCCTCCTTCGAGGTCGGCGACGTCACGGTGGACACCTTCTCCGTTCCGCACGACGCCAACGATCCGGTCGGTTTTCTCCTCCACACACCCTCCGGCAACATCGGCGTTCTCACCGATCTGGGCCACGCCACCAAGCTGGTGGTCGAGCGCGTCCGCGCCGCCAACGTCCTCCTGCTCGAAGCCAACCACGATCTAAAAATGTTGCAGGACGACCCGCGGCGTCCGTGGAGTTTGAAGCAGCGCATCCTCAGCCGCCACGGCCATCTCTCCAACGATGGCGCGGCGGACCTGGTGGAACAAGTCGCCTCTCCCGGCCTGGCCCGCCTTTACCTGGGCCATCTCAGCCGCGATTGCAACCGCCCGGAATTGGCGTTTCGAGTCGTCAGCGAACGCCTGCGGCGGGTTGGCGCCACGCATGTTCAGGTCGAGTTCACGTCACAGGACACCCCGTCGCCCACTTTTTTATGGCAGGACCTGTGATGGACCTGGAAGAATCCCGGCCAGGAGAACGGCGAAAGTCATGGCCCTGCGGACACCGGGTCGAATCGGAGCATGGCCGGGTTGGAGGCGCGCCATCAGGCGGGGGCGGCGGCGGCTTGCTTTTCCTGCTTTGCCTCCTGCGGCTTGGCGTCTTCCGCGGATTTTTTCTCGCCGGCCCCGGTCTTGGCTTCGGGGGCGGGTTCTTCCCGAACCGGCACGTCCACAAATTCCAGGATCACCATCTTGGCGGCGTCGCCCTGGCGCTGGGCCTGGCGCCCGCCCAGGCGGACGATGCGCGTGTAACCGCCGCGCCGCTCCTTCTGCGTCGGGGCGATCTCGTCGAAGAGGATTTTGACGGCCTCCTCGTCCTGATGCAAGCGGGCCGCCGCCAGCCGGCGGTCGTGCAGCGTGGCGGCCTTGCCCAGCGTAATCATCTTCTCCGCCACGGAACGGGCGGCTTTGGCCTTGGCCAGAGTGGTGGTGATGCGGCGGTGCTTGATGAGGCTGCAAACCATGTTGGCGAGCATCCGGTTGCGGTGTGTGCCCGTGCGTCCGAGTTTGGCGGTGCGTTTTAAATGTCGCATAAGAGCAAATTATTCGGTCAGCTTGACTTCTTCCTTGGGCGATTCGAGCAAACTCTGGTCAATGTTCATCCCCAGGGAAAGGCCCAGGCTGGCCAGTTTCTCCTTGATTTCGTTGAGCGACTTTTTGCCGAAATTGCGATACTTCAACATCTCGGCCTCGGTCTTCATGGACAGTTGGCCGACGGAGGTGATGTTGGCGTTGTTGAGGCAATTGGCCGCCCGGACGCTCAACTCGATTTCGTTGACGCTCATGTTGAGCAGCTTCTTGAGCTTGGCCTTCTCGTCGTCCTGCTTGGTTTCGGTCTCCTCGAACTCGACGGCATTCTTGTCGTAGTTCATGAAGACATCCAGATGGTGCTGCAAGATGGCCGACGATTGGACCAGGGCGTCGTCCGGCGTGATCCGTCCGTCGGTCCAAATCTCCAGGATGAGCTTGTCGTAATCGGTGCGCTGCCCGACGCGCGCGTTCTCGACGGCGTAGCGGACGCGGGTGACGGGCGAAAAGAGCGAATCAATGGCGATGACGCCGATGGGCTGGTCGGGCTTCTTGTTTTCGTCCCCGGGGCAAAAACCGCGGCCGACCTTGACCTCCAGCTCCATCTCGAACTTCTTCTTCCTGTCCAGCGTGCAGATGCGCTGGCCGGGGTTGACCAGTTCGACGTTCTGGTTGAGTTCGATGTCCCCGGCCGTGACTTCGCCCTCTTTGTTGACGGAGAGCAGCAGGGTCTGGGGATCGCGGCTGTGGGCCTTGAAGAGCACTTTCTTCAGGTTCAACACGACATCGGTCACATCCTCCACCACGCCGTCAATGGTGGCGAATTCGTGCTGCGCCCCCTCCACCTTGATGGAGGAGATGGCCGCGCCTTCCAGGGAGGAGAGGAGCACGCGGCGCAACGAGTTGCCGATGGTATGGCCGTAGCCGGTTTCAAACGGCTCGGCGAAGAACTTGGCGTAGGTGTCGGTGGCGGTCGCGTCCTCCTTGGTCAACCGCTTGGGCATTTCAAAACGTCCTAGACGTACTGGCATAGTTTCCTTTCAACAATTGTAATCTGGCCCCTCCGCTTCTTCCCGCCGCGGAGCGGCCCGTGTAATTGTTTTTGTCCCGCGCGGGCGGGACGGTTTCTGGGTCAGCGGGAATAAAATTCGACGACGGCCTGCTCATTGGCGACGGGCTGGATTTCCGCCCGCGTCGGAATGCGCAGCACGGTTCCTTTGCAGGCTTCCTTGGCCAGCGTCATCCAATCCGGCACCACCCGGCTGGTGGCCATTTCCAGATTCTTGGAGGCCAACTGGCGCGAGACGCTCCGATCCTTGACCTCCACCACGTCGTTGACCTTCAATCCGTAGGAGGGAATGTTGACCTTGCGGCCGTTGACCTTGATGTGCCCGTGGCTGACCATCTGGCGCGCGGCGGCGCGCGTGCCGGCAAAGCCCAGGTGGTAAACCACATTGTCCAGCCGGGTTTCCAGAATCTGCAGCATCTGCTCGCCGGTGACGCCGCGGCGCTTGAGGGCGCGCTCATAGACGCCGCGAAACTGCCGTTCCATCAGACCGTAAAAATAGCGCAGCTTCTGCTTTTCGATCAGCCCCAGCCCGTATTCGGTATGCTTGCGCCGGGACTTGGGTCCGTGAACGCCGGGGCCGTAATTGCGCCGTTCCAGGTATTTGTCCGGGCCGAACATCGGGATGCCGAAGCGGCGGCTGATGCGGGTGCGGGGTCCAGTGTAACGAGCCATATAAAGGATTGTTGGATTGCGGATTAAACGCGGCGTTTCTTGCGCGGGCGGCAGCCGTTGTGGGGAACCGGGGTGATATCCTTGATGGCGCTGATTTCCAGGCCGATGGCTTGGAGCGCGCGAATGGCCGATTCCCGGCCCGATCCGGGGCCTTTGACCCGCACTTCAATTTCCCTCATGCCGTGCGACATCGCCTGGCGGGCCGCGTCCTGCGCCACCTGCTGCGCCGCAAACGCCGTGCTCTTGCGCGAGCCTTTGAAGCCGACCCGCCCCGCGCTCGACCAGCCCAGCACGTTGCCCTGCATGTCCGTGATGGTCACATTGGTGTTGTTGAACGTCGCCAGGATATTGGCGATTCCCACCGCAATGTTCTTCGCGCCCTTGGCTTTGATGATCTTCCGGGCATTGGCATCTTCGCCCAGCAACTCCGCCGCCGTCGGGGCCGAAACGGCCGCCACAAGGCCGGGGGCGGCCGGGGCGGCGCCGGGAGCGGCAGGAACGGGACCGGCGGCGCCAGGGGCGGGCGCGGCAGCGGGTTTGTCTTTGCCCTCAGCGGGCGCCTCGGCGCCAGCCGCCTTTTTGGGCGCGGTGGAAGCCGGGGGCGCTTCGCCTTCCGGTTTGCCCTCCTTCTTGGGGGCGGCCTTTTTTTGTTTGGGATCGTCAGCCATAGGATAAACTTAGTGAATGCCGGTCTTGGCGTTGGGATTGCGCTGCACGCCCACCGTCTTGCGCGGGCCTTTGCGCGTGCGCGCGTTGGTGGAAGTCCGCTGTCCCCGCACGGGCAGTCCGCGCAAATGGCGGATGCCGCGGTAACATTTGATGCCCTGCAGGCGTTTGAGGTTGATGCCCAATTCCCGCCGCAGATCCCCTTCGATCACGTACTTGCCGTCCTGAATGGCATGGACAATCTGCGACAACTGGTTCTCGTCCAGGTTCTTGGCCCGCAGCGACGGGTCAATCCCCGCCTTGGCCAGAATGACGTTCGCATTGGACGGTCCAATGCCGAAAATGTAACGCAGCGCAATCTCGATGCGCTTTTCACCCGGGATTTCAACTCCGACGATTCGTGCCATAATCTCTTAGCCTTGTCTTTGTTTGTGGCGCGCATTGGTGCAGATCACACGAATGACGCCCTTGCGTTTCACAATTTTGCAGTTCTCGCAAAGTTTTTTGACCGATGCCCGTACTTTCATAAATTTAAGCCGTTCTATTGCAATACACGTCCTTTGGACAGGTCGCAAGGCGACACTTCCACCGTCACCACATCCCCCGCCGATAAACCTTCCGCCGCCCGGCGGCTCCTGCCCGGAACATAAGCCAGCAACCGGTGCCCGTTGGCCAGTTCCACACGAAACCGCAATTTGGCCAGCGCTTCCACTACCCGGCCCTCAACCTGGATGGCATCTTTGCGGGCCATGTCAAAATCTCCGGTTCCGCCTCGGTGATCAACACCGAATGCTCGAAATGAGCGGACAGTTGACCATCTTTTGTGACCACTGTCCAGCCATCATTCAGCACCATCACTTCCGGCCCTCCCCCGTTGACCATCGGCTCAATGGCAATGGTCATGCCGGGCCGCAGTTTCGGCGACGTCTTGTTCTTCTCCACAAAATTGGGCACCTGCGGCTCCTCATGCACCGAGCGCCCCACGCCGTGCCCCACAAATTCCCGCACCACGCTGTAACCATTGGACTCCACAAATTCCTGGATCGTGCGCGAAATGTCCACGACCCGGTTGCCGGGCAAGGCCTGGGCGATCCCCCAGTGCAGTGCCTGCTCGGTGACATCCATCAGCCGTTGCGCCTGCACATCGCACCCCCCCACCGCCACCGTTCGCGCCGTGTCGCCGACAAACCCGCGGTAGAGCACCCCGATGTCCAGGCTGACAATATCCCCAAACTCCAGCCGGCGCGGTCCGGCCAGCCCATGCACCACCTGTTCGTTGACCGAAACGCAAATGTGGCACGGAAACTTCCGGTACCCCAAAAACGCGCTCCTCGCCTCGTAAAACTTGATGCGCGCCGCCGCGAACTCGTCCACTTCCCTCGTGCTCAGGCCCGGCTGGATGAACGACGCCACTTCCTCCAGCACCGTCGCCGCCACCACGCCGGCCGGCCGCATCACTTCCAAGTCGCGTTCGCTTTTTAAAATAATCATCTGATGCGCGGGGGGGTCCGGTCTCCCCGGCACAACCCCGTCCGCTAGAAACGGCCCTTGACCCTGCCTTTCTTCAAGAACCCCGGATATTGCCGAGTCAACAATTGCGCCTCCATCTGTCGCATGGTGTCGAGCATGACCCCGACCATGATGAGCAGGCTGGTGCCGCCAAAGAACTGCGACACCGTGTACTGGATGTTCATCCACGAATTCATGATGATCGGCACGACCGCGATGATGGTGAGAAAGATCGCTCCGGCCAGCGTGATCCGGCTCATCGTCTTGTGCAGGAAATCACTGGTCGCCTGCCCCGGACGCACCCCGGGAACATACCCGCCGCCCTTCTTCATGTCGTCGGCGATCTGGATTTCATTGAATTGAGTGGCCACCCAGAAATAGGAGAAGAACAGGATCATCAAACCGTACAAAATCAAATAGAGCAACGAGCCGCGATTCAGGCTGTCCGCGGTCTGCGTCAGAATCACCCCAAAGCCTTGAATCCATGTGGGGAAGGACGGGGTTTCACTAAAATACCGTCCCAAATACCTCGGGATGAAGGTCAGAAACATGAGGATGGCCGAGGCAAAAATCACCGGCATCACCCCCGCGTAGTTCACGCGCAACGGCATGAAGGAACTGCCGCCCGAATAGGTTTTCCGCCCCACCACCCGCTGGGCGTATTGCACCGGGATTTTCCGCTGCGCCTGCGTCACCGCCACGATGCCGGCGATCACCCCGGCCAGCAACAGCATCATCGCGGCGAAATGAAATATATTGTATTGATACAGGCCCGTGGTGCTGTCCGGCGTCAGGAACATGTCCTTCAAACCCAGCACCATCTGCGGCAGGCGGGCCAAAATCCCGATGGTAATGATCAGCGAAATGCCGTTCCCAATTCCGCGGTCCGTGATCTGTTCGCCCAGCCACATGAGCAAAATGGTGCCGGTCGTCAGGATGAGCGTGGTCTGAATCCGATACCACCAGATGGCGTGGATGAGCACCAGGCCGCCATGCGTTTGATCCGCTCCGCCCTTGAAATTGGGGAACATAGTGCTCGCGCTCGGATGCTCCCAACTGATCGCCATGACCAGACCCTGGATCAGGCACAGGCCCACCGTCAGGTATCGTCCCTGTTGGATCAGTTTGGCCCGGCCGCCTTCTTCCCGCGCCATCTTGCTCAGGGAGGGAATGACCGCCTGCAAGAGTTGGAGGACAATCGTCGCGCTGATGTAGGGCATGATGCCCAGGCTGCCCACCGCGCACTTTTCAAGACCCCCGCCCGTGAACATGCTGTACATGCCCATCAAACCACCGCCCATGTTCTTTCCGGCCGCGGACTGAAAATACTCCGTGAGCGCCCGGCTATCCAACCCCGGCGTCGGGATCAGCGAAGCCAGCCGGCAGATGCCGAGCAACATGGCGGTGAACAGAATCCGCGACTTCAGCTCGGGAATCTTGAAACAGTTGCCAAAGGTGATGAAGATGGATCTGAACATAAGGAATGATCCGCCAATCAGGCCGCCGCCGCCGCCTTCTTCCCGGCTGTCGCGACCACTTCGCACACGCCGCCCAGCTTCTCAATCTTCGCCCGCGCCGACGCGCTGAACGAATGAGCCTTGACGGTCAGCTTCTTTTTCAATTCGCCATCGCCCAGAATCTTGATCCGCTTTCCCCCGTTGGCCAGGCTGGCCCCGCGCAACGCCGCCTCGTCCACTGTCGCCCCGTCCTCAAACCGGTTGAGCGCCGCCAGATTGACCGGCACGTAGCGCGTGGCGAAGTTCGCGTTGCTAAATCCCCGTTTGGGAATCCGGCGGATCAACGGCATCTGGCCCCCTTCAAATCCAATCCGAATCGAACTGCCCGACCGCGCCGTCTGCCCCTTGCCGCCGCGACCGCTGGTCTTGCCGTGTCCGCTGGATTCCCCCTGGCCGAGCCGTTTGCGCCGGTGTTTGGCGCCAGGACGTGGTTTGAGATCGTGTAAACGCATAAAAATCACTGGATCGAGGGCGGAGGCGGAGGCGGGAGGAGTGGGGCCGGAGCCGTCGCCGGAGCCGCCGGAGTCTCTGTATTGCGGATTGGGGATTGCGGATTGGGGATTGGGACGGGTGCCGCTGCCGGCGCCCCGGGCGCTTCTGCCGCCACAGGAGTGGCGGAATTCAGCCCCTCTCCACCGGGAGGAACTGCGGCCACAGGCGCTGCCGCGGCCCCAGGAGTGGTTGCCGGCTTGGCGGGGGCCGATGCCGGCGCGACGGGCGGCGCGACGGCCTTTTTCGGTATTTCAATTCCCCGGTCGCGATAAATATCTTCCCGCAGACGAAGCTGCTGTAAACCGGCCAGCGTTGCCTTCACGACATTGGACGGGTTGTTAGAACCCAACGACTTGCTCAAAAGGTCTTTGATGCCGGCTGATTCCGCCACGGCCCGCACTGTTTTCCCCGCAATGATTCCCGTGCCGGGCGAGGCCGGACGCAACATGACCTTGGCGCCGCCATAGCGGCATAAAATCTCGTGCGGAATGGTCGCCTCCTTGAGGGAAACGGAAACCATCTGCTGCTTGGCCATGTCGCCGCCCTTGCGGATGGCCTCGCTGACTTCCACCGCCTTGCCCAAACCAATGCCGACACGCCCCTGTTTGTCGCCCGCCACCACCAGGGCGCTGAAGCTGAAACGGCGCCCGCCTTTGACCACCTTGGCCGAACGGTTGATGAACACCACTTTCTCGCTCAATTCCTTCCCGCCTTCCGCCCCGGCGGCGGAAGTGTCGCCGTCCGGGGTCGCCGCCCGGTTTCGGCGCGGACCGCGGCCCGGGCCGCGGTTGCCTCCGCCTCCGCCTCTTGTTGTTCCACCAGATGTTTTGTTTAATTCAGCCACAAGTAATGGGTTCTAAATGTTAAAATTTCAATCCGCCTTCGCGCGCCGCGTCGGCCAAAGCCTTTACTTTGCCATGATACCGCGCCCCGCTGCGATCAAAAACGACGGTGGTGATCCCCTTGCTTTTGGCCGCCTCCGCCGCCATGGCACCGATCTTCTTGGCGCTGGCCGCGTTGGCCGCCAGGCTGCCCCGCTCCGGCGCCGTCTTGTGCAGGGTGGAGGCGGAGGCGAGCGTCGCGCCGGCCCCGTCGTCAATAAACTGCACGTAAATGTTCTCGTTGGTGAAACGCACGCTCATGCGCGGCCGCTCCCGGGTGCCGGAGATTTTCTGCCGGATGCGATAGTGTCGCAACGTCGCCAGCCTTTGTTTTTTGTCGCTTCTCATGGCTCTGGGCCGCGCAAGTTGCCGCGGCCGGTTGATTATTGAACGGTCTTGCCCTCCTTGCGGACGACCTTCTCGCCCGCGTAGCGCACGCCCTTGCCTTTGTAAGGCTCCGGCGGATAAAAGCCGCGGATTTCGGCGGCCACCAGGCCGACCACTTGCTTGTCCGGGCCTTCGATGGTCAGCTTGGTGTTTTCCTCCACCGTGACCTTGATCTGGGGCGGGATGGGATAATTGACCGGGTGGGAATAACCGAGGGAAAGATTGACCTTGTCGCCCTGCACGGCGGCCTTGAAGCCGACGCCCTGGATTTCCAGCTTCTTGACAAACCCCTCGCTCACGCCCTTGATCATGTTATTGACAAGTGCGCGGCTCAGGCCGTGGAGCGATTTGGCTTCGGCGTCCTCCCCCGCCCGGCTGACGATGACGCTGCTCCCGTCCAATTTCGCCGTCATGCGGGGCGGGAGCTGGAGATCGAGCTTGCCTTTCGGGCCTTCGACCGACACCTGCCGGCCGTTAATTTCCACCTTCACCTTTGGCGGCACGGCCACCGGCATTTTTCCAATTCGTGACATATATTATTTTTCCTGCAAGTCCTTTTCCTGTTACCAAACCTCGCAAAGCAATTCCCCCCCCACATTCTTCTTCCGCGCCTGCGCGCCCGTCATAATTCCCTCCGGGGTTGAGAGAATGGAGGTTCCCATCCCCCCCCGCACGCGCGGCACTTTGGCCGAGCCAACATAGCGCCGCAATCCGGGAGAACTGACCCGCCGCAAGCCTTCAATGACCGGCTTGCGCCCGACGTACTTGAGCTTGATTTTGATCTTCTTGACCGGCTTGCCTTCCACCACCACCTCCGACACGTAGCCCTCGCGTTGGAGCAATTGGGCGATGTGCTCCTTCATTTTGGAATGGGGCAGTTCCACCTGCGGGAGGAAAGCCCGGCCGGCGTTGCGCAGGCGCGTCAACAAGTCTGAAATAGGGTCAATCATAATTCGTTACCAGCTCGCTTTGGTCACGCCTGGAATCAACCCGTTCAACGCCGCCTCGCGGAAGGTCAGGCGCGAGCAGGCGAACTTGCGCAAGTAGCCGTGCCGCCGTCCGGACATGGAACAGCGGTTGACCACCCGGCTCGGGCTGGCGTTGCGCGGCAGTTTGCTCAGGCCGGCGTAATCGTGCCGCGCTTTCAACTCCGCCCGCTGCGCCGCGAATTTTTTCACGGTGGCGGCTTTGTGCTTGTTGCGTTCTATCCAGGCTGTTTTGGCCATAAACGGTTTATTGTTCTGGGTGCTCGGCGGTCTTTGGCGCCGCGGTCTTTGGCTCCTCCGGCTTCTGCCCGGCCGGCTTTTGCTCCCCCGGCTTTTGCTCCGCGCTCTTCGGCTCCACTTTTGCTTCGGCAAACGGCAAACCCATCAGCTTGAGCAGGTCCATCGCCTCCCCATCCGTCGGCGCGGTGGTCACGATGGTGATGTCCATGCCTTGATTGCGTTTGATCTTGTCCAGTTCGATTTCCGGGAAAATAGTCTGCTCCGCCACCCCCAGCGTGTAATTGCCCCGGCCGTCAAAGGAGCGCGGGGAAAGGCCGCGAAAGTCGCGGATGCGCGGGAGCGCCGCCGCCACCAGGCGGTCCAGAAACTCATACATTTGTTCCCGGCGCAAGGTGACGCGGCAGCCGATGGACTGGCCCTCGCGCAGCTTGAAATTGGCGATGCTGTGCCGGGACTTGCTGACCACCGGCTTGCGGCCGGTGATCATCGCCATGTCCTTGACGGCGTCGTCCACGGCCCCTTTTTCCAGCGAGGCGCTCACCCCCATGTTGACGACAATCTTCTCCAGCCGCGGAACCTGGTGGACGTTTTGGTATTTCCGCTTCTCCCGCAAGGCGGGGCGCACCTCGTTCAAATACTTCTCGTAAAGTCTTGGTTTCATGGCTGGCAATCAGGCTTTGGCCTCTTCGCTGGAGGGCGCCGCCTTCTCCGGGGCGGCGGGTTCCCCGGGTGCCTTCTCCGCGGCGGGGGGCTCCCCGGCCGCCGTCCGGCCGGCCCGGGCCGCGGCGCGGGCGTCATATTTTTCCGCCAGCATCAAATTGGAAATGTGGACGGTCCCTTCCCGCTCGACAATCGCTCCCTGCGGGTGCGCCTGGTTTTTCTTGGTGTGGCGCTTGATCATGTGCAGCCCCTCCACCACCGCGCGCCCTTTTTTGCCGGCAATCCTGAGGATTTTGCCGCGCTGGCCGAGGGCCTTGCCGGCGATGACCACCACCTCGTCGTCTTTCCTGACATGAAAATGCCGCATAGACTATATGACCTCCGGGGCGAGGGAAATGATCTTCATGAACTTCCGGTCGCGCAATTCCCGGGCCACCGGCCCGAAAATGCGCGTCCCCCGCGGGTTGTTCTCTTTGTCAATGATCACGATCGCGTTGCTGTCGAACCTCAAATACGACCCGTCGGACCGCCGGATCTGCTGGCGGGTCCGCACCAGCACCGCGTCCACCACCTCCCCTTTCTTGACCGTCCCGTCCGGAGCCGCCTCCTTGATGTGCGCCTTGATGATGTCGCCGATGCCGGCGTACCTCTGGTTGCGGCCAATGACCCCGATGGCCGCGGCCCTCTTGGCGCCGGTGTTGTCGGCCACATCTACGATGGATCGAACTTGTAACATAAATTCTTTGTCAAGCCGCCGCCGCCGCCGCCGCCGCCGTCTCGCGCGAGCGCTCCACAATCCGGCTCAGGCGCCAGCGCTTGAGCTTGGACAGCGGGCGGGTCTCGCGGATCAAGACCAAATCCCCCGCCCTGGCTTGGCCCTGTTCGTCGTGGGCGTAAAACCGGGCGTGGGCGGTGACCACTTTCTTATACTTGGCGTGAGAATAGCGGCGCTCGACCTCGACGACGATGGTCTTGGCCATTTTGTTGGAAATGACCCGGCCCAGGCGCTCTTTGCGCTGGCGGCGGGCGATGGGGGTTGTTTCAGGCATAAGGCGTCAAATCGGGCTTGTCAGGGCGCTTTGGAGCGGAGTTGGGCGAGCCGTGTTTCCAGGCGCGCCACATCGCGCCGCAACAGGCGCATCTGGGCCGGATGCTCCAGTTGGCTGCTGGCCTGCTGCAGGCGGAGTTGAAAGAGCTCCTGGCGGAGGTCGCGGCCCTTGACCACCAATTCGGCCGCCGTCAAATCTTTGATCTCGGACATTTTCATAATCGGCTCACGCCATCCGGTGGCGCGAAATAAACTTGGTTCTGATGGGCAGCTTGGCCGCCGCCAGGCGCATGGCCTCCCGCGCCACGGCCGCGGGCACCCCATCCAGTTCAAACAAAACATTGGCCGGGCGGATCACCGCCACCCACGATTCCAAGGGACCCTTGCCCTTGCCCATGCGCGTCTCCAACGGCTTTTTGGTGAACGATTTCTGGGGAAAGATCCGAATCCACACCTTGCCGCGCCGCTTCATAAATCGTGTGACCGCCACCCGGGCCGCTTCCACCTGCTTGGTGTCGAGCCAGCACCGTTCCAGCGCCTGCAATCCATACTCCCCAAAGGCGACCGTGCCGCCGGAATGCGCCAGCCCTTTGCGGCTGCCCCGGTGCATTTTGCGGTATTTAACTCTCTCGGGTATCAATGGCATATCGGTTCCATTCTTTATTTCATCTCCGCGGGGGCGGCGATGGCCGGCGCGGGCAGTTTCTTCTGCACCGCGATGTCCCCCTTGCAAATCCAGCACTTGATGCCCAATTTCCCATACAGGGTGTTGGCCTCGGCGAATCCGTAATCAATATTGGCCCGCAAGGTGTGCAGCGGCACCCGCCCCTGGTGGTATTTTTCCACCCGCGCGATTTCCGCCCCGCCCAGGCGCCCGCCCACGCGCACCTTGATGCCCTCGGCGCCGAAGTCCATCGCCACCTGCACGGCCTTCTTCATGGCGCGGCGGAAGGAGACGCGGCGTTCCAACTGCAAGGCGATGTTTTCGGCGACCAATTGGGCGTCCATTTCCGGCTGCTTGATTTCCTGGATGTCCACATAGACCTCCTTGCCGGTCATCTTGCCCAGCTCCTCCTTCAATTTGTCAATCTCCGCCCCTTTGCGTCCGATCACCACGCCGGGCCGGGCCGTAAAAATGGTGATGCGGCAGCGCGAGGCCGCCCGTTCGAGCTGGATTTTCGACACCGAGGCGCCTTCCAGCTTTGACTTCAAAATCTCGCGGATTTTCCGGTCTTCGGTCAGCAGTTTGCCGAATTCTTTCTTTTCGGCAAACCATTTCGAGCCCCAGTCCTTGTTGACGGCGACTCGCAGACCGATTGGATTGGTTTTCTGGCCCATAGCTTGGTTTATTCGTCTGACAAAACAATTTTTACATGACAGTTGCGCTTGAGAATGGGGCCGGCCGAGCCTCGCGCCTTGGGGGTGAACCGCTTGAGCGTGGAGGCCGTCCCGGCCACCGCGCTCTTGACGCGCAAATTTTCCGTTTTCAAGCCCGCAAAATCCTCCTTGTGCGCCTTGAGGTCCTCGGCGTTGGCGACCGCCGACTTCAAGGTCTTGGCCACGACGCGCGCGCCCTTGCGCGGGACGACCGCCAGGACCGCCTGGGCGTCGGCCGCCTTCATTCCTTGAATCTGCCGCACCACTTCGCGCATTTTCTGCGCGGACATTCGCACGTTCCTGGTGATCGCTTGAACTTCCATAAACAAATCTATTTGGCTTCCGCCTTTGCCGTGTGCGCGCCGTGTTTCTTGAAGGTGCGCGTCATGGAAAATTCCCCCAGGCGGTGGCCGACCATGTTTTCGGTGACAAACACCGGGTGGAAGATTTTCCCGTTATGCACGGCAAAGTTCAGCCCCACAAAATCGGGCGTGATCATCGAGCGCCGCGACCAGGTCTTGATCGGCGATTTGGACTGGGCCGCCTTGGCATCCTGGATTTTCTCCAGCAAATGCCCGTCAATAAACGGGCCTTTTTTAATGGATCTGCCCATAACTTGGTTGGTTTGGATTATTTGCGTTTCATCGGGCGTCCATCGCGGCGCACGACGATGAACCGGTTGGAGTAGCGGCGTTTGTGCCGGGTGCGATACCCCTTGGCCAACAGGCCCCAGGGCGAGGTCAATTGCTGCCAGCCGCCGCCGCTCTTGGATTTGCCGGCGCCGCCGCCGTTGGGATGGTCCACCGGGTTGCGCACCACTCCGCGGCTGATCCCCCGGATGCCGCGATGCCGGGAGCGGCCCGCCTTGCCCAGGACGATGTTCTCATGCTCCAGATTGCCCACCTGGCCAATGGTCGCCGAACAAGAGTTATGCACCCGCCGGATTTCCCCCGAAGGCAGCCGGATTTGCGAGTAGGCCTCGTCGCGCGACATCAGTGTGGCCGCCCCGCCCGCGGTGCGGACCATCTGCCCGCCCCGTCCCGGGGTCAGTTCGATATTATGAATGGCCAGCCCGACCGGGATGCTGGCCAGGGGCAGTGAATTGCCCGTTTCCGGGGGGGCTTTCGGCCCGTTCATCAGCTTGGCGCCGACCTTCAAACCATGGGGCGCCAGGATGTAGCGCTTCTCCCCGTCCTGGTACTTCAGCAGGGCCAGCCGCGCCGTGCGAATCGGATCATACTCAATGCCCAGCACTTCGGCTTCCATGCCCAGCTTCTCCCGTTTGAAATCCACGTTTCGGAAAAACTGTTTGTGGCCGCCGCCGATGCCGCGGGCGGTGACGCGCCCGTAACAGTTGCGCCCGCCCGTCTTCTTCCGGATTTGGATCAGGCTTGGCTCCGGCTTGTGCTTGGTAATCTCGTCAAACGACGCCACGGTGATATAGCGCGTCGAAGGAGTCAGGGGTCTGAAAATTTTTACTGGCATAAAATCGTTCGCGTCAGGTGAGCCGGATCTTGTCCTCCTTGGCCAGGGTGACGATGGCTTTTTTCCAATTGGGCGCGTTGCCGGCCATGGGCGTGCGGCGGCGGCGGGCCTTGCCGCGCACATTCAAGGTGTTGACCTTGATGACCTTGACTTTGAAAAGCTCCTGCACGGCCTGGCGGATTTGCCTTTTGTTGGCGCGCGGATCGGCGACCACGGTGTATTGGTTCCATTGGTCCGATTGGCGCGTGCCCTTCTCGGTCACGCGGATGGTCTTGATGGCGGCAAATGAGTTCATGTTATTCTTGCGCCAGCCGTTGCGCCACGGCGGCAAAGGCGCCGCGGGTGAAAAGCACCTTGTCGCTGCGCAAAACCTGGTAGGTGTTCAGGTCCTCCCCCGTCGTCAACTCGACCTGCGCGACATTGCGCGAGGCGAGGCGCAAATTGGCGTCATCGCCCTGGCCCACGATCAGGGCCGTCCCGTGGAGTTGCAACGCGGACAACACCGCCAGGAATTCCTTGGTCTTGGGCGAATTGAGTTTCAGGTCGTCCACCACCATCACATCCCCCGCCTTGAGGCGCTCGGAAAGGGCCTTGCGCAGCGCCAGGCGTTTGACGGCGCGGTTGGTTTTCCTGGAAAAATCACGCGGCCTGGGTCCAAACACCACGCCGCCGCCGCGCCAGAGAGGGGATTGGAAGGAACCGGCGCGCGCGCGGCCGGTGCCTTTTTGGCGCCAGGGCTTTTTGTTGGTTCCAGCCACTTCGCCCACGTTCTTGGTGCAGGCCGTGCCCATGCGCTGGGCCGCGCGAAAGGCGACCACCGTGTCGTGGACGGCCTGGGTGGCGCTCCCGTTTTCGATGAGGGGGAACGCGACTTCCATTTCACCCTGGTCCTTGCCCTGCATGTCTTTGACCGTGAGCTTCATAAACTATTTTTTGGGGGCGGCGGCCGGAGCGGCGGCCGGTTTGGCCGGCGGTTTGGCCGGCGGTTTGGCCCCCTTGCCGGCCGGGGCGGCCACGACCTTGACCGCCACCTTCCGTTTGGCGCGCTCCGAGCCTTTGGGCAGTTTCTTGGACTCCCGGATCACGACGTAATCGTTGTTCGCTCCGGGAATGGCCCCTTTGATCAGCAATACGTTGTCCGCCTCGCGCACCTGGATGATCTGCAAATTCTGGGCCGTGCGGCGGATCTGGCCCATGTGGCCGGGCATCTTCATGCCCCGCATGACGGTGCCTGGAAAGAGGCGCTGCCCTATGGCCCCCGGCCGCCTCCGCCAGCCTTTGGCCCCGTGCGAGGCGTCGCCGCCGCGGAAATTGTGCCGTTTCATCACCCCTTCAAATCCGCGGCCTTTGCTCACGCCGACGGCATCCACAAAATCGCCCTGCGCAAAAATCGCGGCCCCGATCACATCGCCCGGTTTGACCGGCAGGGAAAAATCCCGGAACTCGCCCACGCGCTTGGTCGGCAAGGCCCCGTGTTTCTTGAAATGGCCCAGCAACGGCTTGGTCATGCGCTGCTCTTTTTGGTCGTCAAAACCCAGTTGCACCGCGTTGTAACCGTCGCTGGCCAGGGTTTTGGTCTGGATGACGCGGTTGGGGCCAACCAGGACAATCGTCACCGGCACGATCACACCCTGCGCGTTATAGACGCTGGTCTGGCCGAGCTTTTTTCCTAACAATCCAAGCATAAATCAAATCTTGATGGTGATGTCCACGCCGGCCGGGAGATTGAGCTTTTTGAGTTCATCCACCGTCTTGGCGGTCGGTTCAATGATGTCGAGCAGGCGTTTGTGGGTGCGCTGCTCGAAAGTCTCCTGTGATTTCTTGTCCGAATGCGGCGAACGCAGCACGGTGAACCGCTCAATGCGCGTGGGAAGCGGAATGGGGCCGGCCACCCGGGCGCCGGTTCGTTTGACCGTCTCGACGATTTCGTGGGCGGACTGGTCAATGACCCGGTGGTCAAAGGCCTTCAGTCGGATTCGTATGCGTTGTCCTGCCATATAAAAAGAACATGGTTCATGGGTTTAGGATCGGGGCCCCGGCCGTTTGCCCGCCTCGT
>Ga0326727_10014121_pt1 | contig 17507 bp, 13 predicted proteins | sample MB2enrmetagenome_FD_207643 | JGI IMG/M metagenome (GOLD analysis project Ga0326727, IMG submission 207643) | Lab enriched peat soil microbial communities from McLean, Ithaca, NY, United States - MB29MY | ecosystem: Environmental > Terrestrial > Soil > Wetlands > Peat | place: USA: New York...
CGCCTGGCTCCATAACTTCCGCCGACTGGTCACCCGCTGGGAATATCACGAGGCCAACTTCCTCGGTATGCTCCATCTCGGCTGCCTCGTCATTCTCCTGAGGCATTTATGAGATACGCTCTAGATAGAAGCAAATTGTGAAAAGTAGCGAAACGACGACTAATGCCTTCAAGAACCTCCTGAGGCGGACTGTCGTGTTGCGCTTTACGACTACGGTCCCCGCTATCCGGTCACTCCACGCCTGATTTTGCGGACGACCAATCGCCAACCAGTATCCCGCGCAGAAAAAGAGCATTGAAACCAATCTTCCCCCGGTTTCACGGCTCAATAGCGCCCAAAAGGACGGGTACCGGCGGTTTCGGCTCGCAGAGCGAAGCTCTAGACCGAGCAGATACTTGCCCACCGTTGTATGGAAAATCGACTGAGAAAGCGTCATATATGCGACAAAAAGTGCGGTTCCGGCGCCAGCAGAATTTGGTAGGGGCAATCCGCTAAGGATGAAGGTCCCGAGCACCAGGAAAATGACCGCGAAGTCGCACACATAAGCCTTCAATCGCTCCCACATTGTGGCGTATGCAACTGCTTGTTGCGGCCCATCCGTTTCCTGATCTGTTGCCGACCGTTGCCGAGAAGTACGGGCTTGTTCCCGCTGTTGAAGGCTTGGGGTGGATGCGCTCAGAGGCTGGTTTAAAGAGTTCGGCGCAAGCGATTTCCACCTTCGCCGCTCCCGATTTCGTACAACCAGTTCAAGTTTCCAATCGCTCCACTCGGACAAGATACCCTGGGACCATACCTCTCGCATCTCGGCGTTCAGAAAGGGAAACGAGAGTGCCAGAGTCAAGGGGACCACAAAGGTAAAAAGTCCCGCGATCACTAAGAACGAGAGAAAAACATCACCAACTGTGAGGTCCCGGTTGGTCAGCCATCCGATAAGCAGGACCCCAAGCCACCCAGACACCGTATATCGAAGCAACTTGAGGGCAGCGAGCTTCGGCCATTCCCGTGCTATTTCGTCCCTGGAGGGAACAGACTCACACTGATGGAACGCCTTGAAGTTCTCTACATCAAAGGCCCAAACTACCGCCGCAGCTTCCGCCAGCTTCGGGTGAGGCGACAAATGGACAACTTGGTTCCCCCACTCTCGCCTTAGCGTGTCGTGTCTATAGATGCGCCGGCCACATGACGGACACTCATAAAACGCCTCGTTTGTGGCTGTATCAGCCCGATCAACTATTCCCTCATGCGTTTCATCACTGGGCCTTGTAAGTCCCGGTGTGATCGACTGGGCTGAAGGCGCGGCTTGCTTCCCAATTGGGACGGTCGTGATCCGGCGATACTCCTCGTCAATCCACTCTCGTACGCGAGGGTCCTGAACATTCGGTCTCTTTGGTTCATTCAAGCCGAGCCCCCGAAGCATGCCTCGACATTTGATCTGAGCCGACTACCGGTGATGCCGCAGGGCATCTTCATTTCTATGTAGACGATCGTCTGTAGAATGATGATCTACACGATAATAGAAGTGAGGCGTGGCTAAGGCAACTCGATTTTCTCGTCTCACCTTTGGCCGTGCGATCCGTCATGAGCGGGAGAACCTAGGCTTGTCTCAAGAAGATTTTGCGGAGCGCGCGAACGTGCATCGTACCTACATCAGTTCCATCGAGCTAGGGAAAGTAAGTGTAGGGATTGAAGTTGCTAATGCCTTAGCAGCAGGGCTTGGGCTGAAACTAAGCGAGCTGGTTCGCCGTTCCGAGTAGAGTGCTCCCCATCCGTCGCACGCATTTCGACCTTGCCAATTGAGACGAGGGCCCGAGGCAGCCCGACCATTTTGCCATCAGTGCCAGCACCCATCGAGTTCGTTAGCCTATCAGAGCAGATTGATACCACGACCCCGATGGGGAAAATGGTCTTCACAATCCTGGGATCTGTCGCGGAGATGGAACGATCAATGATTGCGGATCGCGTGAGGGCGGGCATGAAAAACGCCAGGTTACGGGGAAAACACATCGGACGGCCAAGGGTGAACGCGGACGCGAGGCAGATATGCTGGCTTTCCGCATTAGGCACGCCCTGGACGAAGATAAGGCGAATACTAGGGGTGTAAGCCCGCGGACGGTCAAAAGGGTCGCTCTGAGGGGCGTTGGAGCAGTTTTCGTATAATCACACGGAGGCTTAGGCTCTGGCTGCTTCCATCAAATCTCGGAATGCGTCGGTGTATCTTTGCCACTCCCTTACGTCCAAGCCTGCCGGGGAGAACCCAGTCCGGTTCATATGCCTAATGATGTCCTCCCACAGCAAAAGACCAAATTTATCTAGCAATTTATGTTGCAGGCTCCGCGCGGCAAAAAGTACCTTGTTCTTCTCTTCAGGAAGGGCCGACGTCAAGAGAAGCATCATTGGTCGAACACCCTCAAGGTTAATAGCATTCATCAGGCTCAGATACTTCAATTCCTGATCTTGGCGGAACGCGGCGCGGATTGTCTTATTTTCGATGAGAAGATGGGTGGGGGCGTCTGGGCCAGTGGCTCTGAGCCGAACAAAAAGATCGGGTTCGCATCGTCTCGCCTCCGGTGGTAATACAATTCCCTCTCGAAAATATTTCCCATCCAGTCTTCCGGGCTCTACGGCGATATCGTCAAAACCAACACTTCCTACATCGATAGAACAACTCTCCCGAAAGGACGGAGCGGCGGGATCTGTGATCACCCATATCTTTAGTCGGCTTTCCTCAGAGTTGCCTCGCCCACCTAGATAGGTCAAAAACAGGCCGAACAGTGCCGACCAAAAAGACTCTGACGAATGCGGAAAGTTTGCACCTGAAGTCTCCCGCTCAAATAACCAAGTCGCATTGTCCCTTTTCGTGACGTTCAAAGGCTTGCCTCCATTACATGATTCACACTTAGCCTGTAGTTACCCTTTTGCGGGTCATCATAAACCTATTTTTTCAGGTCAGCGGCAATTTGGGAAAACTGGTCGAGGGCGGCTTCGAGGTCTTCGGCGATTTCGGCGGCGATGACGTCGGGATCGGGCAAATTTGCCGAGTCTTCCAGGCTCTCGTCCTTCAGCCAGAAGATGTCCAGGTTGACCTTGTCGCGCTTCAACAGGTCTTCGTAGGCGAAGCACTTGAAGCGGTCGGTTTCTTTCCGTTCGTGACGGTTTTCCGGATGGTAGCAGGCAACAAAGTCGTCGAGGTCGCTGCGCTGCAGCGAATTGGTTTTCAGTGTGAAGTGCTGATTGGTGCGGAAGTCGTAAATCCAAAGCGTTTTGGTCCAGGGCGTTTCGCTGGCGGGCTTGCGGTCGAAGAAGAGCACGTTGGCTTTGACGCCCTGGGCATAGAAAATGCCCGTGGGCAGGCGGAGCAGAGTGTGGACCTCGCACTCGTGCAGAAGTTTTTTGCGAACGGTTTCCCCGGCGCCTCCCTCAAAGAGCACATTGTCCGGGACCACGATGGCGGCGCGGCCATGAATCTTGAGCAATGACTTGACATGCTGAAGGAAATTGAGTTGTTTGTTGCTGGTTGTGGCCCAGAAGTCGTCACGGAGATAAGTGAGCGTTTCCCTGGCCTGCTCGCCTTCTTCGTTCACGATGGTGATGCTGGACTTCTTGCCGAAGGGCGGATTGGTCAGAACCATTTCGTAGTTGGTGGAGGGCGCAGAGGCAAGGCTGTCAGTGCCGCCCTGGATGGGGGAATCGTCCCCGCCGATGCCGTGGAGATAGAGATTCATGACGCAAAGGCGCGCGGCAGCATCAACGATTTCGACGCCCGAGAGTGCTTCTATCTTTAGTTGGCGCTTCTGATTCTTATCCAGGCTGTTGTGCTGGCTGACATAGTCGTGCGCGGCGAGAAGGAATCCGCCTGTGCCGCAAGCGGGGTCGTGGATCGTCTGGCCCGGGGCGGGGCGCATCACGTCCACGATGGCGCGGATGAGGGCGCGCGGCGTGAAATACTGGCCTGCACCACCCTTGACGTCGGCCGCGTTTTTCTCCAACAGACCCTCGTAGGCATCGCCTTTGACGTCCACATCAAGTGAAATCCAATTCTCTCTGTCGATAAGGTCGGCGATCAGGCGGCGGAGCTTGGCGGGGTCCTGAATCTTGTTTTGCGCCTTGCGGAAGATGATGCCCAACATGCCACGCTGCTTGCCCAGGTTCTCCAGGGTCTTGCGATAGTGAATTTCGAGCGCCTCGCCTTCCAGGTCCACCAGGCTCTGCCAGTCATAGTCGCCGGGGATTGCTGGGGCATGTTTCGTGTCGATCTGCTTTTTCTCGTCCGCCATTTTCAGGAAGAGAAGAAAAGTCAACTGCTCGACGTAGTCGCCATAGGAGAGGCCGTCATCGCGGAGAATGTTGCAGTAGTTCCATAGCTTTTGAACGATTGCGGATGATCCGTTGGCCATGATCGAAGTTTAGCCCCTTTAGATTCCTGCTGCTCGCTCACTAGAAAAACCGGAAAGCTAGACCTCTAATCCAGGCGCACCGCTCTGACAACTGGGGCATTTGCGTTCGTGGATGTCGCTGCCATTGGCGCCGTAGACGTGGCCGCACCTTGAACAGGCCAGTTGATAGATATATTGAAGGTGATCCGTACCAGGCTTGCCCGTATTTCGGACTGTTACCTGCCCATTGGGATTGACGTAGCCCGGCTCCGTGGTTTGCTGCAGGGCTTTCGTTCCTAAGCCGACATTATCGTAGTCGAAAGCTGCAGCATCCAGTTCACAGGGCAATACCCCCGCTTTTTCACAGACCGCCTGGAGATAGTCCAGGATCGCTTCATAGTAATCGAGCCGCAGAAGAAATTTCTTCTCAACGCGCACAGACAAGTGGTTATTGATCCAATCTGTCACGCGGCTATCCAGCGGGACTTCGTATCGGGTCAGACCCAGCCACTGCCAGAGATTACGGCTCTGCTTCGGCCCGATGCCGGCAAAATGCTCATCAGCCCAGTGCGCCGCTTTGCGTTCCAAGAAGCGATCCGAGACTTGGGGCTCGCGGGCTCGCTGCTGGCGAAGGAGACCATGCCATTCTTCCGCTTCCTTCCAGAGGCCTCGACGCAGGGTGCGCCAATTCTCTGTGGCCTGAGTAGAGACGGTGATGCCTCTCCGGATACCCCCAAACTCCTCAACGGTCGTGCGGACAAACCGTTTGAATGAATCTTGTTCGGCGCAGGCGCGAAGGGTCAGCGGAAACGTGGTTTCCTCCAGGAAGCGATTGACCGGCATACCTTTGGTGGAGCGTTGTTGGGTTGTGAGGAGACAACCCATCAAGACGTACCAGAACTTTTCTTGAGAAAATTCCGGCGCGGGCGGAGCGACGTTTCGAGCCCGTCGGTCACGCACGAACTCCGTGCCGCTCTGACTTTCTATAAAATCGCGGACTGTAGCCACATCCTGGTCCGTGATTTGTTCAGTGAAGTTGGGTGGTGCCGATTTGGTCCTCATGACTTGGCCGCCTTCAGCATACGCTTACCGTCTACGGAGTCAGATTTGCTTGTTTCTTTCAACGCCCGGATGCGTTCGAGAAGCGCGCTTGCGGGTTCGTCGTTCGGGTCTTGGGGTGCCAACTTTCCTTCAAAGGCGTCCTTGAGGATAGCTTGGCGTAGCCTCTCAGCCCGCTTGACGTTTGCAATTACTTGGGTCTCAAGCTCATCGCGAATCGAAAGGCGACGTTCAACCTCTGAAACAATCCGGTCTTGTTCTTTGATGGGAGGAATCGGGACGGGAAGGCGCTCCATTTCCTCCAGTGGCAGATGTTGAATTGTTGTCTCGGAGGGCCTTGGGATCACTTTTCCCGAGAGTACGAAGTGCCGGAAGCAGAACTGGATGAAATACGGACTGGGCGCGGCCCCAAATATGCGTACTCTGTGCAAGGCTTTCTGATACATGTACGCACCGGATTCACCTTCATAGACAGCGCATCTACCAGCTTCGCCACCTTCGCAGACAACCAAGTCGTTGGGTTGAAGTTGGTATCTCTCAAGCTCCCCTTGCTTAAATCCCATGAGTTTCACGTCGTCAAAGTCAATGTGTCCCCACCTGACGTTCTCGTTTCGCAGGTAGGGGAGTTGCACCAAGCCTTCTTCATAGGCTTTGGGGGACAGCATTTTCCCTAGTTTTATTTCGGCAACCGCACCGAGGGTGCTCCAATCCCAACCTCGAGGGAGTTCGTAGAGGTTTTCCAACACTGGATCACTGGGTCGTTTGTAGATTGGCTTCGAGGTCCGACCCTTTGTTAGTTGGGCGGCTTCCCAGCGGGAGCGGCGATCGGCGAGGATGCGTTTGAGGAGTTCGCTGGCGGGTTCGTAGGAGCGGCCTTCGCGGCGGGCGAGTTCGGCTTCGGTGGGGACGAGGCGGCCTTCGCAGGCGGCTTTGAGGACGGCGGCGCGGTAGCGCTTGAGGTTGGCCTGGACGCGCTTGAGCGCCGTCACTGCCGCATCCAGCCGCGTGAATTGCTTTTCGATTTCATCAGCAATTCTGAGTTGTTCCTTTAGGGGCGGAACAGGTAGCAGAATTGTGGCTAGATTACCCCGCGATATTCGTTTTCGAGTCGAGCCGCTTTGCAGTCCAGCTACTCTGGATCGAAAATCTGGCGCGTTAACGAACCATACTAGCCATCGGTGATTTGCCCCGAATCGTCCTGTCCGAACGATGCAAACATCGACGACAGTGACGGATTTCTTGCTATCGCCCTGGAAAATGCACGCCCGCCCCAAGGGGTCTGGCATACGTGCAATCAGTACGTCACCTTTTTCGAGAAAGGTGCACCGCAACTGCTCTGCCTTCTCTGAGGTGAGGAAACGGGACGACTTGTCCAGGTATTTGCCATCGCCGACATCAGCGAGTTGAATCAGGCGGACGTCGCCATTTGGATCTTGGTCCTTGCTCTCTACCCAATCGCCATCAACGAATTCACCATCTGCACCTACCAATCCTCCTATGGTAGTGGTAGCCCAGCCCGCTGGCAGGTTTTGCTCAACATCCCGATTCATGCCGAGAGAACCTCATTGAGTTGTTCAAGGATCGGCAGCAGTTCTTTTCCGAACAGTTGGTGTGCTCTGCCCAAGCCGCCACGCTGGGCAAAAGGAACGTAGTCGAAATCGTCGGTCTCGATGGCGAGGCTATCGGCGATGTGGTCGCGGATGGCTTCGAGCCACTGGCGCTGCTCCCTGGTGAACTTGCGTCCGCCTGTTCCCTGCTTGGCAAGCCAGTCGGCGAAACGCTGGTTGACCTTCTCGCGGTAGGGTGCCAGTTCCCCCTCTTGGTGGAGAGCGAAGCGCACCAGGGAGACAATATCCGCCAGGACTTTGCCACCGGAGCCATGAACCTTCGATTTGTCGAGGGCTTCGTAGGCACGCCAAAGGGATTCTGGCGTCCAGGAATAGGGAGGACGGCGAATCGTGTCAGCGAGGGCTTTGATTTCATTGAGCGTGAGCCGTTGCTTGTAGGGACGGCTGTAGAGGATTTGCAGGGCCGTGATTTCGTCCTTGTGCTCGCGGATGAACTGCTCGAAGGACTGGACGATGCTTTTGGCTTTCTCGGTGGCGTCAGCCGAGAAGCCCGCTTCCAGGACAGAGTCCTTGCTGACAGTGTCGATGGTCTGCTCGTAGGACTTTTTGAGGTCCATGAGCTTGTTGCGTAGCGCCGGATTCGTGACGAGCGTTTTGGCGGCTTGCGCGAGGAGTGAATCTGCGGCCATCTGAATGGCTTCCGGGGGCGGCTCTGCCAGGCCCGTGCTCTTCTTGGCGGCTTCGATGTGAACGTCGGGGTCTAAGGCGTTGACGATTTCGCCTGCGATGGCGGATAGCGATTTGCCTCCGGCCAAGTCGCTCAAGACCTTATGGTCTTCCTTGGTGAGTTGACGATCCATGCGCGCGAGGCGGGAGGCCAGAGAGGACAGAATCTCCTTGTCCTTACTGCCGAAGGCAACAGTTTCGAGGAGTTTCTCGAAGGAGACGGTCGGCTTCTTTTCCAGCGGGTATGTGTCCACCAACTCGCTTTCGCAGATACCCACGGCATCTACAATGACAAAGTGATCTTTGCTCGTGGCGTCCGGAGTTGCCACTTGGAGTTCGTCGGTCCTGATCACGCGTGAGCCGCGGCCCTTCATCTGCTCAAACAGATTCCGGCTCTTCACATCACGCAGGAAGACCAAACATTCGATGGGCTTGACGTCCGTGCCCGTGGCGATCATATCCACAGTGACCGCGATGCGCGGATTGTAGCTGTTGCGGAAGAACTTCAGATGAGTTTCTGCAGTGGTGCCCGTGCTCTGGTAGGTGACTTCCTCGACTTCGGTGCTGTCCGGCAGCTTCTTCTTCGTAACGACGCGGGCCACACCCGTGCGGTACGTGATCTTCTGGGCGAAATCGTTACCCTTGCCGAACTCCTCGCGGAGAATCTGAACGATGTCGTCAGCATGGCTATCGTCTTTGGCGAAAATCAGGGTCTTGGGAACGTGCGTTCGGCCAGGAAAGATTTCCGTGAAGAGCTTTTCCTTGTAGGTCTTGATAATGGTGCGGATTTGGTCCTTGGCAACGACATCGCGGTCGAGCTGATTAGCGCCGTAGGTAAAATCCTCGTCCAGCTTCTCCCAGCGGACTTTGCGAGTCTGGCGATCACGTTTGTCAACGTAGAAGCCAGCATTGACGCTGGCGCCATGCTCAGAGATTTGCGTGCGGATACGGTAGACGTCGAAGCCAACGTTGACACCATCGGCGACAGCCTGCTCGTGGTTGTACTCCATTACGAGATTCTGATTAAAGAAGCCAAAGGTCTGCTTGGAGGGCGTGGCTGTGAGGCCGATCAGGAAGGCGTCGAAATATTCGAGGACCTGCCGCCAGAGGTTGTAGATGGATCGGTGGCACTCGTCCACGACGATGAAATCGAAAAACTCGATGGGAACGGCAGGATTATACGCGACGGGAATGGGTTCTTTGATCAGTTTTTCGAGTTCACTGAGCGATTTATCCTCGGCTTCCGGATCGGCGATGTCAGGTTCGCCCTTCAACATGGAAAAGAGGCGTTGAATCGTGGTGATGGTGACTTTGGCCACGGAATCGAGTTTATTGGACTGGAGATACTGGACATTATAGAGCTCGGTGAACTTGCGGTTCTCTTCCGGGGTGATGAACCTGTCGAACTCCCCCCTGGCCTGGATGCCGAGAGTGCGGCGATCCACGAGGAAGAGAACGCGCTTGGCGCCGGCGTGTTTGATCAAACGGTAGCAGGAGTTGCAGGCCGTATAAGTTTTGCCGCTACCGGTGGCCATTTGGATGAGTGCGCGGGGACGGCCATCGGCGAGAGAGGCTTCGAGGCCATTGATGGCTTTGACCTGTGCAGACCAAAGATTGCTTTTGTCGAGCGGAGGAAGATGCTTGAGGCGCGCGCGAGGCATGGAGCCGGGCGTTTTGGATTCCTGCATGAGCCAATCCGCGAACGTTTCGGGACGGTGGAAGCAGAAGACAGGGCGACTGCGAGCTTCCGGCTCGATTAGATTGGTGAAACGGGTTTCTATGCCAGTGCTCTGATAGCAGAATGGGAGGGGCTTGCGATAGGGCTTGAGTTCAGGAGGAAGGCCGACACTGTACTTCTCGGTTTGGATTTCGTAGCCGGTGAGCGTAGAGCCCTCTTTTTTGGCTTCGACGACGCCAGCGGGGACACCGTCCACATAGAGGAGGTAGTCCGCTTCACCGTAGCCGGACTTTAGTGGAAATTCGCGGATCGCCACGCCACGGCTCGCGGAAATGTTGGCCGCGTCGCGGTCTTGCACCGCCCAACCGGCGGCGGTGAGCTGTTTGTCGATGTTCTCGCGTGCCCGCGCTTCAGGGGTGTCAGGAGCGGGAGCCATGATGGCAATTATACTCGCGCCCCTTCTCCTCCGGCGTAATTGTTGATCGGGAGTAATAACTCGCTGTGATATGTGTCACATGTTTACCCGAGGAGGAATGCGACTGCGGTCTTTGATTGCCGCTAAAGTGGGCGGCAAAAGGTGGGCGTCAGCGCCCCGGGAATTTTATGAATACATTGACCGACTTTGCGTGGGATCGCTCTCGGCAAAAGGAAATGGTTTTGCCGGACCGACGTGAAGGGATACAAGGCGGGTGAGCGCACCAGAGTTACGTCAGGATGCCTGAAGAGGGCAGGAGTGCGCACCAGTCAGCCTGGTCGTGCCAGAGAATCGGAAGAGAATTATTGGGAACGGAATTAAAGAAAGCGAAAAACGAACCAGTCTGCTCGAAACCAAAGACGTGTTTGCTTTCTAGGGTTCTAAAATACTTGGACCGAGCCCAAATGCAGAGCTGCTTTAGGAGAAGTTGGTCTGAACTGGAAGGAACCATCGTGCTGGCCGGGGAGAAGCATTGATCGGCGGTCGTCAAAAGCCTATAAACATAAACGTCGATAGGCCGCGCCAGCAGCCTGTTTATAGACGCAATCGCATCCGCAAGCGATTCCTCGTAGGCAACGACAAGCAGTAAAGCGAAAGATGCGTTCGGGTACTTTGACGCGAGTCGCATCATAGGGGAGTGACTTCCCTTCTTGCTGAGCCTGGACACCGTCAGACCGGTACCAACAAAATCGTCGGCAAGCACGAATATAGGATTGGAAACAGGAATCTTCGGCCAAGCTGATTCAGGGAGACCGAAATCGACATCAGAACCAATCTTCCAATGAGCACGGTTTTTGAGATCGTGGGTTATATGCGGTGCGCTCCTTCCAAGAGGTTGCCACTTGCAGAACGAGACAAGACGATTGGCTTTGATATCTAAGCTATCGATCAGTATGCCTAAGGCTCGATAATACTCATCAACGTTGATGAAATACTTTTGAGCGAGCAGCCAAACAAGGCGAAGAGCTATTGAGTGAAATTTCGGATCCATTTGTTGTAACCACCGCTCTACGTGTCTTCGCTCCAGTCGACTGCCTCGATACTCAATGCGGTGAATGGACCATTCAAGGTCGTCAATAATTGCCTTTTGCAAGGAGCTCGCATCGATGCGGTTGATGGTACCTTTCGCGCAAGCCGAAGCAATCCAGCGACGAACCGCATGAAAGTTCTGCCCGAATGGTTTCTGCGCAGCTAACAATTCTCCTACTTCAGAGCTGATGGTAGCTCCTGTGGAATATTGAGTTGCGATATTCTCCGCGACGGCTTGAAAACTTGGAGGTTTGCATGGATCAGGCACTGTCACAAGAACCTGGAACGCCGCTGTCAACCAATGGTTTGGCCCCACATTAGATTTTGCAGTTAGGGTGAGTCCAGCGGCGAGCCATAAATCATCACTGATTCTCCACTCTCTTCCTGCCTGGTCCGTATAGAACCTTCTGTTCAAGATTGTTGCAATTGTATGGAATAGGCTAGGGTCCAAAAGTTCAAGATGGCTCATATAGAGCAGCCTGGGACCGAGATGCGCTAGTTCACCTTGGGGAATACCGGTTCGCGATATTTCTCCGGCCAAATCCGAAACTCCGCAAAGTATTTCAACAACGTCGCGGCGCGAAAGGTCGAGACGCACCTCGACAAACTCGATTCCAACTTGATGTGCAACCTGTGAAGCTATAAGGTGCTTCCCTACACCTGATGAACCAATGAGAAGAAACGAAGGTAGCGCGGATCTAGCAGCATTTAGGGCAGCCAACACGCTATTCAGCGCCGTCTCTTGGAAGTCGCAAAGAGTTACGACCAAACTAACTCTCCGATTGCCAATGTCTATTCGTGGCTTCTTCAAGTCTGGGTGGTACGGCAAGGGGACCAAAAAACTCAAAACGAATGACACATTCCGCAACGTCATTTAGCTTTAAGGCCGGGCTGAAATGTCGGGGTCTAACCGGGATTCGCTGACCTAGGTCAAAAACAAATGCTTCGCCCCGCCATTCCCCAAGAACCCGGGTCACCTTTAGTTGCGTGAGTCGGGGTTTGTCAGGTCGTTGAGGGTCTCGCCACACTTCACGCACTCTCGGCGGGGCGTTGCCTAGTCGTGAAGTTTGCTCGCGAAGCTTCCTGAATCTCTCCGCACCTTCGACAAAAAGTCCAAGCTGGTAGCACAATACTGCATGCTGAAAAGCTTCAATTGGCCGGACATGATAACCAGTAGAAGACTCAAGTTCCTGTAACGTAGTTTTTTGTTCAGAAAATGAGAAACGATGTTTAGGATGTTGTCGAAGCAGGGATAGATACAAACGCAAACTTCGCGGCTGTAAGATGATTCTACGCGCTTTCGCAGCATCCAATAATTCAAGAGCGCGAGAAATCGATGCTCCACTCCTCTTATTTCCCAGCTCCAGTCGTGCCTCGCAATAAAATCCTAGATCAGAATGGCGAGACGACTGCAGATCACGAATATATTCAATACCCGCACCCGAATGTAGCCAATTCAGAGCACGGGCCCGATATTGAATGAGTTCTTCTTCAAACTCGGGGTCGGGACTTGCAATGTCCTCAAGTAAAGCCTCTGCCTCATCTATCAAGTCGAGTGCATATGCGATATCCGAAGCCGCTTCCGTCCTATCTCTGGCTGCATTTTGTTCCGCATGATCGATTAAACGTAAGCTAAACGCCAACAATGCCTCTACGTTTATTCCGCCCCCGAGGTTTATGGCACTTTGAAAAGAACTTCGAGCTCCGCCCCACGCACGTGCAGATTCTTCTAAATCTCCCATCTGTTCCAGAAAACGTGCATAGCGGGCGTAGGCCGTGCCCAAAGTGTTGTATAGATGGCTCGGGTGCTCGTCTCGGGCGCTGCGACGAGGCAATTTGATTGCCGCCTGTAGTTTTTCGATCGCGAGTTCTGTCCGTTCCCGCTTGAGCCCTGAATCGATTCCTGGGTCATCGGCAGATTGATACAAGCATCGCGCCCAATGATGGAGTATGGCTTTACTCTGATCCCGAATGAGCGGCGGTATCTCTTTGAAAGCATTCAGACGCCACTCCCAATCAAATTGACGCCTTCCAACATAACTCGGGACGATAACTTCCATTACTATGCTTTCGGCCAACCACACATCCGCGGGGTGCCCGGCAGAGAGTGAGTTCATTACTGGTTGAAGCACAGCGAGTTTCGATACAGTATCGCGGATACCACGTCTGTTTAGGTAATGCTCTGCAAGCGCGGGATGAACAAATCTCAAGGTTGCATCTGCGAGTTCCTCGATTAACGGGCCCCAGACGACCACCTCTTGAATAGCTCGGAGAGAATCCACGATCGTTGACGAGAATGAACCCCCTGTAATGGGACGGAGCACTGTCCACACTGGCGCGCCAACACGAAACGACGAGAGCACAGCCGTAAAATCGAGCAAACGCTTCATCGAGGGATCTTTGATGGCTTCCGTTCGCTTGTCAATCCATGCTCCGATCTCTCGCTCTAAGCTCTCTTTTTGATCATCTGTAGACCCTTCTACTAAGAAAAAACGCAGGGCAACCCAGAACAATGACAACTGGTGGTCATCCGCACCCATTCGGCGCCACCTGCTCGCAACTTCGTACTGCTGCCAGTCTTCAGTACTTTTCGGTTGCAACGGAAGGTTCCACCGAGATGAAAGTTGCGAAAATGCCTGCTGACAAGCCTGGACCTCCGACTCGTTGGATTCCGCCTTTAGGGGTGATAAGCGAACAAAACGTCTCGTCCGTTTTTCAAGCGAGACCATAGAATCGTAGTTAGTTGCTTGTAGCAACAAAACCTTGCGCCCTCTACTCGCCAAAAGCTGTGGTATCTGCTTCAGTGCCGCAATATGGCTGTGCTCAACATCACAAACAATGAGGAGCGGCGGCTGGTGATCTACCCTCTCGGACGCAAGGCGATCTGTGAGGGCATCAGAAAACGCGAGAATATGATCCAATTCTATGTCAACTTGCTCAGGTCGAAGTACCAGAGTAGGGAAGCCTGCTACTGCCATTCTGTAGGCCGCAGCTCGGGTAAGAGTAGTCGCTCCTGCGCCACCTTCAGCGGGCAACTGGACGGTAACAGCAAGAGTTTCATCTTCTCCTCGAGATAAACGCCCAAGAAGATACTCGATCTCTTCCATAAAGCTTCTGTTCTCAGCTGTTCGATATGAGCGTGGGACCGGCAAGCCTGCCCCATAAGCCTGCCAACCATTGAGATCCCCCCGCAAAAACAGATGCAAGTCCTCCATGCTGAGTTCGCGTGGCGGCAAAATCTTTGCTTCTGTCAAAAGCTCGAATCTTTTCAGGACATGCCTTACGTCTTTGGGGCCTAATGAGACAACCCTGGAGCCAACCCGTAAGTTCCATTTAGGAATTTGGGTCGACAGAGGGGCTCCCGCAGCAGACAGCGCAGATACAAAATCAGCTTCAGTTCCTTGCCACAATTCAATTGTAGAATTTGGAAGAGATGGTATTTCAGGAACGGTGTCGCTGGGCCAAATGATTAAGGCGGTCAATTCTGCCGCAGGAATATCCTCCAAAATCTGAAACAGTCGATTCAAGTCCGATTGTTGTTGCGCACCAACTACAATTAGAACACGGCCCCGAAAAAGCTGTAGCTGAGCCGAAAGTTCCCAAGCCGTGCGTTCGCGAACACGACCACGACTTGTCCCGTACTGACTATCGAGGGGGCAATTGGCGTCAATCACCCCGGGCAAGATTCGCAGAGGCACGAACTCTTCTGGGGGCACCCGCGCAGCTACATCCGAAGAACTGGCCAACACAATTGGCGCTCTTGTGCCCTGAGGGGAACTGGCTGAACCACGAAATGCATCCATTAAGGGGCTTTGCGCACCTTCAAACCAAACAGCCTCCCAATATAAGCCGGCAATTTGAAGGTCTTGAGCGGTTAGCTCTTTTCTATAGCGAATCGAGGCTGCGGGCGCAGGGAGTTCGTAGTCATGAACTTCTTGACCATCTTTCAGGTCATATCTCTGACAAACCCAAAGAAGCGCTTGTCTATCTGCAAATGCCCGGATGACACTTGGCGAAATGGGCGACATGTTTGATAGCCTCAATATTAAATGTCCAGGGGGTGAACCGCCACTCAGAATTGCAGCCAGATTCCCATAAAGCAGCTACGGCAGCATCTTACTCCTTCCTACGGACGACCATCAGTGCTCAAGGGAGGTTGGTGACTGCAATCACATACAGGACTCCCGTGCGTTCAGCACTGTCAGGTGTCTCTTAATGCTGGTTTGGTTCGCCTTTTCGGATGAGAAGGAGGAATGGGCAGCACAGGGTCAAGTCGATCAGTCTGCAGCCCGGTCCTTGCACTCACGCGGCGCCGGCCCTCTTATACAGCTCCTCAAGCTGAAGAAATTCCTCGACGTTCGACTTGCTCAAATCAGGTTCATGTTCTTTCATTAGAAATGGCTCGCAACTCGCGCCCGTCTTATTGAGCAAGGCCTCCGGCTGGAGCTTTTCTTGCAAGTTCAACTGGCTAAAGTCAGGAACTTGACCGTGTATCCGTGGCATTTGCAACATACGCCTAGATGAAATCATCCGCGCTCACGCGCTCCGGTGATCGAGTGCCGTCTCAATTGAGACGATCAACGTTGGTTTTCATCAGAACGAAAACAAAAACAGCAAGCGGAAAAAATTTGGCGTGGCAAAATATCGGCTCTCTGGCCGAGTACGTTTTTGTGGCTGGGGCAAAATATGATTCCCAACCCCTTCGCGCGATCAGAGGCATCCTGTTTAAGTCCCAGACACCTCTATGCCCCTAAAGCAGGCCGATCTGGAGCAAAGGGAGCAAAGCGCAGGCTCCCGGGCGTCGGCACCCGCTATGCACAATGCTTTTCAGACTCGGCCACAGGCTTGCGGAGCCAGGAGCTTATGACCTGTGTTCACACGGGGGTCGGCCGGGAAAGCCAGATTCTGCCGGAGACTTAATCTCGGCTTTCCTTCTGGTCTGGTTTCCCGCGCCAGGAGAAGTCGAGGAATTGTGTCGAATATGGCTTGCCGGATATGGTGGGGAGGCATATTCGCACAGGTGACTCGACCCTTAGAAGATACTGCTTAGGGTTGACGCGGCAAGCGGCGCGGTTCGCAGCGCGGTGCTCACCTGGGAATGTCAACTGTCTCCTCTAGAATACCCTGCAAACGCAACCAGCGGCCCGCAGAGCCACTGTTGCCTATCGGCGGGCCGCGCCGGCCGCGCATCACACCAGCTTCTTTCTTTTGTCTCGATGGTCTACTTCGGGGGATTGGTGCACAATTTGGTGCACACCCACTTCAAAACCGGTCTCAATTCGTAGTTTACCCTCTCAACTGTCGAATGGAGTCAGACGCGCAAAAACAGCGGGTCATAGCGACAAATCACGAAGGGTAGCAGCGCTCCTGTTGCGAAGTGTCAAGGTAGCGCTCTAACCAACTGAGCTACGGGCCTAGAACCCCATCAGAATATCATGCCTTGCCGCGCGTGAGAATTTCGTCCAAGCCCCGCAACTCCTCTTCCGACGCGGGTTGCCACGCGATCCCCAGCCGCACCAGCGCCGCCTGCAGCTCCTTCCGCGGCCGCCCGGCAAATTGTTTGCGCAATCGCTGCCACTCTTCGCGCACTTGTTGAACCTCCTCCTCGCTGGCCTCATTCAAGAAGGCCTCCACCGCCTCTGCCACCGTGCCGGACGTCTCCTGAAAATCTTCGTGCAGGTAGCCCGGCAACGATTCCCGCAACGCCGGATAATTCGCCGGCACAAACGCGCCGCCCTTTCTCTCGTTCTTCATTCGCGGGCCTCCGGATACGCCGTCAGCACATAAAAACCATCTGGTCCATCGGCGCGCAGCACAATCACGGCGTCGCGGCAGCGCACCGCCTCCGTTTCTCCCTGACTCACGCTGCGCCCGATTTCGTGTTTCGCTTCGTAGTGCAACGCTAGGTTCGCACGGGGATAACCGCGGCGCATCCAACTGTCGATGCGCCCGCGCTCGGCACGCAGAGCCTCCGCGATGGTTTCCTCGGCGGTTTCCCGATCCGTCCAGGTGGAGACGGCCGAAATGTTGCCCTCACGGCGCAGCCGTTCGCGAAGCTCATCACCAGTCCGCGCCACATGCCGCGCCAACGTGTGGCCTCCGCGCTCTTCGTCTTTGCTGAGATCGTAGCGTTCCGCCGCACGCCCGGCGCTCAAAGACGAAGTACGTTGCGCTTCCTCGGAATTGCTCGTCTGAGGTTGTGGCCCTTGCACGCAGCCCCCTAAGCCGAAAACAGGAAGCCCAAACAACAGGACCAGCCATATGACTGCGCCGATTTTTTCGCTCGTCTTCCTCAATTCAAGGGTCCCCCCCCGGCATAGCCATCACATCTCCGGCAGATGAGCCTTGAGTATACGCAACTGGCCCGCCGTGCCGCACGTTCTTCCCCTGGTTGTGAGCCCGCCAAACGGGATGCTATTCTCGTTTTCATGGTGGAATCGCAAAATCCTGCTCGAGAAGCGCGTCCTCCTTTGCCCCTCGATTCTTCCAGCCGGCAATTCGAGGCCCTGCTGGAAGTCAGCGAAGCAATTGCCCAGCAGCACGATCTCAACGCCCTCTTCCACCAACTCGCCGAACGTCTCCACTTCGTTTTGCAATTC
>Ga0326727_10014122_pt1 | contig 17505 bp, 28 predicted proteins | sample MB2enrmetagenome_FD_207643 | JGI IMG/M metagenome (GOLD analysis project Ga0326727, IMG submission 207643) | Lab enriched peat soil microbial communities from McLean, Ithaca, NY, United States - MB29MY | ecosystem: Environmental > Terrestrial > Soil > Wetlands > Peat | place: USA: New York...
TGGCGGAGCTTCCTGCGGGTACGGAGATGGTGATGCCGGGCGACAACGTGCAGCTCGAGGTAGAGCTGATCACGCCGGTGGCCATGGAAAAGGGTCTGCGGTTCGCGATCCGCGAAGGCGGACGCACCGTGGGCGCGGGTACGATCAGCGAGATTTTCAAGTAGCAGGGGACAGTGCGCAGTGGACAGTGAACAGTAAAGGCGCAGGGAAACGAACTCATCACTGTTCACTGATCACTGACCACTGAGAGGAAGCCAATGGTAGGACAGAGAATACGCATCCGGTTGAAGGCATACGACTATCGCGTGCTGGATACCTCGACCGGCGAGATTGTGGAGACGGCCAAGCGCACCGGGGCAACGGTGGCGGGTCCGATTCCGTTGCCGACGATCAAGAACAAGTACTGCGTGCTGCGTTCGCCGCACGTGGACAAGAAGTCGCGCGAGGCGTTCGAAATTCGCACGCACAAGCGGCTGATCGACATCCTTGAGCCGACGCAGCAGACGGTGGACGCGTTGATGAAGCTGGATCTGCCCGCCGGTGTGGACGTCGAGATCAAGGCGTTTGAGAAATAAGTAGTCAGTGGACAGTGATCAGTGGTCAGAAGTTCTCTGACGATTGATCGATTCGAGAGAACTGAAGACTGATAACTGGCAACTGAACACTGGTTTTGATTCCGGCAGTGCAGAGCCGAGCGCTTCGCATGATGAGGTGAGGGGAACATGGCAGTCACAGGGATTCTGGGAAAAAAGATCGGCATGACGCAGGTCTTCGACGAGAAGGGCGATGTGCACCCGATTACGGTGCTGCAGGCCGGCCCGTGCGTGATTACGCAGTTGAAGACGCTGGCGAACGACGGCTACGACGCCGCACAGATCGGCCTGGTTGAGTTCATCAAGACCAAGAACGTGACCAAGCCGCAGGCAGGACACTTTGCGAAGACCGAGGCGCCTCCGGTGAAGTTCATCAAGGAAGTGGACGTCGAGGCCGCCGAGAATGGTGAAGTCGAGACCAAGGCCGGCGATCGCGTTCTGGTAGATATCTTCACCGATGCGAAGTTCGTTGACGTGATCGGGACTTCGAAGGGTCGCGGATTTGCCGGCGTTGTGCGCCGGCACGGGTTCGGCGGCGGACCCAAGTCGCACGGGCACATGTTCCAGGTGCAGGGTTCGATCGGTGCATCGAGCTTTCCGTCGCGCGTGTTCCCGGGGCAGAGAATGCCGGGTCACATGGGCGCCGCGCAGATCACGGTTCGCAATTTACGGATTCGCGGTATCGATCTCGAAGAGAACCTTCTGATGGTTGAAGGTGCGGTACCGGGTGCGCGTGATGGGTACGTGATGATCTCGAAGGCCAAGAATCCGCCGCGCGAGCGCCGAGGATTTGCCGGTTCGACCACGGTTGACCCGCTGAAGGCTTCGAAGAAGGCAACGGCGAAGAGGAAATAGGCACCTGCGGTGCGGCTAGTCGCGCCTTATGGCGCTTGAGAATCGAGGGCCGGGGAAGAGTCCGGCGGAAGAAGAAGACGATGGCAAACGTAGATGTTTTGAATCTGAACGGCGAAAAGGTGGGCTCGCTCGATCTGGCCGATGCAGTATTTGGCCAGGTGAACGAGGCGCTGCTGTGGGAGGCAGTGAAGCACTATCGCGCTTCGCTGCGCCAGGGCACGCACAAGACCAAGAGCCGCAGCGAAGTCGCCGGTTCCGGCAAGAAACTGTGGAAGCAGAAGGGCACGGGCCGCGCACGCATCGGTTCGGTGCGTTCGGCTCTGTGGCGCCACGGACACACCGTGCACGGACCCAAGCCGCGCAGCTACGACTACGCCTTTCCGCGCAAGAAGCTGCTGGGCGCGCTGCGTTCGGCGCTGGCTTCAAAGCTGGCCGACGGCAAGCTGACGGTAGTCGATACGCTGGAGCTGAAGGAAGGCAAGACCAAGCTCTATCGCCAGGCGCTGGACAAGCTGGATGTGACGCGTACCGCGCTGCTGGTGGAGAACGGCAAGACTCTCTCGCAGGCACTGATGCTGGGCGCACGCAACCTGAAGGGTGTTGAGCTGGTGCTCAACAACGAAGTGCACCCATACGATCTGCTGCGGTATGAGCGGGCAATCTTTTCCAAGGCCGCGATCGAGCAGTTGACCGACTCTCTGACGAAGAGCATTTCGAAGCGCAGTGCTGCGCAGACGGAGGCCGCGTAATGTCGACCCTCTATACAGTGATTCGCAGGCCGTTGATTACGGAAAAGGGCCTGGGCGTAAAGGAAACCGAGGGCACGCTGGTGTTCGATGTGGCTCCGGATGCTTCGAAGACCGAGGTGAAGCAAGCGGTCGAGGCTCTCTTCAAGGTGAAGGTGGCCGCGGTGCGGACGGCGAATGTGGTTGGCAAGGAACGCCGCCGCGGCAAGTACGCTGGATTCCGCGCCGACTGGAAAAAGGCTTACGTCCGGCTGAAGGCCGGCGAGAAGCTGCCGGAGTACGTGAGCAACCTATAGGGCAGTGAACCGTGATCAGTTGGAATTCACGGTTCAAAGTTCACAGTTGCCAAGAAGGAATATCGGAGCCGGTGAAACAAAGAGGCTCCGGAGAAACGGGGAGGGCGGCGCAGAAGTCAGGGCGCGAGCTCTTCAGGACAAAAGACGATGGCTATCAAGACATACAGACCGGTAACGCCGACGTTGCGCTTTCAGACCTCGCTGGTCAATGACGACCTGACGACGGACAAGCCGCACAAGCCGCTACTGACGGTGCGCAAGCGCACGGGCGGACGCCGCAACTCGGGCGACCTGACGATTCGGCACCATGGCGGCGGGCACAAGCAGAAGATCCGGCTGATCGACTTCAAGCGCGACAAGTTCGGCGTGCCTGGTAAAGTTGCGACGATCGAGTACGATCCGAACCGCTCGGCGCGCATCGCGCTGGTGCACTATGCCGATGGTGAGAAGCGCTACATCCTGCAGCCTGTGGGGCTGAAGGTTGGCGCGACTGTAAGCTCGGGACCTGATGCCGACATCCTGGTTGGCAATGCGCTGCCGCTCAAGAACATTCCCGCGGGCACCACGGTGCACGCGATCGAGCTGCGGCCGGGCAAGGGCGCGCAGATGGCGCGTTCGGCCGGTGCGCAGGCGCAGCTGGTGGCCAAGGAAGGCGATTACGCGTTGCTGAAGCTGCCTTCCGGCGAGACCCGCAAGGTGCTGGTGGAGTGCCTGGCGACAGTGGGCCAGGTGGGCAACACCGATCACGAGAACATCTCGATCGGCAAAGCGGGACGCAATCGCTGGATGGGAATCCGGCCGACGAACCGCGGTGTCACGATGAACCCTGTGGATCACCCGCACGGCGGCGGTGAAGGCAAGACTTCCGGCGGCCGTCATCCTGTGACCCCGTGGGGCCAGCCGACACGCGGATACAAGACACGCAACAACAAGCGGACCGATGCATTCATCGTCAGCCGCCGGGCGAAGTAGAGGAGCTGAGGGTATATGGCACGTTCGACGAAGAAGGGCCCGTTTGTAGATGCACATCTGACGACGAAGATCGAGGTGCTGAACGCGGCCAACGACAAGAAGGTCGTGAAGACCTGGTCGCGGCGTTCGACGATCTTTCCGGAGTTTGTGGGTCACACGATCGCGGTGCACAACGGCAAGAAGTTTGTTCCGGTGTACGTGACCGAGAACATGGTGGGACACAAGCTGGGCGAGTTTGCTCCGACGCGCACGTTCAAGGGGCATACCGGCGGATCGAAGGCAGCGGAAGCTGCAGCCAAGCCGGCAGGGCCACGGTAAAAGCAGATCTTAGCTCTTAGCTTTCAGCTCTTGGCTTCGCAGAAAAGCACGAAGCTGGAACGGCGAGGAAAGGCTAATAGCTAACGGCTAAAAGCTAGAAGCTGAGTTTGAGGAAGAGACCAATGGCAGTCGAGACAAAAGAATACCGGGCCGAAGCGAAGTTCCAGCGCGTATCGCCGCAGAAGGCGCGGCTTGTGCTGGACCAGATCAAGGGCCGGGGAGTTCAGGAAGCGCTGGAGACGGCGAGATTCACCAAGAAGCGCATTGCTCCGGTGATTCACAAGCTGCTGACCTCGGCGGTGGACAACGCCAAGTACGTGTCGGGCGAGCAGGGCATCGATCTCGATGTCGACAACCTGTACGTGAAGCAGGCACTGGCAAACGACGGTCCGCGCATGAAGAGGATTCGTCCTGCGCCGATGGGGCGCGCATACCGTTACCAGCGCAGGCTGACGCACATCGTGTTGTCGGTAGCCGAGCGTGACGGCGGCACCGCGCACCTTGTGACCAAGGCTGAGGAGCCGGAAACGGCGGCCAAGCCGGCGAAGAAGGCAGCACCGAAGAAGACAGCGGCAAAGAAGCCCGTAGCAAAGAAAAAGGCCGGCAAGTAGGCCTGGAGTTTGAGGAAAATAGCATGGGACAGAAAGTCCACCCTTATGGATTCCGGCTCGGAGTAAACAAGCCATGGCGTTCGCGCTGGTTCTCTGAGCGCGACTATGACAAGCTCCTGGTTGAAGACGTGAAGCTCAAGGCTGAGCTGCGCGAAAAGCTGAAGGCTGCCGGCGTGAGTTCGGTGGAGATCGAGCGGCCCGGCAACAAGCTGCGGTTCCTGATCCGCACGGCCCGTCCGGGCATCGTGATCGGGCGCAAGGGCGCAGAGATCGAGAAGCTGAAGACCGAGCTCGGCAAGCGCACCAACCGCGAGGTGTTCATCGACATCATCGAGGTGAACAAGCCGGAGCTTGACGCACAGCTCGTGTCGGAGAACATTGCGCTGCAGCTCGAAAAGCGCGTGAGCTTCCGCCGCGCGATGCGCAAGAGCGTCGACTCGGCGCTGCGCTTCGGCTGCAAGGGAATCAAGGTGCGTGTCTCGGGCCGCTTGAACGGCAATGAAATCGCACGGTCGGAGTGGTATCTGCAGGGGCGTCTGCCGCTGCACACCCTGCGCGCTGACATCGACTACGGCTTCAGCGAAGCGCAGACCACGTACGGCGTGATCGGCGTAAAGACCTGGATCTACCGCGGCGATATCTACGAGCAGAAGCGCCGCCAGCAGGCTCCCGCGGTAAGCACGGGAGTGTTTTAAAAGCAGGGATCAGTGAACAGTGATCACTGATTTCCTGCCGGGTTTTGGTTTGAGGATTTTTCAGAAGGTTAGGAGCCTGGGCGGCCGGAAATAGTTGATTCCGAAATCGGTGCAGGAAACAACTGTTCACTGTCCACCGTTCACTGACCACTGGTTTTGAGGATTTCGTTATGTTGATGCCAAAGAAGGTGAAGTTTCGCAAGCAGCAGAAGGGCAAGCGCAGAGGCAAGGCCTGGCGCGGCTCGTCACTGTCTTTCGGTGAATACGGTTTGAAGGTTTTGGAGTGCGGATACATAACGGACCGGCAGATCGAAGCGAGCCGCATCGCGATGACCCGGTTCATCAAGCGCGGCGGCAAGATCTGGCTGCGGCTGTTCCCGGACAAGCCGATCACCAAGAAGCCGGCCGAAGTTCGTATGGGATCCGGCAAGGGCGCGCTCGATCACTGGGTGGCAGTGGTGCGGCCGGGCAAAATCCTGTTCGAGATGGAGGGCGTGACGCCCGAAGTGGCGCAGGAAGCGATGCGCCTGGCCTCGAACAAGCTGCCGCTCAAGACCAAGTTCGTGCAGCGGCCGGGGATCGAAAAGACCGCGGTGGCCGAGTAGTAGTCGATAGGTTGGAAGACGCGCCGCCGATGCCCGCAAGGGACGGCAGAGCGCCGGAGATACGAGATGGAACTCACAAAGATTCGTAGTTTGAGCGACGACGAACTGCTGCACCAGGAGAAGACCTCTGCCGAGCAGCTGTTCCGGCTTCGCTTCCAGGTCTCGATGGGCCAGCACGACGGAGTGAAGAAGCTTCGCGAGCTGCGCAAGGAGATCGCACAGATCAAGACGGTTGCGCGCGAGCGTGAGCTGGGTGTTCGCGGCGCCAGGCACGAACTGATTTCGACGCTTCCGGTAGGCGAGGAAAAGAAGCCTGCCAAGAAGACTGCGAAGGCAGCGACGGCAAAGCCCCGCGCCAAGAAGAGCGCAAAAGCCAGCGCAGAGAAGGGAGCCGGTAAATGACGGCGGCAACAGAGAAGCAGGCGCCGGCATCGCGGCGCAACGAGAAAGTGGGCAACGTGGTTTCGACCAAGATGCAGAAGACCATCGTGGTCGAGGTCGAGATGCGCAAGGCTCATCCGAAGTACAAGCGCATTGTGAAGAGCTCGAAGAAGTTCTACGCACACGACGAGCAGAACTCCGCGCGCCTGGGCGACGTGGTTCGCATTCGCGAGACGCGGCCGACCAGCAAGCTGAAGCGGTGGGCATTGGAAGAAATAGTCCGGCGTTCGTCGCTGGCGCAGATTGAAGACACGGCTGGAACAGCCGCTGAAGTAGAGGCCGCCCAGTAGGCGGAGCGGCAAGGAGAAGAATCCATGGCTGTGCAAATGAGAACCATGCTCGCGGTGGCCGACAACTCCGGCGCGCGCAAGCTGCAGGTGATCCTGCCGCTAGGCGGCGGACTGGGAGCGAAGGCCGGTCTAGGCGATATCGTGACCGCCGCGGTGAAGGAAGCTTCGCCCGACGGCACGGTGAAGAAGGGCAAAGTGGTGAAGGCGGTCATTGTCCGCACCCGCAAGGAGCATCGTCGCCGCGACGGAACCTACATTCGCTTCGACGAGAACGCGGCAGTGGTGATCGACGATGCGCACGAGCCGGTCGGAACCCGCGTCTTCGGCCCCGTTGCTCGCGAACTGCGCGAGAAGAAGTTTTTGAAGATTGTGTCGTTGGCACCCGAAGTGGTGTAGCAGCTGACCGTGAACAGTTCACAGTGAACAGTGGACAGCCTGCGGAGCGGGTCAGAAAACGAACTGATCACTGTTCACTGACCACTGTCTACCTGGAGAGAAAATGCCGAGTTTGAATATTCGTCGTAACGATGTGGTGAAGGTCCTCACGGGCTCCGATCGCGGCAAGACGGGTCGCGTGCTGCGCGTGTTCCCCGACAATGGCACTGTTCTCGTGGAGCACGTGCGCGTGGTGAAGAAGACGGTCTCGAGCAAGCGCGGCCAGCGGACCAAGGGCGGCATTGCCGAGCACGAATCGCCGATCAATGTGTCTAACGTGGCGCTGGTTTGTCCGAATTGCGACACGGCGAACGTGGGATACAAGGTTGAGGGCACAACCAAGCAGCGGATTTGCAAGACGTGTGGGTCGGAGTTGCCCACGAAGAAGTAGAGAAGCAGCTTTTCAGCCGTCAGCTATCAGCTTTCAGTTGTTAGCGCCGGGTTGACGGACGAAGCGATTTGAAGGCTGGTAGCTGAAAGCTGATTTTGAACCCTTCCGAAACGGTACACGGTTCACGACGGACCAATCCGAGACCGGAAGAAAGAGAGCAAAGGAATGGCAGCAAGGCTGAGAGAGAAGTACAACAAGGAAATCAAGCAGGCCCTGAAGAAGGAGCTCGGCATCGAGAACACAATGGCGGTTCCGAAGTTGGAGAAGATCGTCATCAATATGGGCCTGGGCGAAGCGACGCAGAACACCAAGCTGCTCGACCCGCTGGTGAACGACCTCACGCAGATCGCCGGACAGAAGCCGGTGACAACGAAGGCGAAGAAGTCGATCGCGGCCTTCAAGGTGCGTGCCGGCATGTCGATTGGCGCGATGGTGACGCTGCGCAACGACAAGGCATACGAGTTTCTCGATCGCCTGATTTCGACGGCGCTGCCGCGGGTGCGCGACTTCCGCGGCGTGTCAACAAAAAGCTTCGATGGGCGCGGCAACTACACGCTCGGCCTGCGCGACCAGCTGATCTTCCCGGAGATTGATTACGCGAAGGTGGAGAAGCTGAAAGGTATGAACATCACCATCGTGACCACGGCGAAGGACGACAACTCGGCGCGTGCGCTGTTGAAGGCCTTCGGTATGCCGTTCCGGCAGGGCGCGTAGGGGAATAGAGGATTATGGCAACCACTGCAAAGAGAGTGAAGGACGCGCGGAAGCCGAAGTTCAGCTCCCGCAAACACAACCGGTGCAAGCTCTGCGGACGTCCGCGGGGATATCTGCGGAAGTTCGGCATCTGCCGCTTGTGTTTCCGGGCACTGGCGCTCAAGGGAGAGATCCCCGGCGTCGTGAAGTCGAGCTGGTAAGAAAGCAGTGAACAGGGATCAGGGAACAGTGGCCAGTTGATCTGTGAAACAACCGGCGGCTGAGACTCACAACGAGGCTTTTTCTGATCACTGTCTACTGTGCACTGTTCACTGAAGTACACATTTCCGCTGGTTCTCCTGATGAAGTGAGACCGGGAGCGAACGGGGAATGAAGGAGAAGGAATGAGTCTGACCGACCCAGTAGCAGATTTTCTGGCGCGGATCCGGAATGCGATCCGGGCGCGTCATCAGAAGCTGGATGTGCCGGCTTCGAAGCTGAAGACCGAGATTGCCCGCATTCTCAAGGAAGAGGGCTACATTTCGAACTACAAGACGCAGGAAGAGGATGGCAAGCTGATTCTTCGCGTATACCTGAAGTACGGCGGCAACGAAGCGGCTATCCGCGACCTGGCGCGCATCTCGCGTCCCGGCTGCCGCGTGTACATCGGCCGCGACGAAATCAAGCGCGTCCAGGGCGGACTCGGCATCTCGATCATGACCACGCCCAAAGGCGTGATGACGGGTCGCCAGGCGCGCCGCGAAGGCGTAGGCGGCGAACTGCTCTGCGAAGTGTGGTAAAGCAGTGAGCAGTTCACGGTGAGCAGTGGACAAACGGTCGACAAGTCGACCGCAAAAGCGAATCGAGAAAACTGTCCACCGATCACTGTTCACTTGTTTTTCAGGCTGCAGTGGAACGAGAGCCTGGGTGCTCTCGGGACTCGCAAGCCAACAAAGGATTGGATTCGATGTCGCGTATTGGAAAGAAAGTGATCCCGCTGCCCGCGGGCGTGAAGTACAAGGTTGAGGGCAACACGGTCCTCGTGGAAGGTCCCAAGGGCAAGGTGTCCGCGCTGGTTGCCGACGGCATCTCGCTCGAGACCAAGGACGGCACGCTGCATGTGAACCGCGCCGGCGACGACAAGGCCGCGGTGCATGGACTGACCCGTGCGTTAGTGTTCAACGCCGTGCAGGGTGTGACCAAGGGCTGGACAAAGGAACTCGACATCGTCGGCATCGGCTACCGCGCCGAGATGAAGGGCAAGGGCACGGTGGTGTTCACGCTGGGCTACTCGCACCCGATCGAGTTTCCGCTGCCCTCCGGGATTGAGGTCGCGATCGATCCGAAGCAGACGCACCTGACCATCACCGGCATCGACCGGCAGAAGGTCGGCCAGGTAGCCGCCGACATGCGCTCGCTGCGCAAGCCGGATCCCTACAAGAACAAGGGCGTCCGCTATTCCGACGAGCGCCTGAAGAAGAAGGCCGGCAAGACGGGAGCGAAGTAAAACAACTGGACGGTGAGCAGTGAACAGCAATCGCTGCAGAGAATCTACTGATTACTGTCCACTGTGCACTTCTCACTGATTAACCCCGAACGGGGCCGTGAGGCGGCTCCGCTGATAGGAAAGAGACGAAGATGATTACGCAGACCAAGAGAAACGAAATTCGCAAGCGAATCCACTCGCGTATTCGCGAGAAGCTGTCGGGCAGCGCCGAGCGGCCGCGGCTGAACGTGTATCGTTCGCTGAACCACATCTATGCGCAGGTCATCGACGACCAGAATGGCGTGACCATTGTGTCCGCATCGACGCTGGCATCGAAGTCGAAGACCGGCGGCAACGTGGCGGCGGCCAAAGAGATCGGCAAGGCGATCGCCGAGAAGGCCAAGGAAAAGGGCATCAAGAAGGTGGTCTTCGATCGCGGGGGCTTCCTCTATCACGGCCGCATCAAGGCCCTGGCCGATGCCGCGCGTGAAGCTGGGCTGGAGTTCTAAGAGCAGTGAACAGGGAACAGTGCACAGTGAACAGTGAACACTGCAGATCGTAAAAAGCGCATTTGAACTGATCACTGACTACTGTCCACTGAACAAGAGACGAGAGAGCAATGACGAATCTGATTAAGAAACTCGATGCCAACCAGTACAACCTGAAGGATCAGGTGGTTTCGATCAACCGCGTGACCAAGGTCGTCAAGGGCGGCAAGAACATGTCGTTTGCCGCGCTGGTTGTGGTGGGCGATGCCGCCTCGGGTGTGGTCGGCTACGGATCGGGCAAGGCCAAGGAAGTTCCCCAGGCGATTCGCAAGGGGATCGAGTCGGCCAAGAAGAACCTGGTGAAGGTGAACCTGACTGAAACCACGATTCCGCACCAGGTGCTGGGCCGCTACGGTTCCGGGCAGGTATTGCTCAAGCCGGCTCCGGAAGGAACGGGCGTGATCGCCGGCGGCGCTGTGCGCGCTGTGATGACCTCGGTGGGCGTGCAGAACGTGCTCACCAAGAGCCTGGGAACGGCAAATCCACACAACGTGATCAAGGCCACGTTCGACGCGCTGGTGCAGTTGCGCGACAAGGGCAATGTGGCTATCGCCCGCGGCAAGCAGGTTGAGGAGCTCTAATCATGGCCGAACAGAAGAAGATCCGCATTCAGTACTACCGCTCGGCTATCTCCACACCGGTGAAACACAAACTGGTGATCAAGGGCCTGGGCTTTACGCGCCTCAACCAGATCGTCGAGCGCGTGGATAACGAGTCAGTCCGCGGCATGGTCAAGGCAGTGCCGCACTTGGTCCGCATTCTGGAAAGCTAGTGAACAGTGATCAGTGCACAGTGAACAGCGATCTGGAACCGTTAACCTGCTGAACTCTGTTCACTCATACAACGCGAGTCGCCCGGATACACTTCCGGCGGCGTTATGGAGCGAGGAACATCATGGCAAAGAATCTTTCGAATTTGCGCGCACCTAAGAAGGCTAATACCGGGCGCAAGCGTGTGGGCCGGGGCATGGGTTCCGGCATGGGCAAGACCTCGACCCGCGGCCACAAGGGCCAGGGCTCTCGATCGGGCTTCAGCCTGATGCGTGGTTTTGAGGGCGGCCAGATGCCGCTGCACCGCCGGCTGCCGAAGCGCGGCTTCAACAACATCTTCCGCACCGAGTACACGGTTGTGAATCTCGATCGCCTCGCGGAACTCTCGGTCAAGGAGATCGGACTGGACGACTACAAGAAGCTCGGCCTGGTTTCGAGCAAGAAGGCGCTCGTCAAGGTGCTCGGCTCGGGCGAGCTGACCTCGGCCATCACCGTCCATGCGCACAAATTTTCAAAGTCGGCCATCGAGAAGATCGAAAAGGCCGGCGGCAAGGCTGTCGTCGCGGGGGCACCGGCAGCGGCGTAGATTCGTGCTTTCCCACCCTTGCGACAAAAAACCAGAACGTCGCAAGGATGGGGCACCCGTGTTTCGGGCGCCGTAAGCACAAGATTTTTGGCACCCAATGTGTCCGGGAACACCGCTAATCCTGATCCAAGGCTGCAATGATGCAGTCTTTGAGGCTTCGGGCAGGATTCGAGGACACCCGGCGACCGACGCGGATACACTGGATAGGTACGTCACGCGGGCGACACCGCCTGAAGCGGAAAACCAAACATGCTTGAGAAGTTTCTGAATATCTTCCGGATTCCTGACCTGCGCAAACGGGTCTTGTTCACACTCGGCATCCTGGCCGTCTATCGACTGGGCGCGTTCATCCCCACTCCGGGTGTGAATACTCTCCAGCTTGAGCGCCTGTTTAATTCGCAGAGCGGGTCGGCCCTGGGCCTGATGGACCTGTTCGGCGGCGGCAACCTGCGCCGAATGACCATCTTTGCGCTCGGTATTATGCCCTATATCACCGCGTCGATCATCTTCCAGCTCCTGACCGTGGTGTATGAGCCGCTGGCGCGCATCCAGAAGGAAGGCGAGCTCGGTCGCCGGAAGATCACGCAGTGGACCCGCTACATGACCGTGGTGCTGGCCGCATTGCAGTCGATCGGAATTGCTTTCATCCTTACCAGGAGTGGGATGGTATTAAACCCGGGCATCTCTTTCGACTTGATGACTGTGTTGACCCTGACCACCGGCTCGGGCTTTATCATGTGGCTGGGTGAGCAGATCACCGATCGCGGCATCGGCAACGGAATGAGCCTGCTGATCTTCGCCGGCATCATCGCGGGTCTGCCCCGTGGCGTTGGCGACATGGTCATTAAGGTACAGACCAGCGCATGGGGATCGCTCACCATCTTTGCCGTGTTGCTCCTGGCACTCGGCATGGTCGCGGTCGTGGCGTTCATCGTCTTTGTGGAACGCTCGGAACGCCGTATCCCCATCCAGAGTGCACGTCGCATCGTTGGCCGGCGGATGATGGGCGGTTCTTCGAGCCATCTGCCCCTGAAGGTGAACTCGGGCGGCGTCATGCCGGTCATCTTTGCCAGCTCCATCCTGTCGGCCCCGCTGCTCTTCGGCCAGATGGAGTGGGTGCAGAACAATAAGTTCTTCCAGCCGATCATGCAGGCGCTCGCACCGGGCTATCCCTGGTATGAGCTGCTCTACATGCTGGGCATCGTCTTCTTCGCATATTTCTATGTCTCGATCGTGATGAAGCCGGACGATATTGCCGACAACTTCCGCAAGTCGGGCTCATTTATTCCCGGAATCCGCCCTGGCAAGCGCACCTCGGACTTCATCAACGACATACTTACCCGCATCACGCTTGTCGGAGCGCTCTATCTGATCATTATTTCGCTGGTGCCCACCTTCCTGATTTCGGGCATCCGGTTCGACAAGATCATTCTTATCGGACGGTTCTTTGAGAGCCTGCCGGCTTGGGCAACACACGGTTTGGGGGTCAATTTCTACTTTGGCGGCACCTCGCTGCTCATCGTAGTGGGTGTCGCTATGGACACTGTCAACCAGATCGAATCGCAGCTGATCATGCGCCACTATGACGGCTTTTCCCCGCGTTCCGGTCGTATACGCGGAAGGAAAAACTGGTAATGCCATCATCTGCAAGTGTTGCAAGTGCTGAAAATGCAGTAGAAGGAGAACGAGGCTCGGAAAGGATGATCGCTCCCGGACCGATTCTCCTGTTGGGTGCACCGGGCGTGGGCAAGGGTACCCAGGCCAAGGAATTGGTGCAACACTGGGGGATTCCCCAGATTTCGACCGGCGACCTGCTCCGCGCCAACGTAGCCCAGGGAACACCCCTCGGCAAGACGGCCAAGGAGATCATGCACCGGGGGGAACTGGTCCCGGACTCACTCGTTAACGAGATGGTGGCCGTCAGGCTCCAGCAGCCGGATACGGCCAAGGGCTACATTCTGGACGGTTTTCCGCGGACCCTGGCCCAGGCGCACTGGCTCGATGGACGCCTGGCGACGCAAACCGAATGCCTTCCGCTGGTTGCTGTCAGCATCCAAGTGGATTATAATCAACTACTGCGCCGTATTACGGGGCGCAGGAACTGCCCAGTCTGCCAGACCATCTACAACATTTACTCGAAGCCGCCCCAGCGGGCCGGTTTTTGTGATGTTGAAGGGGCTGCACTGACCCAGCGAGCCGACGACACGGAGAAGGCTTTTGCAGAGCGCATGCGCGCCTACGCAGCCCAGACCGCGCCCGTCATTGAGCACTACCGGCAACTGGGGCGATTCGCAGAAGTGAATGGAGATGGGCCGATCGCCGCAATTGCGGCTGGAATTGTTGCCGCCGTTGAGCGGCTGCGCCAGTAGCGCAGCGCGCAAGGGCTTTTTGTGCGTTGGGCGGAATCAAACGGGAGCAAGAGTTGGCCGTCGTACTGAAGTCGTCCCATGAGATCGAAAAGATGCGCCGCGCGGGCAAGGTCGTTCGCGAGGTGCTGGAGCTGGTGCGCACCCACGTGAAGCCGGGCGCCACCACTCTGGATCTCGAGAAGGTGGCGGAGGCGCGCATCCAGGAGCTTGGCGCCAAGCCGGCCTTCAAGGGCTATCACGGTTTCCCGTGCGTGCTTTGCACCTCGATCAACAACGAGGTGGTGCACGGCATTCCATCAAAGAAGCGAGTCCTCAAGGAAGGGGACATCGTTTCGGTGGATTGCGGGTCGATCGTGGACGGCTATTACGGCGACGCGGCGATCACGGTTCCGGTTGGGGAGAAGATTGCGCCCGACACAGCGAGACTGCTGGCAGCGACGGAGAAATCTCTGTACGCCGGCATATCGGTGGTGAAGCCGGGAGCGACGCTGGGCGATATCGGCGCCGCGGTCCAGAAAGTAGTCGAAGCCGAGGGGTTCTCGGTGGTACGTGATTTTGTGGGCCATGGGATCGGCAGCCACATGCACGAAGATCCTCAGGTGCCGAATTTCGGCGAGGCGGGTTCCGGCATGAGGCTGAAGGCCGGCATGGTGATTGCGATCGAGCCCATGGTGAACGCCGGCAAGCCGGATGTGCGCGTGTTGCGCGATGGCTGGACGGCCGTAACGGACGACGGGAGTTGGAGTGCTCATTTCGAGCACACGGTGGCGGTTACCGACACCGGGGCAAAGGTTCTGACTGAATAAGGCTATCAGTCCAAAACATCAGGTGCGAAAGCGCCAGAAGTGGATACAGTTTGTCGAAGGAAGACGCGATTGAGGTCATGGCAACGGTCGTTGAGACGTTGCCCAACGCCATGTTCAAGGTAAAGCTCGAGACGAACCATGAAGTGCTGGCTCACGTCTCGGGCAGAATGCGCAAAAACTTCATCCGTATTTTGCCGGGTGACCGCGTAGCCGTTGAACTGAGTCCGTACGACCTGAACCGCGGGCGAATTGTATACCGGTATAAATGATTCCACGGAAGAGTGGACAGTGATCAGCCAAACACCCTGGCCACTGACCACCAAGTTTTATAACCGCGTCGTCGGCAGATGCGCGGAGAAGGGCAGCAGTGTAATGAAGGTCCGTGCATCAGTAAAGAAGATTTGCGTGAAGTGCAAGGTCATCAACCGCCGCGGGGTGGTTCGGGTGATCTGCGAAAACGCAAAGCACAAGCAGCGCCAGGGCTAGCGAGAGCCTGGCAAGGAGCGGGAACTCGACGAACAGTGGACAGTGCACAGTGGTCGATGAACAGTTGAAGCAGCTGGAAAATGCAAGAGAATCAACTGATCACTGTTCACTGACAACTAACCACTTTTCAGGGGCTAGTTAGCTTGAGTCAAGGCTTGCGATGAACCCCGTAACCACCCCCAGCGGCGAAGACCCGTCGCCGGGGACCCCGGAGTGAACCGCGTAACCCGTGCGAGCCGGCGCTAGGCCGGAGGCACAAACCGTAGCAGCAAAGGATTCAGAATGGCACGTATTGCTGGCGTCGATCTGCCCCGCAACAAGCAGGCTCGGATCGCGCTCACATACATCTTCGGCATCGGCAATCCGCGCTCGCTGAAGATCCTGGAAAAGGCCAACGTTGATGGCTTCAAGAAAATCCAGGACCTCGGCGAAGACGAGGTGAACCGCATCCGCCAGGTGATTGAGGACGAGGGTGACGTCGAGGGCGATCTCCGCAAGGACGTCCAGATGCACATCAAACGCCTCATCGATATTCAGAGCTATCGCGGCAGCCGGCATCGCCGCGCATTGCCGGTTCGCGGACAGCGCACCCACACCAACGCTCGCACCCGCAAAGGGCCCCGTAAGGGCACCATTGCCGGCAAGAAGAAAGCGACGGCGAAGACCTAATGGCGAAACCAGAGCAGAAGACCGGAGCCGGCAAGGCAGGCAAAAACAAGAAGTTCAAGAAGCGCGAGCGCAAGAATGTGCCCTACGGCATTTGCCACATTCAGGCCTCGTTCAACAACACCATCGTGACCATCACCGACCAGGTTGGAAATACGCTCAGCTGGAAGAGCTCGGGTTCGCTCGGCTTCCGCGGTTCGCGCAAGGGCACGCCGTTTGCGGCGCAGCAGGCTGCGTCGAATGCGGCGGCCATGGCGCGCGACCACGGTCTGCGTGCGGTAGATGTGCGCGTCGCCGGTCCGGGATCGGGCCGCGAGTCGGCTATCCGTGCGCTGGCGGCCGCGGGCATCGATGTTCGCTCAATCCGCGACGTCACGCCCGTGCCGCACAACGGTTGCAGGCCGCCGAAGCGGCGCCGCGTGTAAGACAGTTGTCAGTGGTCAGTGAACAGTGATCCGTTGTTCGTGCCAGTTATGCCGAATCAATCTGTCGCACTGACCTCACAGCTTGCAGTGAACGATGCAGGATCAAGTTGATGTCGATAGAAGTGGCAAAACAGAACTGATCACTGACCACTCTTCACTGTTTACTGAAACTGGGCCGGGATGAAGCGTCCTCCGGACGCGTAAACCGGCCGGCATCCGAAGTCAGGAGAAGAAATGGCTCGTTATACCGGAGCAGTCTGCCGCCTTTGCCGTCGCGAAGGCACCAAGCTCTTTTTGAAGGGCACCAAATGCACCTCTGACCGTTGCCCGATCGAGAAGCGCAACTTCCCGCCGGGACAGCACGGCAAAGATCGCAAGGCCAAGATTGTGGGCTACGGCCTCCAACTGCACGAAAAGCAGAAGGCCAAGCGCATGTACTTCACCCTCGAAGGCCAGTTCCGCGAGTACTACGAGAAGGCCAACCGCGCACAGGGAGTCACCGGCGAGTTGCTGATCCAGCAGCTCGAGCGCCGCCTCGACAACGTTGCCTTCCGGCTGGGCTTTGCCATCTCGCGCCGCCAGGCACGCCAGGTTGTCCGTCACGGCCACGTCACCGTGAACGGCAAGAAGGTGAACATCCCTTCGTTCCAGGTGAACGTGGGCGACGAGATCGCCATTCGTCCCGAAGCCAAGAAGCTCATCATCATCGAGCAAGGCACGCAATATGCCGCGCAGAACCCCGTGCCGGTGTGGCTCGAGGCGAATTTCGAAAACATGTCCGGGCGCGTGCTGAGCCTGCCCAAGCGCAAGGACGTCAACCTGCCGATCAACGAACAGCTGATCGTCGAGTTGTACTCGAAGTAAGAAACACAGTGGACAGTGCACAGTGGACAGTGGTCAGCAAGACATACTGTTCACTGTGCACTGATCACTGATCACTCACAAAAGGAGAACTTGCGCGGCCGCCGCAAAATGCATCGCGACGTACATGCCGTGCGGGAAACGAGACGAGATATATGCTTTGGAGAGGATTTCAGAAGCCGAAGCGCCTGGCAGTCGATGCCGAGACGCTGAGCGAAACCTACGGCAAGTTCAGCGCCCAGCCCTTTGAGCGCGGATTTGGCACAACCATCGGCAATGCCCTGCGCCGCACACTGCTCAGCTCCATCGAGGGCGCTGCAGTCACCGCGGTTCGCATTGAGGGCGTGCTGCACGAGTTCCAGTCGATCGCCGGCGTTGTAGAAGACGCAACCGACATCATCCTGAATCTCAAACAGATTCCCTTCAAGCTTGCGGGCGACGGTCCCAAGGCGCTCTATCTCCGCGCCGACCAGCCCGGTGTGGTCACCAGCGGCATGATCGAGGCCGACGGCGACGTGGAGATTCTGGACAAGAACGTGTACATCGCCACCGTCTCTGAGG
>Ga0326727_10014123_pt1 | contig 17505 bp, 13 predicted proteins | sample MB2enrmetagenome_FD_207643 | JGI IMG/M metagenome (GOLD analysis project Ga0326727, IMG submission 207643) | Lab enriched peat soil microbial communities from McLean, Ithaca, NY, United States - MB29MY | ecosystem: Environmental > Terrestrial > Soil > Wetlands > Peat | place: USA: New York...
GGGAGTGCTCGCGCGTCTGATCGGGCGGCGCCACCAGCACCCGGCTCCGCTCCCCCAGCTTGGCCAGGGCCCCCGCAAGCAGTTCCTTCAACTGCTGCGGCGACAGATCCGTATCGACACTGCCTTTGGCGCAATAGAGACTCATGCGGGTAACTCCACTTTCTTCAGGCCTGGCGCGAGCAGGACCATGATGAAAAGGGCTAGCAGGTAAGCACCGGCCGCGATGACGAACAGGCTGGCGTAGCTGTGCGTCAGTTGCAGGATGTGGCCGGCGTAGAAGGCGAGCAGTGCGGCCCCCGCCGAGCCCGCCATGCTGCCGATGCCGGTAATTGAGCCTACCGCAGTGCGTGGAAACATATCCGAAGGTGTGGTGAGCAGGTTGGCCGACCAGCCCTGGTGCGCCGCCGCGGCCAGGCTGAGCAGCGCGATGGCCGCCCACTCCGACTGGAGAACGTTGGTCATGAAGATGGGAACCACCATGCAGGCGCAGGTCAGCATGGCAGCCAGCCGCGCGTTGGTGATGGAAAGCCCCAGCTTGCGGAACGGCGCCGGCAGCCAGCCACCGCCGATACTGCCGACCGACGAAGCGCTATAGATGAGAATCAGCGGCAGTCCCAGATGCGAAAGGTTCAGATGGAACCTGGAGCTGAAATAAGAGGGCAGCCAGAACAGATAGAACCACCAGATGGGGTCGGTGAGGAACTTGGCGGCGGAGAAGGCCCAGGTCTGGCGGTAGCCCAGCAGGCTGCGCCAAGGCATGGAGGGGCCCATCTCGGAGGCCGCTTCCTGGTAGATGTAGCGCAGCTCGGCGCCGCTCAGGGTGGGGTGGTCGGTGGGTTTGCGATACTTGCTGAACCACCAGAAAATCCACATGGCGCTGAAGCAGCCGGTGACCAGAAAGGCCGCATGCCAGCCATAGCGGATCGTCACCCAGGGCACGATCACCGGAGCCAGGATAGCTCCCAGATTGGCGCCGGAGTTGAAGATGCCCGTGGCCAGCGAGCGCTCGCTACGCGGAAACCATTCGGCCACAGTCTTGATGGCCGCCGGGAAGTTGCCGGATTCGCCAAGGCCGAGGCAGAAGCGGGCAATGCCGAACTGGAGTACCGTGTTAGCCAGCGCGTGGCCCATTGCGGAAAGGCTCCAGACAGCCATGATGACCATGTAGCCAATGCGCGTGCCCACCTTATCGACAAACCGTCCAGCCGCCAGCAGGCCGATGGCATACGCAACCTGAAAGGCGTCTACGATGTAACCGTAGTTCATCTCCGTCATGCCGATGCTGTGTTCAAGAGTGGGCTTGAGGATGGAGATGACCTGGCGATCCATATAGTTGATCGAGGTAGCGACGAAGAGCATGGCGCATACCGTCCAGCGGATGTGGCCAAAGCGCGATTCTGGGCTGAAATCCTCGTCGTCCTGATTGCCAGGCGCCATTTCATTCGGCATTTTGCTCTCCCTGGGTTGCCATACCGGCTCGCCCGTTCCTTGGGTCAGTTCGCTGACCGTTTCTTCCGGCGCTGCCGCCGTTAGTTTGCGCGTGTTCTGCGCCTCGCTCCAGCACTGGGGCGAGGCGCGGTCTGGTTAAAAGAAGACCATCAGCATGGTGTTCCAAATGAGCGAGTTGCGGTATTTCGCGCCGGGCACTGGGCCCTGCGTGTAGCCAGCAGCGTTCACCCAGTACCCCGATTTGAAGAGCTTGAGGTTGTAGGTCGGCGTCAGCGACCAGGAGCCCGTGGAAAACGTGCCCGCGGGCTTGGTTTTCGTCAGGTCAGGGCTGTAGAGAGAGTGCGCACCAACCAGCGAGAAGAAATCCGACGGACGGCTTTTGAACGGGCCGGAATAGTAGGCGCGCAATTCGTAATACTGGTAATACTTGTTCACGGCCGGCGGTGTATACATGGCTGAGCCGCCGACAAACAGGCCGTGACGCTGATTGGCCGGATCCGGCTGCGTGATCTGCTTGTCGCCAACCAGGTAGAAGAGGTAGTTTTTGGTTTCGTACTGGTTGGTAAGGTAGTTCCGATACTTCGTCTGGTTATTCATGTAGCCGGCACGAATCCACGTGGCCGTTGGGTTCTTGTACTGGGACTTCTGGTAATCGACTTCCGCGATCATCAACAAACGGTCGCCCTTGGTCCAGACGCCGTGGCTCTTATCGAAGGTCGGTCCGGGGTCAAAGCGGAAGCCCACTTTGTCCTGCGCCTGTTCGCCGACGCTGCCCATGGGGGAGTAGCTGCGCTGAAAGCCGACCTTGGTATAGAAGTGATTGGGAAGATTGGCCCGAATGTTGAACACTGGAGCCTGCTGCGGCTTGTTTGCCATGCCGACGTTGTAGGGCAGCACTCCCAGCACGCCAGCCGCTCCGTTATTCGCAAGGCCGCCGACTCTCATCTGAATGAACTCTTCGGCGTTCGACGTGTAGCCAATCTTGAATTGAAGGTTGTCGTTCAGAAATCCCTTGTAAAAGGTTGCCTCGTCGAAATCCACCGCTTCCGGACCGCCTGGATACCAGCTCACCTTTTGGATGGCGAAGTCGAGCACCAACTGCGCGTCGTTCATGTGGAGGTGGCGCATATCGTAGTCCAAAGTCACGTAGCTCGACGACTGCCAGAAATTGTCATTTCCCGGATAGGCGATCTGCGCATATGGAACTGCGGGGCTTAGTACATTCCGCGCATAGAGCGTCTGGTTGATGATGTAAATGCCGATGCCGTACTTGTCCTCGAGCTCCTTGCGGAAATCGTTGAAGGGACCAAACGGCCTGGCCGAATCCGGCGGCATCAGCAGAATCTGTCCCTTCAGCATTCCACCCATCTGCGCCGGGGTCGGCTCCGGCTTGGGCGCCGGGGTAGCCTGCGCTGCGGGAGACTGCTCTGCCGCAGGCTCGCTTTTGCCGGGCGCAGCCATAGCAACGAGCGTTTGCAGGGTTGAAGCCTCCGTCTGACTTTGGGCAGTCGGCTGGACCGGCGTCTGGACCTCGGCCGGGGCGACCTTCTCTTGAGCCGAAGCCGCAGGAGCGGTTTGCGCGTGCATGTCAGCCATGGCTGGCAGTGTCATAAGGCTGAGGATGACGGCCGAAAGAAAGAAATGGCGGGCACGATGGGCTGAGTTGGAATGTGAAACCGTGGGCTGAGCGGCACAAACGGTCAATGGCCCAGGCGATGGCAGATCCGGCGCGCCCTCTTTGGCAACTGCGAATCCGAAGCTCATGGCTATGTTCTCCTTAGTGGTGAACCGTGGCATGCGTGCCAAATCCAGTTCTTCAAGTTGGGGCAACAGTAGGCGAACCGGAAAAGGGAAACAAGATTGCTACCGTAGTGGCGAAAGTAATGCGGAGACGTAGTACTCGCGCAAAGTGTAAGATTCCTGAAAGGAAAGCCTGTTTGCGCCGCACGTATCAGACATGTTGCTACGTCTCTTGATACGTTCCCGCTTGTGAATGCCGGAAGGGAAGAGCACTATGACACCTGTGAATTCCGCCCGGGGTGAGTGGCACCCCAAGTCTGAAGCGGAGCGTGAGCAGGTTCGGGAGCAGCTGAAGAAGTTGCTCACCTGTCCGAGTTTTTCCGTCAGCCAGCGCTACCCCAAACTACTTCGTTTTGTGGTGGAACAGACACTGGCTGGCCAGGAGGACGCGCTCAAAGAACGTCTTCTGGGCATCGAGGTCTTCCATCGTGCTCCGGATTATGACACAAACCAGGATCCGGTAGTTCGCTTGAGCGCGGCCGAGGTGCGAAAGCGGATTGCGCTTTATTATCAGCATCCTGAACACCAGAACGAACTGGTAATCGGGCTAAACCCAGGCTCCTACATCCCGTTTTTCCGTCAGGCAATTGCAGCTCCGGCCGCGCCCTTGGTGCCGGGGACAGCCGCTGATGCGAAGCCAGAGGTGATCTCGCCACACAAGCGACTTTCGCCTTTTGTCGCTGCGGCCGTTGCGGCAGGAGTCGTGGCCATCTGCTTGGGAGCTTACATCTTCCTCCGGCCGTCCGTCGTCGGCCAATTCTGGTCACCCATCCTCATTTCCCCCTCTCCCGTCACTCTGTGTGTCGGATCGCCCGACGCCGTGAATCTTTCGCCCCTAACGGGAGCGCCTCCCTCGACCGTCCTGGATGAACTCAACCGTTCAGGACATCTGGGGACAGCAAACGTGGCGACACTGATCCACATGGGAGGCGTGCTGGAAGATCGCAATAAGGCGTTTCGCCTGGTTCTGGCTTCTCAGGCCAGTTTCCCCCAGTTGCGCGAGGGGCCCGTGATTCTTGTGGGCGCGCTGGACAATATCTGGACCATGCGCCTGATGCAGCCTTTACGTTACGGATTTGCGATGAACAACGACTCAATGTATATCGTGGATCGCAAGAATCCATCGGCCAGAAACTGGGTTGTTTCTCTCAAGCAATCTCCCTCTGCTCAGACAGAGGATTTTGCCATCATCGCGCGCTATCATGACACCACCCTCGACCAGCCGGTAGTGTTGGTCGCCGGCCTTTCACACCAGGGAACTGAAGCAGCAGGAGAACTTCTGTCGGATTCAGCCTTTCTCAAGACGCTGTTTCAAAATGCGCCTAGCGACTGGAAGAGAGTGAATCTGGAGGCCATTGTGCAAACACAAGTAATTGACGGACACCCGGGGCCTTCACGAATTCTCATTGTTGAGTACTGGTAGTCATCAGAGCCTGTGGTTATCCCGCTATGGACAAGCGGCGCATCCTGCTGGATATGGTCGAGCACAGTGGAGAGCCGGGGCGCTGGTTCGCGGCGGCCAAGGATTCCGGCTTCCTTGACCGGCACTGACTTTCGCTACCTCAGGCAGTACAGACCCCATGACGCTGAGCCGGGCCTGCCGGGACTTCCTTGAAAATGACACGGACTTCAGTTGCGCTGTCGGCAGGCCGGGCCGGGAACGCATACTGCAAGGCTATGGGTACGAGTTGACGTACTTCGACCTGATGGATGCCGTCGAGCGTTATCTTGCGGCAGTCGACCGGCTGGGGCAGGAAGCGGAGGCCTGGCTTTGGCTGAGCACGGCCAAGGCTACGCCGATCTACCGCGACGTCCTGTCGCGGTACGTTACACCGTGCCAGTCAGCCTAACGGCGAAGCCTCCAAGACGGACGGTTACTCCCCTGCGATTCGGGCGAACAGGAAGTTGAGGTCGCTGTCCACGCCGTAACCAAAGTTGCCACTGATGACGCACACCCGATCCAGACGCTGTTTCATCGCGTCGCGGTCACTGGCAGGCAAAGGCGCAACGGCTTTGACAGCCTGCTCGAACATCCGGACAAGGGCATCGAAGTAGGCTTCGTCATCCATACCAATGTCACTGCAGAACCCGGCGGCGGTCTCACAGAAGAACACCATCAACTCGGCGAGTCCTTCGGATGCCCCGACAGCCTTACGGTAGCTAGTGATGGCGTGCTTGGCTTTGGCTACGGAATAGTCCTGGTTGCGCAGGACATCGGGCCAGAGCCATCGTTCAATCGTTCCCTTGTACGGGGCAAGTACGTCATCGCCCAATCCGAAGCGGGCATGCAGAAAGACCTGATTGTCCTTGCTGGCGGCATAGAGGTTCTGGATCAGTTCGGTTAATGCAAACCGCTCCAGGCCAGCGAGCCTGGTTTTGACGTCCGTCCAGGACGGCTTCGACTTTGGGGAGCGTCCGGCGGGCTTCGCTCCAGTATCGCGACGGGGCATGCCCACATTGTATGTGGTGCTCGTGGTGGGACCACCTTGATGGCGACGCCATGGCAGAGATCATTCCGGAGGTGCGAGCCAGAATGGAAGGCCTGTCGCTTTCCACGAGACCGGCAAGGGCATGTTGCTGGCCTGGAAGGACGGCGTGGACGGGTTGCGCAGCCAGCCTATCCTTAGATCACTATCGCTAACCAGATGCTCAATACCGCGTATATTTCGTTTACACCACTCTGGTAATCAGAAAAACGATATGAGACTGAGTCAGAGGAAGACCCCACATAAACGGGCGTCGCAGATGATCGTCGCGGCGCTGTGTCTGAACGCACTCTGCATGGCGCATCTTCCGGCAGAAGACCTATCCGGCCAAGTGAAGAAAGCCGTGGAGAAGAGCACTCTTGATCAGCCAGGAACGAGACCCTTTATCTCAAGGCGACGTTCGCTCCGAGTCAAGAGAGCGATAAGGGCACAAATCGTGTGGGTGAGATTGAGGTTTGGTGGCAGTCGCCAACTAAGTGGCGACGCGAGGTGAACTCTCCCGAATTTCGCCAGATCGCAATCCAGAATGGCGACCGTCACTGGGAGAAGAACAACGGCGCTTACTTCCCGAACTGGCTGCAAGAGCTGGAGCAGGCCATCATCCGGCCTGTTCCGCTATCAATGGATGTTTTGGCTAAGCGAGTAAAGACGGGCGAGGTAAAGCAGAGGTAAAGCATTTGATGGGACGCCAGACGAACATTAACTGGGAACCCACCACTGATTTCGATAACGAGCAGGCGAATGGCAAGGGCTATATTGCCCTGACAGATAAGACTGGCCTTCTGTCCTATACAGGTGGACCAGGGTTTGGCGGCAATTATCACGATTTTAGGGATTTTCATGGAAGGATGATCGCCTACACTGTGGCTTCAGGGTACGTGGAGGTAACAGCCAAAGTTAGCGTATTGGAAGCCCTCGGCACTGCACCGGACAGTTTCTTTGACACGAACCTCCCAGGCGGAGATGCACACCCGATCAATACCATTGTTCTAAGCGAGGAGGATTTGCGCAAGAATCTAGTCCCCGGTACAACCTTCAACTGGCCTGCACTCGCCAATGGCCCGCTTGAAGGCGTCGTATGGACCGAGGTAGTGCTGGATAGAACAGGCAGAATTCGGGAGATAATTCCGCCGATCGCCGACAACCCCGGCGTGAAAGACGCCGCTGAGGCTGGCTTCAAATCGATGCAATTCCAGCCCATCCTTCGCTATGGCGTCCCAGTCCAGGCGAGTGGACGTATTTCCGTTCGCTTCAAGATAGCGCGACCTGCAGGAACCGAGGCCTTCGACAGCGCCCGTAACTACTTTAACCGTGGACGCAAAGCGAGTTTCCTGGCCGCAGGAGCAACCGCGCCCTATAAACTCCAGGCGGAATTCCAGGTGGGAGCCGCCGGTGGCGTTCAAACTGGGCGCTACGAAGATACGTGGATCAGCGCGACGGAATGGAAGCGCGAAGCATGGTTAACCTCCAGTCATCTCATCAAATCGCAAAGTGGAGATAAACACTATGTGCTCGCCGAAGGCCCTGAATCGCAAATGTTGCGGATGATTATGCAACTCCTGGAACCGATTCCCGCTGAGGACACCATGACGGAATCCGACTGGCGCATCCGGCGCGATACTGTCGTTGGTGTGAAGACGATTCGCGTTTTTCGCGGTCCGGAGGGACCAAACGGGGAACTTGAGCCGGGCAAATCGCAGGGGTTCTGGTTTGACGAAGCCGGGCATCTCGTTCAGTGCTACACAGCGGGCCTCGATATTCGCCCATCGAGTCAAGAGGACTACGAAAACGTACAGGTAGCGCGGCAAATCGATGTATTGAAAGATGGGAAACTTGGCATGCGCATCACAGTAAAAGACATTGGACCCGCTGATCCAGCAGTGACGAGAGACTTCAAATTGAAGGGCCACGAGTGGCAGCGTGCATTCACTGCGGAAGTACGATAGTGAAACTGCCTAAGTCACGATGCTTCCGACGAATCTCTGCCAAGGGTATTAGGCGCGAATGACCCTCTATAGATAGCCGCCCGAGGCCAGCAGCACATTCATCAGAAAGCGCGCCATGCGGCCATTGCCCCCGGTTGGGGAGGCTGTAGCCAAAGGGCAGTGGCCCAGCACGGCGCGCACGGCCTCCCATAGCGGCCGCACTTTTTGATTGGGAGTGTCCATGGTGGCTTTCTGCACGTTTTTTCTGCCAGGCGAAGACAAGTTTAATGTGCTGCGATGTTGCAAGTACATCGTGACGCGGACGAGGGAGCTTTTCCTGAGGAATGGGCAGATTGAAGGATGTGGGCCTCGCAGAACCTTATGGCCGCGCATCGAAATTCTATGGAATTGACTTAAAATCCACCCGGAAGCGGCCAATTCTGGTGGCTGTTTTGGTGCCTGTTGCGACCGGAATTCCAGGCATTCCTATGCATCAGAGTGCAAAGAGATCGTCGCGCGTATCTGTTGATATCGCAACACTTATGCACAAATATGCCTCGCCGTGCGAGGCCATGCAAAACCCGGAAAACGAGACACATAATCCCTTGGTTCGGGGTTCGAATCCCTGCAGGCCCACCATAGAATCAATAACCTACACAAAATGTCCCTCCTCGTCTTTTCCTGGGGACAGTTTGGGGCGATGACTGCGTGGAGGTAGTTCTGCCATGCCGCGCACATCCTCACACGTTTTGCTCGCGGCTGGCGGTGGGTGGCGAAAGCATGAAGGTGATCCAGCAACTCGCTGGCGACAAAACCCTTCAGATGACCGCACGATATTAGCGCATTGCGGGAAAGGATCCGCTGATAGTCATCGAAGGACTGGCCGGGCTCGAACGCGCATATACCTACCAATCCACAACGGATGCGAGTTGATCGCGCCCATCTGCTGGCGGTGTTTAGCCTAGGGCGTGTTAACACTAAGTCTGGTATAATTGGAGTTCATGGAGATCACGGCCGAGCAGTACGAGAAGATCAAGGATAGCCTACCGATTCAGCGTGGGAATGTGAAATTGCAGAACCTCGAAGTGCTCAACGCAATTCTGTATGTGGCCGAGCAAGGCTGCAAATGGCGCGGTCTTCCGTCTCGATTTGGCAACTGGCATAGCATATATACGCGCATGAATCGCTGGGCCAAGAACGGCGTCCTGGATCGCGTCTTCGAGAAGTTGCAGACCGAGCAGATCGTGCGCATCAAGATTGAAGCCTTTTCGCTCGACTCAACCTCGATCAAGGTCCATCCCGATGGTACAGGAGCGTTAATGCAAAGGGCCCTCAGGCCATCGGCAAGTCCCGCGGCGGATGGAACACCAAGATTCATATGGTTGCCGCAGATGCTCGAACGGCTGTAGTCTTCGCTCTTTCGCTGGGCAACGCGCATGATGCGCCGGAAGGCCGGTCGTTGCTGGAAGACCATGGGCCGATGCCGGAAGGGCTTCCGATGCTGATGAATAAGGCCTATGAGGGCAACGAGGCGCGGCAATTGGTACTTAACGTCGGCATGATTCCATTGATCCCAGGCAAGTCCAACCGGCTCGACTCCTGGGAATACGAGCGCGAAATGCACAAGAAACGCAACGAGGCGGAACGGCTTTTCCGCAGGCTGAAAGGCTCCCGCCGCATCTTCTCCAGATTCGAAAAGCTCGATGTGGTCTTCTTCGCCTTTATCAGTTTCGTTTTGATCGTCGAAGCCCTCAGATAGTGTTAACACGCCCTAGCCGAGAATCACCAGCAAATCTTCGTGGCCCGCAGGATACTTGCCGGGATTGGCAAGCTTGGCGCGGTCGTTCTCGTCTTGAAGGTTCAGGTGGATCGAGGCTGTCTATTCGCTGATTTCCGAAGCGAGGGTGGTCTTTCCAGCCTGGTGCGGACCCAAAAAGGCAACCGTTGGAGAATGGCGAGGCAACCCATTCCGATGGGAACAGAGGTGGCGCGAAATCACTCATGCAAATGCGGACCAGCACTTCAGGATTCGAACCCCTGTTGGCCTATGAAAGTGAAATTCATAGGATGAATCATCCCGGAGGATTTCCTGGTGCGCTCAGAACCGTGCTGTGCAGGGAATGCTCAGTCTCGAGAATCCTGATGCTGCCCGACGGGAATCGGATTATGACTGTTCCGAACGTGTGTTCTGCAGGGCTTGACCTGGTGCACATCTGGCGCGTTGTTGCCGGAGATAACGAGGTCCATTTTTCAGGGTTGCGGTCAGCCAGCTTTGAGAGACCCGAAACGAAAAAACTTTGGCATCGAGGGATGGTACTTACTAAGTAAGCCTATATTACCAATCGGCGTTACCTAAGTAAGCGTATCATGTTTGAGCCTATTTGACTAATATTCATATCGTATCTCAATGCATTACAATAATATAAATAGTAGTACATGTGCGGGCATTTTTCAGAGTGCCCTACATGAAGGCGCAAAAAGGCAGAACTGGAAAACAGTGCGGATTTTCTGTTCCCGATGGGACAGGGCTTTGAAGTAGTTGGAACTATTTCAGCGCCGAGGTATCTAATCAACTGTGTTCTGCCGATGAGAAGAGTGAGGGACTTAACGTGGGAATGCCGGTATTTCGCGATTCATCAGCCTGGAAGCTTGGGAACCAGGGGCCGGCGGCTGTGTACTCGCAGGATGGGCAGTGCTGCGTGGAACCGCGGAAATATTGCGTATACAACCAAACCCGCGAGCGTTTTCTCGGTGTAGATGTAGATGCAGCTGATTTTTCCCGAGCGATCCTGGATGATCGTCTGCCGACGCTATCGATCACCTCCGGCACGGGGCTCTGGCTGCTGCCGTTTCGGGGCATCTCTCCGTTGGGTGTGCGCGTTCCGCTTGATTTGGTTTATCTGGATTTGAATTCCACGGTGATTGAGGCCGTCGAGTCTTTTCCGATCTCGCAGGTTTCGCCGTCTTGCCCACCTGCGGCCAGTGTACTTGTGCTGCCGGCGCGGACCATCAACTCCACGCAGACGCAAGCCGGAGATCATCTGGCTATTTGCGTTCCCGAGGAGATGAAGAGACGTCTGCAGAGGTTGTCGGGTTCAGAGGGCGAATCGGACGATTTGCCGGGCGCAGCAGCTTCGCAGGACGAGGCAAGTCATAACGGGCCCGCGCGTGTGCTCAAGTTTGAGGATCATACGCGGCAAAGGCGTCTCGATGAGGATGCGCCGAATGAAGTGCGCATCAATGAGGTTCGTCCGGGTGAAGACCTTGCTTTGCCTAAGGAATCTCCCGAGGCGCGGCCTTCCGAAGCGGAGATTAAAGACAGCAAGCCCCGGAAGGGCTGGTTGCAGCGGTGGCTGAATCCCGAGCCTGCCGAACCCAGGAAAGCGCAACGGGAGACTCTGCCTGGTTTAGCGGCCTATTTTTGGACCGGTGGCGCTCCAATTGAGCATGGTGTTCGAGACATCAGTCCGACAGGGTTGTATGTGCTCACAGACGAACGCTGGTACCCAGGAACCATCGTCAGGTTGACACTCACGGACCGCAGGGAACGGACAGCCGAGCGTTCGATCACCGTAAGCGCGACTGTCAAGCGCTGGGGCAACGACGGCGTGGGTCTGCAGTTTGTTCTGCAAAATGGGAAGGCTCCTATGGCTGACGGCATGGTTCAAGGCGTGGACAAGGAGCTACTCGTACAGTTCCTTCGGCTGTTCAAGAATGGGAAGAACTAGAGCCGGGCGCGCTTAGTCCGGCTTTTCAGAATGGCAAGGCGCATACCCTGTGTGCTTCCCCGGAGTATCTTCGAGACAGATTCGCTGCAAGCTCGAGTTGCACTAGAGATCGTGCGTGCCCCTGGGCTGGTTCGCGTTCCCTCTATGGCGAAGGAGCCGTTCAGGCTTTTGTGCACGCAAAGAGTCCCCATGTAACCCTGCTCAATATCTTTGACCACATACTTTCGCGCCTTGAGTTCGTGCATTCCGAGCTCCCGAAAAAGGTGCCTTGGGTACCCAATGCTGGCACTGGCTCTATCTGTGGACATCCAGTTCTGGGTTGAGGGATGACGGGAAGGGGCGGGAGACCGCCGGAGTCCCCCCTTCTGCTTGCCAAGGGGGTGTATATTTACCAGTGGAGAAAGATTTCTTTCTCGCTCACGGCAATCCAGGGTTTGCCCTGGACGAACACGGTTCAAGTACGCCACCAAACGACGGAAGCTGCCATGAGTTTCATCAGAAACAGCGATGTAAAGAGCGACCTTGCCGCCCGTTGGATCGGACTTCTGCTCCACTTCCCTTTGGCAAGGCCGAGAGCGCCTATTGCTGTAGTTTCTGAGATGCCGTGGTGTTTGTAGCGGTCACGAAACCTCCAAGATTCCACATCGCAAGCACAGCTCCTGATCCCCGCCAGGTCATGGGCAGCGTCAGCTGAAGATATCGGCAAAAGCTTGGGGCGAGCAGTTCCCGCAAGCCAAGTCAACTGTGGCATTGCAAAGGCGCTGAAAGATTGACCAGACACCGGCATTGAGATCGTGCAGAGGCAATGTGCGCTGCGCTTACGCAAATGAAAGGAGAACAACATGTCGTTCTCTGAAGCGATCCATCCTGAAGAACCTTCAAGGGACAACCCACCAGTTGCTTTTCCTTCGGTTGCGATGAAGGCCGACAGTATTTCTTTGCCTACGCGTATTGCGGTCATCGGTAACTATCTGCCGCGTCAGTGCGGCATCGCCACTTTTACTACAGATTTGTGTACCGCGCTTGCGGCGGAATACGGCAGTGAACGCCTGCTTGCGATTCCGGTAAATGATCCAGGATCAAGCTATGAGTATCCGGAACGGGTTCGGCTGGAAATTGAGGAGGATGATCTGGCCTCCTATGAACGAGCCGCTGAATTCCTGAACTTCAACGGCAACGATCTTGTCTGCCTGCAACATGAATACGGCATCTACGGCGGGGTTGCGGGCAGCCACATTCTAACGCTGCTGCGCAAGTTGAAGATGCCTGTAGTTACGACGCTTCACACGGTTCTGCGCGAGCCGGCGCCGGATCAGCGTTCCGTGATGGAAGAAATTGCGCGACTGTCCGACCGCCTAGTCGTCATGAGTGAACAAGCATCCCAGTTTCTGCGCGAAGTTTATCGCATTCCTGGCGGCAAGATCGATCTCATTCCGCACGGAGTGCCCGATCTGCCATTCATGGATTCCAACTATTTCAAAGACCAGTTCGGCACTGAAGGAAAGTTCGTGATTCTCACCTTTGGCTTGCTGTCTCCGAACAAGGGCATTGAGAACGTTATCAAGGCGCTGCCGGTGATTCTGGCAAAGCACTCGAACGTGGTGTACGTCGTGACTGGAGTGACGCATCCGCAGGTCCGGCGGAGCGAAGGCGAGCGGTACCGCAATGAGTTGCAGGCGCTCGCGGAGCAGCTTGGAGTTTCTGCTCAAGTGATCTTCAACAATCGCTTTGTGAGTGAAGAGGAACTGGTCGAGCATATGGCAACTGCCGATATTTACATCACTCCCTATAGACAGGAAGCGCAGATCGTATCTGGCACGCTCGCGATTGCGGTTGGCGCTGGAAAAGCAGTGATCTCGACGCCTTACTGGCACGCCAAAGAGCTGCTGGCGGACGGGCGCGGAGTGTTGGTTCCATTCGATCGTCCCGATACCATTGCGAGTGCTGTTCTGGACCTGCTCGATCACACCGCGAAGCGTCACGCGATGCGGAAGAAAGCCTATCTATACTCACGGGCAACGATATGGCCAAGGACGGCGCGGGCATATTTGGCCAGCTTTCAACGCGCCCGCTTCGAGCGTACACTGCACCCGCGAGCCGCGCGGCAGGGGGATCTGGCGGTAGATGTTGACGTTAGCCTGCCGGCCCCAAACCTTGCCCACATGCTGAGGATGACCGACGGCACCGGGATACTGCAGCATGCAATCTTCTCAGTGCCGAACTGCCAGGAGGGTTATACAACGGATGACAACGCGCGCGCGCTGATTGTGTCGACTCTTCTGGATGAGTGCAAAGCGCATGCGGGCAAGTGGGAATACTCCAAGCTTTCCCATCGCTATTTGGCATTCCTGTGGTTGGCCTTCGATAGTGATCGGGGAAGGTTCAGGAACTTTCTCGGCTATGATCGCCAATGGATGGAGGATTTGGGGTCTGAAGATAGCCACGGCCGCGCGCTGTGGGCTTTGGGATACGTACTTGGCCGCTCGCAGGATGCAGGGTTGAGAGGAGCCACAGGAAGGCTATTTGAGGCGGCAGTCCCCGCCGTGCACACGTTTACCAGCCCAAGGGCGTGGGCCTTTGGGATTCTGGGAATGCAGGCTTACCTGGATTGGTTTCCTGGTGACCGCGCCATCCAGAATGTTCGTAATGAACTTGCAAACCGGCTTCTGGATATCTACGAGCGGACTCATTCCGACACTTGGCGTTGGTTCGAGAAGGGGCTTGCGTATTCGAATGCCCGGCTGCCCCAAGCGCTTATTCTGGCCGGATGGCGGAGCAGCAACAAGCGGATGGTGGAAGCGGGGATCGAGTCTCTCAAGTGGCTGGTTGCGGAACAGCACCGGGGGAATGAGAATGTCTTTGTGCCGATCGGTTCCAGGGGATTCTTCACGCAGGGGAAAAAGAAGGCGCGCTTCGATCAGCAGCCTATTGAGGCCTGCGCTACCGTCTCAGCTTGCATCGAGGTCTACAGGCTTACGCGCGAGACCGAATGGCTGGAGGAGGCGCAGCGTGTCTTCAGCTGGTTTATGGGCAACAACGATCTGCAGGTTCCGCTCTACGATGCGACCACGGGCGGCTGCAAGGATGGGCTTCATCTTGACCGCGTGAATGAAAACCAGGGTGCGGAATCAACCCTTTCATTCCTCATGGCGCTGGCCAATATGCGGGTAGCCAATGCAACAAACGCAAAATAACTGTTTTCTGAAACGAGCATCGACTATGAATTCAACAGTCCCTTCATCTGAATCACGGGAGCTAATTGCTCCAGAAGACGCTGCGCTGAAGTCATGCGCTGATACGCCGCTGTTTACGCGTTATTCCAGCAATCCGATTCTCAGCCGTGAACACTGGCCATACCCGATCAATAGCGTTTTCAATGCGGCTGCCGTGCAGCTTGCCGACGGAGATACCTTGCTGCTTTGCCGTGTTGAAGATCGAAGCGGCCTGTCGCACCTTTGTGCTGCGCGCTCGGCCAATGGCGTCGATGGATGGCGGATTGATCAACAACCAACGATGATGGCGAATCCCAAGGAGTATCCGGAAGAAATCTGGGGAATCGAAGATCCGCGCATCACTTACATTCCAGAGATGGAGCAGTACGCCGTGGCGTATACCTCTTTTGCGCGAGGCGGTCCAGGGGTTTCGCTGGCGCTTACCAAGGATTTCCTGAATTTCGAGCGCATCGGCGTGATCATGCCTCCAGAGGACAAGGATGCGGCGCTCTTGCCCAGGAGGATCGGTGGGCGCTGGGCTCTGATTCATCGGCCAACGACGTCGTTGGGCGCTCATATGTGGATTTCCTACTCGCCGGATCTCAAGCATTGGGGAGGCCACAAGATCATCATGGAAGCTCGTCGAGGCGGATGGTGGGATGCGAACAAGATCGGGCTATGCCCTCCGCCGATCGAAACTGCCAAGGGGTGGCTGATGATTTACCACGGAGTGCGGCAAACTGCCTCTGGAAGCATCTATCGCCTGGGGCTGGCGCTCTTCGATTTGGAACGGCCGGATGTCTGCCTGCAACGCGGAAACTCCTGGATGTTTGCCCCGGAAGCTTCTTATGAGCGCGGCGGAGATGTGAATGACGTTGTGTTTCCGTGCGGGCAAACCATCGGTGCGGACGGTGATACCGTCAATCTCTATTACGGAGCAGCCGATTCCACCGTAGCGCTGGCCACAGGCAGCATCAGCCGTATGCTCTCATGGCTGGATGTGAATTCGGGTCCGGCAGAGAGGCGCTTGCTTTAGCTGGCGCAGTGGCGTTTGTGAAAGGAACGAGCAGAATGAACGATGCGAACTGGAAGTGGCCAGACTGGATGCCGCGGGTGCTTTGGATACGGCGCAAGTGTCCGCGGTGCAATTCCGTCCGGTTCAAACCAGCGGAATTGCGCGGCTACGATCAGTTCCTCAGTATGTTTGCGCTGCGCCCGGTTCGCTGCAGGTTCTGCTGGCGTCGATACTACTGGTTTTCTGTGCGCGGAACCCCTGAGGGATAGACGCCTGAGAGCGTGGAGACGATCGACGGGACGCCTGTTGATTCCGTTCGTCTTCACGATGGCCTGGATTTGCAGCGTCTTTCAGCGACGCTGCGCATTTTGAAGAAGCTAGAGAAGAATCAAGGGCCGGCAACTCTCTGCTGTTGCATCGGTTTCTTCACTGAAAGGCCCAGCCGCCAGCACTGCCGGCTGGCCAGGGGAAGTGTCATAATATCGTGATGGCGGGGGCGGCTGGAGCTGCCAAGCTTGCCACCTGCGCGGGCTACGACCTCAGACAATGCGCAACGATGCGAGCCAGTTCGCCATCGCGTCCGGAGCCTGTCTGCTGGCCCTGTTCCTTACGGTTCTGCTTGGCCCCGGAGTAAAGAAAGTGGAGTTGACGGGATGAGCCTCTATTGCGCCCAAGGCAGTGTCGATACGGATCTGTCGCCGCAGCAGTTGAAGGAACTGCTTGCGGGGGCCCTGGCCAAGCTGGGGGAGCGGAGCCGGGTGCTGGTGGCGCCGCCCGATCAGACGCGCGAGCACTCCCGCGCCGGCGAGTTGACGCGCGATGCGTGGCAGTACTACGGCGAGCGTCTCAAGGTGGTTCTGCCCGCGCTGGGCACGCATAGCGCCATGCGTCCGGAGCAGATTGCGCACATGTACGGCGATATGCCGCAGGAACTATTTCGCGTTCATGACTGGCGACGCGATGTGGAAACGGTGGGCGAGGTTCCGGCCGAGTTTATCCATGAGCAATCCGAAGGCAAGCTGAACTACGCGTGGCCGGCGCAGGTCAACAAACTTCTCACCCAGGGCGGCTTTGATCTGATTCTTTCCATCGGCCAGGTCGTGCCCCATGAAGTGATCGGCATGGCCAACTACAACAAGAACATTCTGGTCGGCACGGGCGGTCACGAGGGCATCAGCCGCAGCCACTACCTGGGAGCGGTTTATGGCATGGAGCGGATCATGGGCCGCGCCGTCAACCCCGTGCGCAACGTGCTCAACTACGCTTCCGATCATTTTCTCAAAGACGTGCCCCTCGTCTACGTACTCACGGTAGTTGGGAGCAAAGCAGATGGCAGTCTGGCCGTGCGCGGCCTGTTCATCGGCGATGACGTCGAGTGCTTTTATCTGGCCGCTTATCTGAGCCTGAAAGTCAACTTCGAGATGCTGGACGAGCCGATCCACAAGGCTGTCGTCTATCTCGATCCGAGCGAGTTTCACTCGACATGGCTGGGCAACAAGGCGATCTATCGGACGCGCATGGCGCTGGCTGACGGCGCGAACCTGATTATTCTGGCGCCGGGCGTAAAAGAATTCGGCGAGGACAAGACCATCGATGGGCTGATCCGCAAATATGGCTACCACGGAACGCCAGCCACGCTCGCGGCGGTCGAAGCCAATGCGGATCTGGCCAACGATCTGAGCGCGGCCGCGCATCTGATTCACGGTTCGTCCGAGGGGCGTTTCAAGATCACCTGGTGCCCCGGCCATCTGAGCAAGGAAGATGTGGAAAGCGTCGGCTTCAGTTATGGCGAACTGAACGCGATGCTCCGCCGCTACGATCCGGCAAAGCTCAGCCAGGGCTACAACGACGTTGACGGCGAAAAAATATTCTTCATCGCCAATCCCGGAC
>Ga0326727_10014125_pt1 | contig 17502 bp, 15 predicted proteins | sample MB2enrmetagenome_FD_207643 | JGI IMG/M metagenome (GOLD analysis project Ga0326727, IMG submission 207643) | Lab enriched peat soil microbial communities from McLean, Ithaca, NY, United States - MB29MY | ecosystem: Environmental > Terrestrial > Soil > Wetlands > Peat | place: USA: New York...
GGCCCAGTTGCTCTCCCCACTTCGGCGCCAACCGGAAGAGGAAGGCGGCGATCCAATCGAACGCAAGCAGAACCCAGATGAACCATGCCGGCCCCGATGGCCACTCGCCGAGCGACAGCCATTGATGGATGAAGCCACTCACGCTGGGATGCGCGGTGCTCTGTGCGTAGGTGGCCGAATAAGCCAGCGGCGACACCACAGCCACCGCCCAGAAAAACGGTACGCCGAGGCGAGCCCAGCGATCCCGCGCAAACATTCCGGCGCCCTTGCGTACGAGGCTGTTCCAGACGAACAGGCCAGACAGGAAAAACATCAGCGACATGAAGAAAATGTCGTTGAAGCCCACCAGCAGTGTGGCGCCGGACCAGTGCGCGCTGTCCACTATGGGAAACGCCTCCCACCAGCGAGGCTTAGGAACAAGTGAGGCCGGGGGCGGCGGCGCATAAGGATGATACGCGAGCATTGAATGATGCGCCAGCACCAGCAGCGTTACGAAGGCACGCAGATAGCCTACGGACACGTTATACGTTCGTGACGATTGCGTCATTTTGCACTTCCCTGCCGTGCACCGAAGAAGCGGCGCGCTTCCTGAAATACGTCGATCAAACTCACGATGGCCACCGCGGCCAGCGCGATCTTCATGCCCACACTGGCCCAATGGGCGGCCTGTGCAAGATCTGCCGCCGAAATCTTCGGCGAAGTGAGCATCCACCACGTCCCCGCACTGGCCAGGACGCCCGCCGCACCCACCGTGACGGCGTCGATGACAATGCGAATCGTCGAGCGCAGCCGTATCCACGATGGCCACACCAGGCTGGTCCAGCCCAACGCGATTCCGCCCAGGCACGTGAGCAGGAAGGCCCCGTAGGCCACGTTCCACACCGGGGCCAGCGTGACGTGCAGAACATCCAGATCGAACCCGGCCCGGTACCACGCCAGCCGCAGCCAGACGCCGGTGAAGACCACGCCCAGGATGAAATCGGCGATCGCGGTGGCTCGCGGTATTGGCTTTCCGGCGTCTAAACTGGGGGTCGTCTTTGGCACGTACGGAAGCTTGCGCGGATCCCACGTCTCCAGCTCCCTGAGGGGCCTCCGCTCCAAAATCGCGAACACCAACGTGACGACGCCGAGAGTGAACACCTCCGCCATGGCCAGGTTCCAGACGGTTTGTACAGCCCCGATTGTCGGGTTCTCGGCGGTCGCGATGACGATGGGACCGACGATCAATACAAACACAGGGACCATGACCCACAGGAGCACGATTCGCAGCACAACCACATACGCCGGATACAACACCGGACCGATCAGGCTTCGCTGCGGCAGGTAGCGGCTGGCCATCAGCATAGGATGACCGCGCTGCTTGAGGATCGCGGCTACGTCGTCATCGTCCAGGGTCCGCCCGAGCGTCGCTTCGCGCTCTTCGATCTGCGTGCGGATATCGTCGCCCAGCTCGGCGATGATGTCGTCCTGCTGCGCGGGCGGCAGCCAGAACCGAACTGCGTTCAAGTAACGGTCAAGAAGCTCCATACCTATTCCCCCTGCACGATCCTGTTGATCGAGCCGTTGATGCCCTGCCACTCGTCCAGAAGTTGCCCGAGAATCCTCTCGCCATCGGGCGAGAGGCGATAGAATCGCTTGTTGCGTTTGTTCTCTTCGCGCCACTCGCTCACCAGCAATCCCTGGCTTTCCAGCCGCCGGAGCAGCGGATAGAGCGTGCCTTCGTCCACCTCCAGACCAGCGTCGGCCAGCGATTTGCGCAGCGTGTAGCCGTATCGCTCCACCCGAAGCTGGACCATTACGGCCACGCTCAGGCATCCGCGGCGGAGCTCAAGTCGAAGATTCTCAAAGAGTTCTGGGTTCATCTTTCGGCTGTGCATCGCACAGTATATTGCATACACTATGTGATATACAGTAACGTTTGTCAAGAGGCTTCTTCACAGGAGTTTTACTGGCCCCCGATTACGCGGACCTGGACGCGACGCCATACTGGCCGTGATGTCTTCTTCTCGCAAGGTGGTCCTCTTCCTGCCGCCCTATTCCGGCAGGGTTCTGGGACCGCCGCTGGGACTGCTCAGTCTTGCCGGCTCGCTGCGGGAAGCCGGTTATGACTCCTGCATCATCGATGGTGCCCTCGATCCCGATTACCGCCGGAGGGTTGCCGAGGAGGTGCGGGACTGTCTCTGCTTCGGCGTCTCCCTGCTCACCGGTCCCATGATCCGCGACGCCATCGAAGTGAGCGGCGCAGTGCGCAAGCTTCGCCCGGACCTGCCTATCGTTTTCGGCGGATGGCATCCCAGCCTGATGACCGGCCAGACCCTGCGCGAGGATTTCGTTGACGTGGTGGTGCGCCATCAGGGCGAGGCAACGCTGGTGGAGATTCTGCAGCGCATCGAGGCCGGCAAACCGCTGGACTTCGTCGCGGGTTGCTGGTTCAAGCGCAACGGGCGCATGGTGGAGAACCCGGACCGTCCCACCGTCAAACTGGCGAACCTGCCCCGCCCCGCTTACGATCTGATCGATTTCGACGCGTACGAGCGCGCCAGCGGCGAACGGAAGCTGCCCTACGCCACCAGCATCGGCTGCCCCTACGCGTGCAATTACTGCACCGACATGGTGTTCTACAATCGCCGCTTCAACGCCTATGACGCACGCGATGTTGCGCAGGAGTTGGCTGACTTAGTCGCGCGCCACCGGCTCACCGAAATCGCCCTGCTCGATTCGAATTTCCTGGTGGACGTGCGCCGTGCCGTAGCCATCGCCGAGGGCATTCTCGAAACGGGCGCGCGTTTTCGCTGGACCTTCCAGGCTTCCACCGATTTGTTATGCCGCATGAGCGACGACGAGGTGAGGCTGCTCGCGGCGGCCGGCCTGCACCACATCGGGTTCGGCACGGAATCGGCCTCGCCGGAGGTTCTGCGGCACATGAACAAGGCGCACCAGAGCATTCCGGACATGTACGAAGCCGCGGAGAAATGCCAGCGCGCCGGAATCCGCACCACGTTCAATCTCATCTTTGGCTACCCAGGCGAAGAGGAGCGCCATCGCGCCGAGACGTTTCGTGTGATGGGCGAAATCGCCGCCCGGTTCGACAACGTGAGCTTTTCGCCGAATATCTTCACGCCGTATCCGGGCATTCCCATTTGGCCGCAGCTTGTGGAGATGGGCATGCGCGAGCCGGCGTCGCTGGCTGAATGGGTGAACGTCGATCTGGGCCAGAGCAGTCTGCCGTGGCTGCAGGGACGGTCGCTCGCGCGGCTGCAACGAAGCGTCCGCTATTTCCTGTTGGATAATCAGCTCAACGGCGCCCGCAGGCTTTGCCGGCCCGGCCTGCGGCGGACCGTTCTGCGCGCGCTGCGCAAACCGCTGCACTGGCGCCTGCGGCATTCCTTTTTCGAGGCGCCGGTGGAGTTGTGGATCTCGCGAGCGCGTCGGCGCCTGGTGGTGCGGCGGTCGTTGCTCACCGGCCAGGCGCTGACCACGGAGCTGGCGAAGACACGATAGCCTCCCGTCGTTTCACGCTGCTAAAGCATTCATCAGTGCCAGTCGATAGCAGATAGTGGTAGTTCTGTGCGACCCCCGGTGATCTCCGGTATTATGTCCTGGCCGCGGGCGGCCGGCGCGGTGTGCGGCGCCGGGGCCATGATGCTCGGACTCGCTGTGTTGCTGGGGTGGACAATCCATTCCACGCTGCTCGTGCAGGCCGGTACCGGTCTCGCCCCGATGCAGCGCAACGCGGCGGCCAGCTTCGTGCTCACCGGTCTGGCTCTCATCGGAATCGCCGCGCACAGGCCGAAGCTGACGTTGATCGGCGCCGGGGTCACCGCCGCGCTCGCAGTCGCGACACTCGCGGAGTACCTCTTCCACGCCAGCCTGGGCATCGATGAGATTCTGGGCGCGGCCTGGATCGTCACGCACAGGTCGGAGCCTGGCCGTATGTCTCCGGTCACGGCCGCGTGCTTCATCGTGCTTGCGGCAAGTCTCTTACTGGCGTCTAGCGGATCGCCCGCGAAGCGAGGCCCAGTGCTTGGCGTCATGGGTTCCATGATTGCCGCCGTGGGGGCCACCTGTTGTGCCAGCATGCTCCTAAGCGGAGTGGATGCGTTTGTCTGGAGCGGCCTGATCCGCATCGCTCTGCCAACAGCTGCGGGTTTCCTGGTGCTGGGCGCCGGAATGGTCGCCGTGGCCTGGGGTCTGACGCAGCCTCTGCGCAGCGAACCCACGTGGATACCCTTCGCCGCCGCCGTTTCTTTGGGGACTTTCCGGGTTGGAATGTGGCAGGCATTTGCATCCAGAAACCTGGCCCATCCGGATTTGTTCTCGAACATGACCTTTTTCGGCGCTATCGCTGGCGCCGTGGTTTTTGCCGTGACTGTCCATCTTGCGTTGAAGGCGCATTTCCAGCGTGCCGCCTTGCGGGCCGTGAATCACAGGCTGGAGGAAGAGACGACGGAACACCGGCACGCTGAGGAAGCGGCGCACGCAGCCAATCGGGCCAAAAGCGAGTTTCTGGCCAATATGAGCCACGAAATTCGCACGCCGATGAACGGCATTCTCGGCATGGTGGAGCTAATGCTGGACACGAAGCTCGATGCCGAGCAGCGCGATTATCTCGACGCCGCGCGCGACTCGGCCTGCAGCCTCCTGTCGGTAATCGACGAAATTCTGGATTTTTCGAAAATAGAAGCGGGCAGGCTCAATCTGGAAACCGTTAACTTCAGTCTTCGCGAATGCCTTGCACAGACCATTAAACCACTGACAGTACAGGCGCAGCAGAAAGGCCTGGAACTCAACTGGAGCGTCGATCCGCGCGTGGTGGATCTGGTGGCGGGCGATCCGGTTCGTCTGCGTCAGATCGTGGTGAATCTCGTGGGAAACGCGGTAAAGTTCACCAGCGTGGGCAGCGTCACGCTCTCGGTGCAACGGGAATCTCAGGACGCTGAGCAGATGATACTGCGCTTTTCCGTGAAAGACACCGGCATCGGCATCGCGAAGGAGCGGCTGAAGGAGATCTTCTCCGCCTTCACGCAGGCCGACAATTCCACCACGCGCGGATACGGCGGCACGGGCCTGGGGCTCACCATTTCACATCGGCTGACCGAGCTGCTGGGTGGGCGCATGTGGGTGGAGAGCGATGTCGGCAAAGGCAGTACGTTTCACTTCACCGCGCGGCTCGGAATGGCCACAGAGGCAAAAGGAACGGCTGCCAGACCCGTCCTGACGGCGAAACCAGTTCTGGTTCAACCATTGAATTGATAACCAGCCGCCTCTACCTCACCAGCTCCAGCGCTTTTCGGAATAACGGCTCGAAATCGGTTCCTGCGCCCGCCGCGCGCGCTTTTCGCACTGCCGTCTCCGCCGCCGCCCGCTGGCATCCCAGATTGAGCAACGCGGAGAGCACATCCTGCTCCACGGCATTCAACGCATCGGCGGGGGCAGTGGCCGACGCCCCCGCACCGCGCGGCACGGATGGGAACATGTCGAGCTTATCTTTCAGCTCCAGAACCATGCGCTCGGCGGTCTTCTTTCCGACGCCGGGGATGCGCACCAGCCGGTCGACACCGCCCTCGCGAATCGCCGCGACGAGGTCCGGCGTGGCCAGTCCCGAGAGCACCGTGATGGCGAGCTTCGGTCCGATGCCGCTCACCGAAATCAGCCGCTCGAACACCGTCTTCTCCTCCGCCGTCAGGAAGCCGAAAAGCTGGATGGCGTCCTCGCGCACGTGCGTGTGAATGCGCAGCCGCACCTCGGTGCCCGCCTCGCTCAGGCTGGAAAACGTGGAAACGGGAATGGTGACGTCGTAGCCCACGCCGCCGGTGTCCACAATCACCTGGTTCGGATGCTTCTCGAGGAGCTTGCCGCGCAAGTGGGCGATCATGGCGATAGATTATCGTACATGGCCAGGCGACGCTTCTTCGTGCCGGAGATCCACAGCGGGAGCGCGACGCTCGCGGGCGGCAGCGCTACGCTCTCGGGACTGAGCGCGATGCTCACGGGCAATGACGCGCATCATCTCACGCGGGTGCTGCGCGTGGAGAAGGGGCAGAAGTACGAGGTCTCCGACAATCGCGCGGTGTACCTGGCTGAGGTGGAGGCGGCGCGGCGCGATCTGGTTACGTTTCGCGTGATCGAGCAGATTGAGGCCGCGGAGGTGCCGGTGCGTGTGGCGTTGTACGTTGCGCTGGTGCGGTTTGAGCGCATCGACCTGTTGGTGGAGAAGGCGACTGAACTCGGCGTGGAGAGAATGGCTTTCTTCGAAACCGAGCGAAGCGAGCGCGGGCTGGACCGGGGAGCGGAAAAACGTGTCAGCCGCTGGCAGCGCATCGCGCGTGAGGCCAGCGAACAGAGTCGCCGCGTTCGGCTTCCGGAGATTGCCGCGCTTATGTCGTTTCAAGATGTCCTCGAGGACGCCGTGCCGTGCCGATTGCTGCTGGATGAGGAGCCTGGAGGCGCGTCGTTGTTGACCGCGCTGCCGGCCGAGCGAACTCCCGAGGATCGTGTGAGCCTGCTCGTTGGCCCCGAAGGCGGCTGGACGGATCGCGAACGCGCTCTCATTCACGATGCCGGGTGGCGGTCGGTATCGCTGGGGCCGACCATTCTGCGCACCGAGACCGCGGCCATCGCGGCGCTCGCGGTGATCACGGCTGCGTGGCTTTGACCTTCCAGGTGCGTCCATCGTCGGTGGTCACTACGGCCTCTCCGCTCGCCCCGGCTCTGATCCCGACGATGGTCCCGGTCGTGTTGGTCTCCACGCGCTGCCAGTGCGCGCCCTGATCGCCCGAATGAAACAGCGCACCCGCCGACCCGCCAACCCACACATCATTGCCCGTGCTGGTGACGGCTCGGAAACTGACTTCACCAGCGAGCGTGACCACGGTCCACGTTGCTCCGCCGTCGTCGGAACGCTGCAGGACCCCACGAGATTCGCCGCCAATCGACCACAGGACCGCCGGACGAGTGACCCGCCCAGCAGCGCCCATCGCGCCAAAGTGGCTCGCCGATTGCATTTTGGCGACGGGCGCGGATTGGCGGACCTCAACAGCCTGCGAGCTAGGCTGCAGCGTGTCCGCTGCTGGAGGGCTCGCTCGCGCAGAGACAAGAGCCCCGGCCGATCCCGCATCCGCGGCGGGTTGCGGTGGAGTCTGTTGCGGCGTAGCCAAAACGGGCGGCGGTGGCGGAGGTGGTGCCGGGGCCTTCTTCGCTAAGGGGGCGGCCATCGGCGGAGGCGTGAATTGCCGCAGGTGCTTGGCCACAACAGGCCTGGCGGGCGCGGTCTCGGGCTCAGCCGCAAGCTTAGGAGCCTGAATCGCTATCGGAGCCTCTGCGGGCTTCGCCGGAGCCACGACACGTTGCCCTCGGAATTCCCACACCGCCGAAACAACAATGCAAATCACCGCCATTGAGGCCGCCCAGTTCCACGCCGGGGACCATCGCCATGCCGCGCGCGGCTTCGGAAGCGCCGACTTCTCTTCCGCATCCGCCGGAAACGCCAGCACCAGAGACTCCCTGCAATCGGCGCAATCAGCCAGATGCGCGACCACCGTCGCCCGTTCGAGCGGCAGCAACGCATTCTCTGCAAAGGCCGCCAACACATCGGCCTCGGGATGAGCGGACATCACACGCGGGCGAGCGAACGCGGACTTCACCACCCGTTTGAACTTCGCCGTCATCCCTTCCCCCTCTCATGGAACGTTTCAGTGGCGGGATCTTGCGCCAGGCTTGCGCGGACGTCAACAGCGAGATCGCGCACGTCCGTCTCCAGCGCTTCCTCAGCCGCGCGTTTACTCATCCCGCGATGGCGCAGCCCGTGCAGGATGCTCTTGCGTAGCGACGTCGTGACGCGATCCAGCCGGCGGCTGATAGTGGATTCGTGCACACACATCATGCGCGCAATCTCGGCGAGGGTCCGGCCATCAAGATAATACGCCGCCAGCGTCAGCCGATCCTCGGCGGGCAGTTCGGCAATCGCCTCGGCAGTGGCTTGCTCGAGGCGCGGATCAATCGAAAAGCCATCATTCACCGCCGCTGCGGCTTGTAGGCTCTCATCGAAAGGAACGGTGCGCCGCTCGGCGCGATAGCGATTGACATATGCCTGCGCTAGCACCGTTCGCAGCCAACCATCCAGTGACCCACGCCCCGTATAACTCGCGAGCTTCGAAATTCGCTCACCGCCGTCGGTCTGCCGCGTCCCGAACAAATCCGTATAGAGTGAATCGGCCAGTTCGCTTCCCACCGATTCGTCGCGTGCAATCGCCGCACCGACCTCATACAGCTTGGCACGATAGCGGATCACGAAATAATCCCACGCGGCTTCCTTCCCAGCGGCACAGGCGCGCGCCAACGCCAGATCCGCAACCTTCAGGCTGCGATGGAACGAGGCTAGTTCCCGATCATCCGCGCCGGGCACATAGCGGCCGCTCACCTCAATCAGGATCGCGGCAAACTCCGCCAAGCTAAGCCCGAAACCGCTCCCGCCGGATTCCTCGTAGAGGACGGTGAAATACGACGGGTAATCGCTCATAGTCCGCGCCCAATTGTATTCTCTCGAAATTGTCCGCAAGAAGCGCGTCGTGCGGCGTTCTCACGGTGGAGGAACGCAATGCCGAAAACAGCTCTCGCAGTTCTTTTCGCGGCGGCGGCCGCGTATGGCGCCGATTACAAGGTGCTCGCGCCCACCACCCAGGACAACCTGACCGTATTCCCGATCGTGAGCGACACCGTTCGCGATACCGGCAACTTTCTCACCCTCGACGAAGGAATCCGCTCCGGCCAGGTGGTGGTGGCTGAAGAAGGAAGCGCGGGATTGATACGCCCGCGCCATCCGCGCACCAGCATTCCGGATCCGTGGCCCGAACACACGCCCGTCACGCCGCCGTCTTCATCGGGCGCGGAGGTGAACCGTCTAATGCTGGTGAATAATTCGGACCGGCCGCTCATTCTGCTGGCGGGGGAGATCGTCACCGGGGGTAAGCAGGACCGCGTGGTGGGCAAGGATCGCATCGTGCCGCCGCACAGCCAACCCATCGACCTCAGCGTGTTCTGCGTGGAGCCACACCGCTGGGTGGCAACGTCGGAGCATTTCGGTTCGGCAGGATCCTTCATGGCCCAGCCGAGCGTACGCCAGAAGGCCATGGCCGCGAAGGATCAGGGACAAGTGTGGGATGAGGTGGCTAAGTCGCGCCAGGCGGTGGTAGCGGCGGCTCCTCCCGCGGCAGCCCACGCACTCACGGGAACATCTTCCTACGCGCGGACCATGGGTGACAGCGCGGTACAGAATCGCGTGGACGAGGTTGCCGCTCCCGTGGAGAAAAGCTGGGACAACGCGCTCGGCGAATTGCGCGCGCGCAAAGCCGTGGGTGCGGTGGTGGCGGTGAATGGCGAGATCGTCTGGGCGGACATCTTCGCCAGCCCGTCTCTGCTGGAGAAATACTGGCCGAAGCTGGTCCGCTCGTACGCGGCCGAAGCGGTCTCTTCAGGCGGCTACGGAAAACACGGCGCGATCACGCAGCGCGATGCGCAGGCTTTCCTCGATGACTTCCAGGCACATCACCAGAGCGTGGAAAGCGATCCCGGTGTCTACCGGACCACCGAACTGGAGGGCAACGGCTTCGATGCGTTCGTGCTGACCTCGCTCCTGCCGGGCGAGAACTTTAACGTGCACGTCGCCAAAATGAAACTGGGATAGTTGCGGCCGTTCAGGAAGCGGCGCGAAAGGCGCGACTGGGACCGTCACTGGAGTGCAACTCGGTCGCAAGCGTCATGGAGCTTCGCTCGCGCTCTTCGTGCGTATGAGCCACGCCCATGCAGATCGGGCAATACACCATGATCTTGCGCTCCTCGGGCTGATCGCCGCCCTTTGGCCGCTTCTGCTCTCGCACCACCAGAGCCTGGTCAGGATGAAAACGGCATGCCACGCGATCGACGCTGACCGTGTCTTTGGCTACTTCGCGGACTCGCATGAAGTGCTTGTTCGGCATCCTTACTATTCTCCCTCAGGTCGGGCCGGTTGCAAGAGTGTTGATCGAAGAGATTTCGGCCGGGTTGGCAGCATGCACCCTATCTCTACTGGAACCAATGGATTACAGGGTATCACGGATGATTTGGCGTCCCCAGCGGGATTCGAACCCGCGTTATCGCCGTGAAAGGGCGGTGTCCTAGGCCGGGCTAGACGATGGGGACTGCTGGAAAATCGCGGCTTTCTTCAGGTTAGCATGCCGGGCTGCTGTTCCCGCATCGCTATCATCGAGGGAGTGCCTCTCCTGCTCGGCTGCCAGAGCATCGCCAAAGCGTGGGATTCGCGCGCACTGTTCGACGACCTGTCCTTCGGCATCTTCGACGGTGACCGCATCGGCCTGATCGGCCCCAACGGCTCGGGCAAATCGACGCTTTTGCGGATCCTCGCTGGCCTGGTTCCGCCCGACAGTGGCGTTGTCGCGCCGCGTAAGCTGCTGCGCATCGGCTACGTGGAACAGGACTCCGCGTTCCCTCCCGAGGCCACCATCGGCGAACTGATCGGCGCCGTCCCGCTGGCCGGGCATCTGGACGAAACAGAGCGCGCTGCGCGCCTTAACCAGACATTGGGCCGTGCCGGGTTCACCGCCGCGAACGCGCGCGCGGGTAGCCTTTCGGGAGGCTGGAAGAAGCGCCTGGCCATCGCGCTGGAGCTGGTGAAACAGCCCGATCTGCTGCTGCTCGACGAACCCACCAACCATCTCGACCTCGAAGGCATCCTCTGGCTGGAGAAGCTGCTGCGATCGTCCGAATTCGCGTCGCTCACTATCAGTCACGACCGCTATTTCCTCGAGAACACGGCCACGGTGACCATGGAGCTCGACCACGCTTATCCCGGCGGCCTGTTCCGCGCGCCCGGCAATTACAGCGAGTTTCTGGTGAAGAAAGAAGCGTTTCTGGAGGCGCAGGCGCGCCGCCAGGAAGCGCTGGAGAATAAGGTGAAGCGCGAGATCGAATGGCTGCGGCGTGGCGCGAAGGCGCGAACGTCGAAATCGAAAGCCCGCATTGACGGGGCGGGAAAGCTCATCGAAGAACTGGGCGACTTAAGTGCGCGCACGTCAAAGAGCACCGCGCGCATCGATTTTACAGGAACCGACCGGCGCACCAAACGGCTCATTGAAGCTCGCCACGTCAGCAAGGCGCTCGGCGGCCGACCATTGTTTCGCGATTTGTCCTTTGTTCTCTCGCCGGGAACGCGGCTGGGCCTGCTGGGGGTGAATGGCAGCGGCAAGACGACGTTGCTGCAACTGCTGACGGGCGAGCGCGAACCCGACGCGGGCGAGATCGCACGTGCCGACAACGTCCGCATCGTGTATTTCGATCAGAACCGCGAGAAGCTGGACCCCGCCGTCACGTTGCGGCGCGCACTGGCGCCCGAAGGCGATTCGGTGATCTATCGCGACCGCGCCGTTCATGTGGCCGGCTGGGCCTCGCGCTTTCTGTTCCGCAACGATCAGCTCGAACTGCCCGTGGGCCGGCTCTCGGGCGGCGAACAGGCGCGCGTGCTGATCGCGCGCATGATGCTGGAGCCTGCCGATGTGCTGCTTCTCGACGAACCCACCAATAATCTGGACATTCCCACGCTGGAAGTGCTGGAGGACAGCCTCCTCGACTTTCCCGGCGCGATCGCGCTGGTGACGCACGACCGTTATCTGCTGGACCGCGTCTCGACCACGATCATCGGTCTTGATGGCACGGGCGGTGCGGCTCTCTACGCCGAGTGCGCGCAGTGGGAACAAGAGATGGCCAGCGCGAAGCGCCTCGATCGTGATCCGGCGCCTGCAACGAAACCGGTGGCGCAAAGCGCGTCAAAGAAGAAGCTCTCGTATCACGAGAACCGCGAATGGGAGCAGATGGAGGCGCGCATCCTCGAAGCCGAAGACGCGTTGCGGCGCGCTCAGGTGGAGATTCAGAACCCGGAGGGCAGCGCGGACGCGGCGGTGATGACGTCGCGTTACGAGTCACTCCAGGCCGCGCAGGCTCGCGTGGAGCAACTATACGAACGTTGGGCCGAACTGGAAAGCAGGCTGGCCGGCACCGCCTCAAGCTGAGCCGAGCAGGCTAGTTCCCCGGACTCGGCGGAGGCGTGGAGGGAGGCGGTTTGGGTCCACCGTCGCCGACGCCGGTTCCTGTGGAGCCGCCGCCCGTCGTGGTGCCTCCACCGGCGCCCGTGCCCACACGGGTATTGGAAACTCCGGTATAAACTGCGTCCATCAAAGCCCGCAGAATGCGCTGCGCCGCGGCGCCTTTATCGATCCGTGATTGCGACAGCGGCTCGTCCGCCCAAACCTTCAGCGTCTCGCCCGCGTTCACCAGCTTCGGATTGCTGCTGGGGATCAGACGGTGCCGCACCTCAACTTGGCCCTCTTCCACGGCCACTTCGGTGGTGCGCTCCTCATCATCCACGGTGACATCAAAGATGGTGCCGCGGACGGAGATGGTTGCGGTGGGGGTCTGGATGCGGTTCGGATTGGGTCCACCCAGCTTCTGAATCTGCACGCGGATGCGGCCCACCAGCAAGTCCAACATGTCCCGCCAGTTGGGGGGATTGTCGCGGAAGACCACCTCGGAATTGGGGAACACCTCAAAGGTGCTGCCGTCGGCGACGCAGAAGACCGCATTACCGTCTTCGCCGCTGATGATCACCTGTTTCGTCAGGATGGTATCGCCGACGTTGAGCGCGAACGGTTGCGAATCGTGAAGGACGTTCACCTGACCGGTGAGCGAGACCACCTTTGCGGCGGCGGTGTCGCCCAGACTCGGCGCCAGGCACGGTTTCGCAAGGGTAGGCGGACCAGCGCGCAAAGATACTGCGGCCGCTGCCAGCAGCAACGTCATCGCCCGAGTCGAGACTGAGGCACGCATAAAGAATTTTCCGCCAGTGGCCGATGCCACCATCGGGAGCTTACCCAGTGCTCAGGTAGATTATCAGTCTACCACTAAATTGCTTGCAACAATAAGTCCATTGCAGGCACAGTTAAAGCAGCAGACGTAAAATGAACACCCACCCTGGTTCAAATGTACGACAAAACAGGGCAGATGGCGAGAGGAAAGATCGGCCGCCGGGGGGCTCCCGGAAGGCCTGGGCGGGCCGGTAAGGCGGCTCTCCGCGGTTTAGATTAGACTCGATATATGTGTCGAAGGGCCACACTTTTGGGCAGTGTCGCGGCGGCGGCGGTATTGGCAGCCGTTGGCCTGGCCTCCGCCCAGACCCGGCCCGAACCCGCCGTGACGACGCTCGACTGGCGGCATGTTGGTAATTCCGCTATAGATCTTGGTCTGGCGGCGGTGGCCACCGGACCGGTCACCCGCGTTTGGTACTCGTCGGACGGGACGCAGTTGTTTGCCGCCACTGGCTCCGGCCGCGTCTTCACAACCTCGGATCTGGATGGATGGACTGCGTCTCAGGACCCGCTTCCCGCGTCTGAGTCCAATGTCCCGGCGCTCTCCGTGCCCGAGCCGCACGCGACGGTTCGCGATGCCGGTCAGGGCCGGCTCTACGCCTTCGGCCAGGAGGCCTGGCGATCCGACGATGGCGGACTGGAATGGACCAATCTGACCGGCTGGAATGGCGCCTCGCTAATGCGAAGCCCGATATCCGATTTGGCGGTGTCGCCGGCGGATAACGATCAGCTTGTCATCTCCACGTCGACCGGGGTATGGCGTTCCGCCGACGGCGGTTTGTCATGGTCTGGCCTGAACGAATCGCTGCCGGGATTTGCCGGACGGCGCTTCGGCACGGTTCCGTCGGGAGTCCACGGGTTCAGCGTCGGTGTGGCTGGCCTGGCAACCGATGTGGAATGGGCGCCCGGCGAACGAGTGGCCTGGCGGCCGGTATCGTCATCGCTGCTGGCGAGGCAGGAGCAGAGGAACGAGCGCTACTCGGCGATGGCGCATACAAGCGTGACCGCCGTTGCCGAGGCGGGCGATTTCGTCTATGCGGGATCGGCCGATGGAAGATTGCTCGCTTCGAACGACCGCGGGCAAACCTGGCGGAGCTACGGCGGCGCGGAAGATTCCGGTCCCGTGGAAACCATTTACGCCGACGCCAGAGACCCGCAACTGGCGGTCGCGGTCTCCGGCTCTCGCCCGACTTCATTAACGGGAACGCGGGCGGCTCACGTGCGCCGAACCATCAATGGCGGAGAATTCTGGGACGACCTTACGGCGAATCTGCCCGATACCGCAGTTCACGGCGTGGCGGTGGACCGAAACAGCGGCGCGGTTTATGTCGCCTCAGACGCCGGCGTTTATTTCGCCATGCAGGATCTGAACGCGGCAGCACCGGCGGCGGCGTGGACCGCAATCGGCCAACGGCTGCCCTCCGCGCCGGCACGCGATGTGCGCCTCGATGGCAATGGCAACCAGCTTTTCGTGCTGCTGGACAACTACGGAGTGTACACAACCATCGCTCCCCACCGCTTTCGCTTTGCGCAGGTGGTGAGCGCGGCCGATTATGACGTGCATCCGGCGGCGCCAGGAGCCGTGCTCACCGTGCTGGGCGCGCAGATCGGTACAGCAAACGCCGGAGGCGCTCCCATGCCGGTTTTGGCGGCCAGTGGAACGGAATCGCAGATTCAGGTTCCGTTCGACGTGCAGGGTTCCACGCTGGCTTTGTCATTCGATGGGTCTGCTCGCCGGCTCACGCAGACCATGCCGCTGCAGGCCGCAGCACCCGCCATATTCACTGATCGCGATGGCGCGCCTATGGTGATCGACTCCGCCAGCGGATTGTTGCTCGATGCGTCGAGGCCCGCAAGGCCGAACATGCGCGTACAGATACTCGCCACCGGACTTGGCCGCGTTTCGCCGGACTGGCTCACCGGAGTTCCCGCGCCACTCTCCAACCCTCCGCATATAAACGCCACAGTGCACGCGTGGCTCGATCGCGAACCCGTCGGAGTTTCCCAAGCTACGCTCGCCGGCGGCTACACCGGCATGTACGTGATAGAGGTGCGGATACCGTCTATCGTGAACGCGGGGCCAGCCGAATTGTACGTCGATGCCGACGGTCACGAGAGCAATCGCGTGCGAATCTGGGTGCAACCGTAGGCGTTGAACTACTGAGTCACCCGTATCCGGATGCTGCCGCAGGTCCGGTAACTGTCTCCGTCATTACTGACAACCTTGAGTTGCAGAGTGTGCGCGCCTTCGGTGAAAAGCGACGTTCGAACGTAACTGACGAAGCCGGATTTGCCGTATGGGTCCATTAACGCGGGAATATCGATGCGGCCATCGATGCTGACGAAGACGCGGCTTGGCTCCTGACCGGCTTGATCCATTGCCCAACCAGCAACGTCGACGCCCGCCGAATCCGCGCTCCGGCTAATATCGATGAGCGGTCCGGTCCGGCCGTTGATCGCATCGATCGAACATCCGCTGGCGTCCCCTTCGTACCGGGGCAAACCCACAGGAGAGGCGTCATGGAAGAGGCTGTACCCGTGGGCCCGCAGAAACGGCGCGCGCTGCCGGACAACGGCCGGATCCGGATACGTTGTCGCGGCAACTTTGTCACTCACGACATCGGCATATCGCACGCTATAAACACGCAGAGCCGATTGTTCGCGCCAACCCGGAGGCTCCTTGCGCCATGCCACAAAGCTGACCAGCGAACCCAACAGCAAGAGAGCGGCCATGCCCGACCAAACAAGCAAATCCGAACGCCTGCGTTCGTGGAAAACAAGCCGGGTCAAAAGAACATAAATGCCGGCGATGGCCAGGCTGGTCAATCCGCAGTAGCGTGACACCAGAGCCTGCGTGGCGCCCATCCCGAGCCGGCGATCACAACCCACCACGGCGGTCAACAACACAAAAGCAAAGAAGGCCATCCAGGGCGCGGCGTTGGCCAAACTCGAACGCGTGCGCACAAGCCGGAAAACGGCCCACGCGCCGAAAGCAAGCACGATGGGTCCCAGCAATTGCGCCAGAAACGCGCGATCAGTCAATGGGCTGCCGAACATGCCAGCCACGAATTGGGTGGCTTCCACGGGATGGCGCAGCGCATATCCGATGCCCGTAGGCCAAGGCACTTTCTGAAGGCGGTATCCGGCGAAAAACAACCACAAGCTCAGAATCGCGGAACCGATCCAAACCAGGAACGCCGAGAGCCGGGGCCGCTCCTCGGGCAATCCGCGCCAACGCTGGAGCAGCAATTGAGCCAGCCCGACCGGCCAGATGAAGACTCCTCCGCCTGAAGAAAAAGTCCCCACGAACGCGGCTGCCGACGCGCCCAATGCAAAACTGTCGGCGCCCCGGGTTCGATGCAGCAGGAGAAAGGCGACAACGATTCCGGCCTCCTGCAAACTGAACACAGTGCCCATCCCCGCTAACTGGTTCTCCCATTGCCGGAAGCTGAGCAGCGTCCAGGCGGCGGGAAGGAAAAGGAGCGGCGTGAGCGGATGCGTCCAATAACTCCGTGCCCAACAATAGAAGAGCTAGGCGCACACGATCAGCAGCACTACCGTGACGTACATCTCGGCGGTTCGATTCCAATGGAACAGCATCGCGTTCGCCAGCGTGATGAGGCGCGGAAAGAGCATGCGATGTTCGTTGTGTTGCGCGAATAAAGCGGTGAACGTCAGCCTGCCGCTGTCGAAAAGCTGTAGCGGGATCAGCAAGGCGTCCCATTCGTCCCACCAGGGCAGATCGACGCCGTAGCGATGAACGAAATAGAACAGGAGAAGCGCGGGCAGGATGTTGCCAACTACGACGAGAGACACGAGCAGGGGGCCGAGTCGCCCCCGCGTCAGGCGCTCTTCAACTGGCCACGGCAATGGCGCACCATGTTCTCGATCAGCTTCAGGCCGCAACCGCCGTCGAGCGTCAGGATCGACTCCGGATGGAACTGCACCGCTTCCATGGGCAGCTCGCGATGACGCACGCCCATGATCACGCCGTCCTCGGTTTCGGCCGTGATTTCCAGACATGCCGGAAGCTTCTCCCGCTTCGCAAAGAGCGAATGATAACGGCCCACTTTGAACGTCTCCGGCAGTCCTTCAAACACTCCCTGATTACGATGCCGGACCAGCGACGGTTTCCCGTGCATCGGATAATCAAGGACGTCCAGTTCGCCCCCGAAGGCTTCCACCATGCCCTGCAGCCCCAGGCAAACGCCGAACACCGGAATGCCTTCGGACGCGGCGAAGCGCACCAGATCGGGCACGCCGAAATCGGACGGGCGGCCGGGGCCCGGTGAAATCAGAATCACCGTGGGCGCGATTTCGCGAATCAGGCGATGAGGAATGCCTGACCGGTACGTGACCACTTCAGCGCCGGTCTGCCGTGCGTAATTGGCGAGGGTGTGGATGAAGCAGTCGTCGTTGTCTACCAGCAGCAGCTTCACGCCGACGCCCGAGCGGTTGTCTGCAATCGAGTCCTCGGCAGCCGGTCCGCGCCCCCGCAGACCACGGAAAAAGTTGGTCGCTTTCAGGCGGCACTCCTGATCTTCCTGCTCCGGAATGGAATCGTAGAGCAGCGTCGCACCGGCCGGATAGC
>Ga0326727_10014126_pt1 | contig 17500 bp, 10 predicted proteins | sample MB2enrmetagenome_FD_207643 | JGI IMG/M metagenome (GOLD analysis project Ga0326727, IMG submission 207643) | Lab enriched peat soil microbial communities from McLean, Ithaca, NY, United States - MB29MY | ecosystem: Environmental > Terrestrial > Soil > Wetlands > Peat | place: USA: New York...
CCAGCTTCTCCGCCTGCTCTTCCAGAAACGAGCCGGTGCCCGCGGCGCAAGCCTCATTCATGGTGAAGTCCACCACCACGCCCTTATCGATGCGGATGAATTTGGAATCCTGCCCGCCGATTTCGAAGATGGTGTCCACAGGGTCCATGCCCATCTGATTGCAGACGTGCATGGAGCCGGTCTTGTGCGCGGTGATTTCATCGTTCACCGTGTCCGCGCCCACCAGTTCGCCGATCAGCTCGCGGCCGGAGCCCGTGGTGCCCACACCGCGAATGTCGAGGACGCTGGCCAGCTCCGCTTCGATTTCTTTCAGCCCGCGGTCCACCACTTCAATCGGCCGCCCCTGCGTGCGGAGGTAAATCTCCTTCAGCAGGTTTCCGTCGGCATCAATAACCACGAGGTTGGTGGAGACCGATCCGATGTCGATGCCCAGGTATGCCTCGATGCGCGAAAGCGCCTTGGACTGCGCGCATTCTTTATCATCGCTGGTAGGGGCAGGCCGCACTGTACTCGCATGGTCGCGTAACAAAAGGACATGCTCCATCGAGAGCGGTTCCGTGCAGGCGAAATTCTTCCGCGCTGCCTCGTGCTGGCGCAATTGGTGGATGCGTTTGAACGACCGCTTGCGGTATTCCTCCGATTCCAGCATCGCCGCGCCCACCGCGCCCAGCCACGCGTAGTGCTCGGGGATCAGCAGGTCGGCGTCTTTCAGCTTGAAGGCATCGCGCAGGGCGTTGCGCACTCCCTGGTTCATCGCCACGCCCCCGATGAAGGCCACGGGAGGCACCACGGCGCGGCCCTTCACCAGGCTCGACTTGTAATTGCGCGCCACGGCATCACAGAGCCCGCGCAGAATCTGCTCCGTGCTGTAGCCCTTCTGCTGCGCGTGGATCATGTCGGTCTTGGCGAACACGGAGCAGCGGCCGGCAATCCGCGCCGCGCAACTGGCTCCGCACGCCGCCGGGCCCACCTGCTCAATGGAGTAGAGCAGCCGCGTGGCCTGTTGATCAATGAATGAGCCCGTGCCCGCCGCGCACTCGCCGCTGGTCTGGTAATCCACAATCCCCAGGTGCTTGCCGGTCACGTTGGGGTCAAGTCGGAGGTATTTGGACGCCTCGCCGCCCATTTCGAAAACCGTGCGCACCTGCGGGTAAAACGTCCGCAGCCCCTTGGCGATGGCGCGGAATTCGTTTTCAAAATAGATGCCCAGGACCTTGGCGATCAACTGGCTGCCCGAGCCGGTCACGCGGATGCCCTCCACGTTCTCTTCCGGCAGGTAATCGTAAAGCTCCTTCAGCAGGTCGAACGTCGATTGGATGGGGCTGCCTTGCAGGCGGCGGTAGCGCGAGAGCACCAGGGCGCGGCTGGCAAATGGACTGGAATCCGGGAAGGAGGCCGCATAAAAGGTCTCGGATTTCTCCGCCAGGGTGCGGAAACGCGGCCCGTCGTCCGGCCCGCCAATGGCCGCAAGCTTTAAACTGACTGCACCGATGTCCAAACCAATGTTGATGCTCATGTGGATTCGCGTCAAAACACGCTATGACCGGCAGCAAAAAGGAATTCGGGCAATTCAGATTCCGCAGGACCGCCCGGAGCCAAAAATCTGACTATTTGGCAGAAAAAAACGGAATCAAAGTCCGATTTATGACGACATTATGTCCAACATCCTCCCGCGAGACCATTTGGAGATCAGGCCATCGGGTTATCGAGCCATCGAGCCATTGATTCATCGGACCACCGGATCATTGGGTCATTGAGGACCCTCAGGGCGCAGCGGGGGTACTCACAGTTCATAATTCATAATTCAGAATTCATAATTTCATTTTTCTCCTTTATTTTCATCAACATATTCTGAGGAAATCTATAACTCATGTGGTTTCATAGACATCTAAACAAACTCGAAGTGTTGAATTTTTCGACATTTGTTTTCATACACATCTAGAGAAATACCTTCATTTTCGGGGGTCCCCCATTTTTCGCCCTTAATTTTTCTGTAAGAATCAAATAACTGCTTGTTTTTCAATGACATAATTCTTAGGCCGGACATCGACAAAAACTCCTAACTATCTTTATTTTCTATAACATATTCTCAAGGATTATGATTTTCGAAAATCTCGATGTGCCGCGCTTCCCGCCTCAACCTGATTTGTCCCGAATCGTGCGTCGCGGCCCTTCAGAACCTGCCCTGCGCTACCGGAAGCCTTCGACCTGCCACCTTGTCTCTCTGCGTGTTTCCACCCTGACAAGATCCTCCGTGTACTATCCGAGCAATACCCCATCCATTCCGATGGAAAACGCGGATAAAACTCCCATTCTTGGGTGATATTATTTCGGACGCTGACCTGCCCGCAAATCTTGAGTCGGGGGTGAGGGCGGCGCTTCCTTTGGGGGTGATCCGTGACCAGATTTCCGAATGTGGGAGCTGCTCTAATTCTCGCGATGGCCGGATTAATTACGGTCTCCCCAGCGCAGGGGCAGACCGTCGGGTCAGACCTATCCGTCGCCGTTATTCTCGCGGATAGTGCTTACAACCCGATTCCGAGCCCTGACGGCAAGACGATCGCTTTTGTTGGGACAGGTTGGGGAAGAGGATTCCCAATGAGCAGTTTGGGCCGCACTAGCCTGAAATCTGACGTGATGCTTATGGACCTGTCAGGTACAGTGCTGACCTCAAAACCCTTGGCGGACGCGTTCCTGCAAGCATGGACGCCGGATGGAAAGAAGTTAGTTTGTTATCGCGACTGGAAGGCCTTCCTGGTGACGCCCGATGGGAGCAAATCGGAGGTTGTCGACGTGCCGCGCGGAGCTTTCACCGAGCGAGCGCAGTACTTCTCCTCCCGCCATGCTTTCTGCTGGTCACTGGGATGGACGACCAGGGGTATCGCCTGCTCGGACGGCTCGGTGCTCGCCCGCAAGGACTCACTCTTGACGGATTTGATGGTGCCTTCACCTGATGAGAGGTACTTGGCGGTGCTTGGAGCCTGTGGTCCGACGGGCCGCATCACCGACAATAATCTTTGGATTTACGACAGGTCAAAACAATCCTGGGTGAACCTCGGCAAGATCATCATTAGTCCTAACCACGATTGGGATTACATCAAACCCTCATGGAATCCCTGGTTCGCGGACAGCTCAAGGCTCGCACTCAGCACAGAATCGGGAATCATCGTAGCATCTCCCGATGGCAGCCAAAGAGATGTGATTGCCCAGCCAGGTTCCCCGGCGGGACTGGCGGTCCCTTCGCCCGACGGCCGACAAGTTGCCTATGTGACATTCGAGGGAACTCCAAGGAAGGCGAGACCCGATCTTACCTTCTGGGGCAACACCACGATATGGATTGCTCCCGTCAAGGGCAATGGCAAGCCACGACCCGTAACTCGACAAGCCGAGGAAACTACCTACTGCCTGCGTTGGCTGAGCGATACTGAACTCGCGTTCGACCGGTTTGCTGACGAAATGCTTTACCGCCGGGCGCGAATCTGGAAGACAGCCCTCCCGACCGACTAAAGAAAACCATTTTGTCAAACGGACAGGTGAGTGGCGCATACATGCGCCGGATGGCGCAGACGATAAAATGCGACCTAAAGGCGAGCCCGCCAATGATTAGGTTCCGTCATTCGCGAGCACATCTACGGAAGAATCGTAACCCCGAAGGTCTGCGCTCCGGTCGTAGCTCATGCCAGGGCGCTGGCGTTCAATTGCACTTTGTTGCAGGCTTCCAGGACGTCGTCGACGTCGCTTTTTTCGCCCATCAGCACGTTCTGCTCCAGCAGAAATGCCGTCGCGCACAGTTCGTCATTGCGGGGAAGGTGGTTTTCCCGGCGGTATTTTTCCAAACGCTCGGGTGAGAACACGGCCTGAAAACCCCGCGAGTTGAGGCACTGCTCCAGGAAGGGCTCCTTGTTGAGCGGGTTATAACCGCCATCCGCCATAATGCCCTCAGCTCTCAGCGCGGCCATCACTTTCGCTCTCGGTACGTTCTTGAAGTGCTCTGGGTCGAACCGCATCCCGAAGCAGTAATGATTTTGCCGCGTCGATTCGGGGTAGTTTTCCTGCGTCACAAAGCCGGGGATTTTTTTCAACTCCGCCTGCAAATAGGCGGCGTGGCTTTCCCGCCTGACGCACAGCTCCTCGTACCGCTCGATCTGCGCCATGAGCACGGCGGCGGCAAAATCGGAGATGCGATATTTGAACCCGCGTGTCTCGTAGTGGTGCGTCTTGGGGTTCGAGCCAAAATTTCTGAACATGTAAGCCCTGGCAATCAGGTCGTCGTCATTGCTCACCAGCGCGCCAGCCTCGCCTCCGGGAAGAACCTTGGATTCCTGGAAGCTGAAACAACCCATGTTTCCCCACGAGCCGACCTTCCGGCCTTTCCACTCCGCATGGTGCGCCTGGCAAGCGTCCTCAATGACGGGGATGTTGTGTTTCTTGCCGATGGCCAGCACCTTGTACAGATGAGAGGGCGCTCCATAAATGTGGACGGGCATGAGGGCGCGCGTGCGCTCGGTAATGCGGTGTTCGATGTCGTCGGGGTCAAGCTGGAACGTTTTGAGATCGGAATCGGCGAAGACGGGCAGCGAGTAACCCATCATGATGGCGTCGACCGTGGCGATGTAGGTGTAAGGCGAGGTGATGACTTCGTCTCCCGGGCCCACGCCCAAAAGTTCCAGGGCCATTTGCAAGGCATGCGTTCCGCAGGGCGTCATGACGCAACCACGCGTTCCCACTTTGCCTGCCCAGGCCTTTTCAAATTTGGGAATGAATTCCGCATCCCCCGCGCACCAGTGATGGCTGCGGAGTGATTTGAGGATATTCTGCTCGTCGGCCTCCGTGGTTTGGGGCCAGTCGGGAAAGGGAGTCGACCGGACAGGTGTGCCGCCGTGCAAGGCCAGCGCCTTGGGATTGCCGGAAATGGCAAAGCTGCGCGGCGCCGCTCCTGCTGCTCCCGCCGCCGCCAACCCTGCCGAAGTCTTCCCCAAAAACTCCCGCCGGCTTAAGGTCTTTTTTTTCTGCATAGGCTGATTCCTCCCTTACGATCACCAATCACCAATCCTTTAATGATTCGATGACTCAATGAAGCAATGACCCAATGGTTCAATGACCCAATGACCCGATGAATCAATGACCCGATTCCTGTTCGTTCCACCCTTCGTGTTCCTGCCAATCCATGATGCGCAGGTGTTTCTCTTCGCGGGGAAGTTCGGCAAAGGTCATCTTATCGCCCTCGTGCAGGTTTCCATCCTGGGATTGATAAATCCAGGTTACTTCCTGCCGCAGCGCCGCGGCTTCGCCACTCAGGTGGACCACGAAGTTTTCATATTTGTAAGGGGCGGGTTTGAACCCTCCCGCGCCGTAGACCTGGTCGGCCAGCACGATGGTCTGGGGATCCAGCACCTTTTGTTTCAGCAATTCCTGGCAGGCTTTGATGGCGAACCAGTTCGCCGTGCGGTGGTCCACATGCCGCTCATCGGGGCCGGTCAGCGCGATCATCGCCGGGTGAAGATTGGTAATGATTTGCCGGATCGCCTCCACCACTGCGTCGCGCGCGTAGGGCAAGTTGGGCTTGTAGACGTTTTCATACGGCGCGTGGTCGCAGGCCAGATAGATGGAGAGGAACGGGTTGGAGGAATCCTTGTGCTCAAACCAGATGGCCCCTGAGCCTCCATCCGGCAAGCCCAGATCGATGAGGTTATCACGGGGAATGCCCAGGTGTTCGAGCACCTCGGCGGTTTCCTCCAAACGCACCGTGCCAAATTCGCGCGCCTCGTTGGGGCCGCAGGGCTTGTCAAAGTAGCGCTCGCACGCGCCCACATCGCCGGCGGTAAGGGTCAGGAGGTGTACGGGAATCCCGGCTTCCACGGCGGCGCGCATCAGCCCCGTGTAAGCTTGATCATCGTCTTCATGCGCGCAGATTACCAGGAGCGACGCCGGCAATTGATTCACGGCGATTTCCTGGGTCGTCGTGGCCCGGGTTCTTCCCTGGGAGTCCACCACCGAAAATTTCAGAGAAAAGAGCCCGGGCGCCTCCTGCGGGGTCACCAACCAAGCTACCGCCGACGCGCTTTGCGATTGGCCTGGAGCGTAGTCCTGAGCCGGCATGAAGTCCTGAGACCCTCCCCTGTCCCTGCCCTGGGCGTCGGTGACTTTCACCTCGACATGCGCTCCCTTCCAAATCTCCTCACTCGTATTCTTCACGGTCACCTTGCGGGTTACTGCCTCCCCGGGACGAAAAAGCGTCACCGCATGATCCACGGTGATCATCGAAGAAATCTGCCCCGGCGGGTAGAATTCCCGATACTTGGTATAGTCGATAAAAGAATTGTAGGGATGCGTGAAGTTGCGGCTGTAAGGCTTGGGCAGGTCGCGGTCCCAACTGCGCACAATCACCTGCGGGGTGAATTGCATGTCGTACAACTTGGTGCGGTCTGCATTCCACAGCGCCACGGTGTACATGTCGACTTCCGGCGGAGGGACCTTCTCGTTGGGCAGGGCGATGCCGGCGCCCATCACATCCCGCTGCTTGCCTTGCAGGAAGGTCGCCGTGCCGGCGGGCATCATGGGGATGGTCACCGCGGTTCCGGCGGGAACATCCACATGCTCGCGCATCATCCGGACTGCCAAGTCGGGGTTGTCATGCCCTCCCTGGGAATAGAGCGCGATCCAGGGATAATTGGCGTTGGAGAACTCGACGCGCAAACCCTTCACATCCACGTCCGAAAGATTTTCCAGCCCCACCTCACATTTGATCGGCTCGCCCACGTTGTAAAGGGTCTTGTCGAGGGTCACGCGCGAAATCCTCACCAGTTTCTTGTAAACCACGAAGCCGCGCACTTTCTTCCTGACCTCGGGAGAGTGCTGGATCCGGTCCTCGACGTGCAGGGTGAGAGTATAAAGACCGGTGGGGGCCTGCGGTGGAATCGGCCACCCCACCTGGAATTCCTCCACGCCGGACTTCATTTCCGGGAGGCGGTCCATTTCCACGCTGGTGTTTGCGGTGGTTCCGTAGTATTGGATTTCCGCGAAGACCACATAGCGTTTCGGCTGGCCGGTGAGCCCGTGCACGGTGGCGTGAATGTAAGCGAACGTGCCGCTGTTAAATCCCGGTTCCATGGGCCCGCCCTCGATCGAGATCTCCGCCCCCCAAAGCGGCCCGCTGATCAGAAGGACCGCTCCCGCCAGCGCAGTCCACCACCCTTTTCTTTCGAGCATCTCTTCTCCTTTTCCCCGTGTGGGATTCCCGTATTATTGCCGGTACTCGGGGCCAGTTCAAATTAATTCGCGAGCCGAAGGGTTCGCGGCGGTTCCCTCACCCTGGCCAATGGGGGGAAAAACAAAACGAGGGCAGAGTGGAGATACCACGGCAGAGCGCCATCGGGCCGTGCAACACGAAATTTTGAGCGGAGAAAGTCAGACGCCCACACGCTTCGGCGCAAATTTCCCGCGCGTGCGACCACTGGAAACAGAGTGCGATGCCGGGCTTCACCCTTTCTTGCTTACCGGAATGGACGATGACTCAGGCCGGAAGAAACTGTTACGGGGTTTTCTTCCCCGCGGTTTTCTGACCCGCTCCTGAATCATGACGCGCTGGCAATCGAAGCAGATGAGGTTTAAGCCACTCGGCGAGGGCGCAATCCGGGACGAGCCGCAGTTGGTGCAAATCGGTTGAGAAGGCATAATCAGACTGATTCTAGCATAGGTTGGAAGCCGCGCCTAGTTACGTAAGAGCATATTTTTATTTGTATATAGATTGATTAATATCTCAATCTTTTATGACTCCGTCAGGGGATGGACGGAGTAACTATCGGCGGAGGGCTGGTCCCGAAGCGCAAAATCCCTTGATTTGAGCGATACTGTACATTTGGCGCCCCCCGCAAAACGGCGGCCCCGGCGGAAAATCCCGAAAGCCGGAGGATACCGGAGAGCGGGAATTCTGAGGCACAAAGCGCAAGGGACAAGGGCATGACACCGCAGGAGCATCAACAGGCCGTGTATCGCCGCCGCTTTGCCGGAATCGAGCAGCGCCGCGCCGAGGTGTGGCAGACCCTGGCGCGCCATTACTTTAATCGCTGGATAAAGCCCACCGACACCGTCACTGATGTGGGCGCCGGGTACTGCGAGTTCATCAACAGCATCTCCGCAGCGCACAAGTATGCGCTGGACTCAAACCCCGCCACCGCGGATAAAGCCGCCCCCGGCGTTACCGTGCTCGCGCAGGCGGCCACCCAGCCATGGGCCATCCCGGCGGAGTCCGTCGACGTGGTCTTCAGCAGCAACTTCTTTGAGCACCTCCCGAGCAAAGAGGATTTTGCCCAATGCCTGGCGGAGGCATACCGGGTGCTGCGCTCGCAAGGGTTGCTGATTGCGCTGGGGCCTAACATTCGATATTGCTACGATGTGTATTGGGATTTTGTGGATCACCATTTGCCCCTCAGCGATCGCTCCATGGTGGAGGCGTTGGAAATCGCTGGATTTCGCATGGAACTCGTGATTCCACGTTTCCTGCCTTTTACCATGAGCGGTCGCGCGCCTCATCGGGCGTTCCTGGTTCGCCTGTATCTGATGTTTCCCCTGGCACAGCGCCTTTGGGGAAAGCAGTTTCTGGTGGTGGCGCGGAAGCCCCAACCATGAGTCTCAGGATGCCTTCTCAAACCGCCCGCTGGCTCGGTTGGCCAGCGTGTTTTACCCTGGTTTTTGTCTCCGCCTTTTTCCTCAGCGGGACTATGCGGCCGCCGCTGGAGCTTGACCCCTCCTGGCACGTGGCGCTCGAATACGCCACCGCGCACCATTTGCAATATGGCACGCAGATAGTCTTCACCTTCGGTCCCTTGGGATTCCTGAGCACGCGGACCAGTCTGGGACATCTCCTGGGTGCGCGCATCGCCTTCGCGTTCTTCTGGGGCGCGCTCGTGGCTGTTGCCGCGACGACGCTGGCAAAGCGTTTGTGCGGGTGGGTCCGTTACGCGTTTCTCGCCTGGTTGGTGATCTTCACCCTTTCCGAAGGGCTGGACCAAACCGCCTTCTTCGTGATGGCATACGGCGCATTCCTCCTGCTCATCGACAACCCCAAGCATCGCTGGCAATCGCCGGCTTTTGTTTTAGCCTTTGTTGTTCTGTCACTCATCAAAGTTTCTTTCCTCATCGCGGCGCTGGCGAGCCTTGCGCTGGTGCTTGTCTGCTGGGTCCGGCAGCGAAAAATCCGCAAGGCGATTGTGCTGACTCTGGCGACGCCGGCCGGATTCGTCGCGGCCTGGATGGCCTGGGGGCAGTCGCCCTCCCATCTTGCGCCTTGGTTCCGGCACGCTTTAGAGCTGTCATCGGGCTACAGCGGGGCAATGAACTTGGTTCCCAAGAACTCCGTCCTCTGCACGGCCCTGGCGGCGCTGGCGCTGTTCGTGGGCGCATTGATTGCGTCGGCTGTGCGGGTGCGTGGTGGTTTTCTAACTTGGGCATGCCGGATCACGCTGGCACAGTATGTTTTCTTGGCGTGGAAGGAAGGGCTCACGCGTTCCGGGGATTGGCACACCTATGTGTTCCTGTGGTTCCTGCCATTGGGCGTGGCTTTTTTGTTCCTTGAAGAGATGGCGGGCGCGCCCACGCCTTCTCACCGCGGGGCGCTGGAGGTCACATTCGCCGTCAGCATGTTGCTCTGCCTGGTCGGCTCGAGCTTGCAAATTTCAGGTTTCACATGGCGGCAGGTCACTGAATGGCCGCCGCGGGTTACACATAATGTGGAGTCGATCGTTGCCACATTAGGGGGACGCGCGGACGGCCTCTATGCGGACTGTCGCCACGCCCAAAATGATCGCATGCTCCTTCTCGACCGCGCCAAAAATGTAATTGGCAACCAATCCGTGGACGTGATGAACTACCTCGCGCTGGCGCCGATAATCAATGGGCTGAACTACCGGCCGCGCCCGGTCTTTCAAGGCTTCGTGGCTTATACCCCGGCGCTTCAAAACCTCAACGCGGATTATTTCCGAAGTGCAGAGCGCCCGCATTTTGTAATGCTCCGCCAGCAGGCCACAGACAATCGATTTCCCACCCTGGAAGATTCCGCCGCAATGAATTACGTGCTCAATAATTACGCTCCAGTGGCGCGGGATGGAGATTTCCTGATCTTGCAGCAGCGCACCGCGGAGGACCCGGCATTCCAGCTTGTGCATGAGCAAACCCTGCACTTTGGCGAGAAGCTGGATTTAACGCGCTGGGCAGACGCGCCCTTGTTCATGGCAGTGTCGATCAGGCCCAGTATATTGGGGCGGGCCATTACGTTCGTTTATCAGCCGGAACCTCTCTTTATGGGAATTGCAAGGGGAGGCACGTTGGAGCGATTCCGCATCGTGCCTTCGATGGCCGCGCAACCGTTCCTGGTGAATCCGCTCTTGAATGGTACCTATGACGTTCTGTTCTTCGATATGTCGGCGCGGAGACCCCCGACGAACAGTGTGGTCTTCGAGCGTCCCGAGAATGGATCGTTTGAATTTCAGGATAATCTCTCTGTGCGGCTTTACACCGCGCCTGGATTTCCTCACGCGGCCAAGGAGATTTCACCGTATGACATCCTCGCCGACGTACAGGGCCGCGTCTTTTCGTCGGAGCCAAGGCCCGGCTTACGAAATGCGTGCGCGATGCAGACCGTGATGTTCCATGGCGCCCCCTCGTGGCTGATGTGCGCCCCCAGCAAAATCGTGTTGGATATTCCGCCGATGACTACTGCGTTCTCCGCCTACTTTGGCGTGCCAGGGGAAATATACTCAGGCGAAGCTACCAAGAGAGAACCTGTGAACATCGCGATCAATGTTTGCAATAAACCCGGCGCGTGCCGCCGGGCTTTTGACCAACTCTTAGGGCCTTCATCAGGCGCCGGCGATGGCGAACGATTTTCATTCCGCATTCCCATCGACAGTTCTCGCGACCGCTATATCGAGCTCACGACATCTCCCGGTCCCACCGCGAGCACACGAAACAGCTTCTCGGTATGGTCGCAGTGCCGATTTGAAAGAACACCTGCCCCATGAGCAGGGCATTATCCATGCGCCAGTCCGCTCTCAAGGCAGTCCTCGCTTGGGGCTTGACACTTCCCTGAAAGCAGGCCATCGTATGCGCTGCGTGGTGACCTTTAAGTTTTGGATGGTGAAACGATGGACCGGCGAACCTTTCTGGTGAGGGATATACCCGCGGCTACGATGGGGCTGGCGGCAGCCTGGAGATCCTCCTTCGCGGCGACTTCAACTGGAGACAAACCCATGAGCTCTCCCTACTTTGAGTTCTTCTACATTCACATGCAGAGCGGCAGCCAAACGCAGCGCATGGCGAAGTGGCTGGAAAATGGGCTGTGGCCGATTTGTCAAAAAAACGGCTTTGGCCCCATGGGATTCTTCAACGTGGATGTCGGCCCCAGCCTTCCCACGGCACTGATCATCTTCTCTTATCCCAGCCTGACGGAAATGGAGACGCAGTGGGGAAAGCTCAACTCCGACCCCGACTACGCGGCCGTGGTGGCGGACGTGGAGAAGGATGAGCCGGCTTTTTACCGCACGGAAGCGATGTTGCTGCGCGCCACGCCCTTTTGCCCGCCGCTGAAGGCGACCCCGGTGGTCGACCCGGGCCACAAGCTCTTCGAGTTGCGAATCTACGAATCGCCCACCAATCGCCAACTCGGATACCTGCACGACCGGTTCGGGGGAGGAGAGATCGAGATTTTCCACAAGAGTGGGATTTTTCCCATCCTCTACGCGGACACCGTCTTTGGGCCCAACCAGCCCAATATGGCTTACATGATTCCGTTTGAAAGCGCCGACCACCGCGAGAAGGCGTGGGCGGCGTTCCGCAATGATCCTGATTGGGTGAAGATTCGCGACGAATCGATCCGTCACGGCGGGGAGATTGTGCGCAACATTACCAACCTGTTCCTCTCACCCATGGGCTTCTCCATGATCCGGTGAGCTACGGGCTGCGCAGCGTGCCATAATTTGGCGGATCGGTTCATTGTCCGCATAGATGCGCCACTCGGCCACAAGCGAACCGCGAATAAGCGCACGCCAGGCGGCGGGCGTCGACCATTTATTCTCAGGCCGCAGGACGCCGTCCGTGGAATAAGTGCCTTGCGCGGTCCCCAGCATGACCACTTCCTTTCCATCCAGGAAGGTTTCCTCGATCGCAATGGTGTAGTCAGGAACCATACGAAAGTAGCCTTCCCAACCCACCTTCATCCGCTCCTTGCCGGCGATTCTCGATCCGAGTGAATCAACGAAGACATGATCTTCCGTCATCAGGTCCGCGATACCTTCCACGCTCTGGTGATTGATAGCGTCCGCAAAGGCATGGGCGATATGCTTCGCCGATTCGGAGTTGAGGTGTGCCATATCCGCCATTTCTATCCCAGGATTATGAGCTGGGAGCGCTCACAGTGCGGGATTCGGGAAGCGCGCGAGGGGCGTCCCATTGTCCTCGCGGCTGGCGCCGCGCAGGAAATCGAAATCGCACCCTTCGTTGGCTTGCAGAATGTGATCCAGGAAGAGCCTGCCGTAACCGCGCGTGTAGTGTGGAACAGGCGCTTTCCATTGTGAAAGCCGCGTTTGGATTTCCGCGTCAGGCACGCGCAACTCGAGTCGCCGCGCCGGAACATCCAGCTCAATTTCATCCCCATCCTGAACAATCGCCAGGGGCCCGCCCACCGCGGCTTCCGGCGCCACGTGCACGACGATGGTCCCGAAGCTGGTGCCGCTGATGCGCGCATCGCTTAGGCGCACCATGTCCTTCACGCCCCCTTTGAGCAGTTTCGCCGGGATGGGCAGATGTCCCCATTCGGGCATTCCCGGCGCGCCCTTGGGCCCCGCGTTCTTCAGCACCATCACGGAGTTTTCGTCAACAGGCAGATTCGGGTCGTCAAGGCGCGCCAGCAAATCCCGATTGTTCTGGAAAACCACGGCGCGCCCGCAGTGCTTCATCAGGTGCGGTGAAACAGCCGACTGCTTGATGACCGCGCCCAGCGGGGCAAGATTCCCGTCCAGCACCACGACGCCGCCCTGGGGAAACAGGGGCTCGCTGAGGGGCCGGATGACATCGCGATTAAAGCACGCCGCGCGCTTCAGGTTTTCACCCATGGTCTTGCCGTTGGCGGTGAGCGCGTCCAAGTGCAGCAGCGGGCTGATCTCTTTCAGCACGGCAGGCACACCGCCGGCGTAACTGAATTCTTCCATCAGGAATTTCCCCGAGGGCTTCACGTTGGCGATGAAAGGTGTAGTGCTGGCGATTTCATCGAATGAGGTGAGGGGCAAGTCAATCCCCAGACGCCCGGCAATGGCCACCAGGTGCACGATGGCGTTCGTCGACCCGCCCAGCGCCATAAGGAGCCGGGTGGCGTTCTCCAGCGCCGCTGCGGTCATGATGTGCGACGGCCGCAGACCTTCGCGGACCATATCGACGATGCGCTTTCCGCTCTCTTCGGCAATCATCATGCGGCGCGAGTCAACGGCCGGGATATCCGCCGCGTTGGGAAGCGTCATACCCAGGCCTTCGGCGATGCTGGCCATGGTTGACGCGGTGCCCATCACATAGCAGTGGCCCGCGGTGCGCGCCACGCAACTCTCAATTTCGCACCATTCCTCCTCGGCCAGGCGGCCGGCGCGCACCTCTTCCCACATCCTGCGTACGTCCGTACCGGCGGCCAGTTCGCGGTTGTGCCACATGCCACTCAGCATCGGCCCGCCCGGCACCATGATGGCGGGCACATCGACGCTGGCGGCGCCCATCAACTGCGCGGGCGTGGTCTTATCGCACCCGCACAAGAGCACAACGCCATCCAGCGGATAAGACCGGATGCTCTCCTCCACCTCCATCGCCATCAGGTTCCGGTAAAGCATGGTGGTGGGCTTCATCAGCATCTCGCCCAGCGAAATGGTGTTGAATTCCAGGGGGAAGCCGCCTGCCTCCCACACGCCGCGCTTCACGGCTTCCGCCACGGTGCGCAGGTGCGCGTTGCAGTTATTGAGTTCGCTCCAGGAATTGCAGATGCCGATTACCGGTTTGCCCTCGAAGACTCGCTCGGTGAAGCCCTCGGAGCGAAGCCACGCGCGGTGACCGACGCCCCAGCGATCGCGCTTGCCAAACCAATCGCGGCTGCGGAGTTTTAGGGAACTATTGGGGGGTGTGGAATTCATTGGAGTATCTCCGTTGCCCTGGCAGCCGAAGGCTACGCTTTTGCCAGGCGGAATATTGGCTCAACGTCTTGGGCGCGCGCCAGCAGGGCTTTCTCTTCTGCCGGTTTCAGGCGCTCGAACTTCTGCGCCACGTCCATGGCGAGCCGGAAGTAGTTCTCTTCGCCGGGAGGCACGGCGGCAGTGATGGGCTGTGACAGGGTCCAACGCAAGGCCAGCGCGGCTTCGTCCGGTAGCGCGGTGGGCTGATACCAGCACTTGGAATACGGATGATCTTTCTTATGCGCTTCCGGCCAGGTGGTCTTGGCCATACTTTTCAGCGCCAGGATGCCCATGCCCTTTTGGCGCGCCTTCGCCAATATCTGGGGCCCGAAGTTGGCCTGTGAGAAAAGAACGAAATTAATGGGGAAGAGAATAGTGTCGAAATTGTAATGATCCAACATAGAAAGTGCGTTTTCCACCGAATGGGCTGAAAAACCAATGAAGCGGACTTTGCCCGCCTTGCGCGCCGCTTGGAAAGTCTCCATGGCGCCATTGGGACCAAAGATTGTCGTAACATCCTCTTTGGTCGTCACACCATGAAACTGATAAAGGTCCACATGATCGGTGCGCAGCAGGCGCAGCGATTCCTCGAGTTCCTTTGCCGATCCATCCCTGGTGCGCTGGCCGGTTTTGCAGGCGAGAAATGAGCGTGAGCGGTAAGGCTCCAGGGCCGGGCCCAGGCGCGACTGGGCGTTTCCGTAGCTGGGCGCCACGTCGAAATAATTGATGCCGCGGTCGAAGGCTTCGGCCACCACGTTATTGGCATGAGATTGCTCGGCATTCATCACCACGATTCCGCCCAGGGCAATGATGGAAAGATCCGCGCCGGTTTTGCCCAGGCGGCGTTTAGGAATGGGGTTCAGCTTCGAAGTCTCGCTCGTTTTCGCAAGGGGATCGAGAAACTCCTTGGACGCGGCCAATCCCGCTGCCGCTACGGTTCCGAGAAAACCTCGTCGTCGCATCGTTTGCCTCCTCGTGGGGGAAGATCTACAATTTCCAGAATCTCCGCACTGCGGATGTCCGGCTCCGGGCAAAGGAGGCCCTACCGATGAACTTCATCAGGACGGGCCACTCTCTACGGGGCGCGGCCAGCCCTCGCCTGCCTCGCACATCTCGTTTGTAGCACTCCGGGGCTCCAGCGTCAAACGCGAAGAGTGACTTCGCAACTGCCGGAAAATCGGGAGCGCATGACAGACCAATGCCAGGGTTTGACAACGCGGTACGAAACAGGGAAGATGATTTGTTTTCAGGGTTGTCTCAAATAAATATTTCTTGGGCCCGCTGTCCGATGGCGCAGCCTGGAATTTGATGCCTAGGAGAGGTTGCCGATGACTCGCGAGGAGCAACGGCTGGAGGATTCGCGTCTGCGCAAGCTCCACTGGAAGCGCTGGGGACCATACCTGAGCGAGCGCCAGTGGGGAACCGTGCGCGAGGACTACAGCGAGTGGGGCACGGCCTGGGACTATTTCCCCCATGACCATGCCCGCTCGCGCGCTTACCGCTGGGGCGAGGACGGGATTGCCGGAATCTGCGACCGTCATCAATACCTCTGTTTTGCGCTGGCGTTGTGGAACGGCCGCGACCCCATCTTGAAAGAGCGCCTGTTCGGGCTCACGGGAAAAGAGGGGAACCACGGTGAGGACGTCAAGGAGTGTTACTTCTACCTCGATTCCACGCCCACTCATTCCTACATGAAATATCTCTACCGGTATCCGCAACTGGAATTCCCCTACACCTGGTTGGTGGAAGAGAACAAACGAAGGAGTCAGAAGGATTTTGAGTTTGAGTTGGTGGACACCGGCATCTTCAGTGAAGACCGCTATTTTGACGTGTTCGTCGAGTACGCAAAGGCTACTCCGGACGATATCCTGATCCGCATTTCCGCCCACAATCGCGGCCCGGAAGTCGCCACGCTGCAACTGCTTCCCACGCTTTGGTTCCGCAATACGTGGTCCTGGGGCAGGGACGACTGGCGTCCGAACCTGACAAGAGCCGCGGACCTTTCCGGGGCAGCCGTGATCCGGGCTGAGCACCGACACTACGGTTCGCGTTGGCTGATCTGCCAGGAACATCCCGAATTGGCAACGGACATAGCGCTGGGCTTTAGCCCGGCACGTGCCGCCCAGGGTGCCGCCCTAAAGGACGGCGCTACACCGCCCGCGATTGGGCGATTACCCGAAATGCTCTTTACCGAGAACGAAACAAATTTTCAGCGGCTCTTTGGTGTTGGCAATCGCACGCCGCACGTCAAGGACGCGATCAATGACTATGTTGTTCACGGCGTGCGCCATGCCGTCAATCCTCTTCCCGAGGGCACGAAGGTGGCAGCCTCTTATCGTGTGGCGATACCCCCGGGGCAAAGTGCCATGCTCCGCTTACGGTTTACCGGCGACCAGCCCAGCGAGGATGTGCTCAGCGACGGTTTCGACACGGTGTTCGAGGAGCGCTTGGCGGAAGCGAACGAGTTCTATTCCAAGGTCATTTCTCCCACACTTTCTTCCGATGCCCAAAACGTATTCCGCCAGGCGATGGGGGGGCTGTTCTGGTCGAAGCAGTTCTATCATTATGACGTGCGGACATGGCTGGAGGGCGATCCTGCCGGCCCGCCTCCTCCTCCCGAGCGCTTGATGGAACGAAACCACACCTGGACTCACCTCTACAATGCGGACGTCATCTCCATGCCCGATAAGTGGGAATACCCGTGGTACGCCGCCTGGGACACGGCCTTTCACTGCGTGGCGATGGCCCTGGTGGACCCGGACTACGCGAAAGAGCAACTCATCCTGCTTTTGCGCGAGTGGTACCAACACCCCAATGGCCAACTCCCGGCTTACGAGTGGGCCTTCAGCGACGTCAACCCTCCCGTGCATGCCTGGGCGGCGTGGCGCGTATACAAGATTGAAGCCCGGCGGTGTGGCCGTGCGGATCGGGAGTTTCTCGAGAAGGTCTTTCACAAGCTCCTGCTCAATTTCACCTGGTGGGTGAATCGCAAGGACCCCGATGGCCGAAACGTTTTCGAGGGAGGGTTCCTGGGACTCGACAACATTGGGGTGTTTGACCGCTCGAAGCCCCTCCCCACCGGCGGCCACATTGAGCAATCCGACGGCACCAGTTGGATGGGAATGTACTGCCTCGACATGCTCGCCATCGCCATGGAGTTGGCGCGCGAGGACCCAGCTTATGAAGACGTGGCCAGCAAATTCTTTGAGCATTTTGTTTATATCACTCAGGCGATGAACAACCGTGGCGGCCATGGGATTACCTTATGGGACGAAGAGGACGGTTTTTACTACGACGTT
>Ga0326727_10014127_pt1 | contig 17499 bp, 11 predicted proteins | sample MB2enrmetagenome_FD_207643 | JGI IMG/M metagenome (GOLD analysis project Ga0326727, IMG submission 207643) | Lab enriched peat soil microbial communities from McLean, Ithaca, NY, United States - MB29MY | ecosystem: Environmental > Terrestrial > Soil > Wetlands > Peat | place: USA: New York...
TGAAGCTGCAACGCCAGCCGCAACCGTTCACCCTGCATACATCGCGCCACATCATGCGCATGATCGGCTCGGCCGACCCAAGCTGGAGGCGCTATTTGTACTTTGAATCCCAGCAGGAGTTGCAGTTTGTCGCGTGACACGCGCATCCATTCGCATCACTTTGGCGGCGCAGCGGGGGCTGGCGGTTGGCCGCTGTTCTGCTTTTGCTTCTGATCGTCAGGGTCCTTTTTATTGGTGATGTCCTCTCCGTTGTAGATGATTCGGCTGGTGGCGCGGAAGCGCTTGTAGTCGGTATAGAGCACCACTGAGCGGATGTGGACGTCCTCGCTGAGCGCGCCGTTCTGCGCGGCGAAGTGCAGTTCGCCCTCGGCCTTGGTGTAGATGGGAAACCAGTACTTGCCGTCAACCTGCGCGTAGGAGGTGGCGAAGGGCGGCTGCAGGTCTTCGTGGCCGGGGCGCATGTCCTGCGGCACGGTCCTGCCGTTGATGTAGACGATCTGCAGGTCCTGCTGATCGACCCAGACCTTGCCCTGGAAGTAGTGGTGGTTCTTGACCAGCGTCTTCGGGCCGGCCTCGAAGACGTAGGTGTCGACGTCATCGACTTTCTGGCGGCCGAGGTACTTCACGTCGTACTGGGGCAGGTCGTCGGTGGTGAGGATGAAGGGCAGGCGGTGCTCGATCTCGTCGAAGTCGGCGGGGGTCATCATGATGCGCTCGAGGGTGTTCTGGGGGGCGAAGATGACGTGCTCCTCGCGGCGGCCTTCGGGCGAGAAGGTGATGTCGGTGACCTGCTGGTACTCGCCGTCGGGATTGCCGGTGTCCTCGTCGAGGGTATCGACCGTGACCGACTGGCGGAAGACGTAGTCTTCGCGGGCCTGGGCGAACTCGCTCTCGCGGGCGGCGAATTTTGTAATGATCTCGTCGACGGTAAGACCGGTGGGCGGCGTGGTGTCGAGCTGGCCGAAGCCGGAGGCGCCCTGCGCGGCGGCGAGATGCGGCGACGCCACGAGGGTGAGGGCGAGCAAGCTGGCGGGCGCTTTGGCGAGCAGTTTCATCGGCGTGGAACTCCGTCTTCGGCTATGGCGCAATCGGCTCCTACACGATGTTAGACGCTGAGAGTTTGATTTGATATTCATCTCCCGGGATTCCGCGCTTCCGCCGGGCCGGGAGCACGGATTCTTGCGGCAAGGCAGCGGCGGTTGGATGTAGACTGGCGCGATGAAGAAGATGCGTGTGGTTGGGATTGCGTTGGCGTGGGCCGGGATGGTGGCGGCCCAGGGGATGGTTGTCGGGCAGACGGCTGCGACGGCTGCGGCGAACCCCACCCATGACGGTGAAACCGTCATGAATGGGGCACCCAAGCGGTCGATGACGTTTGCGGACCTGATGGCGATCAAAAGGGTGAGCGATCCGCAGGTGTCGCCGAGCGGGAAGTGGGTACTGTTCTCGGTGACGGATGTGTCGCTGGAGAAGAACAGCAAGATGAACCATCTTTGGGTGGTGCCTTTGGCTGGCGCGGGAGATGTCTCGCCGACGACCCGCCCGATCGATCGAGCGATCGCTACGGAGGCGGATCGCAAGCGCGCTGCCGACAATCCAGAGAAACAGGTGACATTCGGCGATGGGGAGATGTTTGGGCGGTTCTCTCCGGATGGGAGGTGGGTGAGCTATACAGCGAAGAACCAGATAACCCTGGCTCCGTGGGATGAGGCAGACGGGAAGGTGGGGGATGGTCATGCGGTGACAAATGTGGCGGGCGGGGCGGATGGTGCGATCTGGTCACCGGATTCCAAGCGGCTGATGTTTACGGCGGATGTATATCCCGAGTGTTCGGTGAAGGGCGGGGAGAAGACAAATGCGGGGGTCCTTCGCTCCGCTCAGGATGACGGCATAAAAACTTCGGAGCCGGAGACGTGGGCGGAGGAGGATGCCTGCGACAAGGCTAAGGATGAGGCTGCGGCGGCCAGTCCGGTGAAGGCGCAGGTGTGGGATTCGCTGCTGTACCGGCATTGGGACGCGTACACGGGCAAGAAGCGGAGCCACATTCTGGTGGTGGATGTGGATGGAAAGAATCCACGCGATCTGACTCCGGCGAGTGCGGTGGGGGATGCGGAGACGCCGACGTGGTTTCTGGGCGCGCCGCTGCAGTATGCGTGGGCTCCAGACTCGAAGGAGATCGCTTATGTGACGAACCTCGACCCGGTTCCGGCGGCTTCGACGAATAACGACGTGTTTACACTGCGGCTGGACGAGCCGGGGGCGAAGGCGGTGAAGGTTTCGACCTCGCCGGGGAGCGATGACGCTCCGGCCTACTCGCCGGATGGGAAGTGGCTGGCGTTCCGGTCGCAGAAGCAGGCGGGATTTGAGTCGGATAAGTTTCGGTTGATGGTATTTGATCGGGAGAAGAAGACGACTGTCGACCTGATTCCAACCTTTGATCGTTGGGTTGATGAGTTTTCATGGATGCCAGACTCACATAATATTTTTTTCGTGAGTGGTCGTGAAGGAGAGGCTCCCTACGGGATCGTATCGGTCTACGAGCATTCTCCCGGCTTTTATGAATTCCGTACGAGGATAGATAAGCTTGGTGAGTTCTCTGATATTCACGCGTTGTCTGACTTTTCAATCGTTGCGACCCGAATGCTAATCAATCTGCCCTCGGAGATCGTTCGCATTATGCCGCAGAACTATGATGCAAATGGTCAGCCGTCTCCTTTGCAGCCGGATAGTGTATTAACTCATCTCAACGATCCGGTCATTGACTCGCTCCAACTTCCGAAGATGGAGTCGTTCTGGTTTGCGGGGGCGGAGGGAACGAAGGTTCAGGGATTTATCTTGCGGCCGCCGGGGTTTGATCCGGCAAAGAAGTATCCGGTGAAGTTTGTGATGCATGGCGGGCCGCAGACGGCGCTGGGCGACTCGTGGAGCTATCGGTGGAACTGGGAGCTGCTGGCGGCGGATGGGTATGTGGTCGTCGGGATCAACCGGCGCGGGTCGACGGGGTATGGACAGAAGTTTGTGGATGAGGTGAGCGGCGACTGGGGTGGGCGGGCGTATGAGGACCTGATGAAGGGGCTGGACTACGCCGAGGCGCACTACCCCTTTATCGACAAGACGCGGGAGTGCGCGCTGGGGGCGAGCTATGGCGGGTTTATGGCGGACTGGGTGCTGACCCATACCAACCGCTTCAAGTGCATTGTGACCCACGATGGAATGTTCGACCCGGTGAGCGCGTACGGTTCGACCGAGGAGATGTGGTTCAACGAGTGGGAGTTCCGCAGGCCGGAGGACTTTCCCAAGGGGTGGGATGGGTTCACAGACCCCACCCACGCGCTCAGCCACCCCGGCGAGCAAGCTCGCCAGGGACCCCGGTCTGCGCGCGTGAATGGGGCACCCGCGGAGCCGTGGCGCTACCAGAACCTGCCAGCGGACCAGGACCCGTTCCGTAGGTGGTCGCCGATGCGGTTTATCGAGAATGCGAAGACACCGACGCTGGTGATCCATTCGCAGAGGGACTATCGGCTGGATGTGTCGCAGGGCTTCGAGCTATACACGGCGCTCGAGCGGCGGGGCGTGCCTGCGCGTTTCCTCTACTTCCCGGACGAGGGGCACTGGGTGCTGAAGCCGCAGAACTCGCAGCTTTGGTACGAGACGGTTGATGATTGGTGCGACCGCTGGACCAAGAGCGGCAAGTACGCGGAGAAGGCGGGTAAGTAGAATGACCAGTGGCAGTAAGGTTCGAGCAGTATGGGTGAATTGAGGTTCGTCGGGGTCCTTCGACTGCGGTCGCGTTGCGACCTTCGCTCAGGATGACAACAAGACCAGGCAACAGAAGAAGCAGATTCCCTTCGGGAATGACAAACAAAGAGGCGTGGGATGGCGTTCAAGCGGGCGAAGAAGCGGGAGCTGTTGGGCGAGGCGGGGCTGATGGAGTATGCCGTGCGCATGCTGGCGTCGCAGATGCGCAGCGAACGCGAGCTGCGGCGGCTGATGAAGCGGCGCGCCGAGGAGGGCGACGAGGGCGAGCGGGCGATGGAAGCGGTGGTGGCCCGGCTGAAGGAGTTGAACTACCTGAGCGACACGCGCTTTGCGGCAGAGTACACGCGGCTGCGCAAGGAGGGCGAGAAGTTCGGGCGGCGGCGGGTGCAGCAGGACCTGGCAGCCAAGGGCGTGGCGGCGGAGACGGTGGGCGCGGCGGTGGGCGCGGCTTATGAGGGCGTCAATGAAGTCGCGCTGGCGCGGGAGTACATCGCGCGGAAGAGGATGAAGCAGCCGGAGGGTGAGAAGGCGAAGCAGGAGTCGGCGCGGGTGATGGGTCGGCTGCTAAGGGCGGGGTTTTCGGCGGGGACGGTGTACAAGGTGCTGCGCGAGTGGGGCGTCGCGGTGGAGGAGGTGGATGTGGTCGGCGATGCGGAGTAGCGGGGTGGGGCGGAGGGTGACTGCCGAGCGCGTGGTTGCGGTGGACTGGTCCGGTGACCGCAGCGAGGCGGGGCAGCGGCGGAAGATCTGGACGGGGGTGTGGACTGCTTCGGTGACGGGGAAGGTAGATGGCGGGCGGGTCACACTGGAGGGTGGGCGGACGCGGGCGGAGGTTGGCGAGTGGCTGATCGGGTTGGCGCGGGAGATGCCGCGCATGGTGGTGGGACTGGACTTCTGCTTTAGCTTTCCGGCGTGGTTTGTGCGCGGCGAGATGGGCTGCGCGGACGGGCCGGCGTTCTGGGAGTTGGTGGCCGGCGGGCAGGGCGAACAATGGCTCGCTCGGGGGAATCCGGACCGGCGGTTCTGGGGAAAGCATCCCAAGCCGGACGAATTTCGCGGCGAGGGGCTGCACCGAATGCTGAGAGCAACCGACATCGACTGCAAGCTGGCGGCACGGATTCCCGAGGCGGAGCGCGCGGAGAGAGTGCGGGGGATCGGGCCGAAGAGCGTCTTCCAGATCGGCGGGGCGGGCAGCGTGGGGACGGCGTCGCTGCGTGGGATGCCGGTGCTGAAGCGGCTGAGGGAGGCGGGTTTTGCGGTGTGGCCCTTCAACCGGGCTGGGTTGCCGATGGTGGTGGAGATGTATACGCGGCTGAATACGGGGCCGGTGCGGAAGTCGAATGCGGCGGCGCGGGCGGAGTATCTGCGCGAGAAGCGCAGGGAGGATGCGGGGTATGCGGCGCTGTCGCGCGGCGTGATGGAGCGGGCGCGAGCGAGCGAGGACGCCTTCGACGCACTGGTGAGCTGCATGGCGATGACCGCTCGGCGCGGGGAGTTTTCCGGGCTGGCGATGCCGTTGGATCCAGAGTATAAGGTGGAGGGTTGGACCTGGGCGCCTGATGTTGGAGCGGCGAAGTGAAAGGCGGAGAGCGATGAAGGCGAATGTGATTACGCTGGTGGTTATTGTTGTGATGACGGTGTGGCTGGCTGCACATGTGGGGAGTGTTGCGTGGACGCCGGTGAAGCTGGTGGGTGGTGTGATGGCAGCGGCGGGTGTGGCGCTGCTGGTTGTGGCGCGGTTGCAGTTGGGGGCTGCGTTCTCGGTGCGGGCGAAGGCGAAGAAGCTGGTGACGACGGGGCTCTACTCGCGGATTCGCAATCCGATCTATGTGTTCAGCGCGATGTTCCTAGTTGGGCTGGTGATCGTATCGGAGAGATGGCTGCTGCTGTTGCCGATTGCGTTGCTGGTCCCGATGCAGGTTGTTCGCGCGCGGAAGGAAGAGCGGGTGCTGGCTGCGGCGTTTGGGGAGGAGTACGAGCGGTACAAGGCGGGGACGTGGTTTTAGAAGAGATCGGTTGTGTTGCCAATGGGTCAGTTTGTCGAGAAGCATTCCCTCAGGGGCTAAAGCCCCATTCTTTCGGTTTGCTTACGGACGGGCTAAAGCCCGTCCCTTTCAAAACAGATACAAACTGAGCCACCACGGTCACGCTGTTTGCGGCAAGCTTCGCGGTATTTCTCAGCCATCGGTGGTTTCGCCGATATACTAACGCTATCAGTGGCAATGGGTCGATGGGACCGGCATGAGAGAGATGGCGAAGACGAAGGTGAGTTTCTCGCGGCGATTGCGGGCGCATCTGGCGATTGCGCGGCTGGACCACTCGATCAAGAACCTGTTTGTGCTGCCGGGGATTATTGTTCCGCTAAGCATATATCCACAGCTGATGAGCTGGCGTCTGGTGGGGACGCTGGTGTGGGCGTTTGTGGCGATCACGCTGGTTGCATGCAGCAACTATGTGCTCAACGAGGTTCTGGATGCGCCGTTTGACCGGCTGCATCCGACGAAGAAGAGCCGGCCGGCGGCGCTTGGGCTGGTGAACATTCCGCTGGCAACCGCGCAGTGGATTTTGATGATGGTGGCGGGCGTGGCGATTGGCTGGACGATCTCGCGACCGTTTGCGGCGACGGCGCTGGCTCTGTGGTTGATGGGCTGCGTGTACAACATCAAGCCGCTGCGCACCAAGGACGTGCCGTATCTGGATGTGCTGACCGAGAGCGTGAACAATCCGCTGCGCATGCTGCTGGGGTGGACCGCAGTGGCGGCGTGGCTGGTGCCGCCGCTGAGTTTGCTGATGTCCTACTGGATGATCGGCTGCTACTTCATGGCGCTGAAGCGCTTCAGCGAGTTGCGCGAGATCGGCGACCACGGCTTGGCGGGGGCCTACCGGGCGAGTTTCAAGCGGTATACGCAGGAGTCGCTGCTGGTGAGCGTGATCTTCTATGCGTCGGCGGCCATGATGTTCTTCGGGGCATTTGTGATTCGTTACCGAATCGAACTGCTGCTGGCATTTCCGCTGGTGGCACTGGTGATGGCGATCTACTTCAAGCTCGCATTCAAGGAGCACAGCGCGGTGCAGAACCCCGAGAAGCTGTATCGCGAGCCGGGGTTGATGCTGTGGTTTATTGCGACCGTGGTGGTGATGGTGCTGCTGCTGTTTGTGCGCCTGCCGTGGCTTGAGAATCTTTTTATGCCTACGATTCCGGTGGTGCAGCCGTCCAGTGGCACGGCGGTTTCCTCGGTGGTCCCCCCACTCACGACGGTGAGGCTGTCGTGAATGGGGCACCCAGAGTTGTGAGGGGGGCGTGGTTTTGAGGTGCAGGCTAGCACGGGCGATGGTGGTGGTGTTTGTGCTGGTGACGGCGGCCCTGTCGCTGGCGTGGTCGCACAGCAAGCTGATGTCGCAGGATGAGATGTACGCCTTCCAGACGTACAGCATGCGGTCGGTGGCGGAGTTGGTGCAGGTGCAGCGGACGGAACCGATCTCGCTGGACCCGCTGCTCTATCCGTTGCTGTCGCATGGTGCGATGAAGGCGTTTGGGGATGGCGCGTTTGCGCTGCGCCTGCCGGCGCTGCTGGGATTTCTGCTGATGCAGGTTTGCCTGTTCTTCTTCGTGCGGAGGCTGGCGGGGGAGCGCGCTGGGGTGGTGGCGGCCGCGTTTCCGGCGCTGACAGCTACGCTTTTCTACTCGGCCGAGGGACGGCCGTATGGGTTGATGCTGGGGCTGTATGCGCTGGCGCTGCTGAGTTGGCAGATCGCTGCGCGACCCACATCTCAGAGTCGAGATGTGGGGCACCCAAATTTCGGGCGGGGATGGGCGCTGATGGGGCTGGCTGCGGCGATCGCGCTCACGATCAACGCGCACTACTTCGGAATTCTGCTGCTGGTTCCGTTGTGCGCGGCGGAGGGAGTTCGCAGCTTGCAGCGGCGGCGGACGGATTGGCCGGTGGTGGCGGCGATCTACGTGGGGATGGCGGGGTTCGCGGCGACGTGGCCGTTTTTGAAGGCTGCGAGCGGGTTCCACAAGAACTACTACAACGCGGGATCGGTGGGGCTGCACGATATTACGCGTGCCTACCGGTCGATCTTTGTGGACTACACGCAGATGTCGATGCCGGCGCAGCATCTGTGGATGGTTGTGTTGGTGGCGTTTGCGGCAGTGCTGGTGTGGGGGTGCGCGCGGCAGATCTTTGGGCGCGGCGGGCACGAGCTGCGGATTCCGGTGGCGGAGTGGGTCCTGATGCTCGTGCTGGCGGCGCTTCCCTTCTGCGGCTATCTGCTGGCGCGGTTTGTGACCCACTCGATCGAGGTGCGCTATGTACTGGGCGCGGCGGTGGCAATCAGCGCGATGGTCGGTGTCGCGATCGGTCCGTGGTTGCGGCGCGACGGGGTCTTTGCGGCGGTGATGGTCGCGCTGGGCGTGGCGATTGTGGGCGCGGGCGCGGCGCGGATTCATGCGCAGCAGCAAAAGTCGACCCAGAGGCTGGCATCGCTGGTATTGCCCGCGGAGGTGAAGGCGGCGCTGATCGCAAATCCGGATGGGCGGCTGTATGTGCAGGACATGGGCGCGTTCGAGGAGGACCGCTATTACGAGGCGGACGCGGATGTGCGCGCGCGCATGACGCTGGTCTACTCGCGCGCGGAGGAGATGCGCTGGAACCAGCACGACACCATGGCGCTGACGGCGATGCACATCGCGCGCTTCACGGGGCTGCCGGTGGTGTCCTACGAAGACCTGCGCGCGCAGCCGGGCGAGCATCTGTTTGTGCTCTATCACACGGGCTGGGACTGGACGGACCAGGCCTTCGCCGAGGATGGCGCGAAGCTGAGGCCGGTGGGCCATGCGATGGCGGGCGACGTGGCGGCGGTGCGATTTCGATAGAGGCTGCGATGGATGGGGCACCCGCTGATAGACTTAAAGCCTATGGGGTTCAGGTCTGGAAGCCAGATTCGCGAAGATTATCTGCGGTTTTTTGAGGGCAAGGTCTCGCCTGTGACGGGGCAGGGACACCGGAGGGTGCATTCGTCGTCGCTGGTTCCGGCCAACGATCCCACGCTGCTCTTCACCAACGCGGGGATGAACCAGTTCAAGGATGTATTTCTGGGCGCGGAGCGGAGGGAGTACACGCGGGCGACGACCAGCCAGAAGTGCGTAAGAGCTGGCGGAAAGCACAACGACCTGGAGAACGTCGGATTCACGCGCCGCCACCATACCTTCTTCGAGATGCTGGGGAACTTTTCTTTTGGGGATTATTTCAAGAAGGATGCGATTGCGTACGCGTGGGAGTTGCTGACCAGCAAGGAGTGGTTCGGGCTCGATCCGGCGAAGCTGTACATCACCATCTTCAAAGGCGAGAAAGGCGTGCCGCGCGACGAAGAGGCATACAACCTGTGGCTGGGCCAGGGAGTGCCCGCGGAACGAATCTTCGAGTTTGGGATGAAGGACAACTTCTGGCAGATGGGCGAGACCGGGCCGTGCGGGCCATGCTCGGAGATCTTTTACGACTTTGGCGTGGAGGCGAGCGAGAGCGGCGAGGACAAGCCATTCGGCGAAGACGAGCAGCGCTACGTCGAGATATGGAACCTGGTCTTCATGCAGTTCGATCGCGGATCGGACGGCGTGCTGACTCCGCTGCCCAAGCCTTCGATCGATACCGGGATGGGGCTGGAGCGCGTGGCGGCAGTGATGCAGGGCGTGCTGTCGAACTTCGAGACAGATTTGTTTGTGCCGCTGATCAAGCGCGCGGAGGAGCTGACGTTGGAACCCACATCTCAGAAGCGAGATGTGGGGCACCCAGTTCTGGGAGGGGATGAGAAGAGTGCGGCCTCGCTGCGGATCATTGCGGACCACGCGCGGGCGGCGACGTTTCTGATCAGTGACGGGGTGGTTCCGGCGAACGAGGGGCGAGGGTATGTGCTGCGCAAGATTCTGCGGCGCGGAATTCGCCATGGGCGACTGCTGGGGCAGGAAAAGCCCTTCATGCACCAGATGGTCTTCGCCGTGCGAGACGAAATGCAGGTGGCGTATCCCGAGTTGATGGAGACGGCGGAGCGCGTGAGTAAGGTGGTGCTTGCAGAAGAGCAGCAATTTGCGAGGGTGCTGGGCATTGGTGCCGAGAAGCTCGAAGCGTACCTTCGCGAGTCTCATCTCATCTCTGAAGCAGGTCTGATCGAAGACAACCTGTTGAACGATTTCATCAATTCGCTCCCACCAACTTCTCCAGGGCGCATGTATGCGGAGCTCGCGTCGAAGTTCATTGAGTTCCTCAAGGATGAGGAACCGCCGGTTAAGCCATGGGAAGCGACGCCTGAGCTGGTCGAAAGCTTTATGCAAGAGCTTCCTACAGCAAACAGCGACTTGCTCGCGAGGGATAGACATCGCGTTGAGCAATTCGTCCAGTTTGCAAGGACCGCACCACGCCATTCCCGGCAGGTACTGAAAGGAACCACTGCTTTCAGCTACTACGAGACGTTTGGCTTGCCGGAGGATTTCATCGAAGACGCTGCTCGTGATGCAGGATTCGAGTTTGATCGGAGGGGCTTTGAACGCGCGAAGGAGGAGGAGCAGGCGCGGGCGCGGGCGAGTTGGAAGGGTGGGTCGCAGAAGACGGCATCGCCGGTGTATCGCGAGCTGGCGAAGACGGAGTTTGCGGGCTACAGCGCGCTGCGGGTGGATGGGGCGCGGGTGCTGGCGCTGGTGAAGGACGGCGTGGGCGTGGCGGAGTTGCGCACGGGCGACGCGGGCGAGGTGGTGCTGGACTCTACGAGCTTCTATGCCGACTCCGGCGGGCAGGTGGGCGATGTGGGCTGGCTGATGGGCGCGGGCCACTCGACCGTGGTGGCCGATGTCAGCGGCGCGTCGAAGCCGGTGCAGGGCGTGTGGGCGCATCGCGTTGTGGCGCGGGAGCGGATCGCCGTGGGCGATGTGGTCGATACAGTCGTCGATGGCGAGGTGCGCGCGGCGGTGACGCGCAACCATACGGGGACGCACTTGCTTCATGCCGCGTTGAGGGAGGTGCTGGGGCGGCATGTGAAGCAGGCGGGATCGTTGGTGGACCGTGCGCGGCTGAGGTTCGACTTCTCTCACTTTGCCGGAGTCGCCGACGAGGAACTGGCGCAGATCGAGGAGATTGTGAACCGGCAGGTGCTGGCCAACACGCCGGTGGAGACGATGGTGGATGTGCCGATCGACGTGGCCGTGCAGGAGCTGGGCGCGATGGCGCTGTTCGGCGAGAAGTACGGCGACAAGGTGCGCGTGGTCAGGATTGGCGATTTTTCGACCGAGCTCTGCGGCGGGACGCACACGCGGGCGACGGGCGAGATCGGGCTGGTGAAGCTGGTGGGCGAGGGCTCGGTGTCGAGCGGCGTGCGGCGCGTGGAGGCGGTGAGCGGGATGGGCGCGCTGGGTGAGTTCCAGCGGGACTACGATGTGGCGAAGGTGGTCGGGCAGATCGTCGGAGGCGCGGAGACGACGACCCCGGCGGATGCTCTGCGCGCGCGCATTGCCGCGACCGAAGAGGAGATGAAGAAGCTGCGGCGCGAGCTGGATGCGGCAAGGATGAAGTCGGCGGCGAGTGCGGCGGGAGAGGCAAAGGCGGTCGAGGTCAAAGGTGTGAAGCTGCTGGTGCAGCGCGTCGATGGCCTGGAGCGCGGGCCGATGCGCGATCTGGTGGACCAGATGCGCGGCAAGCTGGGCAGTGGCGTGGTGGTGCTGGGCGCGGCGTCGGAGGATGGCAAGGTCGCTCTCATCGTTGGCGTGACCAAGGACCTGACGGGCAAGGTACACGCAGGCAAGGTGGTGGGCGCGCTGGCGGCGCTGGTTGGCGGAAAAGGCGGCGGACGGCCGGACCTGGCGGAGGCGGGCGGAAGCGATGTGGGCGCTCTGGACGGCGCGCTGGCCAAGGCGGCGGAGGTGGTGGGGGGATTGCTGGGATAGAATTGCTGCGAAAGCCATGGACCGCGTAGTGCGAACCGGGCGGGCGAAGATTGCCGGCTTGGTCGGGACCGGAGGCGACTGTGGAAGTTCATGCACCGCAACATCCGATTATGAACAAGAAGGAATTCCTGGTGCATCTGCTGGCGATTACGATTGGCCTGCTGATTGCGGTGGGAATCGAGGGCTGCGTGGAGCTGTACCGCGAGCACAGCCTGGTGAAGGAGGCGCGGCGAACGCTGCGCGATGAGATCCAGTACAACTCCGACAAGATGGCGGCGGCGCTGCCGGAGATTGAGAAGGAGAAGCAGTCGGTTGCCGACAGCATCAAGTTCCTGACGCGGATCATGGAGAACCCGAAGGACAAAGCGGCGCAGCATGGCTCGATCAATGCGGGATTCTCGATGGTGGGCCTGCATGACACGGCGTGGAAGACGGCCCAGGCGACGAATGCGCTGGCGTATATGCCGTACGCGGAGGCGCAGCGCTACTCGGACATCTACGGATCGCAGAAGGACTTTACGGCGCAGGAGGACAAGCTGGTTGAGGACGAGGCGCAGCTTTTCGGGGTCTTCGCCAAGACGGACTTCGGCCACGGCGATGTGACGCCGGAGCAGGCAAGCCTGGCGCTGGAACGATACGGAGTGTGGCGCGGGCACCTGATCTTTGTGGACGTGATGGCGAAGGTAACGGCTGCAAGCGACAAGGCCTTCCTGGAGGGGAAAGAAGGACCGATCAGCATGGGAGAGCATATCTCGCAGTAGCGGGGGACGGCTGCAATCGCGCCGGGAATCTGCGGGGGTATCGCGGGGAGTACCGGGTGGTTTTTGCGTGGGGCGGTGGTGCGGCGCGACTTAAACTGACAGGGAGATGTCTCTCGGGAAACAGTTGCGGTGGGTGCGGTGTGCGGCGTGCGTGATTGCGCTGGGCTGTGTTGCGGCGATGTGCTGCGGCGCGGCGCGGGTGCGGTCGGATGCAACGCCCACGGCGCGGACCCATGCGGCGAAGAAGGCGGCGGCGCTGACTCCGTGGGAGCAGGCGGAGCAGGGGCGCGAAACGCTGGAGGCGATTCCGCAGGAGAGCCGCACGCGGGCGGATTACACGCGGGCGATGGACGCGTATCGCGCGATCTACCATGCGGACCCGGCGGACGTTCATGCGCCGGCAGCGGTGAACGCGGTGGCCGAGCTGCTGGCCGAGCAGGGGCGCGTGCTGCACGACGAGAGGAGCTTGCGCGCGGCGGTGGGGCAGTACGAGTTTTTGCGCACGCAGTATCCGGCGAGCTCGCTGGAGGTGCAGGCGCTGCTGGCCGAGGGACAGATTGCGCAGAACGACCTGAAGGATGCAGCAACGGCGCGCGAGCGGTACAAACTGCTGCTGAAGGAGCACGCGAAGAGCGAGCAGGCAGAGGAGGCGAGGGCGGGGCTGGCGTCGCTGGATCAGCAGACGGGGAACAGAAAACAGGGAGGGTCGTTGTCCGTTGTTCGTTCTCCGTTGTCCGTAAAGACGCTACCCAAGCCTGTCGTGGCTCCCACCCATCGCGATACGGCTGCGATGAATGGGGTACCCACTGTGGTGGCGGGGCCTTCGTCGCTGCCGGTGATGGCGCAGACGGCGGGAACCGCTGATCCCACTCATAGCGATAAGACTGCGCTGAATGCGGCGCCTGTTGCGCTGGCGAACCAATCTGATTCGGTGGCGGGCGACGAGGCGCGGAGCGGGAAGCCGGCGCTGGTGACGGGGATACGGCACTGGTCGACGGCGACGTATACGCGGGTGGCGATCGACCTGGGCGACAACGTAACGTATGAGGCGGCGCGGGTGCCGAACCCCGACCGGATTTACTTCGATCTGCACGGAACGCGGCTGGCGCCGGAGCTGGTGGGCAAGAGCTATGCGGTGACCGACGATGGGTTCCTGAAGAAGGTGCGCGCGGCGCAGTACTCGGACGACGTGACGCGGGTGGTGCTGGATGTGAACGATGTAACGGAGTACTCGGCGTTCCTGCTGCCAAACCCGTACCGGCTGATCATCGACATCCATGGGGGGAAGGAACAGGGATCAGGGAATGATGAGACTCCTGTTGCCACCGAGTCCCCCGCTCCGCGTGCGGCGGTACCGGTGAAGCCGACGGCGGCGCGGCCCGTTCCCAACAGCGTGGCGACGAAGAGCGCGAGCTCGACCAGCGAGGTTGCGGAGTTGAGCGATTCTCCGGGGAAGGTGGAGGCGACGCGCAGGCCTACCTCGAAGCCGATCTCGGCGGTGGTGGCGACAGGGACAGGTTCGAGGTTCGAGGTTCAAGGTTCGAGGGACGATACGGTGGGCACGAATGCCGCAGATGGGACGCCGGTGGATGCGGATGCTTCGGCGAGTCCCGTCAAGAAGACGCGCAGAAGCAAGGCGAAGGCGGCGGGCAGTTCGACCGCGACTGTAGCGGATGCGACGCCGGCGCGGGCAGCGGTTCCGACGGCCGATGGCGAGACCTCGCTGGTGCGCGCGCTGGGGTTGAAGATCGGGCGCATCGTGATCGACCCGGGCCACGGCGGGCATGACTCGGGAACGATCGGCGTGGACGGGATCGAGGAGAAGGACGTGGTGCTGGACGTAGCGCTGCGCCTGGGCAGGCTGCTGCACGACCGGCTGGGCGCGGAGATTATCTACACGCGGTCGGACGATACATTTATTCCGCTGGAGACGCGGACGGCGATCGCCAACAAGGCTCAGGCGGACCTGTTTCTGTCGATCCACGCCAACTCGTCGCCGGATGAGAGCGCGCGCGGAGTGGAGACGTACTACCTGAACTTCACCAGCGACCCGACAGCGCTGGATGTGGCGGCGCGGGAGAACGCCGTGAGCGACCAGTCGATCCACCAGCTGAGCGACCTGGTGAAGAAGATCGCGCTGAAGGACAAGATCGCCGAGAGCCGTGAGTTTGCCGGCGACGTGGAAGGCTCGCTGTACGCGGGATTGCAGAAGGGCAATGCGGGGCTGAAGGACCGCGGAGTGAAGAAGGCGCCGTTCGTGGTGCTGATTGGGGCGAATATGCCGTCGATTCTGGCGGAGATCTCGTTTGTGACCAATCCCAGGGACGCGGCGGAACTGCAGCAGCCGGAGTATCGCGAGCGCGTGGCGGAGAGCCTGTACAAGGGCATCGCGCGCTACCAGGGCGGACTAAGCGGCGCGCGCGTGGCGACCGAGCGGGCCGCGGTGGGGCAGTAGAGAACGACGGAGAAGTGGTGGCCCGGGGCAGAGTCCAACTGCCGACCTTCGCGTTAGGAGTGCGCTGCTCTATGCAACTGAGCTACCGGGCCTTGATGCTAGTGTAACTGGTAAACTTGGAGTGGAGTGTCTATGGCCCGGATCGAGCGTCGGCGAGCGGTTTCGGTGAAGATTGGCCCGGTGGTGGTTGGCCCGGACGCGCCCGTGGTGGTGCAGTCGATGACCAACACCGACACGGCGGACGTGGAATCCACCGTGCAGCAGATTGCGGCGCTGTCGCGGGCCGGCTCCGAGCTGGTGCGGGTGACGGTGAACAACGATGCGGCGGCGAAAGCCGTGCCGTATATCGTGGATGCGGTCCGCGCCAAGGGCTGGGAGACGCCGATTATCGGCGACTTTCACTATAACGGCCATCTGCTGCTGAAGAAGTATCCCGCGACGGCGCAGGCGCTGGCGAAGTACAGAATCAATCCGGGGAACTGCTCCATCGGGCGCAAGGACGACGACAACTTCCGGACGATGGTCGAGGTCGCGGTGGAGCATCAGAGGCCGGTGCGCATCGGGGTGAACTGGGGCTCGCTGGACCAGGCGCTGCTGACCAAAATGATGGACGAGAACTCAAAGTCTGCCGCGCCCCTGCCCGCGCGCGACGTGATGATGGAGGCGATGGTGGTCTCCGCGCTGGACAATGCGGCGGCGGCGGAACGCTACGGCCTGCGCCGCGATCAGATCATTCTGAGCGCGAAGGTTTCGGGCGTGCGCGATCTGATCGATGTTTATACGGAGCTGGCCGGGCGCTGCGAGTACGCGCTGCATCTCGGGCTGACCGAGGCCGGCATGGGCATGAAGGGCATCGTCGCCTCGACCGCGGGGCTTGCTCCGTTGCTGCTGGCTGGTATCGGCGATACGATCCGCGTCAGCCTGACACCAACTCCGGGCGGCGACCGCAGCGAAGAGGTGCGCTGCGCGCAGCAGATCTTGCAGTCGCTGGGAATTCGCAGCTTCATGCCGCAGGTGACGAGTTGTCCGGGCTGCGGGCGGACGACCTCGACCTACTTCCAGGAGCTTGCCGAGCGGATTCAGGGTTATCTCGTCGAGCAGATGCCGGAGTGGAAGAAGCGCTACGCGGGAGTCGAGGAGCTGAAGCTGGCCGTGATGGGATGCATCGTCAACGGGCCGGGCGAGTCGAAGCACGCCAACATCGGCATCTCGCTGCCGGGGACCTTCGAGGAGCCAAAGGCCCCGGTCTATGTGGACGGCCAGCTCTTCACCACGCTGAAGGGCGACCGGATCGTCGAGGAGTTTCAGGTCATTCTGGACGACTACGTCGAGAAGCGGTACGGGCGCGCCTGAAACAGACTGCGAAAAAGGCCCTGTTCCGATCGTCGTCTCCAATCCATCTTCGTCTGCAACCAAAAAGAGAAACGCCGCGACGGACTGTCGCGGCGCTTCGTTGTCGAGAGACAGCGATGATCAGGCGTTTTCCCTGGTTTCGATCCTCATGCCGTAGAACGAGCGGTGGACGAAGAACGCCGAGACCAGGAAGAATGCGACTGCCAGAACATGGGTGAACATCGAGTGGGTTGCGCTGAGCGTTACGGCGAGCTCGACGGCAAGCAATCCGAACAGGGTGGTGAACTTGATGATCGGGTTCATGGCCACCGAGGAGGTGTCTTTGAAGGGATCGCCGACGGTGTCTCCGATGACGGTTGCGTCGTGCAGAGGCGTCCCCTTCTGTTTCATGTCGACCTCCACGATCTTCTTGGCATTGTCCCATGCGGCGCCGGCATTTGCCATGAAGATGGCCTCGTAGAGGCCGAAGATCGCAATGGAGAAGAGATAGCCGATGAACAGGAACGGCTCCATGAAAGCGAACGAAAGCGTGGCGAAGAAGACGGCGAGAAAGATGTTGAACATTCCCTTCTGCGCGTACTTGGTGCAGATTTCCACCACCTTCTTGCTATCACCGACCGAGGCCTTCTCCGCGCCTTCCAGATGGATGTTCCTCTTGATGAACTCGACCGCGCGGTATGCTCCGGTGGAGACCGCCTGCGTCGAAGCGCCAGCAAACCAGAAGATCACAGCGCCACCGCAGATCAACCCGAGCATGAATGGCGCATGCAGCAGAGAGAGGTTGCCCACATACAGGGGGTCCAATCCGTGGGTCACGGCCAAGATGATGGAGAAGGTCATGGTGGTTGCGCCGACGACGGCGGTGCCGATGAGCACCGGCTTGGCCGTGGCCTTGAATGTATTGCCGGCCCCATCGTTGGCTTCCAGCATGTGTTTTGCGCGTTCGAACTTCACGTCGAAGTTGAAGTCCTTCTTCAACTCCGCTGCGATGCCGGGGACCTCTTCGATCAGCGACAACTCGTAGACGGACTGCGCATTGTCGGTTACTGGCCCGTAGGAATCGACGGCAATGGTGACCGGCCCCATGCCCAGGAATCCGAAGGCGACGAGACCAAAGGCGAAGACGGCAGGAGCGAGCATCTGGTCCGCCATGGACGCGCCCGTACTGAAGAAATAGCCCATTGCCATGAGCGCGACCATGCACAATCCCAGCCAGTAGGCGGAAAAATTGCCCGCCA
>Ga0326727_10014128_pt1 | contig 17499 bp, 29 predicted proteins | sample MB2enrmetagenome_FD_207643 | JGI IMG/M metagenome (GOLD analysis project Ga0326727, IMG submission 207643) | Lab enriched peat soil microbial communities from McLean, Ithaca, NY, United States - MB29MY | ecosystem: Environmental > Terrestrial > Soil > Wetlands > Peat | place: USA: New York...
CAATCGCAAGCCCCTGCTATGGCAGGAGCTGTCCTAAACTGGCGTCCTCTTAACCTCACAAAACGCCACCATGCGTACTTGCCTCCTCCCAACCACAGGGGTCATGATCTACCCAGCTTTCCCTAAAATCACCTTCTCACGGGCCTCAAATTCCGCGTCTCGCATCCATGAGGTTTAATGAAGGCACGTGGTTCATTTGCTCGCCTCAATTATCTCCTCCAGTGCCGACCACAAAATTGAACGCAAAAACTCGGAGCGATTCTTGAAGGCCAACCTCTGGACGGCACTGCCAACCGCCGCCCCGAGCGGCCCCGGCACCCATGCGCCGATGAAGACACGCCCTTCTCCCCGCCGCCGTGGCCCCTTTCCGCGCTGGCCTGCCTCAGCCGCCCTGCTGCGGGCGTTTGGCCGACGGTGCCGTTTCACACCTTTGCTCTTTTTCATTGTGCGCGATGATTTGATTCTGCCTTGTTTCAGTCTCGCCTCAGCCGCCGCGCCAACCTTCACCCCTTAACCGAAACAGACTGTCTCTCGGGCGCACGATTGCAGGCCCGAGGCCCAAGGACTTCGCGTACCGCCCAACACCTTTGAAAAAGGACTCAGGTTCACCCGCGCTGGCGGTGGCGGGCGCTTGAAAGCTGAAATGGAAGCTCAGTGACATAATTGCAGGCACACTATACCCAACTGGATAGGTATTGTCAACGCCTATTTCCGTCTGCCGTGCTTGGTTCGACAAGACAAATCCGCCGTCGGAGTGCCGAAACGCACCGTTTGCCGTATGCAATTCTACCGAGATCACGCGACGATTGAAGCTCCTCCAAAAACACTACCCGCGTCGAAGCGATTTCATCGACAACAAAGGGATATGAAAGCGTCACAATAAAGTCAAACCCCTGTCCCAAACGCAACACGCGGCCCGGAATCGTCTTGAAGTCCCCCAGGATCAGGCCGTAACGCACGTACGGATACACAGTCCGAATCCGGCGAGCCTTCTCGCTGTAAACGATGGTGTCGTGCGTCGTGACCCTGTTGAACTTCACTTCGGCAACGACACGTGGTACTACCGGGAAAGCATCAGAAGAATCGGGCGTCTCGTACAAGAGGATGTCCTGCTCAAAGCCTTTCCCGCCGCCGCGAATTGGTACGCCCGTTTCGGTATCGATGCCCATGCGGACATGGCCGTCGTCCTCGATGGTAAGATCATAAAGCAGGCTTTGGTGTGTCGCCAAGTGACAGCCATCGAGCCGGAGGTCGAGTGCCTCCACAAGCTCAGAAATAAACTCGCGCTCTTTCATCAATGCGTCCCGTGGTTGCAGCGTCTTGCGGCTCCGCAGCAAAGGCAGAACGCCATCACAACCTCGGCCTGGGCGGCTGCTCCCTCGCACCGGCGTCTGCGCGGAGGGCTTTCACGACGCGCTCGAACTGCGCCTCGAACTTGGCGTTGTCATTCTCCCAACCGGTGAAGTCGGCAGCCAGACGGGCTGTCAGGTGCTGCTTCTTCCAATCCTGCCAATCTGGCTTGAGCAAGTGACCGTCCAGGTTGAGCGGAATAATGACGAGTACTTCTTTGCCGCGCTCATTCCAGAGCTGTTCTTCCTTAATCAGGGCCTTCTGGATTTCCTTGTCCACCCACCAACTGCTCAGCGAGGTTTGTGAACAGCACAAAAGCACCTTGTCCCAAAGGCGTACTGCTTCATCAACCGCACGATGGATTTGATCTCCGGGTAAGAGCTGCTTTTCATCCAGCCAGCAGCGAATGCCACGGCCCTGCAAGGAATCATGAAACCTGTGTGCAAAGGACTTGTCCGCGTGGCAGTAACTGATGAAGCACGAGTAAAACTCCAACGGTTGCTTGGCCAGAGCAGACGCGTAATCAAGGAAAATCTCAGGAACGCCCGCGCCACGCAAAAAGTTTTCGGGAATTTTGCCTTTCGACACAAAGAAAGTGTCCAGACCGATTGTGGATGGGCCATTGTGTATGACTGTCCCCCAACCTTTGACCCCACTCAGGTCCAAGTTGGCGAGCACCGTCCATCCAAATGTAGCGCCAGTTAAATCGGCATCCTCCATCAAAGAGCTATCCAGCCTTGCACCCATCAGCCTCGCATTAGTCAATTTTGCACCCTTCAGGTTGACGATACTTAGGTTTGCGCTTTTCAAATCAGCTTCGGTCAGGTCAGCACCAGCGAGATCGGCTTCATGCAGGTTTGTATGTGCAAGCCTCGCTGTGTGCAGGTTGGCATCACGAATCCAAGCATTCTCCAGCGAGCAGCGGCTCACGTCGGCTCCCGTCAGATTTGCCGCCGTCAGATCAGCTCGGAATAAGTACGAACCGAGCAAGTTTGCACCCGTCAGGTCGGCACCCTCCAGCATCGCACCGCTAAGGCTGGCTCCCTTCAACATCGCGCCAGCCAGATCGACTTTGGGCAGCCTGGCCCCCCCCAAGTCGGGCAAAGTCGAGGGGTTTTCGTTCCGCCATGCATTCCAAACAGGAACGCCCTGTTTGATAATTCGCAGATGCTCGTCGTTCGCCATAATCCTAAACTCCCGTTTTCTGCCCCTCCTCGCCAGCCGCCTGCAAATCCTTCTGCAACCTGGCGAAGGAAACTTCAAAAGCATCATGGTCCTTCCATTTGGAGAAGTCCGGGATGAAATACTCGCGGACCTCGACCGCCAAATCCTTTCCCAAATCCGCGTCGAAGCAAGTCCAATTGCGCAGTGTGTTGAAATCCACCAGCCGGATGGGAAACAGCTTGCGCCGCTTTTCCTTCTTCTCCACTTCTCGCGCCTTGCGGATTTCCGTCATCACCCATTCGCTCTGGATGCTGTGCTCTGAAAGCACCAACAAGAGCCGGTCCTGAATTTGGATGGCCTCGAAAAGCTGTTCGTGTAATTTTTCCCCGCCCTTGAGGTCTTCCGGTGCGTACCAGACCCGCATGTTGGCTTGCTTCATGCGCGAGTGGAGCCGACGCGCAAATTCCTCGTCCTTCGTGGAATAGCCAATGAAACAGGAATGCCATTGAATCGGCGGGCCGTTGCGAATTGAGCGGGCAATGTCAATTATGTCCTCCGGCACACCGGCATCGCGCAAGAACTTGTCCGAGATTTCGCCTTGGGATTTGTAAAGCGTGTCAATGCCGATAGTTGAAGGACCGCGGTGTTGCACGGAATCCAATCCTTTGGCCTCACTCAGATCGATGTCCGCAAAAACTGTCCACAGCAGAAAAGCATAGTTCAGGTTGGCACCGCTCAGGTCGGAAATGCTCAGGTTGGCATAGCTCAAGCGGGCACTGCTCAGGTTGGCACGGCTCAAGTTGGCACGGGTCAGGTTGGCACCGATCAGATCGGCATACTTAAGGTTGGCACCGATCAGATCGGCACCGTGCAGGAGGGCACCGGTCAGGTTGGCTAGGTGCAGGTCGGCCCGGCTCAGGTCGGCCTGGCTCAGGTCGGCACCGCTCAGGAAGGCACCGCTCAGGTTGGCACCGCTCAGGTCGGTATCGCGCAGGTTGGCACAGCTCAGGTCGGTATCGCGCAGGTTGGCATCGCTCAGGTCGGGACTAACCTCGCTGTTCTGCTGCCGCCACTGGTTCCATGCCGGAACACCCTGTCTGAGGATTCTTAGATGCTCGTCCTTTGCCATGAGTCAGGAGAATGCCCTTTTGAACCCCAAAATCAACTCCAAGGCGGGCAAGGCCCGCCCCATTGGCACCAGAGCGGGACAAAACCAGGGGACGGCACATCGCGGAGAGCCGTTGACAACGAATCTCAAAACGCTGAAAGAACCCCCATCGCCGCCACGTATGTATGCTTATACAGAGACGGTGGAAGATTCGCGGTCAGGGCGAGCTGAGGATCAACCATGAGTGCTGAATCGAAGCGGTATCACCAGATCAGGCGAGCGATATTGCGGAGGCTGCTCGTCCGAATGAAAGAGATGCGTGCTGGCAAGGAAACCAGGGCGGAGGCGTCAGACACGCTGGCTATGGAACCGAGGAAGACCGGAAGGACTGCTGTCTGGACATCAGAACCAGAACGACGAGAGAAAGAGACTCAGCAGCGTTTGAACGGATGACTCCTTTTTGTTGCCGTCAAATCTCTCCAATTTCGTTCCAGAGCGGCTGAAGGTCGGGATCATCCAGCGCCATCTGCTTAACATCCGCTTTGCCTGAAAGGTCGATGGCTTTTTCCAGCCACTGCCACGCTTCCTTCAGGTTCCCAAGCTGACAGGCATAGCACGCCAGGTTGTAGCGCATGAGGTATTCGGTCGGGAACCTGTCCAGCACCGGCAACAGCACCCTCCGGGCCTCCTCGGTGCGCTTCAGTTCATGCAAGCTGTAGGCACAATGAATCCAGCCAAATGGGGAATCCGGCAGCAGTTGAGCGATCGTACGTGCCACTTCGACGGCAGGTTCCCATTTTTCGGCTGCGGCATAAATCGCCCATCGCACTTGGAGCACGTCCGGGTGCGCCCGGAGTTGCGGGATGATTTTCTCCAGTTCCGCATTGGCTTCAACGTGGTTGCCCAGTTCGAGCCAGCCCTGCGCGGCGTTCAAGTGGCCAGTATCTGGCAGTTCCATTGGCTTCACGGGGTCAACGCTTCCCCACTGTTCGCGGGCGGCCCTTTCTCGGATTTCAAATCTCGTAAGAGCCGGTCGAACGCCTTCTGGTAAGCAGCGTGGTCTTTCCATTTCGTAAAGTCCCCGATGTTGCGCGTGCGCCGGATGTCAGCAGGCCAACCGCTGGCGATTTCCATGACAGCTTCGTCCAGACGAACGGGAAACAGGACGGTGTGCTTCTGCTTTCGCTCCTTCTCGAAGGCGGTTTCCACTTCCTTCTCAACCCAGTCGCTTTTCACGGAGTGTTTTGAGAGCAGGAGCAGCAGTTTGTCGTAGATTCGTACTGCCTTATCAATTTGGACGCGGAACTTGTCCCCGATTTTAAGGCTGTCCGGGGCAAACCAGCAACGCACCCCCTTGCTCTGGAGATCGGCATGAAGGCGCTGAGCGAGGGCTTCGTCCTTGCTGGAAAAGCTGATGAAACAGGAATAGAACTCGAAGGGCACACCCGCCAATGATGCAGCGTATTGGATGAAGATGTCGGGTACGCCAGCGCCGCGAAGAAAAGCCTCTGGAATCTTGCCCCCTGAAAGGAAGAACGTGTCAATGCCGATGGACGAAGGCCCCCAATGAATGACTGACTCCAGTCCTTTGACCTCGCTGAGGTTTGTTGCTCCTAACGCGGCATCACGGAGAATAGCCTGGCTGAAGTCGGCCCCGCTGAGTTCGGCCATGCTGAAGTCGGCCGAGCTGAGGTTGGCCTCGCTGAGGTCGGCCCCGCTGAGGTCGGCCATGCTGAAGTCGGCCATGACGGGTTTGGCCTCTCTGAGGTCGGCCCCCAAGAGTCTGGCCCCGCTGAGGTCGGCCTTCAAAAGTTCTGCCTCGCTGAGGTTGGCCCCGCTGAGGTCGGCCGCGCTGAGGTCGGCCTCGCTGAGGTTGGCCTCGCTGAGGTCGGCCCCGCTGAGGTCGGCCGCGCTGAGGTTGACTCCGCTGAGGTTGGCCCCGACGAGGTTGGCTCTGCTGAGGTTGGCCCCGTAGAGGTCGGGACTAATCATTAGGTTTCTTGGCCTCCATTTGTTCCACGCTTCTACACCTTGCCGCAGAACCCTTAAATGCTTGGGATTTGCCATACGATGGTTTGCTACCAGCACTCCAAGCCGGACTCAATGTCAAAGTCACCCCCGGACACCGCCACCACGGGTCGGCTCGTGGAGAATGGATTCCTTATCCCCCTCCATCTTGTCCCTTCGAGCTTCAGATGAAGGGTTTTCGAGTTTGCGCGCCAATTTCTTTCGGAGTGTGTCGGCAAGCCGACATAGGCGGGTCCTCTCGGCAGAGACTGGAGCGTGTTGGGGGGACACCGAGTCCGAGCAAGCTTGCGGGGCAATCGTAAAGAGTGCGGTTGTTTCGCTTCGCGGGACATCGGCGAATACGACACTTGCCCGCACGGCTGCGTTTACTGCTACGCGGTCACGAACCACGAGCTGGCGCAGCGACGATACCGACTGCATGATCCTCAGGCGGAGTTTCTGTTTGAACCCGACTTCCCCACAAGTGAGCAGAAGCCCGACGAGGACCAGCCGACCCTTTTCCAAAGTTGATGTGCCGTCGTCGAAGGCAACCTGACGGCTTTACTTCCTTGGCCCGTCCAGCCTTCGCATTCCCCGATGCGCCGACTTCAGTTTCTTGTGAACCTCTTTGATGTCCTCCGCAGGAGGAAGATTTTCTGGTTTGCTGCCGCTGGTCTCAACCATTGTTCGCCTCACCCTGCGCCCCACACCTTCAGCGGCAGTTTCCAGGTTCCGCTGGCCGCGAATGTTCTCATTGCGTATTTTGGCCTCAGTCTCCGTGATACGGAACAAGTTCGCGGCCATTTCCTGCTTTCCCATGAAATCCAGCAGTGACCGTTTATCGGGAACATTTTTCAACAGCCGGAGCTGGCTGAGGTTCATATTGTAGAGGCCACGATTTTCTCATTCCCGTTTCGTTCTGGCTGCCGGAGGCCACAAGGAAGTTCGGCGCTGCTACCGCCCATCTGCGTTTTCCAATTCCACAGCAATCTCCTCAAGCCGCTTGGTGTCCAACGTTACCACTTCACCTTGCTTTTGGCCTCGGATCACAAGCTGCGGCACACCCTGACTCCTGATCTCCTTTAGACACTCCAATGCGAAACGGACGAAGTCATGGCCCCATCGCGGCACGGAGTCTTTCCGCCTTTGCTCTACGTAGGGGCCAAGTATTTCCCACAGGAAGACAACGGAGTGCGGAAACCACCTGACAGCTCTTCGCCTGAGCCACGGCAACCACGGCAGGCAGTTGCCTATACGCGACATAAGTGCAATCTCGTAATTGCACTTTTCTGCAAGTTCAGGGTTACTCTTGATCAGCTCCAAAAACGCTTGCCTCCGATTCTCTCCATGTGAAGAAATAGCGCAGTATCTTCCGTAAATGTCGGCTCTTGCTTTGAAGTGGTCAGAACAAAATGCGGACTCAAGAAATCGGTCAAGGCGATGGGCCTCGATCTCCAAATAAATAACCGCCGCGATGGCAAATTCACCGACCATGCTGCCAGCCAACACCCAAGTATCTGCGGTCCCTTCCATGGACATCAGAAAAGCATGTCGCTGACTTTTGAGCAAGCCTAAGTTACATCGGCACTGTTCGCGGGACCGCCGCCACACTCTCGTTCATGGGGGCTGAAGTGATCCAGCCGAATGAGGACCGGGCATTTTGCGTACTCGGGATACTGGCGGGCAAAGGCACCCGACATTCGGCTTACGTTGTGAACTGAAAGAATTGCCGTCGCTGCCACGTATGTATGCCTGGATAGTTGAAGATCAGCAACCTATGAAAGGGTAATACGAGGATCGACCATGGGCGATGAATCGAAGCGGTATCACCAGATCAGGCGGGAAATATTGCGGAAGCTGCTCGTCCGCATTACCGCAATGCGTACCGTCGCAAAAGCCAAGACAGAGGCATCGAGCACGCTGGCCACGAAGTCGGGGAAAACTTGACTGACTGCGGTCTGGACATCAGAACCAGAGCGACCAGTGAATGAGGGATATCTGCACAAGGGCGACCGCGTTGCGGACATCACTTTCGGGCGCGGCGTGTTCTGGCAGAACATCAACATCTCGGATTACGTGTTCTATAAATCGGACAAAATCACCTGCCCCGGCTCGCCGCATGATTTCAGAAGGCTCCCCTATCCCGATGGTCGCTTCGATGTCGTGGTGTTCGACCCGCCTTACGCGCATTACGGTGAGGGCATGAGGTTTGAGCCATTTTACAGCAATTCTTGCACGACTGCCAAACTCGGCCATCTTGGGATCATGAACCTTTATCGGCTCGGCATGGTGGAGGCGAAACGCATCCTGAAACCGGGAGGGACCCTTTGGGTAAAGTGCGCCGACGAGGTCGAAAACTGCCGCCAAAGGCGAGGCCACATCGAGGTTTTTCAGGTGGCCCAAGGCTTGGACTTGGAAGACCAAGACTTGTTTGTTCTGGCGCAAGAGAGGGCAATCCCAAGTTTCAGGAAGCAACAACACGCCCGAAAGAACTGCTCGTTCCTTTGGATATTCAGGAAACGCTCAGGGCGGAAACCGCCGCCGACAGGGACGGTGGAGCGCACGGGTTAGGCTGTATGGCTCTCAATGTGAAACCTCTTTGCTCGGTCTTGGACGTTTGAGAACAACGGAGAGTCCGGCCAACCCGCTATCTTTGTCAAAGTTGATGAGTTGCGCCGACACAACTTCCCAACCGTCTTGCGCTATCATATTAAGCTCGGTGCTGTAATGCTGATAGGTAACTCTGTCCACCGTCTTGGTATCGTACTGCCAATCGGTGCGTGCGCTGTCCTTGGCAGCCGCGATGCCGATGATGATAATCGCCCCGAGGATTGCTCCCATCACGAAACTCCGCATTTGGATTTTGTCGTTCATGTTTGTTGAACACTTGATGTGACCGAAAGTTGCAGCGACTAACGCCAAAGGTGAGCGACCGCCGCCGACACGGACGGTGGAGCGCACGAGGCGCGTCCGAATTGCCGCCCCGCGTTGAGCGGAAAAGCGGGGCGGCGGTTCGGCTCCACCCGCTTGTTCGGCGGTAACGCGGTCATAATACAGTCTGTGCAACATTCCGACGGCAGAGCAACACGAACCAAATCCCATTCCATGCGCCCACCACGGCAAACGATAGGACGAGATCACCAGGGCTTGGCCTTCCGTGTGACAAACCATAGGCGAACCCATAGGCCCCGTAAAATGTATTCGCGGCAAGAAGAAACCAACCTAACTTGCGCGCCCATCCCCGGCGGCGAAATAACCCAATCCCGACAACAACATAGAGCAGGTACATGGTGGCGAATCTCGCCTGCGCTCCGAGCTGGCGACCTGCCTCATACGCATTCGAGTTGGCGGCCCCCGCTGTCGTCACAAAACGCAGCAACGCGAAAAGCAAAGCGACGATGCCAGCTAGCACGAAATACCCAGCGACAGCCTTCAAGGCGATAGGCAACTTCGCCGTGCGATCTTGTGGTGAGTTCATCTCATCTGCGCCGAACGAAAAGGCTCAGGCACGGGCAGCCCGAGGCTCGAAACAGCCAATCGCTCCTGGGACAAAACCGCGGCGCAAATGCCCGTTGCCTGCAGCCGCTGGTGTGCGCCTGACATGGGCGTGAACTGGAAGGGTGGAAGTCCCTTCGTGTGGGAACACCGCTGTCGGGCTGTCCTTCATGGGCAGCAGGATGGCGTAAACACTAGAGCAAGGCAACTGCGGGATCGCAAGGTCCGGTGGGAAGGAAGCCTAACTCAAACCTGATGAGCCGACGAACAGAAACGCCATATAAGGTTGACGGAACGGACAAGCTGGCCAAGCACAGCAAAGTCCGGTGTTTGGTTCCGGAGATAAATGGCGCGGTTGCGCAGGGAAAGTTCACGTTCTTACTCAGGGAGACCTGTGCTTTCCGGCACGGCGGCAACGCCGGGCACGGCGATTCGAGAGGGTCGTCGTGGGAGCACAGGAGTCAGCAGAGGCCATAGTACCGGGAGACACGAGCCGGTGAACACACCGGAGGGACTCACCACCCGGGAAGGGTTGAACTTGGCAGGCAGTAGCGACCCTGGCTGGACTGCGGTGGGCGATGAGGCCGAACGGCTGAGCCGACTCCGAGCCAGCGGGGCAGAGAAAGAGTCCTGCTTCATCCGCAAGGACTGCCAGGAATCGCCGGACGCGGACCCGCATGTCCGGTGGTGTGGGAGCCGGGAGGGCAATCCTCCCGGCGACCCGATTTAGGTGTCATAGTCATTTTCTGCATTATTGCACTATCTGTTCTAAAGCTCTGGTTTTTTGTTTTTTTAATGTCGAGCAATAATCAGAAACAAAGCATAACCACCAACAACCAACGGAAGGACAAACTCAAATATGCCTCGCAACAATGAAACAGGACTCGATAAGCGTATCAATGTGTTCGGCATATACCAATGCTCCATATCCAGACCAAGTCTGCTTGTCATCTCATTGCGCCGCGCTTCCGATTTGAACTTCTCAAGCTGTCTCTCAAGTTGCTTAATGCGCTGCTCATCGCTCGTCAATGTCTTATCCTCATCGAGAGTGGGCATCGGCTTGCTCCACTCAGCCTGCAATATCGAACAATAGGAAATCCGCCAGGTGATAAAATCTGAAAACGCATAAATCAAAAACGCTGCCAAATAATAAATCACAATCGCCGCTAAAATATGAAAAAGATATTTCTGGTCTGTTTGCGAAAACTCAATGCCAAGCGCCTCAATCTTTGTCGGCAACATACCCGTCTTGAGAATGCAAATAATGATGATGCCGACTCCAAGCAGCGCCCTGCGCTCTTTCCGCGTCGTTTCCGAGAGTGGGTCTCTAACTGCGACCTCTGCTAATTTTTCAACCTGCATATTGATAAACGCGAATGACACCTAACGCCAGAACTCACACACGCCGGGCCGATGGCGTGGACCGCGAAAGCGGAACTGAGTGCGCCATCCGGCGTTGTGTGCAGTGATCTTGTTAGCTGCCTTCATATGGCTCTCAATACGGCTGCTCCCGCAAACCAATATCCAATGAAAACCGTGATAACTTCAAGACCCATCATCCACTGTCTTACCAAAGGCCGAAGTTCCGAAGAAATGTCGCGCACCGCACGCTGAATACCTCGCCGAGCCGTGCAAACTTCCCAAACGAACGAAAACAGAAACAAAACAGGTAATAGAGGGCGGATGCTCTGCACTGATGACGGTATCCAGTACGCACAGAACATGAAAACCATAACTGCAATCGCGATGAAATTGAGGATGGCGTACCAGATTGGTGCGCGATCTTTAATGCCCTCGTACAGTCCATCGAGCGCAAGAATAGACACAACCAAAACGTAGATCATGGCCAAGACTGGCATGCGTGTCTGCGGCAGCTAACTTTTATTCAACGAACCAGCCGTCGTTGATCAAAAATCGAAGTTCGATCTCCCCTGCCTTTCGTAACCAGTTCATGCTGAATCCCATCTCGCTTGAAACATACACCGGCTGGTTCGTTTATTGGAAGCCGAAACTTGCTGTATCTTGGCTTCCGTAAGTTGTTCAAAATCAACCAATCCTTCGCTTGATAAACGAACCGGTGGTTCGTTGAGCGGGAGAGAAAAGCCCCTGGCTTGGGACAGCGGATGTCCAATGCCTCCTGCGAAACTGGCTGGCGGATCATGAACACGAGCGAAGCCATCTCACGCCTGCGGCAGGTGATTCGCCGCCAGCATAAAGCCATCTCCACGGAAACCTCGTACGTGTACTGGTTGCGCCGCTACGTCGTAGCTCTTCAGAAAATGCCTCCGACACTTTCCAGCAAACACAAAATCGAGCGGTTCTTGAGCCAACTGGCCCGCCAGCGGCAGGTGTCTGCCAGCAGCCAGAACCAGGCATTGAATGCTCTGGTCTTCTTTTACCATTGCCCCATGCCGTGTCCGCAATTGCAGACATTCGGCGGTTGGCGGGGGCCAAATGAGAATTTCCGGAACCAGAACCTCTCTTCAGGCAATGCCGTCCGAGCGCAACTGTAAACGTTAGCAGTTGGTTTCGGCCTGACCACCTCTTTGGGTTCACGGCGGGCGGGCGGATTTCAGTCATAATTCTCCACCGATGTACCTTCGCCAGACCTGACGTAGCATTGGATTCCGGCGCAGTTTCCCAAGCGCCCTACGCTCGACTGCCCGAACGCCCCTCTCGCTCATCCCCAACATCGCGGCGACCTGCCGCTGTGTTCGTATAGGACGAAGGCTACCGCCCAATTCATGACCACCGCCACGCACGGGTGCCGCCCGGATCGATGGACCCAACCGCGCCCGTTCAGCCTTGGCCTCGGCTTCCCATCGCCTGGCCACGAGCGACGCTTCGTAGCGGTCTGTGAAGCCTGTGCTGCGCCAAATCTGACCACCGTTGGGACCCGTGTATGCCGCAACCCAAATCTTTCCCCGTGCCGGACGATGAACGCTCGCTTCCAGGATTGGCTCTTCGGCGGCCAGGCTGTCCTCCCGCAACAGCCAATCCACAACGAGGCTGCCGATTTCCTGAAGGTCGCCGGTCGTGTGGGTGCGAATTCCTTGGATCGGCGTAGAGATGAAATTTGAGGTCACATCGTAACTACTGGTCGAGTCCGCCGGGGTTGAGGATGACCATTAGGATGCTCTTGTTCAATGTCACCCAAATCGGGTATAAAGGATTTCCGTCGGGTGCCGAAGTGCGGGGAAGGCCGACATTTCCAGTGCCCTGAATGCGGAGCACAACATTGCGCCAACGCCGAGATTGACCGGTGCCACTGAAGAGCCTGAACCGCGTAAAAGCGGCATGGTGTATGAAAAGCATGACTTGTGAGAAGCGAAGGCTGGAGCGCGGCACCGCGTTCACCCTGATAGAACTGCTCGTCGTTATCGCCATCATTGGCATCCTGGCGGCCCTGCTGCTGCCGACGCTTAGCCGCGCCAAGGAAGCGGGGATGCGCATTCAATGCCTGAACAACCTGAAGCAGATCGGAGTCTCGCTCAAAATGTATGGGGGCGAGAGCGCGGATATGTATCCGCCGCGCACGAATGCCTGGCGCTGGCCCACGTTGTTGCAGGACAGCTACAGGAATTTGCGCGTGCTGGTTTGCCCCACGGGATTGCGCAAGGGCATCCCGGAGACCGACACCAACTCGCCTACCCCGGGCGATCGGGCTGCTCGAAGCTATTTTATCAATGGTTGGAATGATTATTTCGAGGAGGCCTTAAGCGATGCCGATTTCAATGCGTATATGTCGGGCACATTTCCCAACGCCTCGCTCAAAGAGTCCGTGGTGCGGCTGTCCTCGGACACGATTGTGTTTGGGGAAAAGTTGAATTCGGCGATGGATTATTTCATGGACATGCTGGAAGGGGATGGGGGAAACGACGCGGACCGGGAGGATCACAGCGCGCATTTTGGCCTGCATGGCGGATCGAACTTTGCCTTTGTCGATGGCAGTGGGCGGTTTCTAAAATATGGAAGTTCGGTGTGGCCGCTGAACCTTTGGGCCATCAGCGACGCGGACCGCCTCCGGTATGCGTTCCAGATGCCATAGGGCTCCTGCCTGATCCAGCGTGTGCCCTTTGATTCTTCAGGCACGATGCTCCCATTTCGATCCTTTGGTGGTCAGGCGCGGCATCCGTAAAGCAATGCGGCCACGACCCAACTGCGTTCAAGGTCGCTTTTCGCCGAGTTTCCATTGGACGCCTGTCATCACGGCGGCGGCGAGGCCGAAAAGCAGCCAGGGCCAGGTTTGGTCAGCCAAGTCGGCATTGCCGGTGATCAGGGGTCAGTGCCCCGCCGAGAATAATCATCGCTCCGAAAAACCAAAGCGCCCAAATGATGAAGATCGCTCCCCATTTTCGCTGAATCAGCCAGCCAAACAGCGACGCCAGCAAATATAGAACCACCGCCCAAGTTAGAACCGCTCCCACCATTCTACCAACCCCGGAATTTTTGTTGTCGGTCATTCTCATGATCGCGGGCCGCTCGCTCGCCCGCCCTGGGTGTACTCGTCTGATGGAGTCGTGCGGAACGCCCATCTTTTGGGCGATATGGTCGGCGGTCTTGAAGCCGATGCCGTGGATGCGCAAGCAGTGAAACTCTACTTTGCCTGAACCTCCTCGATCTCGGTCTTTACTCTTTGCTCCGCGATTTTGATATGCTGCGCGTCGTCCAATTTACCAAGATAGAGAGGTAGTTGGCGATTTGGATAGCAGGCATTCCAGAATCCACGAGCGACGGACAAACACACAGCCATGTCGATTGCCTTCTCCAGCCACCGCCACGCCTCCTTCAGGTTGCCAAGCTGGCAGGCGTAGCACGCCAGGTTGTAGCGCATGAGGTACTCGGTCCGGAACCTGTCCAGCACCGGCAACAGTACGCTCCGCGCCTCCTCCGTGCGTTTCAGTTCGTGCAAGCCGAAGGCCCAATGAATCCATCCGAACGGGGAGTCCGGCAGGACTTGTGCGATCGTACGTGCCACTTCGACGGCAGGCTCCCATTTTTCGGCTGCGGCGTAAATTGCCCGTCGTACCTGGAGCACGTCGGGGTGCGCCCGGAGTTGCGGGGTGATTTTCTCCAGTTCCGCATTGGCTTCAGCGTGGTTGCCCAATTCGAGCCAGCCTTGCGCGGCCTGAAGGTGGAGGATGTCCGGTGGTCTTAGTTGTTTCATGTCGTCGGCCATGCCCTGTCCAAAACCTGTTTCACGAAGCCAGCGACCTCCGGTTCCTTGGAAGCTCGCGGCCCGGCCACGTTCAGAATCTTGATTCCGTGCTCACGAAGGAAGAGGAGGAGTTTCTGCTCCGGCATGGGCGGGCCACCCTCCCGCGACAAATGGAGGACCGGTTTATGGTGCTTGCGCGCCAGCTCGACGGTCTTTTTCGACCCGCCCGTCAGCCGGGCCGCGATGGAAAAGACCACGGTGCCGTGGGAGTCGCTCGCGTTCCACTCCGTCCGCTGCGCGTAATTGCCGCTCGGCGTCTCCTTCATCTGGTAGCGGAGGTCGATGGAACCATCTTCTGCCTTGCGCCCCTTCGGGCACCAGCCGCCATGCGGAACGCCGTGCTTGATGGCCCAATCCAGCGTGGCACGGTCAGCGCCGGTCTGCCCACCGCTGATGAGCTTGAAAGTTCTGCGGTTCACGCGCCAACCGATGTTAGCGGAAAAGGGTGGCTAAATCCACGCCGCCTGTAAAACGAGGCGCGCCTCGAATGGCGTTCTTGATCGCGTCTTGGTATCCTCAGCACATGAAATCGCGTTTCGTCGCTCTGGCTCTGGCATTGTGGACGACCGCCGTCACCGCCGCCGACAACGTTCAGGTCTTCTTTTCTCCCCATGGTGGATGCACGGAAGCCGTAGTCGAGAATCTCAGCCACGCGAAAACCAACGTGTTCGTTCAGGCGTACTCGTTCACCAGCGCACCAATCGCCAAGGCGCTGGTCGATGCGCACCGGCGTGGCGTTAAGGTGGAGGTGATCCTCGACAAGAGCCAAAGGACGGAGAAATACAGCGAGGCGGACTTTTTGCAGCACGCGGGCATCGCAACCTTCATCGACGCGACGCACGCGATTGCGCACAATAAAATTATGATCATCGACGGGCAGATGGTGTTGACTGGGTCATTCAATTTCACGACGGCGGCTGAGCAACACAACGCGGAGAACCTGCTGGTGATTTCCGATCCGGCGCTGGCACAGAAATATCTGGCGAACTGGAAAGTGCATTTTGCACATTCGGACATTTACGTGCGCAAACAGAGGTAACCCAGGTGCGCCGACCGGCTTTCGCTCCGGCGATTTCGTTAGGCCGCTCCCTCACTTCTTTTTCTTCTTCTGAGAGTCAAAATCTCCCATCTTGCCGTAGCTGTCCACTTTACCGCTGGCCAATCTCACAAAATATTCTTCAGTTCTGTGGTGGAAGGCATCGTGGCGTGTGGCTGAAAGTCGATAGCGCAGAATCTCAATCCCGTCTGCATTCGCTGCTGTACTGGTTGGTGCCCCCATCGCCGCGAGAACCTCCTGCTTGGTCATGCCGACACTTAAACGATTCATCTTGGGCGCGGTCGCGCAGCCAACAAGAGCTAGGATCGCTATCAATATTAGTGATTGTGCGATTCTCATCGAAGGTGAAATCGGCCTAACGTGCCGGATTACCAATCTCGCGCCACTGACCTCCGGCACGAAATTGAGGCGCAATCGCGGGGTTCGGTGCATAAGGCTTGTTTAGGCGGCATAATGCGGCACTCTGGTGAACGGTTACTTGACTCGCTTGGCTTCCCAATGGAGCGGGTGCTCGCTCGTGCGATCTTCGCCATTCCAAATTTCTTTGACGGTGCCTTCTTTGATTGTGTCGCCAGCAATCTTTCCGTGAAATTTCCTCACCACTGTTGCTCCGCCACTCCCAGATATGCCAACCGTGAAGGAAATTTCGCTCGCCTCAAGCTTTACATCTTCAAGGGCCATTTCGATGTCTTGCTGGCCGCGACGCCGAGTAAATGTGCCGGTCAACTTGTCTCCTTCCTGCTTGAGTTTGAGAGTGGGTTGATACGTCTGGGTCTTACCATCGAGAGTGTAAGTCACCTTCCAAGTCCCAGTGGGATTGACGGCTGGTTCTCCGGCGCTAATGAGGGCTGGGGCCATGACGGTCAAGGCGAGTAATGCAATTGTTACACAGCTACTTTGCTGTAGTTTCATAGGTGTTTGCATGGTTAATGTTGAACTTTCATACAATTCTTCAGACCGTCTTGCAACCAAATCGTCACGCTCAATGCCGCAACTAACGCCAGAGGTCAGCGACCGCCACTGGCGAGCAGGGTTGAGCGTGAACGTCGCGCCCGAATTGCCACCCGGCGCTGAGCGGAGAAGCGGGGCGGCGGTTCGATGGGGCGCTCTGGTTAGAAATCATCATGTAGAAAGGTGTCTTCCAGTCTGCTGACCACTCCCGCCAAATGCGCCGCAAATCCCGATAATAAATCCAAAATCGTATAAGCGTCCTCGATTGTGCGTCTCGTAAATTCGGACACGCGGATTGAAAAGGCTCACGATGAATGTAATCGGTGAGATGATGCCATGCCAAAGACCAGCCCAAAAGCCAGCGGGCTGCGCTCCTGAATTCTGATACTTCGAGCCGGGACCAGCTACTGCCAATATATTTGCCATAAGTTTCCTCCGATGTTCGAGGCTGCCCAACAACGAAGAACTGAGCCACGCCGGGTGAAAGATGTCAACCGCGAAAGCGGAACGGAAACGGCCAACCGGCGTTGGCTCCGGCGACTTGTTGAACTGAGCCGCTTCGCGGCAGGGCAAGGCGAGCGTTGGGTTGATAATACTGTGCCGGAAGTTGATTCTCATCTCATGCCGCATAGCACCGTCCCGTGCTTCAAATCGCGATGGGAGCGTCGAAGAAAGTTGTGGAAAAGGCAAGCGGGATGTGATAAAAGCAAAAGGCAGCTTCTTACCGGGGGTTTAAGGGGGCGCTTTTGAATCATTGGGCTTTCTGACCCCTTTTTGAGGCATTTCTCAAATTGGTCGGACATTAATTCCTCCCCAGGGCTCGTTCAACAGTTGATAGCTTCGGCGCTCCTTCGCTCCGCTCAGTCGGCCAAAGCTATCTTTGTTCGTTAGGCACCACGCTTGTTCGGTATCTTTTGCCAGCACCGTTTCTTCTGTTGATCAGTGCCCTATAATGGGTGACCCTTCCCTATACCTGCGGACGTAAGCCCAAAAACCGATTCCCGCTAACACGAGCCACGCTACCGAAGGCTCCGGGACCACAGTGCCCGCAACCCCCATGGATATACCGTAACCGACGCTCATGAACGGAGAGTACGAATCCGTCCAATCCAAGAGGCCGTTTGCATTGCTCCCAGGCGCTGGGTCGAC
>Ga0326727_10014129_pt1 | contig 17498 bp, 14 predicted proteins | sample MB2enrmetagenome_FD_207643 | JGI IMG/M metagenome (GOLD analysis project Ga0326727, IMG submission 207643) | Lab enriched peat soil microbial communities from McLean, Ithaca, NY, United States - MB29MY | ecosystem: Environmental > Terrestrial > Soil > Wetlands > Peat | place: USA: New York...
GACCAGCGTGGTCTTTCCGTACCCCGCTGGTGCGGAGACAATCGTGAGCTTGCCCGCGGCGCCGCTGTCGAGCTGATCATAAAGACGCGTACGATGGACAATGTTCCTGACCGGGGGACGAAGTATCTTGGTCTGGAGGATCGATTCGCTTCCCGTTCCGCCATCCGTCAAAGCGGTTCTGCTCCTCAGCCATTCTTGCTAATGCCTCTATTGTAGCTAGGCGGAAACTGGCGGGCAAGGACTTCAGGCCAGCCGCTAATCCCTACCAGAACCGGACTTTCGAACGGTTACAACAGAGGGGCCTTTCAGCAATATTAGTGCAGGAGGAATGCAATGAGCACAGTTGCGGTGCTGGGCGCCACAGGGCGTACTGGGAGAATCTTTGTTCAGGAAGCCGTCAAACGAGGCCATACCGTGAAGGCCCTCGTGCGAAGTGTTAACGCGCGACAGGACTTCCCGCGGGGTGTGACCGTGATTCAAGGAGACGCTGGGGATGAGAGTTCCCTTCAACAACTAATCGAGGGGGCCGATGTTGTCGTCAGCCTTCTTGGCCAGGCCAAAGGCTCGTCTTCGGATCTCAAGATGAAGTCAACAAGGCAGTCGCTGTCCATCATGCAACGCAAAGGGGTCAAACGCTTCCTTCGGTTGGCAAGCGCTCCGTTTGGTGTCCCGGGTGAGGGCGATGACCCGACCGGTGGTCAGAAGCTACTGACAGGATTGGCAAAGCTTTTCGCTGGCTCCATGGTAAACGACGAACGGAACGCTTCGGAAGATGTCCGCCGCAGTTCCGTCGAGTGGACTCTCGTCCGGGCACCCATCCTCACCGACACACCCTATCCTGGAAAGTACCAAGTGGGCTCTTTGGGCCGGAAGTCGGGTCGAAGAGTCTCCCGGGCGACAATTGTCCAATTCATCCTGGATGAAATCGAGAATGGAAAGTACATCCGCAAATCACCGTTGGTGACCGATTGACCAAGGCGATGAATTCTAAGGAACGGAAACCTACTCGACAGAGGGTGTTTTCACCCCAAAGAAGGAGGCACAGGAACGTTGCGGCGTGGGTGGTACAAGGTGCGCTTGCCGCTTTCTACCCAGTCGCCCGATGCATGAAAACGCTTATTACCAATATGGCCCAAAAGCAAGCAATTTTCCTTGGGCGAAAGGATCGTTCGAAGGGTTTTGTGCGATTCGTCAGTACAGCCGTGCATCGCGGCGCTGGGGGTCGTGCTTCCCCTTCTCACGGGCATTCTCCCGTCTGCCGTGGATTATAAAGGAGAAACATCATGAACACGAAACGTGATTTGCAAAACAAGAACCAAAAAGAAGAAGAGAATCGCAGGAAGAATCGACAGCGTCTGGTGAGATACGCTGTCACCTATCTGATCACCGGATTGATTGTGGCGTGGCTTTATCAGGAATTCATTCTTCCCCCGGCAATGAAGATAGAGAACATTCCTTATAGCGAGTTCAAAGCCAAGCTCAAAGCCGGTCAGGTCGTCTCGGTCACCCTTGGTGATACGCACATTGCCGGCACAATGAAAAACCTCGCTTCTTCGTCGGAGAAGAATCCGACGGTCCGATTCGATACTGTCTCGGTCAGAAGCGGAGACCCAACGCTGATTGAAGAGCTGGACGCTGCTGGGGTGACCTACAACGTGGAGCCGCCGCCGAGCCCGCTGAGCGGCTTCCTACTCAGTTGGGTTCTGCCTTTCGCTTTGATCGCCGGAGTCTACTACCTTTTCTACAGGCGAATGGGAAGCGGCGCGGCGGGAGGTGCCGGTGGCATGTTTGGCATCGGGAAGAACAAGGCCACAGAGGTGAAGCCTGAGGAAGTCGGAGTTACCTACAAGGACGTAGGCGGGGCGGACGAGGCTATCGCCGAGCTGCAGGAGATCATCCAGTTTCTCAAGACCCCCGAGCAGTTCGCAAAGCTGGGTGGCCGCATTCCCAAGGGCGTGCTGCTCATCGGCCCTCCGGGAACGGGCAAAACCCTTCTGGCAAAAGCGACCGCCGGAGAAGCAGGCGTGCCCTTTTTCGAGACCAGTGGCTCGGAGTTCGTCGAGATGTTTGTTGGCGTGGGCGCGGCGCGCGTGAGGGACCTGTTCGCCCAGGCGCATAACAGCGCTCCCGCAATCGTCTTTATTGACGAGATCGACGCTATCGGACAAAGCCGAGCGTCGGGAGCCGCGAGGATGGGCACGAACGACGAACGGGAGCAAACGCTCAACCAACTGCTCGACGAGATCGACGGTTTCAAGAGCGACATGACCAGTCCCGTGATCATCATGGCCGCAACAAACCGACCTGAGGTGCTTGATCCCGCCCTCTTGCGCGCAGGGCGATTCGACCGGCAAGTCATCGTCGGCAACCCTGACTTGATCGGTCGGCAGCAGATTCTGAGGATTCACTGCAAGGGGATCAAGCTCGCACCTGATTTCGATGTTGGGCAGGCTGCCCGCATGTCGCCGGGCCTCAGCGGAGCAGAGCTAGCGAACGCGATGAACGAGGCAGCACTTCTTGCTGCACGCGAGCGTCATGATGCGGTCACGCTGAAGGATTTCGAGGCAGCGATGGAACGGGCGGTGGCCGGGCTAGAGAAGAAAACCCACGTGATGAATGAGCAGGAACGCAAGTCGGTTGCCTACCACGAGTCCGGGCACGCGTTGGTGGCAACACTTTTGCCGAACGCTGACCCGGTGAGCAAGATCAGCATCGTCCCGCGAACCCGAGGTGCACTGGGCTACACGATGCAAGCGCCGACCGAAGATCGATACCTGCTCTCGATGGACGAGCTTCAGGACCGCATTGCCGTGATGCTCGGCGGCCGGGCCGCCGAGAAGGTAACCTTCAATTCGGTCAGTACTGGGGCAAGTGATGACATCCAGCGGGCAACTGAACTGGCCCGACGGATGATCACCGAGTTCGGAATGAGCGAAAAGCTTGGTTCCGTGCGTTACGCTGGGCAGCAGCTACAGTATCTGGGCGGAGCAATTGAAGACAACAGTCAGATCAGCCCGGAAACACGTAAGGCGATTGACGAGGAGATCAGGCGTATCGTCACGGAGCAATACGAACGCGCGCAAGAGCTCTTGAGGACGCACCAGGCCGCTTTGCAAAGGTTAAGCCAGTCTCTCTTGACTCGTGAGTCGGTCGATGGCAGTGCGGTCCGGGAGGCACTTCAAGCCACGCCGGGTGCCGCGTCCTCCTGATCGTGCAGAATAGTGATGACTGAGGTGGGAGCGGCAACCTGCCGCTCCCACCTTCTGGGCGGGGGGTCGCGCTACTTCGCGGGACGATGCATGCGAATCCTGATCCCCAACATAACCAGGATAACGCCGAACACGAAGGCGTAGATTCCCAAGAGCCAAATCAGGGCCAGGATCCCCGTTCCAGGAAAAATCATCAGGAGGACGGCGAACAGGATTGAGACAAACGCCGGAGAATATCCACCGTACCTCCCCCTGGATCTCCTTGCGAAGGCTGATGACCCCGACAATCTCCAAGATGCCAGTCGCGAGGCTCCACGCTGCGATGTAAAAGAGAAGGCCGACCGCGGTCAGGCCGGGTGCGAAGAAGGTGGTGACCCCGATACCTATCCCTAATAACCCCTCGAACAACAGCAGCCACCTGTCATCGCGGGCCCTCCAACTTCCAATGGCCTATACTACGAGGAAAATCCCGCCGACAAAAACATAAATACCAAAAACGATGGTGGGTGCCGCGATCGTGATCGCAAGCCAGGCGAAGGCCAAATCTGCAAATAAGCGCAGAGAGACACGGTGAGACACGCACGGACGAGATGCACTTCACGTCGTAACCAGCAGAAAACTGACTTTTCCAGTAGGTTCGTATGCTTCCTAACTCTCTTTCTTGCGTTTTGCCCAAGAAATGGCATAATGCATGCACCATGCGGATGCCGTCTCTGCTTCGTTTTGTCTCGTCGAAGCGAAGCTTCAGGTATCGGCTGATCGTTTCCTTTTGCATTCTCTCGATCATGCCGGTGATCGTTATTCAGATAGTGTCCTACTACGACATTGCCGATAAGCTTCAGAAGAAGATCGACGGCCTCGAGAATACCAATCTCGTGCAGACTCGCAAGATAATTAGGACGAAGTTGGATTTTTATGAGGATCTTCTCTATCAGATGTACACGGATGACCGCATCATAGAATTGGTCAACAAGGTGAACGGCGGAGAGAACGTGGAGTTCAATTCGGGCCAACTGCGCCGGGCGCTGCATTCCTACGCCTACGCCTTGCCCTACGTCCAATCGATCGTCGTTCTCACCAGCAGCGGGAGAATGGTCTTCGATGATCTGCTGACGGGCTACAATACAAAGACCTCCTGGCTGGACGCGGCGGGAGGCCAGCCGTCCCGGCTCTATCAGTCGGTAATCGAGGGGAACGAAACGCGTGTATTTCCTTCGCAGCTTGCCTCCTTCTACACGCCGAAGAGATACTACCTCTTCCATCTGGCGCACCGCCTGATCGACTACAAGGATATCCGGATAAAGAACGGCGTCATCATCCTCTCGATCGACGAAAGGATGCTTAGCGAGATTTGCGATGAGCGGCCAGATCAGGCCTCGGGCGGCACGATGGAAGACTCGATCTTCATCCTCTCCGGCGACGGGACGGTCGTCTCGTATCCCGACAAGTCGTATGTCGGGAAGCGGCTCAATCTTCCCGCTGATCCAATACTGCGGAGGGACGCGATCAAGCGCATGGTATCGGGCGGCGGTGGCTCGGGCCCCAAGAGGCTGTCGCTCTACGAGCTGCGGGAGGCGAAGACAGGCTGGAGCATCACAGCGGCTCGGAATCAGGGCGCTCTATATCAGGAGATATCGAGCCAGCAGCGGATCACGATCATCGTGGTCCTGTCCTCGGTCGCCGTGCTTTTCGCGATCATCTTCTTCATCACGGGACGCCTCACGCGGTCGATCCGCGTCGTGGTGGCCGCCATGAATGCGGCAGCAGCCGGCGACCTTTCTGCGAGGATCGTAAACGACAGGGCAATGCCGCTGGAGATCGACGAGATCGCAGCGAACTTCAACAGCATGATCGCCAAAATCGGCGCCCTGCTGGAGGAGGTGCAGGCCGCCTCGACGAAGCAAAGGAACGCCGAGATCACGGCCCTGGAGGCCCAAGTCAACCCGCATTTCCTCTACAACACGCTGGATATGATCAACTGGATGGCGATTGACCGCAACGAGTTCGAGATCAGCAACGCAATCAGCACTTTAGCCGAGATTTTTCGCTATGGCATCGACAATAGCAACGGAATCGTGGAGATCGAGCAGGAAGTCGCCTGGCTGAGGAACTACATCTCCCTCCAGCAGACGCGCCTGAAGGGCTCCTTCGAGTTCAAACTGGACCTCGATCCCGCGGCCCGCGCCTGCCATATCCACAAGCTGCTCTTCCAGCCTTTCGTGGAGAACGCGATCCTCCACGGCTTCAGGGGCGTCGAGGGCAAGCGCGAGCTGGCCGTCTCCATCGCGCGAGAGGATACCAGGATCCGAATCGTCATCGCGGATAACGGGAAGGGCATCAGCGAGACCGCCCTTCGCGACCTCGAGAGCGGGCCTGTTCAGGTGCCGAGCAGGAAAGGCCATATCGGCATGCGCGCGGCCATCGCGCGCATAAAGATGTATTACGGAAACGAGACGCGGGTTGAAGTCGAGGGCGCCCCCGGAGGAGGAACGCGGGTCCGCATCGACGTCCCCGCCGCGTAAGTTTCCCGCAAGAATGGCAATGAAGATTGCGATAGTCGAGGACGAGCTCAGGATACGTGAAGGCCTGGCTCGTCTCATCCGCAAGATCGATTCCTCGTACGAGATTGTGGGGGAGGCGGAGGACGGCCTCGCGGGCGTGCGCATCATCGCCCGGCTGCGGCCGGAGCTGGTGATCACCGACGTGCGCATGCCGGATCTCGACGGTCTCGAGATGCTTTCCCGGCTCGAGGAAAAATCGATCAAGGTGAAGGCGATCGTGCTGAGCGCCTATTCGGATTTCTCCTATGCACGCCAGGCCATCAAGCTCGGCGTCAGCGAGTACCTGCTCAAGCCGATCAACGTCGGGGACCTGACTCGCGCCCTGAAGCGGGTCGAGCAGCAGATAGCACTCGAACAGGGGCCGCGACGCAAGGAAGAGGGGCTGACCCTGGAAGGCGTGCTGTATTCGCTCATCCTCGGCGGATCCCGCGTCGACGAGGATCTGAGGTCCTTCCTTACGCGGCGCTGGGGCGTCAAAACCGAGGGCTGCTTCGCGCTTGCCGCGATCCATGTTGGATCGAGCTACGACAGCGAAGCGAAGGGCCTGCTCAAGCGCGCGCAGTCGATCCTCGCGAAGGCGCCCGGCTTTGAGCACCGGCTTCTCGAGTTGGAAGACGCCAGGATGCTGGTCGTGATCGCCTTCAATGTCGACAACGAGGGCGCGCTTCGCGACTGGTTCGCCGGCTCATTCTTGCCGCGCCTCAAGGAGGCGAGGCCGAAGGGAATCTGTGTCGGATGGGCCTCATGCGGAGATATCGCCCGACTGAGGGACACGATGCAGGAGCTCGACGCCTGCCTGGACTGGAATATCGTCCTGGGCGGCGAGGACCTGCTGGTCTGGCCGGATGTCAACCGAAAAAGCGCCGTTCCTCTAGCGTATCCGATCGCGATTGAAAGCGCTGTCCGATCCGCCTTCTGCGCCCATGACCGCGAGCGCTATGAGACGGCGATAGGCGAGTTCATGCGCTCTCTGCACGGGGACAAGGTATATGCGCCGAAAGAGATCAAGAGCGCTTTTGTCAGGTTCGTCTGGAGCGTGCTCAATGTCGCCCGAGAGATCGAGTACGAGAGTTACGCCTCGCTCGACCAGCAGAAGATATTGGAGCGGATCACCTTCGCCGTCACCTGGCCCGAGCTTGAAGAGGCGGCGAATATCCTGCTGCGGCTCTTCCCGCGCGATGAGGGAGAGGCCCAGGTCGACGGCTCGATAGTCCGGCGTGCGAAGAACCTCGTCCGAGAGCTGTACTCGCAGGGCATCTCGCTCAACGAGGTGGCGCTGAAAGTTAGTGTGACGTCTGAGTACCTGAGCGCGCAGTTCCATCGAACGACTGGGGTGACCTTCAGCTCCTATGTTCGGGACTACCGCGTCCAGAAGGCGAAGGAGCTTCTGATCGGAACGAACCTGAAGCTCCACTCCGTCGGGGAGCAGGTAGGCTATGAGGACGCGAAGTACTTCTGCAGGGTCTTCAAGGAGACGACCGGCCTCAATCCATCCGAATACCGCAAGGCGAATCGCTGACAATACGCGCCGCCCAGCATAATTTTGTCCACCTTTCTTAAAAGATTCCGTGTTGTGCCCTTGGAATTGCTCCCTTACCATGCCTTTCGAGCGCATGGGCTCATCGCAGCCGCCGCTCAAAGCCAAGGAGGTTTAGTATGAAGAGATTCCTCGTATCGGCTCTCGTGATCTTCGCGATGCTCGCGGTGGTCACGAGCGGCGCTTTCGCCCAGTCGAAGAAGACGGTAACGATCTGGAATTACTGGGAAACGCCGAAGCATCAGGAGACTTTGGCCAGGGTCTGCAAAGACTTCAACTCTTCTCAGGACAAGATCGAGGTCGTGACGAAGTACATCCCCTTCGCAGACTTCAAGAAGCAGCTTTCCATTGGCGCCGCCGCCTCGGAGCTGCCGGATATAGCGATTATTGACAATCCGGACCACGCGTCCTACTCCGCGATGGGCATTTTCGCCGACATCACCGACAAGCTGGCCTCATGGCCTGACCTCAAGCAGTACTTCGAGGGACCGCTCAATTCCTGCAAGCTGAACGGGAGGCTCCACGGCATCCCCTTCGGGAGCAACTGCCTCTCGCTGTATTACAACGAGGACATGCTGAAGGCCGCCGGGGCCAAGCCCCCGAAGACCTGGGACGAGCTCAAGAGCGTTGCACTCAAGACGACTAAGGGCAATGTCCATGGCTTTGGCATCAGCTCGGTCCAGAACGAGGAAGGCACCTTCGGTTTTCTGTGCTTCCTCTGGGGCAGCGGCAACACGTCCTTCCAGATTGGCAATGCGAACGGCATCCGGGCGCTCTCCCTGGTCCGTGATCTTGTCAAGAGCGGAGCAATGCCCAAGGAAGTCATCAACTGGACTCAGGGCGACGTCATGAACCAGTTCATCTCAGGGAACCTTGCCATGATGGTCAACGGGCCATGGCAGGTCCCGACCATGCGCCAGCAGGCCCCCAACCTGAAGTGGAACGTCGTCCTGCTCCCCGTCGGCGCGATCCCGGCCTCGGACCTGGGCGGGGAGAACTTCGGCGTCGTCAAGGGCGACAAAGTGGACGAGGCCATCGCGTTCCTCAAGTTCGTCGCGAATCCGGCTGAGATGAAGACGTACATCAACGATTTCGGCTATATCGCGTCGCGCAGGGACGTGGCCGCTACGCAGTTCACCGATGATCCCATCATGAAGGTTTTCGCCGCGCAGATGGCCTCCGCGAAGCCCCGCGGTCCGCATCCCCGCTGGCCCGAGATCTCCGACGCCCTGTCCCTCGCGATGAACGAAGCCATCACGGGTGTGGCCACCCCTGAGGCGGCCGCCGCGAAGGCACAGAAGACCATCGACACCATCATCAACACGAAGTAGGGTCGACTGCTGGACTATTGTCGTTGAGTCGGGAGCGCGCCACGCAGAAGCGTCTCGCGCTCCCGCGCATTGCGGGCCGGGACCGCGCGGGGACGCGTATGAATCGCTTGAGGCGCTATTTCAGACACGGGAATATCGGGTATCTCTTCGTCCTGCCCGCAATTACGTATATGGTGCTGCTTGTAGGGTATCCGATCGTCAGCAATTTCATCCTCAGCATCCAGGACGTCACGGTAACTACTCTCAATGCTCTCGGGAAGCCTCTGGTCGGCCTCCGCAACTACCAGACGCTCTTGGCTGACGGGGTGCTGCAGCGCTCGATCGGGAATACCTTCCTTTTTACGGTTTGCTGCATAGTATTCCAGTTCGCCATCGGCTTCGCGCTCGCGCTGCTCTTCAACATGGGGTTCCCCCTCGCGAAGCCCATCCGCGGCCTGCTCATGATCCCCTGGATGATACCGATGACGGTGACTGCCCTGATGTTCAAGTTCATGTTCAGCTCGAACGTTGGTATCATCAACCAGTTCCTCCAGGCGTGCGGCATCATCAAGAGTCCGGTGGAGTGGCTGCTGGAGCCTCGATCGGCGATGTTTTCTTTGATCGTCGCGAACATCTGGATCGGGATACCCTTCAATATGATCCTGCTCTCCACCGGATTGACCACGATCCCGAACCACGTGAAGGAGGCCGCGGCCATGGACGGGGCGAGCAAGTGGCAATCCTTTCTCTTCATCATCGTGCCAATGCTTAAGCCGGTCATCGAGTCGGTGCTGATTCTCGGATTTATCTATACGTTCAAGGTCTTCGACCTCGTGTTTGTCATGACCAATGGCGGGCCGGTCAACTCGACCCACCTGCTGTCTACCTATTCCTACAAGCTCTCGTTTGTTCTCTTCAAGTACAGCCAGGGCGCTGCCACGGCGAATATTCTCTTCCTGATCCTGCTCGCGGTGAGCATCTTCTACCTGAAATTCATATACGACGACCGGAGGGCGGAATGACGAACCGCGCCGTGAGGCTGAGGTCGGCCGTCCTTGGCGCCGTCTCCCTCCTCATCTTCGTCGTCATCATGTTCCCGCTCTACTGGATGGTTGTGACCTCGCTCAAGATGGAGATCGAAATCTTCAAGATACCTCCGACCTTGCTGCCGCACGTTCTGAACACGGACTCCTACTTCGCGCAGCTGCAGCACGGGGATTTCAATATGTTCCGATCCTTCAAGAACAGCTTCGTGATATCGGCCTGCGCGATGCTGATGGGACTCGTGCTCGCCATACCGGCGTCCTACGGCATCGCGAGATTCACGTTCAAAGGCAAGCGAGCTTTTGTCCTGGGCTTCCTGGTAACGCAAATGCTGCCCGTCTCAGTGCTCCTCACGCCGATGTTCATCATTTTCAAAAGCGTCCACCTGCTCAACACCCAACTCTCGGCCATCCTCGCTGATGTGACAATCGGCGTACCCTTCTCGGTCTTGATCCTGATCGGCTATTTCGCCTCTATACCGAAGGAACTGGAGGACGCCTCCCGGATCGACGGCTGCAGTCGATTTTCTGCCTTCCTTCGCATCTTTCTGCCGATCGCCTCTCCGGGCGTGATCGTTTGTGCGGTCTTCTCGTTCCTCTACGGCTGGGGTGACCTTGCGTATGGCATGACCTTCATCCAGGACCAGGCGGTGCGTCCGATCACCGCTGGAATATTCAATTTTCTGGGGCAGTACGGCACCAAATGGAGCTATTTGAGCGCCTTCGCCGTCGTCACGATTGTCCCGGTCATTTTCATCTTCGTCTTCATGCAGAAGTACATCATCAGCGGGCTCACGAGTGGGGCTGTCAAGGGATAGGAGCCGGAAGGCGAAGGCCCGCATGATTCGCATAGAAACTCCTGCCGGTTATCGCCTCTTGCGCGATGCTGGCTGGACCTTGCAGCGAAGGAGAGCGAAAGCATGGCGATTCTAGGCAAGAACGGAGACAGGCTCACGCGGGAAGAGGATCATGAGCTCCTTTGGATCGAGCCCTGGGGGCCGGACGCGCTCCGGGTTCGGGCCACGAAAGGGCCCGCCATGCCCGGGGAGGACTGGGCCCTCATTACGCGGCCGGCTCGGGCCCAGATCGAGATAGCCGATGGGAGGGCCTCGATCTCGAACGGGGCCATCAGGGCCGAGATAACGCGTTCGGGGAAGCTTGCCTTCTTCGGCACGCACGACCAGCCGATAGTGGTGGAGTCACTACGCAACCGCAAGGACGTCCTGTCCGAGGACTGCTCGGCCCTCGAGCTGGAGGCGCGCGAGTTCCGCCCCATCATAGGCGGGGACTACGAGATCACGGCCCGCTTCGAGTCGCTCTCGGCCGACGAACGGATTTACGGCATGGGGCAGTACCAGCAGCCTTACCTCGATCTTAAAGGCACCGAGCTCGAGCTCGCGCACCGCAACTCGCAGGCGAGCGTTCCCTTCTGCCTCTCGAGCCTCGGCTACGGCTTCCTCTGGAATAATCCCTCAATAGGCCGAGCGACCTTCGCCAAAAACGGCACGGTCTGGCGCTCATCTTCGAGCAAGGTGCTCGACTATTGGGTGGTGGCGGCCGACCGTCCCCGGGACATCCTGGAGCGCTACACGGGCGTAACCGGAAGGGTGCCTATGATGCCTGACTTCGCTATAGGCTTCTGGCAGTGCAAACTGCGCTACCAGACCCAGGAGGAGCTGCTCGGCGTGGCGCGCGAGTACAAGCGCCGGGGCGTACCGCTTTCGGTAATCGTTGTCGACTTCTTCCATTGGCCCACCCAGGGGGATTGGCGCTTCGATCCGACCTATTGGCCGGACCCTGAAGGCATGATCGCGGAGCTCAGGGCCATGGGAATCGAGCTGATGGTCTCCATTTGGCCAACGGTGGACTACCGCAGCGAGAACTTCGCGGAGATGCTTGACCTTGGTCATCTCATCCGCACGGAGCGCGGCATCCGCGTCTCGATGGACTTCCAGGGCAACACGCTCCACTTCGACGCAACCAAGGCTGCGGCGCGCGAATACGTCTGGGCCAAGGTCAAGAAGAATTACTACGACAAAGGCGTCCGAGTGTTCTGGCTCGACGAGGCCGAGCCGGAATATGGGGCCTACGACTTCGACAATTACCGCTATCACCTCGGCTCGGACCTCGCTATCGGGAACATCTACCCCTTCATGTATGCGAAGACTTTCTACGAGGGCATGTCGAAGGAGGGGCAGGAAAAGGTCATCAACCTGATCCGATGCTCCTGGGCCGGCAGCCAGCGCTACGGCGCCCTTGTCTGGTCGGGAGACATCCACTCCAGCTGGAAGAGCCTCCGCAACCAGGTAGTCGCGGGGCTGAACATGGGCATGGCGGGCATCCCATGGTGGACCACCGACATCGGGGGCTTCCACGGTGGCGACCCGAATGACCCTGCGTTCCGCGAGCTCTTCGCGCGCTGGTTCGAGTACGGGACCTTCTGTCCGGTCATGCGCCTGCACGGCGACCGCGAGCCCAGGCAACCCCAGGTCGGTACGAGCGGCGGCGCCTCCTGCCGCTCCGGTGCTCCGAACGAGATATGGAGCTATGGAGAGGAGATATACGGGATTTGCGTCAGGCACATCAAGCTGAGAGAGAGCCTGCGACCTAGTATTGCCGAGGCCATGCGCGCCGCCCATGACACAGGGGTTCCACCCATGCGTCCGCTGTTTTTCGACTACCCGGAGGATCCTCAGGCATGGGCCGTCGAAGACGAATACCTTTTTTGCGAGCTGCTCATCGCTCCGATCCTGGGTCCGTCCCTTCGATCGAGGATTGTCTATTTGCCCGAAGGACGCTGGAAGAACCTCTATGACGGCTCGCTCCTGGAAGGCGGCCAGACTGTCGAGTCCGACGCGCCCATCGAGCGGATCCCTGTTTTCGAAAGGGTGCGTTGGTGATTCGAAGGCGGGCTCGGGCTTGGCAGCGGCGATGGGGGGCAGGCGCCATCACAGGTCGATGTCCGCGTCGAGCGCAGAGGGACGGAAGCCGTGATAGTTGCTATCGAAGACGAGCTCGGCGCTTCAGGTAAGCTCCATTTCGTCGGTGCAGCCTCCGCGGGCTTACGGCTTAGAGTCCGCACGAGGCCGGAGGTGTTTCGTAGAAAGCGCCCGCAGACCCGTCGTCTCCTCGGCAGCCGTGGCCGCTCTTCTCTTGATGTGGGCCTCTGGGGAGGCCGGCTTGAGGCTCAGGGCCGCGCAAGCGCTTGTGCGGGTGGTGGTTAAGCCCATCCCCTGAACGGTTGGCTCAACTGAGGAGGGGCAGATGGCGAGGCCAGTCTTCAAGAATACTTTCCTATAATACAGGACTTTCTTCATACACGATTTTCAAGGATGTGTTGACCGAAAGTGAAGCCTGGCAATGCCAGTGTGATTTGCAAACTGGCTCTTAGGGGGCAGGTCTGTATCCATTGAGACGGTCTTCACCTTCCAGGGTGAGGTCCTGGGGTAGTCGTAGGGCCACAATTTTCGACTGGAGTCTGAGGTCGTCCCCAAGGAGCGTACTTGTCCTTGCCCATGGAGGTACCGAGAGATCGGCATGCCTGTGTCTGCCGGGTCGATCGCGATGACACGGCGCGCTCCAGTGCATTCGAAGACAAGAGCTGAAACACACTTGGAAGCTAAGCGGGGAGCCTCGTGGGTTTCTCCTGAACGCGAGCCGCTTCATTTGATGGATCCGGTCAACTGAGGGGCGAGGAACCTCTGCAGCGTGGTGAAGAGGATGAGCAGCGGCAGGGCGGTGAGGAAGGCGCCCATGAGTGTCAGATTGTAGACGGGCCACCCCGAGGCGGAACTGATCGTCGTTATCCCCAGAATCAGGGGGAATGCTTCGTAGCGGTTCAACATGATGAGCGCGAGGAAATAGTTGTTCCAGATAGCCACGAATGAAAGGAGAAGGACGGTTGTAACGCCAGGCAGGATGGTGGGGAGCCCGATCCGCAGGAAGATCGACAGTTCTTTCGTGCCGTCCATCATGGCGGCATCGAACATCTCCTCGGGAACCTGATTCCAGTACACCGCCATAAGGTAGACGCCGAATACGTTCAGCACGGAGGGAACGATGATGGACCATCCCGTGTTCAGGAAATGGAAGCTCTTAAATTCGATAAATAACGGCAGTGTCGTGGCGAATCCAGGGACCAGCGCGAATCCAAGGATGAGAATGAAGAGGAACTTGCGGCCGAAGAAGCGGTATCTTCGAAACGCGAACCCGGCCATGGCCGCGAAAAAGGTACCCGCCACAGAGCCCACACCGGAATAGAGAAATGAGTTGAGCAGCCAATGGATGAACAAGCCATGGTTATACGCGAAAACGCCAAGGAGGTTGTCGATGAAGTGGTTGGGAAATCCGGGAACAAAGGTGCCCTGCATGAGCTGCTGGATGTCCTTCGTCGAACTCTGCACCAGCCAATAAAAGGGAAGGAGAAAATAGAGGGCAAGGAGTATTGCGACGACTTCGAACCTGACGCGATGTGACGCTTTCATCTCCACCGCCTTTCACGCATGAACATCCAATTCCTTCATGGATTGTCTCATAAAGAAGAAGGAAATGACGAATATGACCGCAGCCAGAACGAGCCCCATCGCGATCGAATAGGTGAAGGAGCCATAGGCAAACGCCTGATTGTAGAGATACATCGCCGGCGTGTAGTTCTGGGGAAGGTTCAAGAGTATGTTCAGCATCCTGGGCTCATTGAAAACCTGCATGGCGCCGATCGAATTGAAAATGAAAAGTACGAAGACCGTGTTTCTCAGGAGCGGCACTTTGATGTAGTACGCCACCTTGAACCAGGTGGCGCCATCCATCTCCGCCGCCTCGCCTAACTCCTTGGGAATGGAGACTAGCGTGGAATAGACGATAAGCGAGGTATATCCCGTCCATTCCCAGAGGATGATAATGAGAAGTATCCAGCGCACGCTCGAGAGGGTGATGAATATCGGTTTGGCAACGCCGAACAGATTCCACAGCGGGACGAGGGGAGACATGGATTGGGAGAAAATGTAGGACCAGACGATCCCCGCCACGACTCCGGGCATGGCATAGGGAAGGTAGAAGATGAGTCGATACACTACCGAGTGTCTGATCCTCTCGTAGAGGAGCCCGATGAAGATCGCGATCACGATCATGCCGGGGACCTGGACGAGGAGCAGGAAAACCGGCATCCCGAACCCTTGCCAGAATAGCGGGTCCGTGAATGCGGACTTGAAATTGCTCAATCCCACGAACCACATTTTCGCCCCGTGCTGTCCGAACAGAGAGAGGTATCCTCCGTAAAGAACAGGAAATGCGGTTACGAGGATGAAAAACACCAGAAAGGGAAGGAGAAACAAATACGCCCTGACCGTTTGAAACCGCCTCATGTCTGCCTTTCCGCTGAACCGCCGGAAGCCGCTCCCCATGATACGCCGCCGCTGGACCGGTTGGAAGCGGACGATCGCATTGGCAGAAAGAGAGGGCTGCCTCTGGCGTTCAACTCCCAGGGCAGCCCGATGACTGCGGTAAAGATCTGGCGGTGCGCTTCAGCTCTGTTGCCTTAGGGCAAAGATCCTACCACGAGGTTGTTCAATCCCTGCTTCTTCATGAACGCGACGACATTGTCCTGCCAGTTGTTCACGAAGGTGCTCATGTCCTCCGCTCCGCTGAGGAACTTCTGGAACTCGTCGTTGTAGCTGGAGGACACGTAGTCCATGATCGGGACCGCCGTGAAGGCAGTTTTCACCTGCTTCATCGCCTCCACGCTTACGGGCGTGACTTTCTGCCCGCCGAAATACGGGTAAGGTTGGTTTGCCAGCTCAGGCGCTAGCACTTTCGTAAACGTATTAGACCAGAGGATGGGAAGCTGGCTCTTGTCGTGGAGCTGAACGAGGGAATCCTTCTGCGAGTTCAGCCAGAGAACGAAGAGTGCCGCGGCTTCGGGGTTCTTACTCTGGCTGCTCACGTAAAAACCGGATCCGCCCATTTCGCCGTTCTGAGGATTCGAGGCGTCCCACTGCGGGACCAGAGCTACCCGCCAGAGTCCGTCAGGAACCTTGCAATTCAACTGGAGCCACTCGGGGTACCATCCACCTGACACGACCATAGCGGCCTTGCCGTCGGCCAGCTCCTTGTACCAGTCCGCGTTCCACCAATTGTCACCGTTGACCAACTTGCTCCGGATCATCTTTCCCCAGAAGTTGAAAACCTTCATAGCGGTGGGGCTGGTGAAATTGATGTACCACTTGCCGTTCGCGTAGTCGAACAGCTTGGTTCCTGCCTGCCACACGAATCCCATGGGTCCAAGCACCCAGTTCGCGGGGAAAGAAAGCCCGTTGATGCTGGGATCCGCATCGTGCAGCTTGGTGACCTGCTTCTCGAAATCAGCCCACGTTTTGGGTACGGATAGATTGTACTTGTCAAAGATATCCTTGCGGTAGACCATGGTCGCCGCCCCGCTGTCCTGGGGCGTGCCGTAAATCTTGCCGTCCATGGAGGTCCACTTCAGTGTAACCTCAGGATAGTACTTGAGGTACAGATCGCGGGGCACCCACTTGTTGATTTCCTGGAAGCTTCCATACGTCATGAATTGGGGTGCATACGTGTATTCGCTCATGATCACGTCGGGCAGCCCGCTTCCGGCGGCGGTCGCCGTCAAGACCTGAGCATAGGGGACACCGTTGTTGGTCCACTTGATCGTGATGTCCGGGTATGCCTTTGTGAAAAGATCGTTGGAGAAGTTCTCGTTACTGGTCCATGCCCACTCTGTCAATTCCACCGGCTGGCCGGTATACGCCGGGTATCCGCCCGGCCCCGGGGCAGCTAGTAGCGGCATTGCCATTAGCACGAAAATGGAGATGGCACCCAAGATCAAAATACGCCTCATAAGACACCTCCTCCAAAAAATACATCGTCTCAAAGAGCTTCGGCAAAATGTATCAGACCGGCTGATACGTACCTATTTTTGTACGCCAAGGTTGAGTGTTTTGTCAAGAAAAATCCCCGGAGCATAATGCCAAATTTTATATGATGACTGAATATGGAGCACGACAAGAAACAATTCATCCGGAAAAGTGTTCAAGCTTTCTGCAAAACGCACGAGCGGGGACATGGAACGATTATTCGTGGACGCCGACAGCGGGTAGGCACAAGATCTCCCGACATGTGTACGGACATTTCGCGGAGCACTTGGGAAGGTGTGTCTACGAGGAGATGTGGGTGGGCGAGGAATCTCCGATTGCAAACACCGGGGGGACAGGAAACGACAACATCGCTTCACTCTCGAAGCTTCGGATGCCGAACCTCCGCTGGCCGGGAGGATGCTTTGCCGACACCTACCACTGGAGAGACGGAATCGGTCCCCGATCCGGCCGCCCAAGCATCGTGAACATACACTGGGGCGGCACAACGGAGAACAACCACTTCGGCACCCACGAACGGTCCGTGAGTTGGCCGAATGGCTCGAACACATCACCATGCCCGGCGAGAGCCCGATGGCGGACATGAGGCGCGTCAACGGACGAGAAGAGCGGTGGGACGCCACCTTCTGGGGGATCGGCAATGTGAACTGGGGATGCGGCGGCGACCGCCCTGCAGCATGCGTGGGAGTTCAGGAAGTTCCAAGGGTATTGCCGACACTTCGGAGGTAAGAAGCTCTTCAAGGTGGCGTGCGGATACGACCACGGCTGGAACGAAACTCATGCGGGAGGCTGGCGCGCTGCTGGACTTTCCGTCCACTACTACACGGTGAGGGGCGCGGAGTCGAAAGACAAGGGACCCTCGACCGGATTCCCCGTCTCCGATTGGTACGCCGTTTTGCGGAACGCGCCCGGCAACGAAAGTTTCATCGATAGGACGACGACGAT
>Ga0326727_10014131_pt1 | contig 17496 bp, 22 predicted proteins | sample MB2enrmetagenome_FD_207643 | JGI IMG/M metagenome (GOLD analysis project Ga0326727, IMG submission 207643) | Lab enriched peat soil microbial communities from McLean, Ithaca, NY, United States - MB29MY | ecosystem: Environmental > Terrestrial > Soil > Wetlands > Peat | place: USA: New York...
CGATCTCCAACTCGCCCTTGGATTCATCCGCCTCCCGTATCGCTTCATTCTCCCAGGTTAGTTGCACGTCGCCGTCTCCCTTCAGGGCAAAGCTGGTGCTTGCATCGCGGGCGCCCTGGCCCAGTACCTCGACGTTCCTGTAAAGTTTCCTGACGAAATCCCGTGCTTGCGCTTCGCTCCCTCCCGCATGGATGACAGACCCCCATGCTGCAAGCAGACTAAGTTTGCCATTCCCCGATGTCCTGGGGTCCGGAGTGACAATGGAAACGCCCGGCGCGATCAAATCCGGCCAATCCTTGATGTGCCTCGGATTCGTCTTCCGCACCACGAATACGACAGTGGAATAATAGGGCTGGGAATCGTGTGGAAACCGTGTTCTCCAATCTTCCGCAATGAGCCCTCGATTCGAAAGGCTTTGAATATCCGACGGAAGCGCCAGTGTCACCACATCGGCGGCCAGCCCTGCCGCCACAGCCGCGGCCTGCCGCGACGATCCGCCGTGGGATTGATCGATGCTGATCCGGTTCCCGGTCGCTTTCAGGTAATCCGCGATGAAACCAGCGTTGATTTCCTCGTAAACCTCACGCGTCGGGTCGTACGAAACATTGAGCAGCTTGCTGGATTTGTCCCACGCAAGGTTTCTGAACCCCACCAACCCCGCGGCCACAGCTACCAAAGCCAGCGCAAACCCATTTAGCGCCCTGGCATTCATGCCATTTTTCCCTCGTCTGACATGAGTACCAGGCCACTGAACCTGGCGCAGAATGCATCCGACCCCGGGTGTTCGTTGTCAGGTATTCGTTTCAAAAGCATACTGTCCCAGTAGGGATCGTTTACCCGGTCACATCTGGAGGTCAAATACCGATTTTTGGAATCGCGCAACAATCGCGGCAATTCTGCCAAATTCGCCTGCGGCGCAAGAAAAGTCGGATAAGAACGAGTTGGGCGGGATGCCTGCGAGGCAATCCCGCCCTTCACACGTAGAGCCTTAAGGCAGTGCGATCCTGGTCAGACGCCTTCCTGCCAGTCACTCGGCCTTGAAACGGCTCAATAATCGGGAGTTGATCCCGCCTCCTTCGATCAGACCGTCCTTCTGCGACGCCAGGTCGCAAGCAGAGCAAGGAAACCGAAACCAATGGAAGCGTAGGACGCGGGCTCCGGAACTGAAGACGTCTGCACAACATTTGGAACGGTGTAAGTGCCGTTCAGAATCGAGGAAGTGTCCTCGGTCCCATCAGGCAAATAGATTCGCAGAGCCAGTTCGAAGTTTGTGTCCGGAACAGGCAGCCAATACGGCAGCAGAGAGGGGTCGGTTGGCGCCTGCGAAGAGAAGAAAAGGGATACCGTTGAGCTTTCAAGTGCGCTTCCGAGGACATTCTCCAACTGATTACTCCCGAGCGAATACTCGTTGTTGCCATAGTAGGTGTTCCCGGTGTTGGGGACAATGTTGCCTTGTTGGTTGTACGCTGTAATGGACCACCAGCCATCCGTCCCGCTTACAGGCGGCAAATCACCGGCCGGAAAGGTAATCGAGTAGGAGTTACTGCCGTTCAATTGAAGGCCATTCGAATCCGTGGTGGTTAACGGATAGGTGGCCTCGGGGGCTACGTTGGCTCCGAGGAATGCTTTGGCCGCGACGGCGCCCGTCAACCATCCGCTGTAGGTCGCCGAAAAATCCCCCCAAGTCGTGCTGGCATGCCAGCCAGTGCCGCTTGATGCAATCCCCGAAATAATGTTAAGGGCGGCCGTGGACGCCGCATTGATGTCAGCAAGGGTCCCCGAATTGGTAGGAGCCGTATAGCCGCTGCTTGTCAGCCCTATCGAGGCGAAATTTTGGAATAGGGCCTGTTGATTGTTCGAGGCGCTGGAAGAAACCCCGTTTGCAGCCACACTGTTCCCCACATACTGATAAAAAGCCTGGCCCGTCTTGATCGAGGAATTTTGATACGCGAGTAATTGTTGCGCCCCTGACGGCGGCGTAAGACTGCTGCCCGGCGTGACCAGGGTCTGGCTGCCGGAAAGGTAGGTGCTCAGCGGCGTGAATGTAACCGAGTTCGCGAACGTCCGGGCATTATTTATCGAAAGAGGATCGGTCGCTCCGCCGACAAGCTCGCTGTAGGTTGAAGCCGACCCGTTGCTCAAGGTGCCTGTGGCATACGGGTCCACGGCTACTCTGCCAATTGCCCAATTCTGGACAGTGTCACTCTGAATATAGCCCTTGATGCCGGTAGGCAGGGACTGGGAGGTATCGTACTGAGGACCCACCACGAGGTAGTTCCCGCCCGTGTTATCAATGCTTGTGTTCCCGTAATTGAGGCTTGTCGAGTACTGCCGGGAGCCCACCGAGCCGATCACATCGGTGTTGGAATCCAATAACGCGACGACATTGTATGGACCGCTTGAGCCGGCGGCGGCGGGCACTCCCAGCACAAAGATTTAGGAAGCCTGATGAATAAAGGAGATCCGTGGAAGGCGCCACCACGGTCGTGGACGTGTTTAGGTTTTGCGAGGCGAAAAGGGAATTCACCGGGGCATTATACCCATCGGTGATGAGTATCTGGGTGCGCCACGTTTCCTCAGCAGGCAATCCCCAGACATAAGCGTCAAATGCCGTCTTAAAAGTCTCATCCGGGTTGGAGGGAAGAGAGCCGGTGCCGACACCGTCCTGCTGGGCGGTACTGACGATGTAGTTGTAGAAGTCATCGACATCCTGCGCCCTCGCAGTCAGTCCGGCGAACGCAAAGAGCAGGGGCAATATGGTGGAGCGAAGTGTTGTTTTCATTAGAGGTGTTGTCGGTCCGGCAGAGAGAGAAGAGAATCTCTACTGAAACGCTATACTTACGATTGTCTATACATCCGATAGACAATGAGTCAAGGGCTGAAATGAAAAATTTATCGAATATTTAGCCACTCCCTTTTCCACCCTGGATTCCATTTTTCCCCGGCTTCGGCGAGTTCCACGATCAGCCAATCAATCCGTTCACGATCAGTTCACCGAATGATACCGAGATAAAGATATTTCCCCTGTATGAAGGCCGTGTAAGAGGGCTGGTTAATAGACGGCCACCCGCTCCTCGTGGCGGCCGCTTTGTGGCCGCCGCGACTCGCATGCGCGGAGAAATCTTTCCACTCCTATCGCCAGATCGGCCAGTCCAGGCCAGCGGTTGGTGACGATGTCCTGTGAGTGCGCCAGTGCGTTCCGAAGATCCTCAAACTTCGAAAAGAAACTCTCCGCCTTGGCGTTCGAATCGAAGCCAAGCTCTGCGAATACCCCGCGCCGCTTCTTCAGGATTGTCGCCCGGTCGCAAAGTTGAAGGCAGTCGGTCAGGTCCGTTTCATTGCCCTTCCTGCGGCGCTTTTCAAAAAGCCTTCTGGCATCCGCCATACGCGCAGGCGGAAGCAAATTCGCTGCGATCCATTCTTCCTGCGGAAAAAATCGCGCACCAACTGCAACGTGTGCATTTCAGCAAGGGATATGAGACCGAAAAGCCACATCCGCACGGGCGCTTTTTGGAGATCAGCCAGAGAGATGAATCCCCAGACGCCGCCCAAAATGCTAACCAGAACCCATGGCCGGGTCCGCAGAATTTCGAAAGCACTCAGCAGCGCGTTGGAATCCGAAAGCAATATCTCCGACGGGATGGGCCTGGCGTGATCGCCCAATTGACCCGCAGAAAGCTCCACCCGCAAAGCGAAACTTTCGACCAACCCCTCGGACCGGACGCCGATCACATCGTATCCCTTAGCGTCCATGAACTGCCTGACCTCAGCGCATGGGCGATGAGCATCGAACGATGCAAAGGGCTCGGCAATATCACGGACCGTGATGCATCGCTCGAAGATGCGGCGAAGATCCTCCACTGAGGTGCGCAGGTATTTCACGGAGGTGAAGCTACAACGGTGCAGAGCCAATCGAAATCTCCAAATCCGTCGACCGGAGGCTAAAATGACGCGGCATTTCCCTTTCGATGCACGTGTAATGCATGGCGCCCCGGCGCCATGCGCGGCGGAAGGAATGCCGTGGAAGCGTCAGACACCTTCGAGTTTCCGTTCCACCGGTTGCTCCAGAAGGTTGAGGACCACTTCGACAACATCAGGACTCGGGTCATTGAGCAGTGTCACAATGTGAAGTCGAGATGCCGGGTCGCCAATATCGCGGAGTGCCTTTACCGCCGCCAGTCGAACGGCAGGCAGTTGGTGTTGAAGAAACGGGACGAGCGCGAAACTTACGGGTGCGCGAAGTTTGCCCAATCCGGAGATAGCTTCCCTCAACACGTCCGGATGTGGATCGCGCAAGGCCCGACGCAAGCCGAGAACGGTCCCGGGATATGGGAAATGCACCAATGCTACAGACGCCGTTCGGCGCACGGTCCAGTCCACATCGCGCAAACTGCGCAAGAGGTAGGAGAGCGTTTCGGGCGCCCGGAGAGACGCCACCGCCACCACTGCGGTGCGGCGTACTTCCGGGTCGGAATCATACAAGCTCCGGATGAGAATCTCCCGGAAGTTCTGATCCGGGACGCGAGGGAGGGCCAGTACGGCCTCGCGACGCACGGCAGCCGTGGAGTCCTCAAGGGCTCTCCGCAATACGGGAATGGCGCGCGGGCTTTTCAACTCGCGCAAGCCGGCTACCGCGGCCTCCCGCGCCTTGGGCGAAGGATGGGATACGCCGGCGATGAACGGATCGACGGCATCGCGCGTCCGGAATTCGAGCAGTGCAGTGCGCGCCGCCGCTGAGACTTCGGGATCGGAATCAGCCACGGTATCGAGCAAAGGTGGAATCGCGGCGACGTCGTTCAATTCCACAAGGGCGCCGATTGCCAGCAGGCGAATGGCGAATTCCTCATCCGTAAGCAACGGAAGTATATCTTCGACCTGAAGGAGATCGAGGTCGTTTTCATCAAGTTTGTCAAGGGTCAGGCGGCGCCTTTCGGCGTCTTCGCTCGAAAGGTCTATGAGTCTTGGAAAGGCAATGGTTTGGTTCACGAAATTCAAGAATGGTTGCGGGTGAATTGACTAAGTGGAAAAAATGAAGGGCGAGGTGTGTGAAATCACACCTTCGGGGAAGGCGATCGGGAGTTGGCGCAATGCGGGTCAACGACCCGTATGGCGACACCAACTGACCGGACATCGGCCCTGCGGAATAATTTCCGAGGCTCGATAGCAAATGAAAATGGACTGAGAAAATCTCATTCGAATGCCGGTGAGAATTGAACGTCCGGCGATCCGGAACGCTTCAACTGCTCAATCCATATCAATCAGATATAGTATCGCAAGATATTTTTTGAAAATTTATCTGACGCATGGTTCACCCAGCGCCTCCCGATGCATTTCTTCGTCTTCCTTTGGACAAACGGGCTATTTCAGCTTCTTCAGACAGTGGCCGAGATCGTCGATCAGATCCGCCGGATCCTCCAACCCGGTTGAGAACCTGAAAATTCCGTCGCCCGCATAGGCGCGGTAAGAAATCGCCTGTTTGCGGTTCAGCTTGAATGAAGTCGCAAGCAATTCGTCCGTCGGCAGATAAAATATCAGACTTCTGTGGTGACCCAGTGAAACCGCGTAATGAATGACACGCAATCGCCGGGCAAACACCTTCGCAGCGGAACCTCCGTCCTTCACCTGAAACGTCAGCATGCCGGAAAAGAGTTTCATCTGGCGCCGCGCCAGTGCGTGACCGGGATGCGAAGGCAATCCCGGATAGATGACGCGAGTCACCTTGGGGTGGCTCTCCAGGAACTCCGCCACTTGCTGAGCGCCTTCGGAATGGGCCTTCATGCGAAGGGGCAGCGTCGCCATGCCGCGCCTGCCGCCATAAACAGCAGGCTCCCAAAGTCGTCGCGCAGTGGTGATCTGATAGAGTAACGTCGTTCCTCAAGCGCCCCTTTGCTTCCCCCGCTTGAGCGAACGGCAGTTTCGCCCCGAGTGTGGGCCGCATGCCTTCCGAAATCTCACCGCCGACACTGCAACAGATGATCGCGGGAACGCAAGTGGCGGACCGTGCGTGAACGAGGGAAGTAACATTAGGATAAAGCTCTCTGAAGAACTCTATTCCCTACTATTCATATAGGCACGTTCTCCGTAGCCCTCAGCGCCTCGAACCCGGAAGGCACGGGGACTGGCGTCCTGACGCTTTTTGTGACTGTGGACCCCACTCGCGCAAAAGGCTGCTACGACGGATTGGCCGCCGTTGGTGGCACAAGCGTCGGCCTGTTCAAAATCTCCGTGACGAGCCAAGGCTTCTTCACCGGAAAACTCACTCTTGCGGGCTCAGGCCAGCCTCAGGTTGGTAGATTTGGCTCGTACGGCGAGTATGTTGGCACCGCCAAATCCGGTGCCACCCTCCTCAATACAAACTTGCTCCTCAATTCTTCGCTACAGACTGTGAGCGGTACTATTAGCATCGCTCAGGCAATCGGAACCGAGTCCTATACTATCCGAGGCAGCCATTCAATGCCAGGGCACTTCCCACCGGCTTGGCAGGCCATTACACGGTTGTATTGCCGGCACCAAGCGGAAGCGATCCGACCATGCCGCAGGCGCTAGGCTACGGAATGATGTCCGTAAATGGCGCCGGCAGCATACATGTGACTGAAAACCCGGGGATGGAACGCCGATGAGCGCCGGCGGTCAACTTCACGCGGACGGAGCGACATTGACTCTTTTCAGCCACTTTACACTCGGGCTCGTCCAGGCAGCATTGCGGGAACCATGAAGTTTGAGAATTCGACGGACAGCGATTGCGACGGTATCGTTAACTGGATCAAACCATCCCAGACGACCGCCGGCTATTATCCGAATGGATTCACCCTCGATATCAACCTGCTCGCGGCAAAGTATTCGGTCCCTTCGCTGGCACCATGCGCTGCGACTGTCGTCTTGGGCGGTGCAAATCTGGCTGAGCCAGGCATAATGGATGACCTGATGATTTCTTCCAAGGGCAGGGTGACCGTGACAGGGCCAAACAACGGTTCCGTGACCCGCGCCTTGATTGCCGCTACTGGAGCATTCAACGGAAAGTTCTTTCCCCCGGGAGAGCACAAAGCCACACCGTTCGGCGGAGTGATTTACGAAAAGCCGGCGGCGGCCGGGTACGGCCTGTTCCTTGGCACCGACCAATGCGGTACCGTAGAAATCTCCCAACATGCGGAGCCAGCCTCGGCTTCACGATAGGGGCGTGAATCAAGAGAAGCGGAAGGTTTCTTTTGGCTGGAATACACGCAGTAGCAGGACCCAGTGGAGATAATCGCGATACCAAATTGCCTGAAACCAACAGAGTTCGCCCGCCGTCGCAGGCTGGGAGGAAGTCAAGCTCGTCCTATTGGCTCTTCAATTGTTGCGTTTTCAGGCAGTCCGAGCGCGGCAGGCAGTTTATATCACCGGGCATGAGTAGATTTCTTCAGTTGCTTTAATATGGCCTCTTCGTGGTCCTTCTCGGTCCTCTCCATCTGCTCTTGCGGGGTCTCTTGTTTGACCAATATTGTCGCCTCGCTTTTGCCGTTCAATTTTCTAATTCGGGCGTCCACCGCATTTGACAGGGTCAGGATGTAACCGTCATGGATTGGCTTGCCATCTGCATCGGTCCACGCGGCGACTCGAATATCGATGCCGAATCCAAGCAATTCGTTGATAGCGCCGTAGTTAGTATTCATCCGGGCGATTTCCGCGGCGAGGCGTTGATCAAAGTGACGTTTGCATTGCCAATAGGCGACCCCTGACAGGATCAATGCTACGAGGCCAGCGATAATGAGGCAATTGGCGAGGAGCCCGCCAAAGTGGACTTTCCGCCATGTTTCGACACTTTTTTGCGCGGAGGTTGTGACCTGCTCCATTTTGGAGCGGCTGTCCTCAAGATTGCGGAGGACCGTTTCAATTGGCTTCAACGCGGCATGATCCAAGGTATTGGAAAGCCGCGTGGCGACTTCTTTCATGTCGATGCCGAGAACAGCCGCGTGAAGCTTCCTTTCGAAGTCCGTGCTGACTTGGCTGATGTTCGCGGCAGCATGCCCAATCTCGTCATGGGCAAGGCTGATGGCGCGGGATGTCTGGCGCTGCCTTTCCGCCTGCGTCTGGAACTCAGAGCGAAAACCGTTGAGAAGATCGCCGAGCGGCTGAAGCAACTCGCCGTCGTATTGCTGCGGGATGGATTGCAGGAACGCGCCGTTGGCTTCGAGCAGCAGGATCAACGCAAAGAGGGTGTCAGCGCCCCTGCCTCCCTCAAGCCTTGTTCGCAGGAATTCCTCGGCAGCTTCCCGCTTTGCAGGCGTGGAGAGGAACGAGATAGCGGCTTTCCAGTAGCGGTACGAGGCATCGTCTTCGGGATCGGTTTCTGAATTCATGACGCTTCGGTAAAGTTGAGGCCGGCGCCGCGCTGTTCGGCGGTCGAGGTTTCCCGTGGCGAAGGCTGCATCTCGATACTCGCCGCTTTTGCGGTAGGGAGCAGATGCGCGGCGATGGCATCAAACTCGCGTTGCGTCTTCTTAAGCCAGTCTTCCAGCAGGCACCGATGAACGAGGTCCATCTTGATTTCTGGATTGCGAACGGCTTCGCTCGGCGAGATTGCCCGCCCCATCCGGGCCTCGCAGGCCCGCAAGTGCCGCCGGGTAATTCCCATCAGCACGGGCAGGGTAAGGAATGCCGCATTGTAAGAGCGAAGCCGTGCTTCAAGCTGGCTCCCCGCGAAAAACTTGGTAGTCGGAATCTTTGCCGGGTTGCGCACGACGACCCAATCGACCGTGTCACGGAGGCTCACGACAGTCCGCATGATGTCTTCCATGTCGGATATTTCGTCGATGGGAAATACCAGAACCGTCAGTCTCGCGTAGCCCGCCTCGGCGAATTTCGTGAACTGGACCTGCTCGATGGCCCGGAGAATGGTCTGGTTCATGTGCGCCGCCGGATCAATGATTGTAACCTCGGCCCGGGCGACTTTGCGCAGGATCTGGATTACGTCGCCCTCGGGTTCCGGGTCCTGCGGAATGAAGGTGACTTTGTCCGGGTAATTACTGCTCAAGGTGCGGTTGAAGCAGTCGAGGTCATAGCCCCGCCAGTCGATTCCTCGCTCGGTCATCCAGTGGCAGCGGGCAATGGCCTCGGTTGATTTGCCGAGATTACCGCGCGTCTGGATGGGCACGATCAGCCGGTGTTTGATTTCCCGCGTGTCAGCGGTTGGTGATGTAGGGTCTTTGGTCTTATTCATGTTTCGGATTGGTGGAGTCTTTTTCAAAAAAGATGTCGGCGAATTCCTTCATTTCGGGTGTGACTGAAGATGAGCGGTTACCAGTGCTTGCCTTGGGAGATGGATGGGCCTTGAGCCAGCGTGCGACCGTAGATTTGCCAATAGAGATTCCGTGTCCGGTGAGAAATGCGGCAATCGCGCAAATGCGCTTCCGTTTGCGGCGCAGCTCCCAAATGATTTCTGCGTAGTCGTCGAGCTTCGAGCGAGGCGGATCGGGCTTCATCTGCCTCGCTTCGTCGAGGATTTTGGCTGTATCCGTCATCGGCACGCCTCCTGGGCTATGGGAAATCGCGGGAATCTGCGGATCGTTGGGCGGGAAAGGGTGGAAAAAAGCGGGATAGAGTTGGCCAGCCCGTGGGAATAAGTTGGAAATGCCGCCTCTTGGCGCGGGCTTTCCCGGTTTCTCCCATCCTCAAAGGGACTCCTTTGACGTTTTGCGTCTCTCTTAATTACTCTTCCCTTAATCCCTACTTCTATTGGTTGCATTTTGCAGCCAATGCGTCTCTTGGAGTTTGGCAGGCGTCGAATCATTTGACGCATCCTATCTGATGATTGAATGCACGATGATCCGTACCCGGATCATTCATCGAAAATTCTTCGGGTATTCTGGTGCCATGTTTACCCGAGTTGAATTGGTTGAGAGGCGATTTCCCCGTTTCCTCGTACCCGTTTTCGGACCTGAGTTGCGTGGGAGGCGTTGGTCCTGCCGCCATTCCAAAAACCGAACCGCGAATCGAGTGACGCTCCCCATTCAAAATTTCGCCACCAAGGGGACTCCGAAGCCGAAAGACATTTCCACCCTGCCTCGACGTTTTGGCGATTCCGGCTCCCTCGCTTCTTTGGTTCATCCCGCCATTCTGAACCGTCTTTCCCTTCATTTGGCTCCCGTCTGGGAGCCAAATTTCAACGGAAGGGGGGTATTCTGGTAAAACTGTGTTTACCCGAGCCCGAATTTATAATGGCGCGAGCTACCTCGGAAACCATCTCGTCTGTAATGATTATTATGCTGAGGGTGAGAAGGTTACGGGGCGCTGGATTGGCCGGGGGGCGGAACTGCTGGAACTGAGTGGCGCCGTGAAAGCCGAGCAATTCGAGGCGCTGCGGACAAATCGCGTCCCCGGCACGGATGAGCGGTTGACGCCGCGCACCAAGGAGACACGGCAGCCGACCGTTCGCGAAGCAGAGGAGGCGTTTCGGCTCGAACATGGCCGCGCTGGGTCCGCGTCCGAGGTTGCGAATTTCCGACTGACAATGAAGCCGCTTCCTAACCGTGTGGCCTATTACGATTATGAGTGCTCGGCGCAGAAGTCGGTTTCCATCATGGCCATCCTGGGTGGCGACGAGCGGCTAATCGAGGCGCACAAACTGGCAGTGAGGAAAGGCTTTGCGGAACTGGAGCGGTTCGCGAGCCGTCAGAAAAACAGCCTCACCCGCCGTGATTGGGAAATGACCGGCAATCTCTGCGCGGCCGCTTTCACCCACGACTCAAGCCGCGCGCTCGATCCGCAGTTGCACACCCATTTCGTGATTGCCAATGCGACGCGCTCGGCGTCGGGGCGCTGGTACGCGCTGGAGGAGTGCCATATGTACAAGGCGGTGCGTTACGCAGGGAAGGCGTATCAGAACGAACTGGCCCGTGAGGTCAAGGCGTTGGGGTATGAGATTCGCGAGGTACGGGATAAAAAGGGGCAGGTAACAGGCTTTGAAATTGAAGGAGTCTCGGACGAATTGTGCAAACGGTTCTCCAAGCGGCGGGAGGAAATCGAGCGGGAGATTGAGAAATTCGAGAAGAAGCATGGGCGGACGCCCGATAGCGCGGAAATCGCTCGGATCAGCCGCGAGACTCGCGATGCAAAGCTGACAGAGATAACGACGCCGGAGGTTCGGGCAAAGCAACGCGCCCAGCTCGTGCCGGGCGAGTGGGAGCGGTTGCAGGAGCTTCGCGGAGGGGCTGTGGAGCGGGTTGCACTTGGTCAGAGGGTGGAGACGGCGGGGCAGGAGAAAGAAGCCGTGGAGGCGGCAATCAATCATCTCTATGAGCGGCGAAGTGTTGCCCCTGAGCATGAAGTTCTCGCGGAATCGCTGAACCAGAAACTCGGCGCGGTCGAGTTAGAGACATTGCGCCAAGCAGTCGAAAAGGAAAACCGGCTCGTGCGGCTTTCCACCCGCGAAGACAATCCCCTTCTCTCGGAATGCGCCACACGGCAGGGGCTGAAATTGGAATTGTGGAGCAGGAACTTTGTCGAAGAAACTCAGTACCGGTTTCCCTCCCTGAACCGTGATTTTGTTCCGGCGGATTTCCTGTCAAACGAACAGCGCGAGGCCGTCCGCGCCATTCTCTCAACCAGGGATCAGGTATTCGGTTTTCGCGGAGTGGCCGGTGCTGGTAAGACGACAACGCTTGAAGAGGTCCATCGCGGGCTGACGGAAGCCGGGCACCGGTCCTTCTACATCGCGCCGACGGCAGACGCGGCACAGGAACTGCGATCCAAGGGGTTCGCCAATGCGACGACGGCGGAATGTCAGTCAGCGCGAGAGTCTCAAAGGAGCGGTCGTTATTTGTGACGAAGCGGGTCTTCAGAGCAACCGTAAGGGAGCAAGCCTTCTCTCCTTGGCTCAAAAAGAGAACATGCGCGTCCTTCTGGTGGGTGACGTGCGGCAGCATGTCAGCGTTGAGGCGGGAGATTTCCTGCGAATCCTTGAATCCTACAGCCGGTTACACCGCTGCGAGGTGAAAGAGATTCGGCGGCAGGCAAAGGTGCCGGAATACAAAGCCGCAATCGAACAGATGGCGGCGGGCGATGCACGCGGCGGGCTCGCCGCGCTGGATGTCCTTGGCTGGTTGCATGAGGATGGCGCGGACTACCTCAAACGCGCGGCGGATGATTACCTAAGACTCACCAAGGGCGGCGCCGATCTGGATAGCGTCCTGGTGGTTTCGCCCACCTGGGCCGAAAATCATCGCCTCACCGATGCGATTCGCTCGCGGCTCAGGGAATGCCATCGGCTGACCGTCGAGGGGACTGAGTTTAGCGTGCATGACTCGCTCCAGTGGACAAAGCAGCAAAAACGGAATGCCGCGAATTACCGCACCGGGCAATCTATTGTATTCACGCGCCGTTTCGAAAGCTGGCAGGCGGGCGAAACCGCCGAAGTGCGGCATGTCGCGGATGCCGTGGTCACCGTTGCCTCGAAAGGGATGGAATCCCGGCTGCCGGTCAAAGCCGGGGATTATTTTGACGTGGGCCGCTTCCGGCGAGTCGAGGTTGCGGCAGGCGACAAACTCTTGATTCGCGCCAATCGGAAGCGTTCGGGATTGATCAACGGGCAAGTGCTCACTATGGATAGGATTGATCCTGACGGCTCCATCCTGACCCGCGAAGGTCTGCGGATTCCCGCCGGTTTTCGGCAATGGTGCCACGGCTACGTCGTTACCTCACATAAGGCGCAAGGCCGTACCCATCAGCATGTCATCGTTGCTGCGGAATGGCTCGATGCCAAATCCGCTTACGTCGCCTGTTCGCGCGGAAAGATTTCCTGCTCCATCCACACGCCCGATAAGGCCCGGCTACTGCAACGGTTGCCAGAGGGCACGCGCCGTGCCGCTCTGGATGTGCTCTCTGAATCGGTCAGCCAGTCACCCGAAGTCGCTTCAATCAAAGCGGGCATTTCTGTTGCGAAAAACTCGAACGGGACCGCCGCCGAGCAAATCGACGAACGGCCAAAGCGCCGGTGGAGTCAACGAATCAGACAGCGAATCATGGAAACAATCGACGTGGTTCGGCGGCATCGTTTTATCGCTCAACGCAGGGGATTGGCTCTGAAGATGACTGCCAGACAAACCCAATCGCAACATCAGAACCAGCATGCGCAGCGTCAGCAGCCTTCGGTTCGGATGCGAATTTAGCCCTAATTCTTATGATAACACGTAAAGACCAAACCACCCATACCTTGACCGGAAGCGCTCCCCCAACCTGTTGGCTACGCGAAGCACAGGCGGCTTGCCTGCGCCTGGAGTTACCGTCAGGCGAAACGCATATCATTTCTTACGCGCATTTTCTTGCTGCATCGCTCCAGCCTGCAAAGGACACCCTTGAGACACTCTCTATTTGCTTTTCGAGTCACCAAATCGAGATTGATGGCCATGGCTTGAGGGAATTACTGCTAACCTTGCAGGATTTGGCGGTAAAATGGATACGAGCAACGCCCGAGAGTTATCGCGGCGTAATCGGTCAAGATTCCGGCGTGATTTCAGACATCCGAATCGCAGACCTGGCGGACGAAAGGTAATTTCCACTCATCCGGCCATACTCAAGATGAGCGGCGATCAGAACCCATTGGGCGATCTTGGCAAGTGCATTGAACTCGTCCCTCAATTGCTCGCGAAGATGGAGATATGAACTGCGCTCGCCTTCAACTCAGCGCCGCGACGACGACTATTTTCGTTCGCGATGGATGGCTGATTATCGAAGTCGCGGATGAAAAGGAACTCCGAGGACAGTTGAACAGTGCCGACGGGAGCCGCCTGTTGAGCGTTGCCGAAGTGAGCGAACGAACCGGCTTCACGTCCGGCGCTGTTCGGGGCTGGATCAAACGAGCTATCCTAACCGCTATTCGTATTGGGAAAGAATATCGGGTTCGCGAGGCGGATTTGGAGCAGTTTCTGACCGGCAAGAACCGGGTGGGTGTGATCGCGGGGCGGGTGGAGCGCAAAAGAAGAAAGCCGTTTACGGTCTGAGAAATTCGGGTTTTACGCCGCCGCGACTGCACGCAGGAAGGGGCTGGCTGTGCGTGCATCTTTTGGTAGCGGCCAAGCAATCTTAAACCAGCGCAATCCTTCTTCAAAACTTTTGGCCTCAAGATAGTGACGCTTCACCATATGAATCGAATTGCCCATTTCTAGCGCGACTTGGGGAATGTTCTGTGTGATGGCGGTTCGATAGCTGCCATAGGCATGCCGAAGTGCGTTGTGTTTCCAGCGGAAGCTCGGATGCTTGTTTTTCACCCTGGATAGAATTTGCTCGATCTCCCGTTGAGGGATTTTGTCTGTGCAAACGGGACCTGTGGCCTGCCGCCATTGCGAAAGAGCCTCAAGCAATGCATCGGACATCGGAATGATTCGACGTTCATTCACTTTCGTCACCTCTGGCGGCAGGTCGATCAACTTCTGGCTCCAACGGATGTGTGACCAATTCATCCGCAGAACTTCAAAGGTGCGGATGCCAGCGAATGCGCTGAAAAGAATCCACGGCAGCCAGATGGTGCGGGTGTGCTCGATGAGAATGGCGAGTTCTTCGGGTTCGTAGACCTCGACGGTCTTGCGTGGAACCTTCATTTTCACCACGTCTTCCGCCTCAGTTGTCCGGTCCTTTGCCAAATACCGTTGGGCGCGGGCGAAACGGAACAGCGTAACGATTTGATCCCGGAGGTTGTTCCACCGACGCGGGCCGACGTTGCACGTGTTCAGGAAGCTCCTGATGTGCGCAGCCGTTACCTGCTCGATTTCTTGAGGGGCCGTTTTCGCGAACGTGTCCAAATCATCTTCCAGGCGGTTGACGTATGGACCTGAGAGTTGTTCCCGCCGCTTGTCCGCGATTAGCTCCACAATGACTTCCCGCACCTTCTTTCCCTTGAACGGGGCCTTGGTCTTTTCCCATTCCCGAACGGCTTGCAAAACGGTGTAGTTGTGAGCCTCGACGATTTCCCGAGCGAGGTTGTACGCTTGGCGGTCGTCCAGAGTCATCTCGCCGTTCACGCGCGACTTCATCGCTTCGGAGACTTCATCGACCAACTCTTCGGCTTCCTTGAGGGTGCCCCGCGAACGGCGTTGCCGCTCACCGTTTGAATCATACCAAACCACCATGTACCGCCCGGACGAAAGCTGGTAAGCGGAAATCTCGCGACCTTTGACAGCGACCGTGCGTATAGGCTCACTCATGAGAGCAGTTTGTCACAACCTGTCACACGAGAGCAAGCTAATTCATTTTACTCTGTAAAAATAGTGGAGGCGAGGGGAGTCGAACCCCTGTCCCCGGCGATGTCCATGCAAGCGACTACATGCTTATCCGGCCGTGAGGTTTCGGGCTTCAGCGCCGGGCCGGCGCAGTACTTCCACCCTAGTGTCCACGAAATCGAATTCACCAACCCGGCGCGGTCACTCCGCCGGGCGGCCAGCCTGCTGTCGTCGTCCCCGGCCTTAGCAGGCGTCCGGTCGGGAACGTCACGGTCAATTAAGCCGCGAGAGCCAGATCTTCGTAATCGGCAGTTATTTTTGTGACCCGAGATTTTATAGAGGCCAACGGGTCCTCCTCTGCATGCCGCCTGTACTTTCAACACCAGGTCGAAGCCAGTACGCCCCCGTTTTTTGGGAGGCCGTTAATATGGATCAGCCTCAGCCCGAAAGCAAGGCGGAGCGAGCCCCGCCCCAAATGGCTCACCCCCAAAATCCGAAAACACTTGGCGCGCGTGCCTCCCCGCGTAATAAAAGAGACGGCGTGAGACGATTCCTTTACCGCTGCCTCGGCATTGCGATCGCCGCGGGAGCAACAACCTGGGCGCTTGGCGGATGCGGATGGCATCATTCCCACAAGCCGCACTCCTATGACCGGGCCATTTCTGACGAGGACCGGGACCCTACTTATCAACCCAATCCCGAGCGCGCGGACGTAGAAGTCCGGGACGTCCGATGACGCAGCGACGAAGATAGTTTTCGAAGAATGGAACGGAGTCATTGACCGATGCGGATCTCTCGAAAAGCCGAATACGCCCTGCGGGCGCTGGTGGCGCTGGCGCGCCACGGACGGGCGCAGCAGATAAGCGAACTCTCCCGGAGCGAAAATATCCCGGTAAAATTTCTCGAGCAAATCCTGCTCGCATTGCGCAACGGTGGCTTCCTGTCGAGCAAGCGCGGTGTCGGTGGCGGTTACGCCCTCAAGCAGACCGCGGACAAGATCACAGTAGGGCGGGTGATCCGGGCACTCGATGGGCCGGTGGCCCCTCTGCCGTGCGCAGCGGCCACGAGCGATGATGTGCCGTGTTCTTGCCCGGATCCGCAGACCTGTCCGATCCGGAGCTTCATGACTCAATTGAACGCAGAGATGAACGCGCTCCTCGATTCGCGCACCATCGAGGACCTGGCGAAAATGGATGTCGGCCAGGCGCTGGCGTTTGAAATCTAGAGAACCGCCAGCATTTCCGGTGTGACGGCGAACCCCGAGTCCGATTCGTCGTAGTCGTTCGAGGCAACCGGCAAACTCTGAAGGATTGACACGGTGGAAGCCGCTTCCGCGGATCCTGCGCTCGTGGAGCTCGGTGCGCCCACGAGGCCCTGGATGACGCGGACGAAATGCTGGAGAGACTCATGATTTCATCCTAATCGGACGAAACCCGGGAATGTTTAGCGGAATTTTTTCAGCGCGCCTGGGTGCTGGAGGTTTCCCCGTGTTTCCCGTACCTGGCGATGGCAGCCTGGAAGAAGGTTGCGTTGATCGCTTTCTGCAAATCGTTTCGGATGTCCCAGGTCTGGTCGAGGAAGGCCATGATGAGCCCATCAGCAGGATCGATCCAAAACCAAAGTCTGCGCGCGCCGCGATGGCCGAAGCTGCCCACGGCCGGGCCATCGTCGGAAGGATTCCTCTGAATGAATGTACAAAGGCCATAGCCTTCCGTGTTGCCGGGAAACAAGTTGCCAGTCTGAACGGTCGACATCTCCTTGACGGACGCGGAACTGAGAAGCCGCGTGCCGTGATACGTGCCGCCATTGAGGAGCATCTGCCCAAATTTCGTGATGTCCTCCGCGGTGCTGAAGAGGCCGCCGTCGGGTCGGCCGAAATGGTTAGCGTAGCTTGCGATCATATCGAGATTGCTCTGCGAGAGCACTCGCGGCGGGACGAGACCGCATCGGGCGGGGTTATGGACGAAGTCGTCGTTCTGGTGCAGATCTTCGATCCGGTTATCATCGGCGTTCCATTTGCCGGTAATGGGCAAACGAGGCGCTTGCTCGGTATTCGGCCAGAAGGTCGTGTCCTTCATGCCAAGCGGATCGAGGATGTGCTGCTTGATGAAATCCGGGTACGGCATTCCGCTTACCACCTCAATGATAGCGCCGGCGACCAACGGTCCTTCGCTGTATTGGTACTGTGTTCCGGGTTCCCAGCGGAGAGGCAATTTACCGAGGGCGTTCGCATCCTCCACGGCGGTGGTGAAGAGCGTCTTCCGGCCCGGGGAGTGAAGTCCGGCGGTGTGGCTCAGCATTTGCC
>Ga0326727_10014132_pt1 | contig 17496 bp, 22 predicted proteins | sample MB2enrmetagenome_FD_207643 | JGI IMG/M metagenome (GOLD analysis project Ga0326727, IMG submission 207643) | Lab enriched peat soil microbial communities from McLean, Ithaca, NY, United States - MB29MY | ecosystem: Environmental > Terrestrial > Soil > Wetlands > Peat | place: USA: New York...
CGCATGTTAAGGCCTCCGTGATTGGGCTGCTCGCCCCGTAAACTTTCCGGTTACTAAAGGACTCCCATGTCCCTGCTTCCGAACGTACGATCCATATCCTCTGTAAAGCGTCTCATCAACGCGAACGGATTCAACCTGGATACACTTGCACGGAAGAGCGGCATTTGCATGCTTTCACCCCAATACGAAATCATTGGTTTCATCACCATTATTCTTCCGCACCAATGGATGCTGCTTTTCGGGAGGTTTGGTGGATGCCCAGTGCGGCCCAAATTGTCAACTTCGCGCTTTCTTCGGAGTACGGCTCAGCGAGAACGCTATACGCACCGCGAGCCAGAATATCACTCCAAAGATCCGGGTCCGCGGACCGTAAGCAAACCACAACAACAGCGTCCAAGTTGGACTGGATCACCTCGTTCAGTACGGCTGACCAGTCTCCATCAGGCAGTGCATGATCCGCGAACACCACTCGAATATGCGGGTGTGTGTGCAGCATCCGCCTAGCGTTTTCACAATCGTCGGCCGCCAGGCCTACGATGTTGGAGTCCCCGAGCAGTTTCAAAAGGACTCGCCTCCGTTCCGGCTCCATCACCACCAGCGCTACGGAACCCATGGAGTGGCTCCTTGCATGTGAATCCAACTCATCGTTGGTGCCGCACCCCCCCCATCCATCTCGGACGAGGAAAAGGGGTCAACTAAGGCTCCTTTCGCGGTGCCTAGGGCAAATCGTAGGCCAAACGCCGGTGCGACCCAGATCCACATAACTTGCCGCGAGTGAAGTACTTCCTGACAGAAAGCGTGCATGGCGTTGGCTGTCATGTACCGAGCGGGCCCACTTCTGGTCTCCGTGTCCAACACTTCGCCATCTCGCCCAACTGCAAAAGTGGCAGGCAGCGCCATGGAATTGCCTTAATTTTCAGTGAATTACATCAAATCAGGGACTTGCTTCTGCTACTGCATGGCGCAAGGCGTGGCACCGAATCTGCCAAGACACGGGCGAAACTTACGTCACCCCCGTGTTATCAAACGCGACGCAAGCGCTTCTTCCACCAAAACCTGACCGCAATCTCACGACTGCAACCTGCAACTCCGCTAAGCTCAACTTTCAGATCCTGGCCATCGTGAGACGTGAACGCGCATTAGGACGTGTTCACAGACATTGCGGCGAGGTCTTTATTGAAGAGATGAGGTATCAAGATGGGCCGCGACAACATCATCGTTTTGGACGGACGGGAAGCGAACTCGTTCTCCCGATCTTCGCGTAGCTTCGCGGTCCTGCCGTCTAAGACAACATCCAGGGACTACCGCTCCGCCACTCTGAGCGAGCCGTTAGTTGCGCCACACCGCTCTGCAACCACAGAACGAGACGGTTTTGAAGGCATCGTAGGGTGCAGCGCGGCTCTGACCGAAGTATTACATCAAGTTCGAACCGTGGCGCCGACCGACTCCACAGTGCTCATCGAAGGAGAGACCGGGACCGGCAAAGAACTGATCGCACGTGCCATTCACACCCACAGTACGCGTGGGGCTGGCGCTTTCGTGAAACTGAACTGCGCCGCGATTCCTCGGGAACTGATGGAAAGTGAGATCTTCGGACACGAAAAAGGTGCCTTCACGGGGGCTGTGACACGAAGAATCGGCCGTTTCGAGGCGGCCGACCGGGGTACGCTGTTTCTGGATGAGATCGGCGATATGCCGCTCGAACTGCAGACGAAACTGCTGCGAGTCTTGCAGGAGCAGGAGTTCGAAAGACTGGGCAGCACAAGCACACAACGTGTCAACGTGCGAGTGGTGGCCGCCACAAATCAAGACTTGGACCGTCTAGTTTCCGAAAAGCAGTTCCGGAGTGATCTTTACTACCGGCTCAATGTGTTTCCAATTGTCATTCCCCCGCTGCGCCATCGGCGCGAAGACATTCCCTTGCTGGTGGCGTATTTCGTAAGCACCTACGCGCAGCGCATGAACAAGCATATTGAACAGATTCCCTCGGAGGCCATGAAGGCGCTATTGCACTATGACTGGCCCGGAAACATTCGGGAATTGCAGAACTTCATTGAGCGCTCGGCTATCCTGACCACTGGCTGCGTCCTGAATCCACCGGTGTCGGAACTGCTCGCGAGAAGGAATTTCGCAAGACCGGCCACGATGGAGGAGTGTGAGCGCGAACACATTCTGAAAGCCATTGAGGAAACCAATTGGGTGATCGCCGGACCGAATGGTGCGGCCGCGCGCCTCGGAGTTCCGCGGTCCACACTCATGTACCGGATGCGGAAACTCGCCATTGCGAACGAGCGGCATGTTTCGTCTGATGGGCGGACTCAGAATTTCAATTCCTCGATTGAATCAGGACGAAGGTTCAATGCAACTTCTGCATAGAGCGGCCGCAGCGCTCGTTACTTCAATCGCCTGCGGGTTGCTCGCAGTTCCAGCCTTGGCTCAAGCGCCTTTGGCCACCCCGCTCCAGGGTAGAGGAAAACACCGGCGTTAAGAAAGTGACCGGAGTATCTTTGCTGATCGTTTCGGCGGCCGGAGCAAGTCTGGTTTGGGCACAGGGGCCAGATTCTCCACCCCCTCCAGCTCTTCCGGAGGAAACTCAGAAGAACGTCGCGGCGCGTTGCTTTGAGCCTCCACCGCTGGTGCACTGGGAAGAGTTCCATGGACCCTTTAAGCGCGTTGTTGGAGCCGTCACGCGTAAGCTGGAGCGCACATCAGTGCATCCACCTCACTACAGTCCGGAAGTCGTGGTATGCTCTCTCGAGCCGCGGGAGAAATTCGCCCTTTTCATATTGAATACCTTTGATCCGGTATCGTTTCTGACCGCCGGTTTCAATGCCGGACTGGATCAGGCAGAAAACAGAGACCCGCGTTTCGGGCTGGGTGCTGCAGGATACAGCAAGCGCTTTGGCGCCAGCTTCGCCGATCAGAGCTCGGCTCGGTTCTTCACGGGCTTTGCCTACCCAACTTTGTTTTCCGAGGATCCACGTTACTATCGTTTGGGTCACGGCAGCAGCGACCGCAAGCGTTTGCTTCATGCGGTTGAGCACGTTGTCGTCGGACACAGCGACAGCGGGGAGCGTATGTTTAACTATTCTGAATGGCTTGGGACATCCAGCGCCGTGGCGCTGAGCGATGCATATCACCCGGGAAACAAGCTCGGCCTAGCGCCAATTGCGCAAGCAGTCGGTTACAGCATCCTAGCAGACATGGGTATTGATGTGCTCCGCGAATTCTGGCCTGAGATCGAGCACCGCTTCAGAATGCCGTTGCGCGAAAGGCAGGAGCCGGCGGCGCCCTCGGGCCAGTAAACGTATCGACACCGATCAGTCGGTGTTTGGCCGCAGTTGCATGCGAAATTCCCGCCGCCGCTTCTTGGATAACGTGATGACGATCGATCGGGCTATACGCCGAGCGAACCCACTTCTGGACTCGGTGTCCAACACTTCGGCACCTTGGAGTGTCGTCATCATCTGCGCAACACTCTACGGCCAGAACTCGACGGCCGCAATTAATTGCGCCGTTGGGCACAGATCATGAAGACAAAAACACATCGGCGGCCCTGTGCAAATGGTGGGCAATCTCCAAAGGCCTACTGGTTGCCTTCCAGCGTGTTCCTGATGTTCGTAAGCGCGTTTTGGAGATTTGAAACCGCCCGGCCCACCGCGGCCTTTCGCACGAACGATCCCTTGACACCCGTCAGACCCGCCTGCTCGGAACCCATGGCCTGGATCAGATAGAAACCCGGTCGCTTCGGATCGTCACACTGGCGGACGCAAATGGAGAGGTCCAACGCGGTCTGGAAGTAGTGGCTCGAATAGAGCTGCTTTCTGGCGATGGCACAGGCTATAGGGTCGGCAGGCGCGCCGCGCGTGGTCACCATGTGCTCGATGCGAAACGTAGGCTTCAATCCGAATTTCACCTTTGTCCAATAGAACGTCTCTTCGAATTTCGCGGGTTTCCCACGGGGATAGGAGAGAAGGTAATGGTAGAAATCCGGCGAGTGCTCTGCCAGGGCAGTGTCATAGCTGAGTAGATAGGCGAACTGCTCAGGCACCTCGGTCGGGTCACGCTTATCGTTATAAACCCCCAGAGCTTTATTGCCCTCACGCTGGTAGGCTAGCAGAAGCTCCAGTGCGGTCTTCTGAAGGAGCTGATTCAATTGTTCCTCCACGTCGGCGGCGGACCAATTGATGGATCGGTGAAGCTCTTCGATGGAGGTCGCGGGCAACTGAATCCAACAGTTGCCGGGTCCGCAATTCCGCAAGGCCTTGATGTCATCGCTATCGAACGCAAAACCCTTCAAGTCAGAAAGCTGAGGAGGATCGGTGAACACCCCAAGCGCCAAAAAGCCGGGAACCTTGCGCAGGCGGTCGAAATTGCGGGCATACTGGAAGTAAGCCTCAGGAGCAACATGGATATAAATTGCGCCAAACAACACGACCTCGGCCTGCGTCCGGGGCGGGAGGGCCTTCGCGACCGCCTGTCCGCTGCGGATGGCAGCGATTTGATCCTCGCTCAGTCCGATGTTCTGCCGAAAGAATGTCTCCAGGTCAGGATTCGACTGAGAAGAGCCGGATAGGGCAATCGCTGCGATCAAGATGGCCACAACACTGCGGATCATGGCACTCTCCGGGATGGAGCGTCGACACCTCACGGTGGCCCCCCGGGTCGTGGAGCAATCGCGTTGCCACCACGCCAATAGCGAGAATCGTCTTGTGAGAAGGTGGTAAGCTCTAGATCTCGCATGCGCGGGTCGAGACATATTTTGGCACTGCCCGTGCATTGTGTTTCTCTATAAGAACTACAGGACCCTAAAACGCTCTGGCGGAACGGACGATGAACAAGACCGTTTTGTAAGGGGCGACCGATTATGGCTATTCAAATCTCAAGCTCCACCGAGCATGATGCGCTGATCTCCGGTTTGCGTGGAAACGTTGATCCGACGGTTGTGGTCTACTTTGCCTCAACATGCCATTCTCTCGCTGCGCTGAGCGCCTCAATGAGAGCAGCTTTCCCTCGCGCAGCCAGCATCGGTTGCACTACCGCTGGCGAGATTTCGTCGGGCAAGATGGCGACGTGTTCCATGGTCGCCATGGCGCTTCCTCCCGAGATTGTCAGCGCCGCAGCCACCGCAGTGGTCGAGGACCTCAAGAGTCCGTTGGACGTATCCGCCGCTCTGGACAGCCTCTCCGTTCAGATGGGCGGTCCGCCTTCCCAATTCGACCCCGCGACGCATGTGGGACTGATCCTTGCTGATGGCCTGTCGGGCGCTGAGGAGGCGATCATTGAACGGATTCGCGATTTAACGGATATTCCCTTCGTCGGTGGATCGGCCGGTGACGACCTGGCGTTTCGCGCGACGCTGGTTGCCGCCAATGGCCGCACGTTTGAACATGCCGCCGCTCTCGCGCTGTTGCGCGTACCCACCGGATACAGGATCATCAAGACCCAGAGCTTCCGTTCGCTGAAGAAAGTGCTGACCGCCACTGCCGCGGATGAGGCCGCTCGCACTGTGCGCCGCTTCAATTGCATGCCCGCCGCGCAGGCGTACGCGCAGGCGCTCGGCATAGACAGCGCCAACGTGGCCGCCCGTTTCATGAGCAACCCGCTGGGCCTGATGGTGGGGAACGAACCGTTCGTACGCAGCCCACAGCGCGTTCTGGCAGACGGCAGCATCGTATTCTACAGCCAGATTCGGGAAGGCACAGAGTTGGAACTGCTCGAGTCCACCGATATCATCGCAGACACGGGCAGGGCGCTGGAGGGTTCGCATCGTGCTCTGATTGTGTTCAACTGCATTCTGCGGACGCTGCAACTGCAGGAGGAGGACCAGTGCGAGGCCTTCGGCTCGCTGTTCGCGAATACTCCATCGGTGGGTTTCAGTACGTACGGCGAAGCCTACATGGGACACATCAACCAGACGGCGACCATGCTCGCGTTTCTCTAAGAGCGGGAGCGGCTTTGCGCGTTGGAGAAACTGGCGCTGTGGGACATCTCCGAGCACGACGCCCGCACCTGGGTCGGGATCTCCGTGTTTGCGTTCTGTGCGCTGCTGATGCATGGCCATACAGCCCCCAGGAGCTCATCCTGGCTCACCAGGCGGTCTAGGTGCTCCACCAGATAGCGCAGGACGGCGAAGGCTTTGGGCATCAATAGGATGCGCTCGTCGTCTTGCGCATCCCCGCGACGCCACAGGCGCTGATTGACGGGGTCCAGGCGGAATGGAGGGAACTCCTTCATTAATTGCCGGCCCTCCTCAACTCCTTGTGCTACTCAGCATACCGCCAAACGGTAGGCAAGCGTTCCTTCCACCAAAACCTGACCGCAAGCTCACGACTACGATCCTGAATTCTCGTAGTCTCGTTCCAGGATAAGGAGGGACTTAATGTCCGAACTCACACATAATCCACTCATTGCCGGCATGGAGGAGGTTCGCGGATCTTGGGGCTGGTTTCTGGCCCTCGGGATCTTGCTCGCTGTCCTTGGCGTGGCCTGCATCGTCTATGACATAACCGCGACCTTTACTACGGTGTTGGTCTTTGGCTGGTTGCTTCTAATCAGCGGAGTCTTCGCGTTGGTTCAGGCGTTCACGATCGGGACCTGGGGCGGATTCTTCCTGTATCTGCTCAGTGCGTTATTCCGGGGATTCACTGGATACTTGCTCGTTCGCTACCCGCTTCTCGGAGCCGAAAGCCTCACCCTGGTGCTGGCCTCGTTCTTCATTGTGGGCGGACTGTTCCGCGCCATCGGTGCTGGAATGGCGCAGTTCCCTCGCTGGGGCTGGTCTGTCTTCTCCGGGGTGGTCTCGACGGTATTGGGGATCCTGCTGCTTTGGCAGATACCGGTTACCGGCATCTGGTTCATCGGATTCGCCCTCGGTGTGGACCTCATCGTCGACGGTATAGCGGTAAGCGCTTTCGCCACCGCGATACACCATTTGCCCAAGGGCACGGCGTACCAACCCGCGTAAACACAGGGAAAGATCAAATAACAACAGAAGGAGACATCTCAATGGAAAGAATGCTGGTTGTGGTTTTTAACGACGAATCGAAGGCCTATGAAGGATCACGTGCCCTCAAACAACTCGATGCGGAAGGAAGTATCTCGATTCACGCTGAATCGGTGATCAAGAAGAACGCCGATGGTACGGTTACGGTAAAGCAGTCGGAAGATGAGTTTCCCATACGCACGGTGGGCGGAACGGCGATTGGCAGCCTCATCGGACTCCTCGAAGGACCTATTGGCTTAGGCATCGGCGCTGTGGCCGGCTTGCTGGCTGGCAGCATCGGCGACTTGCATGTCGCCGGAGTCGACGCGGAGTTCGTCGACGACGTTTCTGCCACACTGACGCCCGGCAAGTGTGCGGTGATCGCAGACGTGAGCGAGGAGTGGGTTACTCCGGTAGATACCAGAATCCAAGGACTGGGCGGAACAGTACTTCGCACAACCAAAAAGAGTGTCGCGGACGACCAAAGGGCCAGGGATGTGGCGAGGCTTCGGGCGGAAATCGATCAGTTAAAGGCCGAGCACGCTCGGGCTCGGGCCGATCGTAAGGCTAAGCTCCAGGCTGAGATCGACAAGCTCAACGCCAAGCTGCAAGCCAAGTTAGATAAGGCCAAGCAGGAGTCGGAGCAACTCAACAGCGAGACTGAAGCCAAGGTGCAGGCCCTGCAGAAAAAGGCCGAAAAAGCTCAGGGGGACATCAAGGCCACTCTCGATGCACGCGCGAAACGGATACGCGAAGACTACGAACAGTCTGAGGCAAAGATGAAGCACTTGCTAGCCGGGCAATTGAAGGCGGCGGCCGCGCGACTGGAGAAATAAGAGCGCTGGCACTTCGCCGTACGCGGCTTTGCGGGCGACAAATGAAAGGAGCATAAACTCCAGCGAGGCCGCAGCTCCTAGTTGATCGATTTGGAAGTCTGCGAGCAAGGACGTTTGTTGTAGGTTAGTCGCGTCCGGGTGCCACGTTAGTCCGGTACCCGCTAATGACATCAAGCACACTAAGGAGGGAAAACAATGTCACAAGTCGCAGGCCAGACGCCTGGTTCAAACGAAGCAGTGTCACGATCGATTATGGAGGATATGGAGGCTCTTACGGAACGAATTCGCGTGCGGGCGTACGAACTTTTCGAGGGTCGCCACAATGGAGATGGATCAGCTCTCAATGACTGGCTTACGGCCGAAACTGGTTTGCTGCTGACTCCAGCGTCAGATCTCATCGAAAGCGATGATAAATTTGAGCTGCAGGTTGCAGTTCCCGGATTTGACGCTAACGACATCGATGTGAGTGCCTCACAGGATGCCTTGCTCGTGCGCGCCAAGAACACTCACAACCACGAGAAGACGGAGGGAAGTGTTCGCTTCTGCGAGTTCGGCGAGAAGACCCTATTTCGGCGGTTCGATTTGCCGGCGCCGATTGATGTTAACAAAGTCACTACAAGCCTGCAGAAAGGAATCTTGAAGGTAGCCGCCCCGAAAGCGGAGAAGACGGCTCCGAGCAACAGCCCAACGGCTGTCTAAACAGCAGTTTGTCCGGGATTCAGACACACTGCCTATTTTCCAGACAAGACCCTGCAACATCGAGAATCGCCAGGAAGTCGCGCCGCCCGCCGCCCGTATCGCCTTTCACTGCAGCCTGCGGTGCTTCTTAGTAGGTCTCGCTATCGCGATGTCTGCTCATTTCGGAGGATCGGATGCCTGACCCGTTTCTTGCTCCCGCACAAGATCGAGAACATCGAAGCGGCGAACCCCGGGGTCCGAAAAGAAGCTCGCCACCGCTTCCCGCTCGTCTGTGAAAACTTCGAATACCGTATCCAGTTTTGCGACGACCATCAGGCTCAAATGAAGCGGGCTAAGATTAAGCAACTTCAGCGCCCCGCCGGAGGTCACAATCCGCACGTGGCAGAAGACTAACGTGCCTACTCCGTCATCGTCGACCTCCGTCACGCCCCCGAAATTGAGGATGACGTTCACAACGTGTGCTTCAGCCAGTGTGACTATCGCAGTACGCAGGGTCGCTTCAGAAGCACCTATTGTCAGCCGTCCTTGCAAGTCGAGAATCCGAATCCCTTCGATCTCGCGCTGATGGATTTGGAGATCCATGGCTGTTGATAGAGACGTCTAGTCTTCCTTCTTATCTCGGAGCCAGCAAGTCCGTACCTTGTCCTTTCAGTAGTACCAACTCAGTAGTCCCAACCCGCGTGCAGACTAGTGCGAAGCGCTTCCGGCACCGATCGCCCGCAGACCGAGTGCAAATGTTGTCCAGGTGATGCCATGGAACAGCAGGTCGATGCCGATGAAAAGTCCGATGGCCCACAGGCCGGAAATTGGCCATTGCGCGAGCACCAGGATCCCGAGCAGTATCGAGATGGCGCCGTTCAGCACGTGCCAGCCGGTGTCCGGCAAGCTCATAAAGAGCGGAGCAATCACTTCGAACGCGCCGCCGATGACAAAGTAGGCAGCCATGAGCGCGGTGATACTCTCCGCGCTGATCAACGGGTACCTCAGCAGGAGAAAGCCCGTGACGCCAAAAAGCAGAACACCGAGCAGGTGAAGGAAAAAGCCGCTCCATCTTCCCACCATGACCGCATTCACGCACTCGATCGCTGCCGCTGCCACTAGCACCCCTCCAAAGAAGTACATGGAGGTGATCGTTGCTCGGGCCGAATACACAATGCACAGAACTCCCAACACACCGAGGCCGATACCCAGAGCCAGGAACCATCCCCAGTTCTGAGCAAGTTCGCGCGGAATCTCGACCGCCAATACATGGACTTCGTTCATTGCACTATCTCCTTCAAGTTGTGGTCACCGGACCGATCAGGTCTGGGCTCGAGCGCTAACCCGCGGCTGCCTTCTCCGAATAATCGCTCCGCAGTTCGGCGATGCGAGCCTCCTGGCGCCGGCGGACTTCTCCTTTTGCCTGATCGGCCTTGGCTTGCAGCGCCTGGATCTTGGCTTCCCGCTGTTGCTGGCGCAATTGCATCTTGACGCGCTTGCGCTCGATGGCGTTTTCCAGCTTTGCCCGCAGGTGGTCGATCTTAGCGTCGATCTTTTCCAGCCGGTCTGACCTCGCCTGCTTCCTTTCCACCTTGAGCTGTTCCATCTCGGCCCGGTGTGCAGCCGCATCCCGGTCCTCCTCCGTGGTTTTCACGAGTGTACGTGTCCGGCGGAACACTACGCCTCCAATCCCTTCCATCCGCGTGTCCAGCGGCGTCACCCAATCTTCAGCAATGTCGGCTACCAAAGCGAACTTGCCGGGTGTCAGCGCCGTCTTAATGTCGTTGACGAACTCGTCCGTCACTCCCGTCTCGTCTATATCGCCGATGGTACCGACCAATGCTCCCACGGTGCCGCCAATAAGCATGCCCACCGGCCCGGCGAGGAGCCCCACCAGAGCGCCCACCGCCATGCCACCGACGATCATCGGGACCCCCATCATATCGGTGTTGTCGATCACGCGGATAACACCGCTTGGTTCCCTCGCGACTATTTGCGCTTCGTAAATGGAGATCTCGCCTTCGCTGTCCAGCTCCCGGAGGACTTGCGAACCCTCGAAAGCCTTCGGCTCGCTGTCAAACACGACCACGATCAATTTCTCCATGGGAGGCCTGCTTTACGAAGCAGCAGAAATGTCTGTGCGAGCATGCTGCACCGCGGTCTTAACTTCGGCGATTGCCGTTCGTACGCCGCGCTGCAGCTCGCCGAAGGCGGCCGCGTTCGCCTGCTTCAGGGCATGCAATTTCTTCTGGGCGGCCTCATGCTTCGCTTGCAGCTCTGCGATCTTCGCTTGGACCGCGGACTTCGTGGCCACTTTCTTCTCAGCCGCGGCATCGAGGGTAGCGCCGATGCGCGCCTTCCATTCGGCGAGTTCTGCATCCAGACTCGCGGTCAGGGCGCTCCGTGCAGAGTCATATTCTTCGCGGAAAGCTTTGGCCTTCGCCTCCACAGCCCCTTTTTTCTCCGCTGTCGCGTGCTTCAGCTCCGCGTTGATGGACTCGATATCAGCGTGGACTTCCTTCAGGCGTGCTTCGATCTTTTCCTGTTGCTCTTTGCGTGTCGCATCGAGGTTCTTGGTCAGTTCGTCAACACGAGCCGCGGTCTTCGCCTTGGCATCGGCGCTCTGTGTTTTCAAATCAGCGCGAAGTTTGTTCATCTCCGCGGTGGCAAGGTCAATTTGGCTTTGCACCTTGGCCATCGATTCGTGAAAGGCCTTCCTACGGGCCTCAAATTCCGGACTCGTTTTCACTTCCTGGGGTTTGGGAATCATAAACTGCTCCTCTCGTTGTCGTGTGTGCAAATCGCAGTCCAAACATCGGCGCACCCTCTAAGCTCGTCTAACCTACTGAAAGTGAGGCACTTCCTGACTGCAAAAGTGCGTGGCATTGGACACCGAGCAAGCTCACTTCCGGACTCGGTGTCCAACATTTGGGCACCTGTATGAGGGACCTCCTGAATGTCCTGAGCGAGCGTGGCGGCAAGGAAAAACTTCGCAACCGGTCGTCTGGGTACGAAATTGCTCATTCCCGAACGCAAGGTGATCTCATTGCCGGCTTGCACCAAGCCACGGGGAAGGAAAGGAGTTCGCGATGCTCTCAATTGGAAAAATTCTTTTGCCAGTGGATTTTTCTGAGCGATCACTGGTTGCAGCGCGCGAGGCGCAAGTATTAGCTCATCGCTTCCACTCCGAGCTGACGGTGTTGCACGTTGTGGATGATCTGGAACAGGACGGCGGACGTTTCGAGCCTGGCGGATCAACGCTAAGCAGTTTGGAATCTTACCTGAGCAAACAGCTCACCGATGTTCTAGTGAGGCGAGTCGTGCTCGAAGGCGATCCCGCCGAGAACATCATCGCGTATGCCCATTCCGAGAAGGTGAACATGATCCTGATGGCCAGCCATGGCTACGGTGCGTTCAACGCGTTGCTCCTGGGGTCCGTCACCGCGAAGGTTCTGGCCAAGGCGAAATGTCCGGTGTGGACCTCAGCCCACACAGATGGCGCCCCAGCGCCTCTGTTCCGAAATATTCTCTGTGCTGTCGATCTGACCCCTCGATGCGAAGATACGCTGGAATGGGCTTGTGAGTTTGCCACTGCCTGTGAAGCCCGCCTGTTCGTGGTCCATGCACTGCGCAGTCTCGAATCCACGGATGAACCCTACTATCCCGGTGACTGGCTCAGTCATGCCGAGCAACAGGAGTTGCACAAGATCCAAACAAGATTAGGAGCGGCTGGCAAGGTTCTCTTGATAGGAGGAGAAACACATGAGGCTGTGTCTGGACAGATCAAGAAGCTGGCTGCGGACCTCCTGGTGATCGGCCGGAGTCCACAAACTGGGGATTTTGGCGACGTGAAAAGCAAAACATATACGCTCATGCGTGAATCGTCCTGCCCGGTGGTCAGCGTTTTGTTCGATCCGGTCGCACAGATCCACAAGGCATCATTTGAAACACACGTGACCTTGTAAGCATCATGCCCGTACCTGTACAGTCTAATACCCAGCGGTCAGTCCCAAACACCTAGCTTGGGCGGAACTCTTTGGCCCGGGGTCGGGCATAACACGCGGTTACTATGCAGGGGGCGCTCACGACGATGACGACATTTCTTTCAGCAACACACCTGACGGTTGCTTTCGGAACTCGGGCGGTAATTCGAGATCTGAGTTTTGAAGTGCACGTCGGCGACTGCCTGGCGATCATCGGCCCCAACGGGTGCGGTAAGACCGTCTTACTCAAGGCATTGCTCCATTTACTCCCCTATGCAGGTGAAATTCGATGGGACCCGGCCGCTCGACTCGGATACGTGCCTCAAAAGTTTGCAGCCGACCAGCAACTTCCTCTGCATGTAAGAGATCTATTGGATGCGAAGATCAGTTTTCTGAAGCTGCCCGCTACAGAGGTGAGTTCTGTCTCAGTGGAGGCTGACCTTACGGAGGAGCTCCTCGACACTAATATTGGGTTTCTGTCGGGAGGACAGTTTCAGAAGCTTCTAATCGCTTTCGCTATGTTAGGACATCCCAACGTGCTTCTTATCGATGAGCCCACAGCGAGTCTCGACGAACTCGCAGAGGAGCGGTTTTACGAGCTCCTGCATCAGTTACAGGTGAATCGGGGGATGACAATCGTCTTAGTGTCTCATGACTTAAGCGTGGTATATCGTTATGCCACCACGGTTTTATGCCTGAGCAAGGGTAAACCATGTTTCGGCCCTCCCAGAGAGGTTCTGACTCCTGAGGCTTTGCAGGCGCTTTATTCCGCTCCGGCCATGTACTATGGCCACACTCACGACCATCAGAAAGAATGAGCCTGGCCACAAACAGATTAATCAGAGGTGCCCACTATGCAGCTGAGCCAAGGTTACAGCATACTGTTAGCTCTGCTCTTCGGGTTAGCCGCAGGGCTGGTTGGAAGTTTCGCGTTAATGAGAAGAATGCTTTTAGCGGGGGACGTGATTTCTCACCTGGCGCTTCCGGGCCTCGGAGTAGCGTTCCTTTTCAAGGTAAACCCTCTCCTTGGCGGCGCAGCTACGCTGTTCCTGGGCACACTCCTGATCTGGAAACTGCAAAAGAAAACGGGGTTAGCCACAGAGGCCATGACTGGCGTGGTCTTCGCAGCAGCACTGGCTTTGGGCGCGGTGGTTACACCCAAGGAGGACCTCGTCGACGCTCTTTTTGGTGGATTCCCGATGCTCTCCCTAGCTGGTTTGCTTTTCGGTGTCATGGCGGTGGCTGTGGTGATTGTATTCATTGTCCGCTCCAAGGACCGGTTAGCTCTGAGTCTCTTCTCTACGGATCTGGCCACCGTAAGTGGCGTCAACGTCAACCGCCTCAACCTTTATTTTCTATTTGTTTTCAGCCTGACAGTCCTTATCGGCCTGCAATTCATGGGAACACTGCTGTCCAGCGCGTTGATCATCATGCCCGCGGCGGTGGGTCGGCAATTGACGAATAAGTTCTCGCATTTCCTAATAGTGTCCTCGACAGTGAGCGTGTTTTCTGTGGCCGTCGGCTTTCTAGCCAACAGTGTGGTCAAAAGTCCTACCGTGTCACCGGTAATTGTTATTGTCTCCGCGCTATTATTCGCACTGAGCCTTGTCATAAGAAGGAAACAGTAAGGTGCTGCCTCCGATCAGCTCGTCCTTGGCGCCTTTCGGTCCATTTCCTTGGTCGCCACGAGCGATCTCCGCGAGCGGCCTGTTCAAACTGACCGGGAGGGGCCGCGCCCTGAGGACATTGCTTCTAGAGGGGAATTGGTCTCGATGCTTAGTCAGAAGCCATCCAAATTTCACCTGAGCCAGAAAACTGTCGCCTGATGAGCCACGTCAGGGGTTGACACCCTTTGGTTCCTGCGTGACGTCGAAGTCGGCTTGCTGCAACAGGCCTTCAAGATTAGACGCTCACAACAGGGCAAGGTGATTCGCGAATGATCGAATAGGTATTGGTTTGCAGCCTGCCAACAATGCCGGTTTTCGTGGGACGGCCGACGACGACCAGGTCGGCGTTGTGGGTCTTCGCGGCCGACCGCACGACATCCGCTACGGTTCCACCGTCGATGTCCATGCCGGCATTGACCACGCCGCACTTCTGCGCCATTGCCGTAACCTGCTCCTTGGCTTGGCTCACCACAACTTTCCGGAACTCCGTATCGAAATAATATGTGCTCGGGTTGAACTGAAGAGATGGGATCGCGTGCACCAGGACTAGCCGGGCCTTGAACTCGCTTGCCATATTCGATGCCCAGCAGAGTGTCTCGAGATTTTGCGGCTCTTCATTAACGGCGACCGCACAAACTACTGATCGAATCTCAGTGTTCGGAGAGGCGTTCGTCTCCTCAACGTGCACTCCGGTCCAGACTGGGATATGGGTGTCGTGCAAGACTTTCGCGGTCACAGATCCGAGAATGAGGCGTCTGAATAGACCACACCCTTTCGTCGCCATCATTATCAAATCAAAGGGCTTGGAATGAGCGATCCGCACGATTTCACTTGCGGGATCACCCTCAGCGAGAGTTCTGTTAACCTTACTGGCATCAGGTCCATCGATCACAAATGAATCAAGCCGCTTCCGGGCAGCAGATCTCTGAACATCAAGTATTTCGTCGATGTACGCTGCGCATGCGGCTGTGGCAAAAGCATCCAGGTGTGGCAGATTTAGCGGAGGCATCACATGCAGCAAAGTCATGCTGCAGTTGTAATGGCGGGCCAGCGCCGCTGCGTAATGAGCCGTGGTCACGGAAGCGGCGGAGAAGTCTGTGGGCAAGAGAATGTTCGAGATGGGAAGCATATTGAGCCTCTATGACAAAGAGAAGCAACTCTGGGGCCACCGATCCCTGTCCGGACGATTAATGCTTCATCATGAATGATGCCCATTTAGGCTCTGTATTTCAAGTAGGATCCTTCGTACGCCCTGCGCGTTTTCGAGACGGCGATGCCTATCTCTTGGACACTAGAGTTCTTCCATACCCAGCGCTAGAATAATTCAAGGTTGATAATGATGACGCCTGCCCCCCAGCGAAGTTCCAGTTTCCCGCACAGCGCGGAGGAGAGATTCCGGCTGCTAGTGGAGAGCATCAAGGACCAGGCCATCTATATGCTAAATCCGGATGGAACTGTCGCAACTTGGAACATCGGAGCCGAACGGATCAAAGGGTACCTGCCGGAGGAAGTTATAGGATGCCACTTCTCGCGGTTCTACACTCCTGAGGACATCGAAGGTGGCAAACCGTGGCAAGAGCTTGAACTGGCGACAGCGAACGGTCGATGCGAAGCAGAGGGATGGCGAGTCCGGAAGGATGGTTCACGGTTTTGGGCCAGCGTAGTCATCACGGCTCTGACCGATGAGGCCGGCCGAATTCGCGGATTTTCCAAGGTCACCCACGACCTCACTGAGAAAAGAAGGCTGCAACAGGAACGTGAACGCTTGTTTGAGGCGATCAATCGCCAACGACAACTGTTCCAGATGGTCATTGAACACGCTCCAGTTGGGATCGCCGTTGTCGACGGAGCAAATCTCCTTGTAAAATGGGCCAATCCAGCATACCGTAACGGCCTTGAGGAGCCATTCAAGGGTGTGGATCTAAAAGGACTTCGCCTTCAGGACTACCTTCCACAGGCCGAAGAGAGTGGCCTTGCCGATCTGTTCCGGAAGGTAGCCTCGACAGGTCAACCGTATTTCAATCCCGAGTTTCAGTCTCCTGGATCCTCGCGGGGTGACATCTACTACCGATTTATGCTTCCTCTGACGACTGGAGACGATGGGCCACCCGACGTCATGGTCCTGATGACTGACATAACCAAAGAGGTGACGGCGAGGAAGCGCATCGAAGAGCTCGCAAGACAACTCGACCGAGAGCGGGAATCGCTGGAACACCTGAATAAGGAACTTGAAGTACGTAATCGCGAGGTAGAGCGGGCCAACCGTTTGAAAAGTGAATTCCTCGCCAGCGTGAGCCATGAGTTCCGGACGCCTCTGCACTCCATTAGCGGATTTGCGGATCTGCTCATCGAGAAAATTGCCGGTGAACTCACTTCAAAGCAACAGCACTACGTAGAGCGGATCAAGAGGTCTTCAGATCACCTTTTGTCTCTGATCAATGACCTATTAGACCTTTCTAGGATCGAAGCGGGCTATCTTGAATTGCAGCGGCGGAGCTTCTCAGTGGATGAGGCGCTCCATGAGGTTTTGGAGACCGTCGCTCCATTAGCGCGTGTCAAGAACCTCCAGTTGGAGAATTCCGTCGAACCCAACCTGGCCCTAGTCGCTGACCGAGTTAGGTTCAAGCAAGTCCTCTTCAATCTCCTCAGCAATGCAGTGAAATTCACGCCAGAAGAAGGCCGGGTGCAGATTTCATCCTCACGACGTGAGAGCTCCGTTGAGATATCGGTTGCGGATACCGGCATCGGTATTTCACCTGACGAGCAAGCAGCCATATTCGACGAATTTCACCAGGTGAGCGAGACTACGAAAGGCGTGAAGGAAGGGACAGGTCTTGGTCTCGCAATCGCACGCCGCCTGGTGGAGAGTCACGGCGGGAAAATCTGGGTTGAGAGTGAATTGGGTAAAGGCAGCGTGTTCACGTTCCGCCTTCCGCTGTGATTGCTGGTGATCTTGGCAGCAGATTTGCGATCCGCTTCCCTGTTGATTCGACAGAAAGCGAGGGCGAACGATGCCAAGCATTGCAATCAAGGTACTGGGGCCGGGGGAGAAGAGCGTTCCTACGCTTGAAAGAATCTCCGATGAGGTCCGGAGCCTTGCGTATTCGCTGGTCCAAAAACGCGGATGTGCTGCCGGCCACGCTTTGGATGACTGGATCGAGGCAGAGCGTGGCCTGATTTATTCCCCACCAGCGGGCATCGAGGAACGCGACAAGCACTTTTCGCATTCCGATGATGTCGATCAGTCATTCCGATCTGATGCCGATCAGAACGGAGCGAAGCGACGCAGGACTCTGTCAGTGTGAAATAGTGATCGACATCCGTCAAGAGTTTTCCTGTTCTTCTTT
>Ga0326727_10014134_pt1 | contig 17493 bp, 16 predicted proteins | sample MB2enrmetagenome_FD_207643 | JGI IMG/M metagenome (GOLD analysis project Ga0326727, IMG submission 207643) | Lab enriched peat soil microbial communities from McLean, Ithaca, NY, United States - MB29MY | ecosystem: Environmental > Terrestrial > Soil > Wetlands > Peat | place: USA: New York...
CCTTTCAGCGGACCGAACGCCAGATTCAACTCGCAGCCAAAATCAATTTCTAACGCCCGGTGGTCTCTTCGGCGGCGGAAATCGTCCATCCGCCGCTGGGAGCACGGCCAAACAATATGCACATTCTCCATGATGAAGGAGGAGTCTGGAGCGCCTATCGTTTTTCGACAACGACGCTCAAGTGATCCTCTTTCTGTTCCTGGTCATGAACCAGACGACCTTCTCTGACAATCGGGCGGTGACATTCTTTATCCGCAGACCATCGACTTGCATCAATAGCCTGGTCGAAGTCTGCGATCAGATCCTCTGGATCTTCTAGCCCTACCGAGACGCGAATCAATCCATCGGTAATGCCGAGAGTCTGGCGCAGCTCAGGATCAAGATCGGCATGTGTCGTTGTAGAAGGATGCGTGACGAGCGTTTCAAGTCCGCCGAGGCTTTCTGCGCGTGAGCAGAGTTGCAGATGGTTGAGAGTCAGTCTGGCCGCCTCTGCGCCGCCCTTCAGCTCGAAGGTGACAAGGCCGCCTGCCCCACGTTGCTGCCTTTCGGCAAGTTCCTTTTGCGGGAAGGAATCCAGGCCTGGATAAAGAACATACTTCACTGCGGGATGTGCTTCGAGCCATTGTGCAACGCGCAGCGCGCCTTCGCAATGAAAGCGCAAACGTGCGGGCAGAGTCTTCATTCCCTGTAGCGTGAGCCACGCCTCGAAAGGCGACTGAATCGTACCCAGCGTCTTCCGGATCAAACGCACCCGCTCGTCCAGTTTCGTATCCTGCGTTGCTATCGACCCGCCGATTGTGGCGTTATGGCCGTCGATGTATTTTGTCGTGGAGAGGATCGATATATCAGCGTCGAGTTCGAAAGGCCGCTGAAGTACCGGCGTCAGAAAAGTATTATCGACAGCCAGCAGGATCGAGTGCCGCTTGGCGATTTTTGCAACCGCGGCAATGTCGGTGAGCTTGAGCGTGGGATTCCCGGGGCTTTCGATAAGAATGATGCGCGTTGCGGGCGTGACCGCTGCTTCGACGTTGGCGGCGTCGGAGGTGTCGACAAATGATCCCGTAACGCCGAGGTGGTCGAGCACTTCGCGGAAGAGTCGAAGGGTGCCACCATAGACAACGTCAGAGAGAATGGCGTGATCGTCACACTTAAGAACGGAAAGAAGCAGCGTGGTAATCGCGGCCATTCCGGTCCGAAAGCAGATTGCAGACGGAGTACCTTCGAGGGCGGCGATGGCCTTCTCCAGCGCATCGACCGTTGGGTTAGAGACACGTGAGTAGCTGAAGCCTTTATCAACGCCTACCGCATCATGAACGAAATTGCCGGTCTGGTAGAGAGGAAACAGAATTGAGCTGGCATGTGAATCAAACGTGCGGCCGCCGCGAATGGCGACAGTGGCTTCTTTGAGGTTTCGTACAGGCACTGCGATCTCCTTCTAGGGTGGTGAGTGGGTCCAGATACAACGAAGCCGCCGGGGAGTGCCCCAGGCGGCTGCCAGAAAAGAGATCGCGGAGTGAAACTCACACGCTCGAAGCCGGCGCAAATCCGCCTGGGATTCGCATGGCCATCGGCATTCGGAATGTGCAGTTCAGATCCATGGAAACTTCACTCAATTGAACTGATCGTACCATGTCCCATTTTTCCGCTTCAACAAGCATTTGCCGCAACATGTTTGACCATGCCAATTTGGACGATTAGAATTGAAATATGCGCGAATGCCTCTCATGCTGTTGTTGTCGCTCCCTGCGGACTTGCTCCTGTGGGTTGAGCGCCGCGCATCTCTGTTGCTGAGCGCTTAGTTACGTACTTTAGAGCGTTTGCAGCCCCCCGCAGCGGTTCGGCCTCATCCTAACGCTCCCATACAAATCCTGGTGTTGCGGAAAGCATTCCCGGACCCTCAAATGATCTCAAATCTTGCCAGTAAACAAATCGGCGTTTCGATGACAGAGCGTATTGGCCATACGCCACTGCTTCGGCTGCAAAGTCCGATTCGAGATTTTGATAGCATCACACTGTTAGCCAAGGCCGAGTGGCTGAATCCAGGCGGCAGCGTAAAAGACCGCGCGGCATGGAATATGATTCGCGACGCTGAGGCGAGCGGAAAACTCCGGCCTGGCAAAACCATTCTGGACGCGACCAGCGGGAATACAGGAATCGCGTTGGCGATGATCGGCGCGGCGCGCGGAATTCCCGTACGGCTGGCGATGCCGTCAAATGTATCGCCAGAGCGGAAGAACATCTTGCGTGCCTATGGAGCCGAGGTCGAGTGGACAGCGCCCGATGAGAGCTCGGATGGCGCGATTCGCCGGGCTCGCGAACTGGCCGAGAATGACCCAGAGCGCTTTTGCTACATCGATCAGTATTCGAATCCTGCAAACTGGCGCGCGCATTTCGAGACTACGGGTGCGGAAATCTGGGAGCAGAGCCACGGTGCGATTACGCACTTTGTCGCTGGTTTGGGAACCAGCGGAACATTCATGGGCACCACGCGGCGGCTCAAGGAATTCAATCCGCGGATTCAGGCCGTCAGTATGCAGCCAGATTCGCCGTTCCATGGGCTCGAAGGCTTGAAGTACATGGCCACGTCGATCGTACCCGCAATTTACGATGCGAAGTTAGCAGATCGTGCGGTAGAAGTGGAGACCGAGGCGGCGCACGAGATGGTCCGCCGTCTGGCCCGAGAAGAGGGCCTGCTAGTGGGAATCTCCGCTGGCGCGGCTGTCGCGGCGGCAGCGCGCATCGCGCGCGAGGAGCACGAAGCGGGACGCTCGGCAACGATTGTCACCGTGCTTCCAGACTCAGCTGAAAAATACCTGAGCGAGCGCTTCTGGGAGGAGATATGAGCGTCGTCCGGTTCACTCGCGAAGTCTATGAGGCCATTCGCGCACACGGCGAGCGGACTTATCCGCACGAGTGTTGCGGCGCTCTCCTGGGGACAAGGAGCGATCAGGGCTGGCGGATTACTGCGGCGATCGAAGCCGGCAATGCGCGTACGGACTCGGCACACAATCGATACCAAATCTCTCCACTTGAATTGATGAAGATTGAGCGTAGCGCCCGCGAGCAGGGCCTCGCCATCACGGGATTCTATCACTCGCATCCGGATCATCCCGCGCAATGGTCCGAGACCGATTTCAACGAGGCGCACTGGCTGGGATGCTCGTATGTGATTACGGCGGTGGAAAAGGGTTCTGCCGCACTGACCAATGCTTTCGCACTCACCGGAACCAGCGAAGAAACCAAGCAGTTTGAAGTAGAACACATTGAGATTGCCGAATGATTGTGGACCCATACGCTGTTTTTGAGCATCGGAAATAACGGAAAGGAACGAGACTTATGAAGATCTTCATCCCCACGCCGCTGAGGCAGTTCGCCGACGGTAAAGACGCTGTCGAAGTTGCGGCCGTAACCGTCGCATCTGCGCTGGCTGAACTCACTAGCACTCACGCGGATTTGCGCAAGCATCTCTTTACACCCGAGGGTAAGGTGCGCGCTTTCGTCAACCTTTATCTGAACGACGAGGATGTGCGCTATCTGCCCGAGAAGGAGGCGACAGCCGTTAAGGAGTCGGACACGTTGTCGATCATTCCGTCGATTGCAGGCGGCAGAGGATAGAGATAACTGCACGGAAGAAGTGAGGAGCATATGGCAATTGGTATCGATTCGGCAGCATTGCCGGAACTAACGACGAACGAGCTGGCGCGCTATTCGCGCCACTTGATCCTGCCTGAGGTCGGCACGGAAGGGCAACGGCGGCTGAAAGCGGCGAAGGTGCTGTGTGTCGGTACGGGCGGTCTTGGCGCCCCTCTCACCTTCTACCTGGCAGCGGCTGGAATCGGCACCCTTGGACTCGTTGATTTCGACGTAGTTGATGAGAGCAACTTGCAGCGACAGATCATTCACTCAACTGCCGACGTGGGACGCAAGAAGATTGACTCGGCAGCCGACAAAATTCTCGCACTCAATCCGGCGCTCAACGTTGTAAAGCACGAGACGCTGCTCTCAAGCGCCAACGCAATCGAAATCATCAAAGACTATGACATCGTCGCCGATGGAACGGATAACTTTCCCACGCGCTATCTGGTCAACGATGCATGTGTGCTGCTCGGCAAGCCGAATGCATACGGATCGATCTTCCGTTTCGAGGGTCAGGCCAGCGTCTTTGCTACGGAGCAAGGACCGTGCTATCGCTGCCTTTATCCGGAGCCACCGCCGCCGGGCCTTGTGCCCAGCTGCGCCGAGGGCGGAGTGCTGGGCATTCTTCCCGGACTCGTCGGCGTCATTCAGGCTACGGAAGTCATCAAGCTGATTCTCGGCAAAGGCGAGACTCTCGCTGGCCGGCTGCTGCTCGTCGACTCGTTGAGTATGCGATTTCGCGAATTGAAGCTGCGCAAGAATCCTGATTGCCCTATCTGTGGAATGAACAGAACCATTCAGAAGCTCATCGACTATCAGCAGTTCTGCGGCATCGCACCCGAGCCCAAGGAAGAACATGCGTTGAAAAATGGAGTTCCGCAGATCACTGTGCGGGAATTGAAGGCCCGCTACGATCGCGGCGAAGAGGTTTACCTCATCGATGTGCGCGAGCCCTTCGAGTTCGCGATAGCCAACCTCGGCGGCAAGCTGATTCCGCAGAACGAGGTGCCGAATCGGCTCGCGGAGATCGATCGCAACCGCGAAGTCGTCGTGCATTGCAAAGCCGGTGGCCGCAGCCAAAAGATCTCCGAGTACCTAAAGCAGCAGGGCTACGAGCGCGTGGTCAATGTCACTGGAGGAATTCTTGCCTGGGCCGATCAGATCGATCCAGCCATGAGGAAGTACTGAAGCATGTCCTCTCAGTAAATGCGAGGCCCTGTGAGCGTTAGCTTCCAGGGCCGAAGTTTTCGCGATTAATCCGTGCAGCACTTTTATGCGGAAATACGCAGCGAATTGTCCAGGCTCTCATAGAGGCTCTTAACTGCATCCGCCAAAGCCAAGATATCGGCTTCGCTACGATCGGGATCGCTGAAGTCTCGTAGTCGTGCCCCATCGACGACGGAATAGAAGCGGCTATCTATTAATCCGCCGCCGATAAAGTGGCGCTGAAAATTCGCAAAAACTGATTCGTCGTCGCTTGCCTCGATGCCGCGTGTCACCAGCAGTGTGTGCGAAGCGCTCAGGGCGATTTGATACAGAGCTTCTGCACGCTCGCCGGGTTGGAGAGGCGATGCAATTCGCTTGCGAAGCTCCGCAGTCCGTTTCAAATCGATTCCAATCTGATCGAAGAGACCGGCCGAGCACTCGCCTTGACCGCGACCCAGCAACGAGAACGGTCTGTCAGCGCTCCAATCGGTGTAATAGGTAGGATCTACATTGAAGTCCGGAACCGCTCGGAACCGCGCACAGATCGATTGAATGTCCTCGTTGCCCTCGGCAGCCAGGTACTCAGCAAAGGACTTGAAGCGGTAGTTCTTCTCCAGCCACAGCGCAAGCACATCGCGCGTAAATTCGGGAAGGTCGTGGGCGGCAATGGTGCCGATCGGAGTGGCCAGACGAGCTTCGCCATCCGCATGTACGCCGCCGGCAACAACGCCATACGCCGGATAGATCTCGTGCCCCTTACTGTGGCGCGCCTGGCCGTAGAAGCCTAAATCGGCGTAGGAATGCTGTCCGCACGAGTTTGGGCAACCGGAAAGCCTGATCTGGAAAGAAGGAATGCTGTCGAGGTCGAGACCAGACACAAGCAGCTTTTCCTTGGTTGCGGTCAGTGCACCCTTCGGCAGGCAGATACCGAGTTGGCAGGTGTCGGCTCCAGTGCAGGAGATGGCATTGCCTAGCACAAGCGGTGCATCGGCAAGTTCCGTGACCTCCTTGACGACTTGAAAGACCTCGGTCAGCGCTGCTTCAGGAATGTTACGTAAGCGCAGGTTCTGTCCGAACGCGGCGCGAACTGAGTAGGGTCCAAATGGTTCGAGGAAATTGGCCAACGCAATCACGTGAAGATTGGCAATGTTGCCGAGTTCGGCAGGAACCACGACTGAGTTGAGCCCCGGCTGACGCTGCGGAAAGACATAGCGCTTGCGCCACCGCTCAAATTCAGGACTTGTGCCTTCGTTCGCTGCAACGGATAAGGAGTAATCCACGCTCTGCGACCGATCGGCGACGAACGGCTCAAGTTTTGCATCTGCCGATTGTGCGATCAGTTCGCGTTCGGCGTTATATAACTGGCGGAATCTTTCTTCGCCAAGTTGGGACCAAAGGAAGCGGAGACGTGCCGCGTTGCGGTTTTTGCGATTGCCATGCTGGTCGAAGAGCCGCTTCAGAGCCGCCGTTACTGCATAGATGTCTTCGGCGAGAACGAAACTTTCAAGCAGATGGCCGACGGCCGCCTTGGCGCCAAGCCCGCCGGCAACATAGACCTTGAAACCAGCGCGACCATCCTTGATGGTGGCGATAAATCCCACGTCGTTGAATTGCGCGTAAGCAGAATCCGCAGGTGAATTTGAAAATGCGATTTTGAACTTACGCGGCAGATTCCAGGAGTCGGCCTCCGCGATCAGCCGCGAGGTCAGCGCAAATGCCCAGGGACTGGGATCGAAGACCTCGCCGGTCCCGATGCCCGCATCCTCTGAGAGGATAATGTTGCGCACGGTGTTTCCGCCGCCGCCGCGCGTGGAGAGACCATGCGCCAGCAGCGCGCGCAGGGCGGGGATCACGCTCTCAAGAGCAACATCGTGAATCTGGAACTCCTGCCGCGTGGTGATGTGCAGAAATTTGGCTCCGAACAGCTCTGAGATATGCGCGAGCCCGCGTAACTGCACGGGCGTAATGGCGCCGCCCGTCGTGCGTACGCGCAGCATATAAGTTCCCGGACGGCGCTGTTCGTAGCAACCGAAAGGGACACGGCGCACCTTCAAATTTGCCGCATCGACCTCGCCGCGCAATTGACTCGCGATAAGAGATTCAAGATCGTCAATTTCTTTCTGCAGGTTATCGGGCAACCGGTAAAACATAAGCATGACTCCTTGCGGCCTGCGCAAGATGCACGAACGGCTTCCAAAATAAGGAAATCGTCGCGTACCTATCCGCGTCATCGATGGCCGCGATTCAATAAGTTGGAGCACCGGACGGGAGTTGAACCCGTGAATACTGGTTTTGCAGACCAGCGCGTTAGCCACTTCGCCACCGGTGCTCGATTGAAGATGAATAAGATGAAGAAGCCCGCCGGACGGGCGGGCTCAGCAAGCTCAAACGTCGCAATCGTCGTTTAGAGCCGACAACAAACCCGCAGAACTGTTGGACAACAGTAGGAAGCCCGTGCGGTTTGATTGAGTGTACGAGTCATTCCAGTCCGTTTGCTCAATGGCAGAATCCAGATGCTCCCGCGTTCGCGATGTGCATTCAATTCGGCTCCGCCCTCTCTCATTTAGTCCATCCCGTGTGACGCCATCTGTCCTGTCTCATTTGACGCACAATCTTACGCAATGGAGGTGTGTCCAAGACGAAGATTGCGCAGCGCGAAGACAAGCGCATCGATATCGTCGCGCGTGTTGTAAAGAGCCAGCGTGGCGCGCACTGTACTTTCCAGTCCGAACCGCCGCAGAATAGGTTGCGCGCAGTGGTGTCCGGCGCGGACCGCGATGCCATTGCGGTTCAGGTAGTCGCCAATCTCCTCATTGCGGAAGCCATCGAGTACGAACGAGATTACCGCGGCCTTCTCCTTCGCCGTGCCGATGATACAAAGGCCGGGAATAGCGAGCAACTCCGCGGTTGCGTAGGTTAGTAATTCGTGTTCATGGCGGGCAATGTTCTCCATGCCCACGCGCTCCACATAGTCGATTGCCGCGCCCAGGCCGACGGCGTCGGCGATATTGCCGGTGCCTGCTTCGAAACGCTGCGGCGCCGGCTGATAGATCGTCTTCTCAAAGGTTACGTCCTGAATCATATTGCCGCCGCCTTGCCAGGGCGGTGTATGCTCCAGGACGTCGCTTTTGCCGTAGACAACGCCAATGCCCGTCGGCGCAAACACCTTGTGTCCTGAGAAGACGAAGAAGTCGCAATCGAGAGACTGCACATCGATGCGCATGTGCGACACTGCCTGCGCGCCGTCAAGCAGAACCTTGGCGCCACGCCGGTGCGCGGCTTCAATCATTGCAGTAGCAGGCGTAATAGTGCCTAAGGCGTTCGAGACCTGCGTAATCGAGACCAGCCGCGTTTTGGGACCGAGTAGCTTTTCGTACTCGTCCAGCAATATCTGCCCAGAATCGTCCACAGGAGCCACGCGCAGCCGCGCGCCCTTTTCCGCGCAGAGCATTTGCCAAGGAACGATATTGGCATGGTGCTCAAGCCAGGTGATAACGATCTCGTCGTCTTTTTGAATGTTTTGCCGTCCCCAGCTCTGTGCGATGAGATTGATGCCTTCGGTTGCGCCGCGAACAAAAACAATCTCACGCGCCGAGGATGCGTTGAGAAAGCGCCGCGTCTTTTCGCGCGCCGACTCATAGGCGTCTGTGGAACGGGCGGCTAACTCGTGCGCCGCACGATGGACATTCGAATTTTCGTGCTTGTAGTAATAGTCGACCCGTTCGATAACGCTCAGCGGCTTCTGCGTAGTGGCCCCGTTATCGAGCCAGATCAGCGGGCGGCCGTTCACGCGCTCGCGGAGAATGGGAAAGTCCTGGCGTAGCGCCTGCGCGTCGAAGGAATACGAGGAAAGCTTCAGATCCGCAGGAATATCGGGCTCAAGAGTTGTCTGATCGGGCTTCGCAGCGGAACGCGCGGACTCGATCCCACGCGCGTCGGAGAGAAATCCGAGCGACGGCGCCGCTACCGGAAGAACTGAATTGTACGTGGAGCCCGGTCCGAATACCGGCTTCTCCGAAGAAGAAGGATTCTCAAGCACCGCTGCCGGAACAGGCCCGGGAATCTGTCCAGAGAAAATCGGCCGCGCCTCTTCGAGAAACGAGAAAGCCGGAATAGCGCTGGAATCGGCAAACCCGAATGCACCGGGGGATGTAGGCGACGGTGGCGAAAATAACTCAACCTGCGCTGGCGCAGAATCGTTGCCGAAATCTGCCAACGCGACCTCGACCGGGGCTATGGGCTTCACAAAATCCGTGATCGGTGCGGCTTCAGGGGATGCCGAAGCCGATGCAGCATCCGAGAAGATTGGTCTATTCTCGGCAAGGAAACCAAATCCTGGCACATGTGCACTTGTGTCAGGAACCGATCCGGCCGCTGCTCCCGGAGCAACCGGCGGAGTTGCTTGAGCGTTGGCCGATACTGGCGCAATCGCTGCCGGTCCCGCACTCGACGGCGCTGAGGGTAGATGTGGATCTGAGGGTAGTGACAACTCCGAAGGCCCAGATGGAGGCGTCGCCGGAACCTGACTGAGAAGATTGACGGCCGATGGGTCCACTCCCTGAGCACCTGCAAACGCCGGCTGAGAGGCGCCCGGCAGAGCAGTAAAAAACTCATTGGCCAATCGCGCTATGACTGACGGATCGGGCAGGCCAGCGGGAACAGCTCCCGCCAGCCCGGGGATTGCCGCCGCGGAATGAGTGTCGTCCAACGTCAGAATGCGCGCGTCACTTGTACTCATGGTAGTGTCCCACTTCGACGTTATCGAGCGAGCCGATGGCGTCGTCGCTTAGCACAGAGGCCGAGCAATAAAGCGAGATCAGGTAAGACGCCAGCCCTTTTTCGCTGATGCCTGTGAAGCGCACCGAAAGGCCGGGGCTCTGCTCGCCGGTCAATCCAGGCTGGAAGAGACCAATCACGCCCCGCTTTCGCTCGCCCACGCGAACCAGCAAAATACGCGTCTTGGGCGTTTTGCCTGCGATGTGCACCTTGTCGCTGGGAATGAACGGCACACCGCGCCAAGTGAGAAACGGCGAGCCGAACAATGTCACCGTTGGCGGGGGAACGCCCCGGCGCGTGCACTCGCGTCCGAAGGCGGCTATGGCGAGTGGGTTGGCGACAAAGAAAGAGGGCTCTTTCCAAACCTTTGTTAAAAGCTCGTCGAGATCGTCCGGAGTGGGCGCTCCCTTTCGTGTGCTGATGCGTTGCGAATCGACAACATTATTCAGCAGGCCATAGTCGGCGTTATTCAGCAATTCATTTTCTTGCCGCTCCTTGACCGCCTCGATGGTCAAGCGCAACTGTTCGCGTGTCTGATCGTGGGGCTTGCTGAATAGGTCGCCGATGCGCGTGTCCACATTCACAAGCGCGTTGATGCTCGTCAGCCGGTACTCGCGCGGCTTTTCCTCGTACTGTGCCCATGTGCTGGGAATCGCCGATTCGTGTTCACGGCTGCACAGTACTTCGATGGTCTTGTCTTCGACGACACGGTTACGGCGGAAGATACCCGCTTCGAGTGGCTTCCAATCCAGCAGCCGTACAATCCAGCGCGGAGTAATCGCACCGTAGATCGGCGCAGTTTTGGTGACGTTCGCTAGTTGAGAAGCCGCCTGTTCGCCCAATGATAGATGGGTTGCTTCGTCTGCCACGGTAAGCTCCTTTTGCCGGATAACGGCGAGAACTGAGGCTATTCTACAATTCAGTTTCGCTCAACTCATGCTTGCGCGGAACCGAATCAAAGTTCATTTCCCATTAATACTTTGGAACGGCCCGATCGACGCGATCATGCCAGGCAAAGATGCCACCTTGAAGATTGCTGACATTCGAGAAGCCATTTTCCTGAAGCAGCTTCACCGCTTTGACGCCGCGCGGTCCCATTTTGCATAGAGCAACGATCTCCTGATGCGCGTCGATTTCGCTCAAGCGCTTGGGCAATTCCGGCAGTGGAATCAGATGCCCGCCGATGTTCGAAATCTCGAACTCGTATTCGTCGCGCACATCCAGCAGGAATAGGGGTTCACCGCGGTCCAGGCGGTTCTTCAGGTCTTCAGCAGGAATTTCACGAACGCTCACGTTATCTTCTCCTAGTTTTGGTCCAAAAACACGAAACCCACCTGCCAGAGCATCTTCTGGCGGTGGGTTCTTTGAGAGAACGCTGGGAACTAAGCCCTTATACGGTCGATCCTCTCATGCCAGAAGACACACGGGTGTGGCACGTACACGCCTTACAACACGCCATCGCCTTCCGAGAGAGATTCTTCATTGCGATGATCATAACACAAGTCTCCTGCACCGGGGAAACGACCTGCGACAGTCGTTTCCCAAAACAAAACTAAAGTCTTCACTGCGGCTGGGCCACGGTGCGTAGATAAGGCTTCACTGTCTTGTAACCGGGAAAGATCTTGTCCGCCTGCTCGTTTGACACAGAGCCGGCAATGATCACATCCTCGCCCTGTTTCCAGTTGGCAGGGGTAGAGACAGGATGCTTCGCCGTCAGCTGAATCGAATCAAGGACGCGGATAATCTCGTCAAAGTTGCGCCCGGTCGTCATGGGATACGACAGGGTGAGTTTGATCCGTTTGTCCGGTCCGATGACGAAAACCGTGCGCACCGGCGCGTTCTGCGCCGGAGTTCGGCCCTCCGACGTATCGCCCGCGTCGGCAGGCAGCATGTCGTATAACTTTGCAACCTCCAACTCTGGGTCACCGATCAGCGGATAAGTTACGGGGTGTCCGCCGACATCCTGGATATCGGAAGCCCACTTACTATGGTTCGACACCGGATCAACGCTGAGTCCAATCACCTTTGCGCCGCGTTGGGCAAACTGCTTTTCGAGAGCAGCCACGGCGCCGAGTTCGGTTGTGCAAACCGGCGTGAAATCTTTGGGGTGAGAAAAGAGCACCGCCCATCCGTCGCCAATCCATTCGTGAAAGTGGATCGGGCCTTGTGTGGTTTCTGCGCGAAAGTCAGGTGCGATATCGTTAATGCGAAGTGACATTTGACATTTCCTCCTCGGGGAAGCTTCTGTTACTGAATTTGCGCTTAAGCCGAAATGAAAGACCCACTCGGCCAACGGGCTGCGAGTGGGTCTCCAAGAATCTTCGAATCTGGATTCGATTCTCTAGATACACACCCGCGCACGACTGCTCCGACAGCAGCACAGACAAGCGCGGGTTGTGAAGAATCTTGACATTTCTAATCCGATGCGGACTCGCATCGCTTGACTCAACACCAGCCTAGAGGCATTTTCCTCCGCGTGTCAACTTGCACCACGGTCACAGATTGACGCTCTTTCGACCCTATGCTAGGTTCATACCATGACGTTTACGTCATACCTGAGCCGTTGTTGTCGCCCCAGCATCCTCTCGCTGGATGAGCGATTCCTAGCGCAGGCCTGAATTCTCCCACACATCATCCAGGTATCGCGGATTTCACTCCCTTCCGAGTGAGATCTTTCAGGTAAGTGGGCTCCAGATTCCCACCCGGTTAACTTCACGTTCGCAAGAGTCGGATGCGCTCGATCCATTTGAAATGAGGATTTCTCCCCGCTACTCTCCTCGTTTCTGCAGCAGTGATAGCGGTCGGTTGCTTGGTTAATCGATCCCGTAAGTTGACCTCAACCCAAGTTAGTAACTCAAAAGGAGAGAGACATGAGCAACATCCTCCAGGAAGTGCTCGCAGCCAATGCAACGTATAGCCGGAGCTTTGGGGACAAGGGCAGCCTCGCATTGCCGCCTGCGAGGCGATTCGCAGCGCTAACGTGCATGGATGCCAAGCTCGACCCTGCCAAGTTCGCCGGGCTGTCGGAAGGCGACGCTCACGTAATCCGTAATGCAGGCGGCCGTGCGAGCGACGACACTATCAGGTCGCTCAGTTACAAGCTTCTCGGCACCGCGGAATTCTTTGTGATTCATCATACGGACTGCGGGATGCAGTTCTTCACCAACGAAGTGATTCGAGGACTGCTGGCCAACAGCTTAGAAACGGCGGAGTTGACTGCCAATGGATTTCGCGATGTAGGCAAAGGGCCTGGATCGCGCGCCGGTGAATACATTGAGTGGCTCTCGGTCGCCAACCCGCAGCAAGCGGTGATCGATGACGTTGCCCGCATTCGAAATCATCCGCTGGTGCCGCCCTCCATTCCGATCTATGGCTATATCTACGATGTCAAGACTGGCCAGCTTATTGAAGTGAAGGGAGCGACTCGTGAAGGCGGTCCACACTCTACGCTCTCGTCAGTCCGGCAAAATGCAGCTGCATAACGATTGGCCCGCCAGCGCTTTGAGCAATGCTAGTGGGCCATACGGATGATTCTGTTTTGTTTCCAGGAGGTTTCCATGTCACAGTCAACTCGCCGCATTTCCTATGACGATTGGGCCGTTCTTCTCGCGCTGGTAGCGGCTCTACTCGTCCGCATCGGCTTGATCAAAATAGTGCCCTGGTAGTGATGAGAGAAGGGAGGATTTAATATGGCTGACTCGGTTGCATTGCCCCAGCCGCGGAGTCTTTCGTTTTCAGGAAAGGCTTTTGCATTGATTCCCGGAATTCTGCTGCTCGCAGCGGTGGGCTACGCAGGAAAATGGACTGAACAGTCTATCGCGCGCTACGGCAAGACGCATCATCTTGTGTTGCCAAATATTGAGTATGTTCTTTGGGCAATCCTGATTGGCCTTGCTATCTCGAATATTGTTGAACTACCGGCTCTGTTCCGCGCCGGTGTGGCAACCTATGAATTCTGGCTGAAGGCTGGCATTGTTCTCCTCGGAGCCCGTTTCCTGATTGGCGACGTTCTTCGGCTGGGCGGAATCTCGCTCGGTTTGGTACTCATCGAGATAACGCTCTCCCTTGCCTTCATGACGTTCTTGGGACGCGCATTTAAGCTGAAGCCGAAACTCACTACCCTCCTCGCTGTCGGTTCGTCGATCTGCGGCGTCTCCGCGATTATTGCGGCTCAGGGCGCGATCGATGCGGACGAGGAGGATTCATCCTATGCGATCGCTGCGATCCTTGCTCTCGGCGCAATTTCTCTCTTTCTCTTTCCTGTGATTGGCCACGGGCTGCACTTGAGCGATCGCGGATACGGCCTTTGGGCAGGGTTGGCCGTCGACAACACGGCCGAAGCCACCGCAGCAGGTGCTCTCTACTCCGACGCGGCCGGCAAAGTCGCCGTCCTCGCCAAGACCTGCCGCAACGCCCTGATCGGTTTTGTCGTCCTCGGGTACGCCATCTACTGGGCGTCGAAGGGCAAAGCCGAAAAGGTCACGAACAAGGTTGCTTTCCTTTGGAGCAAATTTCCGAAATTCGTTCTCGGATTTTTGGTGATCTCTCTACTGGCCTCGATTGGCTTCTTTACGAAACCCCAAATCACCGCTCTCGGCAATCTGTCTCGCTGGGCGTTTCTGCTTACCTTCGCGGGCGTGGGGCTGCGAACGAACCTACGCGACCTCTCTAAGCAGGGAACCCGGCCTTTTCTTGTCGGCGCGATTGGCGAAGTCGTCATTGCACTTCTCACGTTGGGTTTAATTGTGGGAGCGACACAGGTCTTCCATCTCTAATTGGGTCCCAACTGCGCAGTATCGAAAGTAGATGAATCGTCATCCACTGGCTGGCCAACTTCTTTCTGGGATAGACCATCAATTTTCTCGGCGTGCCGCAAGGCCATGCCGCGAATGACCTACAAAGCGGATCTTCGATACTTCTTGCCCCAGCAGACGACCGCTCAAGTATCAGCGATAATGCGGCGTTTCAACTAATCGGTAAGCTCAACTGCTCGGGGATACTTCGCTGTTCCCAGCACTTTACGAATTTTCTCGCGAACTCGCTGACTAACTGCGAACGGTTGTCCGCCAGCGATACTAGATGCGTTTCCATGCGGATGTGCTCATCGATCAGCGGCACACATATAAAGCCTTGACTAGCCGCGGTCTCGACGCCGGCCGGATTGATCCATCCAATGAGGGAATCGTTGTTGAGCAGCGCAGCGGCCTGGGTTACATGCGTGCCGAAATGCACAATGTCCGCCTGTTTGTGCTCAGCCTCCACGCGGTGCAGGATCAGGTCGTGCAGAAAGGGATGAATGACACGCTTGAAGAAGACCCACGGGTACTCCAGGATCTCACCGAGAGTCACAGATCGTTTTGCTGCCAGAGGATGACCCTTTCGGTAAATGATCATGAAATGCTGCGTGGCGATGCAAAGAGTGGTGAGCGCCGAATTTCGCGTGGGCGATGTGACGAGCGCCAGATCGACATTCCTGTTCAGTAAATCTGTGATCAACTCCGGCGACGAGCCAGATGCGATTTCGATCGAAAGGTTCTTATAGAGCGGCAGCTCGATCGAATGAATGGTATCGATGAAATTTGGCGGGAGGTACACCGAAACACCAATGCGAAGTTTGCGGCACTCGCCATGTTTGGCGTTTTGAGCATCGTGAAGCGCGCGATGGAAGGCATGGATGACTTCCGCAGCTCCAGATACGAATGAGCGACCGGGCTCAGTAAGCACTGCGCCGCCGTGCGTTCTGTCGAAGAGACGTGCCTGTACCTGGCGCTCGATGGCCTGCACTCGCTTACTCAATGCGGTTTGCGTGACGCCTACGCGCCGAGCGGCTTGAGTGAAGGTTCCTTCCTCTTGCAGGGCAACAACAATCTCAAGGTCGCGTATCTTCAGATGGGTACTCATCGCTGGCAGCCTCCTGAATTAGCCCTCGCACGGGCGCCACCAAGACAATGGAAGCGAAGCAGCGACTTTCTTGAGATGTTTACCTTGTCTAAATCACATGTGGCCCCGTAAAACTTTTCGTTAGGATTATTGACTCATTTGATCCAAAAAGGTTGCAGTTAGATTGACAGGAGGCGCATCTTCTTGATCCGAGCCCCAACTTAGGCAGCGAGAACTATTCCATTTCGTCATACCTAACTTCCAAAAAGTTATTGGACAAACTGTTACGCAATGCAGCAATGTGCAAGAAAGAACGGCATTCCCTGACAAAGGAGCGTGCTCTTATGGAAAATTCCCCTCGTTCCCAGTCGGCTCCCCCCAAGAAACAGCCGGTGCGCGCCACGGAGAGATTCCTCTTGAGTCGCGAGGAAGCGGCCCAGGTTCTCTCGATCAGCCAGCGGGCGCTCGATTACCTCATCGCCAATCGACGCCTGCCAACCAAGCGCATTGGCGGACGCGTCTTGATTCCGGTTGCCGATCTACGGAAGTTCGCTCGGGGCGACCACACGGAATTGATCGTCGCCTGACGGCATCTGCGCGCAAGGACGCGGTAAGGAGACCACCGAACTGGACGGGCAGAAGTCCAAAAACAGAGACAATTCACCACAAAACAGTTCTATGAATAACGATGAACTGCGTGTACCATTAAAACATGGGAATTCAGAAGACTACCGGAGTAGTGGAGAGAGAACCAGGTTCCGGCATCTGGTGGATTCGCTACACCGACGCTCAGGGCGACCGACATTGGGAGAAGTGCGGACGCCGGAGTGACGCGGTCACACTGCTGGCCAAACGCAAGCACGAAAAACTTCTGCGAAAGAAACTCCCCGAGGCACTGCGAGGCCGCGCCGTAACCTTTGGTGAACTGGCCAAGAAAGCAAGGCTCTACTCCGAAGAGAGCCATACCCCCCAGCATCACCACCAGTTCGTCATCAAGCTCCAAATCATCGGAGAGCATTTCGACGAGCTTCCCGCAGAAGGAATCACCAGCGAAGACATTCAGGCATGGCTGCTTGAGCAGGGCGAAGAACGCGAGTGGACGCCGGCGACGCGGAACCGTTATCGCGATGCTTTCTCGCTCGTCTTTCGCAAAGCCGTCGAAAATCGTGTGCTCGCGATCAATCCCGCCACGCTGGTTAAGGCTAAGCCGGAACACAACGAACGGGTCCGGTTTTTGAGTGCGGAGGAGGAGACGAAGTTGCTTGCGGTGCTCAGGGCGAATTGGCCCGAGCACATTCCGGCATTTCTCCTGTCAATCCATTCGGGAATGCGAGCGGGTGAGCAATTCCAGTTGAAGTGGCGCGATGTGTCCCTCGACCGTCGAATCATCTCCCTGCCCAAGACCAAGACCGGAAAGGCGCGGCACATCCCGCTCAACGCCATCGCCCTCAAGACGCTCCAGGAGCGGAAACAGGCCCAGGATGTTTTCGAGACCAGCCAGAGATCGAAAGTGGCAGGGCACACAGACCTGGTGTACGTCTTCCGGGATGGCGGAGACCCGCAGCACAACTACCGGCGCTGGTTTAACGAGGCGCTGGCCGAAGCCAAGATCAAAGACTACTCGTGGCATTGCAACCGGCATACGTTTGCAAGTAGGCTGGTTATGGCGGGAGTCGATCTCCGCACGGTGGCCGAGCTGATGGGACACAGCAGCATTCAGATGACCATGCGATACGCGCATCTCGCGCCGCAGCACAACCGTGCAGCGGTAGACCGGCTCGTACCTGTTTCGGTGACCAATCGGCCGGCGAAGAAGACGGGCGAAAAGTCGGCTCAGAGCGAAAACGAACTGGTCACTAAATCGGTCACCAGCAAAAATCGTCGATCTGGAAATGGATCGCAAAATCACAATAATTCATTTATTAACAATGAGTTATAGCATGTGGCCCCGTAGCTCAGGTGGATAGAGCAGCAGTTTCCTAAACTGCGTGTCGG